>JADMIO010607023.1_pt1 | contig 51028 bp, 52 predicted proteins | sample 8958161 | NCBI WGS metagenome assembly JADMIO01 (sample SAMN16585339, study PRJNA669376) | soil metagenome | isolation source: Crop rotation soil | place: USA: Cullars Rotation, Alabama | collected 2011 | reverse complement strand
GCCGGCTTCGGCCACTCCGAAACTTCAGGAAACACAAATGCGGCGCTCATACGCGCACCGCCTGTTGCAACTGCAGCCGGGCAATCACCTCAGCCGCCTGGTCCTGGCTCAAGCTATCGGGCTGCAGCCGGTAGCGCTCCATCGTGAAGTCGCGGAGATGTCGCTGCGTCCAGCCCCGCTGCTGCGTCAATGACGTGATGGCCCGGATCTGCTTTGCGGTGACGCGCGAGGATTCGACCGGCACGTCGACCGGGGCGCTGCGCGGCGCTTCGCGCATGGGTACCGGTGCTGGCTGTACAGGCTGTGCAGGTTTTTGTACAGGTGAGACCGAGGTCTTTCGGCCGGCCGCCGCGGAGGACTTGTCCAGGTAGAGCTGCTGCAGTCCGACTCCGAGCAGCGTGGCGCATTTCTTCAACGCGTCCGTGCCGGCCTTCTTGAGGTCGTCGCCGATCGATACCGGGGTCTTGTCCTTTTTTCGGCGCACGATCGGAACGGATCCAAACTGGTTTTTGACGATGCCTCCGGCGGTCAATTCACCGAGGACAATCACCTCGTTCTCGAGAATCTGATGGTGGAGAATTTTGAAATCCCAGGACGAATCGAACACTTCATTGAGGCGCTGCACGATCACGGCGCCTTCGAAGTACTCGTACATTTTCCCGTCGTCGCCTTCGCGCTTCCGAATCAGCGACGGATCAAACGGCTGTTCGAGTTGTTGTCGGTTCATTTCAGTGTACACTCCTGATTGTTCGTTTCATTTCAGTACGCCGGCGGGCCGCGCGAACGGTCAGCCGGCGTTTCCATTGGTGCCGGGAAACGGGATCACGGATGCGCCGACAGCGGCACAATGCCGGCGCTCCTCTCTCGTGCTGGCGATCGACAAGGCCAGCTCGGTCTCAATGTGATTCATGGTGGCAACGCCGGCCAGACAGATCTCGGTATCTGCAAGCAGGCGGCCGGATCTCGCCAAGCGAACCCGTGCATCGCCGGACACGGAATCTTCCAGAACGAGCAGCTCCGATTCGATTCCCTGGATGCGTTCGCGAATGGTCATCAACCGGAAATGGATTTCCGTCGGCGTCATGTGCGCCTCCGGCCGAGCGGCTGCACGACGGGAATTCCATTGCGTGCCACAACGCGGACGACTTCATCGGTCCAAACGAATTTCGTCGAACCGGCAAGGCGGCCGGTCACTCCATTCATTTGTTTCCGGATCATCACCATCCGAACCTTGCTCTTCGGATCCGGAAGGCCTTCAATGCGCGCATGGAACGACAGCGTCGGCTGCCGGCGTAATGTGATCAGGGCAATGTCGCCCAGCTGGAGATCGGGAATTTTCATAGCGTGTTATCCTTCCGCGCATGACGGACTGGATTAAGCGGCGCGCCGCTGAACTGCATGCGCGCGATGCCGATAAAGAAGGCCGGCGACAATGGCAGCTCCACAAGAAAGCGGAGTTGGCGGCGCGCGGTCCGGCGCAATGGGCGGCAATCAAGCAGATCCTCCTGGAGCAAGCAAAAACGTTCAATAAGGAGATCGGCGATCCGGACCGGACAATCGACAGCATCATGGACGGCGATGCGATCAGCGTTCATTTGGGGCGCTCCGCGCGTCCCGCGATTGAAGTCGATGTCGTGTTCTGCGTCGAAACGCGTCAGATCGAAATCGCAATTACCAGACCCGCCGTGAGTGTCATTCCCGAACCGCAGCGCAGCATCGTCGAACTGGATCTCACCGACAGCGGAGACGTTGTGCTTTTGTGGAAAGAGAAACGCACGACGCCCGCAGCGCTGGTTCGTGGGTTGATCGAAGAGTTCTTTGAAGGCCTGTAAGGCAATCATTTTTAGTTCACCCCCACGTACTTCAAATCCCCACACAATGCCTTACCCGCGACGATCGCCTGCGCCTTGATACGCGCTTCCTTCTTGCCGGACGCAGAGACCACCACGTCGATCACCACTGGGCCTTTTCGGAATGTGACGAAGTAGGTTTGCTCGTCGACGGATTGGCTGAACGTGTTTGGGTCGCAGGTCTCTGTCCGGGCGGAAGCGAGGAGATTGCGGTAGAAAGATTTTTGTTTGGAGTTGCGCTGTTCGCTGTTCACGATGTTCGACATAGTGAACACGTTCTCCATAAGAGTCAATAAGTATTTTTAAGGAGGCTTCACAATGCGTGGATGGCTTCGGAGGCAACAAGGCGCGCCTTCAGAGATACGTGCAATACCTACATGCCCCAATGGAAAAGATGGGCGATCGGCACAATTGTCGCCGGCGCGCTTACTGGATTCGCTGTGACGCGGGAAGCGATTCAATCCGGTCTCCTCGCATTGGCCGCTCCATTCGTGATTTTTTTGCTGACCTTCGTCTATCACGCGATTCGTGCCCCTCTTAAACTTGCCAATGAGAAACAGGAGGAGGCTCATCGTGCCGCAATGTCCGACAGATCTGCTGCTGAAGCTCAGGAAAAGCAGAATACACGACGGAAGCTTGCGGGGGATTTTGAATCGCGCTTCCGCGAGTTGCTACCGTCCAATGACTATTTGTACGCGATCGACTGTGACATTGAAGCGGAGAACGTTTTCGCTGCGCAGCCGGTGAGGCGCGGCGAGTTTGAGGCTACATGCAGGGCGGCCGGAAAAAAACTTCTCGGGGAGTCCGGCGACCAGGCTGTCTGCGCGTGGTTGGACTTCATCTCCAAATTCGATCCGGAGCCTAGAACACTGCATGGCGTCTCGCTTATGGTGCCCCGCGATGCAGATCGAGATCTTGTCGGCCGATCAGTCCAGGCGTGTATTGAATTGGCGGGCGAGCCTGACCCGTGCGGGAGCCCGGGAATTCAGCCAGACAACCCTAAGCCGAAAACTTCGTGAACTTTCATTGAGATGCTTCCTGCCTGGCGACTATTTTCCAGTTATCGGCGATCACTTTGCACGCATCCTTTACAGCATTGCTTAGTAGTCGCGCAGAACCAGCACGGACAGAATCCCCGTTTTTTGAGAATACGGCGTAATCAGTTTTTGCTCGGCCGCCGTCGTGAGGATAGACGAAAGCGACGTAGTCTGCTTTGTCCTTAACCGCCGTCACGATTACATTCGGACAACGATCACCGAAGTTGCGAATGATTTCAATGGTTCTACCGCTACCTCCGCCGTTGCCTTGAATCTCCAGGCTTGCCGTCTGTGCGTGGACTGCCCAAGAGGGGTTGTCTGTAACGTACACTCTCGGTTTCGCGGGTCCGGACGATTGTGCCGACATGATGGCTGTTAGGACAATGGCTAGTTTCATTCTGTTTGCCCCCTCATGATACGGGCTAGGCGCTGGCGGCAACCGTCACAATGAGCCAAATGCCGCTCTACTAGAGCGGTTCGAGCGTTGCGCGGTTTGTAAAGAAAAGACTCAAGCATTGCGAGAGTGTAATGGCCGCACCTCAACCTGCTTTTCTTTTTTTCTGCTTTAAGCGGTCTGGCGGTTGTTGCTTAATCCTGTTTTCGACATCTTCAATTCGCTCCAAGACTTGACGTTCTGTGTCACCGCCGCGATCTAAAAGGCGTTGCAGTCGGTCGTGAAGGTCGGCGTGCTTTCTGTTGGGCAATGGCGAGGGGTAAGACTTTCGCTCCAGTTCTGAAAAAAATCTGGAGAGTGTCCAGCCGCAGGCGTGTAGATATTTCGCCAGTGCAATTATGGTGGGACTGCTCTCACTAAGCCGAGCGCCTTTTAGCTCTTTCTTGGCTCGACCATGCATTGTCGACTGGTGACCTTCGCTGACGCCTGACGCTGCCGAAAAGTCACGCACGGTTACCCCTTGGGGAAATGCCACTCGTCGCACGTCGACAAGTTTCTCCTGGATCTTCTTGAGAAGCCGGTCTTGGTCAGCACTACTTAGAGGTTCAGGCCTTTCTTCGCTCATGCAAACAGACAGCTAAACACAAACGAGTGGCGGAGCTTAAAAAAGCTAATTGACTTTTATGGCGCACGTGTTCACTATGGCGAACAAATGCGTTACGACTCTCAAAAGCTCGCACGAAAATTAATGTTGCTCGGAAAGTCTCAAGGTTGGGTTACGGAGCAAATCCGGGAGCATTTCGGCGAGGATGAATCCGTTTCTCAGGCAACCGTCTCCCACGTACTCACCGGTAAAAACCAGCACCCACCCACTGTAAAGAAGGTCGCCGACGTCCTCGGTGTTCCCATGGAAGATCTGCTTCCGAAAGGAAAGAAGGCGTCATGAAAATCCTCGGCGTAACCGTCCGTGATTTCTTAGAACCTTCCAAACCCAAACCAAGGAAGGCATCATGAGCGAGGACCGGGTACTCCTGCTTGCGTCTCGCATCAACCTCGCAATCCTGAATGTGTCGACGGATCCACTGGCCGGACAGGCGCTCACGCGGACCGAAATCCAGTCGGCGATTACGATTGCGGAGGCTTTGCGGGAGTCCGCGGCATGGTACTGCCGGCTCCCGCTCGTAAGGCTTACAGCCGATCGCGAAGCCGGGCCTTCGGAGGCGGCAGCTTCGGCATCGAAGGCGGCTGCTCGCCGGCGAGCTTCGCCTGGCTCCGGGCGATCGAAAAGAGGAGCTCGTTCATGATTTGGAGCTGCTTCTTCACTTCGGACACATCATCTTCAAGTTTCGGTTTTGGCATGTGTTCTCCTTTGTTGTCTTTTCTGCGCGTTGGAAGTGCGTGCCGGAATTGTAGAGGAGATCACGCAGCAGGCGTGCGTCGTAGTCCACGGCGGCGCACGCACTACTGCCTACAAGTTTCCTTCTGTCGGGCTGGGTTTGGTGGTGTGAGAAGCCAGCAGCGGTCTCCCGGCCCGCAGGAGGGAAATTCACGATACGTCAGGCTGCACGCCTGGCAGCCGTCAGCCGAGATCGTTGAATTCGAGCATCGCGGCCGGCGCGATCGACGGAGAGTCGCATGAGCCCGGCATACTTCTTCGTCGGTAGCTTCGTCTGCGGCTTCTGCGTCGGCGTCGCGATCGGCGCCTTGTTCGTGCAACCGGTTTCCAAACCTTCCCGTTCTCTTCCAAATCTTCCCAAATCGAAAGGGGCTTCCTGTGATCACGAAGGAGAATCTCGACAACTGGTTCACGCACCATCCACCAATGGAAGGACAGCCGGAGAAATATGTGAAATTGCGGCTCGCCGGCCGCGCTCTGGCCGAAGCGATCGTCGAACTGACGCCGCCTTCAGCCGATCAGACCGCGGCGGTCCGGAAAGTGCGTGAAGCGGTCTTCACGGCAAACGCCGCGATTGCGTGTGACGGAAAGTGAGACAGAAACGGCGCGGAATTCCCCAGGGCGACGGAGAGATGACCTTCGATGAGATCGGTCGTGAATTGGGGATCACGCGCGGCGGTGCATGGATGCTGTACAAAAGCGCGATGCGAAAACTAGCCCGTCCATCACACGCAAAGCGGTTCAAGGCATTGTTGGTGCTGGCGCGATCAAAAACGCGCCCAACGATTTAACGCGGAGTAGAGCAGCGGTCAGCTCGCAAGGCTCATAACCTTGAGGTCGTCGGTTCGAGTCCGGCCTCCGCAATCTGTATAGACAGACAGGCCTTTGCGGCCTGGTAGGTTTTCGAAAAGGGGTTTTCAGTCGAAGGGAGGATGCGTTTGCGGCGCGTCCTCCTGGAAGCAGAGAGCGGGCGGATTCTTACGCTCTAATCCTGCCAAGGACTGCGCCCAGGAAAGGTCCGTGTATGAATCGCGCGCTGGAGCCGTTATATCCGCGGGCAGTGGATTCCGACAAAACCGAAGTTGAACCGCTGATTACTGCCGATGAGGCGGCCGAACTCCTGAACGTTGCGCCGAGCTGGGTGTATCAACATGCCCGGCCGAAGGCGGGCGATGCCCTGCCCTACATCAAAGTGGGGCGATACACACGATTTCGCGAGTCTGAATTAAGGGAATGGTTGAGCCGCCATCAAGGCGGAGACCGGCCGCTCCCGAAACGTCCGTAAACCGTCTCGATACGTAAAAACATTTTTCGTTCCCAGGAAGGCTGTGGATAAAATCCCGACCGCACCAGAACAACGTGCGTCAGTGAGGGAAAGGTTTATCTCTCTCATGGCTCGACGAAAACCTCGTCCTTACGGGACAGGTGCGCTCGTGGAGCTGAAAAGTGGGTTTGCAATCCGGTGGTGGGAAACAGTCATCGATGCCGGCGGCAACAAGAGCCGGACGATGAAATACGAGAAGCTGAAAGCGGGCACATCCAAACGTGACGCCGAAGCCAAGCTCGGCGAGCGCTTGCTCGCTGCGCGCCAAACCGTTCTTCCCCCGCCGCCTGTCATTCCAACCTTCAGTGAACTGGCGGACCGTTTCGAACGGGACCTTCTGTCTATGCAAAAAATGTCGACGAGGATGGGCCGCAAAACCATCCTCGACGTTCACCTCATTCCGCGGTTCGGTCCCACTCGGATCTCCGAGCTGTCGACCGCGGATTTCCAGCGTTTCTTCACCGAACTGCGGGAGACCGGCTATCAGAGCGGTAATCGCAGGGAGGAGTACTCCGCCCACACACTCCACGATATCCGGGGTGTGCTGCGCGTGGTGCTGAACGCGGGACTCGAGTGGTACCGGCAGCCGGCCGATCCCCGAACCGGCGTGCCGTTCAATCCTGTCGAAGGCATCCGGCTTCCCAAATTGAAAGTGAAGAATAAGAAGTGGAGGCTCTCGGCCGAACAGGCGGGCCAGCTCTTAGGCCAGCTGACCGGTAAAGCAAAAGTGATGGCCGCCCTGGCGATCACTACCGGGATGCGCCGCGGCGAAATACTCGCGCTCCGATTGTGCGATGTGGCCGTGGCGACGGTCGGCGACAGGCGTTTCGGAAGGATTACCGTGAGCCAGGCTTCCTACCTGGGCTCGATCGATACTCCAAAAACCGAAGCGGGGCTCCGGACGATTGACGTGCATCCTTGGGTACTCGAGCTGATCCAGGACTGGGTCAGCCGCGCACGGAAGCGAAAACCCGAAGACCTGGTCTTTGGAACACGAACCAACCGTTTGGAAAACTCAAACAACATTCTCCGTCGTCACGTCTTTCCGGCGTGCGACGCCATAGGAGTTCCTCATGCATCCTGGCTGACATTCCGAAGAACGTTTCAAAGTCTTGCTCACTCTGCCGGCATTCCCGCAAGGGCGATCGCCGACATCGTGGGCCACAGCGACGTGGAGACGCAATTCATCTACATCCAATCGGAGGATGAGACGAGGCGCGAAGCGATCGACCGCGTCGGGAATCAATTGTGCGAAATTGTGCGAAATCCGAAGAATGAGACAACAGTAGTCCACTGATGCGCGCAGGGTAAATCCTGCAGGTAGAGCCACTTTTGGAAATGGGACCAACAGGGCTCGAACCTGTGACCTCCTGCGTGTGAAGCAGGCGCTCTTCCAACTGAGCTATGATCCCAAACGAAACGTAAAGGTAGCATTGAAAGCAGCGGATCTGCAATTGCAGGGACGGTTTGCGGGACGCCTCCCACATCAGGCCCCGTGTTATGATTCGCTTCATTGGCATGAATACGACGGAAACCACAACGCGCGATAAGGTTGCGGCACTTCGAAGCGAGATCGGACGCGTGGTTAAGGGCAAGGACGATACCATCGAAATGGCCGTCGTGGCCCTCTTCGCCGAAGGGCATCTCCTGATCGAAGACGTGCCGGGAGTGGGAAAAACAACCCTCGGCCATGCGCTTGCGCGCTCGCTGGACTGCAACTTCCATCGAATCCAGTTCACGAGCGACCTCCTCCCGTCCGATGTGCTTGGCGTTTCCGTCTTCAACCCGAAGCGCAACGAATTCGAGTTCAAGTCCGGACCGATCTTTTCCAACATTGTGCTTGCCGATGAAATAAACCGCACGACACCGAAAACCCAAAGCGCTCTCCTCGAGGCGATGAACGAAAACCAGGTGACGATCGAAAGCGCGACCTATCCGCTGCCGCGTCCATTCATGGTGTTGGCCACGCAGAATCCCGTCGAGCACCACGGAACCTATCCATTGCCGGAATCGCAGCTCGACCGTTTCCTCATGAAGATCGAGGTCGGTTATCCCGATGCCGGCGCGGAGAAGGAAATTCTAAAGCGATATGCGAACGGTCATCTGCAGCAGGCCGTACATCCCGTACTCAATCCGCAGGAGATTCTTCTGCTGCAGGACGAGAGCCGCAAGATTCATATCGACGAAAAGGTCGTCGACTACATGATCGCGCTCGTCACACGTACCCGAAATCATCCCGAAATCGAACTCGGGATCAGTCCCCGGGGAACGGTTGCGCTTTTCCGCGCTGCGCAGTCGCTTGCGCTGGTCAATGGACGCAGCTTCGTTCTGCCTGACGACGTGAAACGCCTCGCATTTCCTGTTTTCGGCCACCGCCTTGTACTGACACGAACCGGCGCCAAAGCACGAATCGATTCGCGAACGGTCCTTCAGGGCATCCTCGATCAGACTCCGGTTCCCGCCTGACGCTCCATGTCCGACCATCGCGCGATGTGGAAGAATTTCCTGCAGTCGATGGCACTCCTCGCGATCGCAATGATGGCCGCCCTGTATTCCGCAAGCATGGGACGGGAGCCGGATCAGGCACGATCTGCCGTGATCGCGGCGATTTTCGCGCTTGCCGTGGCAGTGTGGGTGGCGTGGCGCTTTGTACCGCGGCTCGCGCGCAGTGTCGATTGGGAATGGCTTCCATTTATCTCGCAATACAAAGTCACCCAGGACGGCTGGATCTATTTCGGCGCGCTCACAATCGTTGTCTTCGCAGCGATCAACACGAGCAACAACCTCCTATACATGGTGCTCGCAGCTCTTCTCGCTGTGTTACTTCTTTCCGGCTTTCTTTCGGCGCTGAACTTCCGTTTCGTCGAAGCAGTGCTGCGCATCCCTTCGCGATGCTTCGCCGGCGAAACGTTTCCCTTTTCTCTGCAGCTCTACAATCACAAACACATGTTTCCCGCATTTTCGCTGCAGATCGAGCCGATAGAGGACAGTCCGATTCGTTTTCGCGATTTCTACTTCCCTGCGATTCCGCCGCAGAAACCCGTTGTCCAATCCGGCGAGGCCGCATTCCCCCGGCGGGGGCGCTATGTCATCGGCAAAGTCCGTGCAACTTCGCGCTATCCATTTGGATTTCTCTCAAAAGGACGAAACTGCGACGTGGACGCCGAATGCATCTGCTATCCGAAAATCATTCCGCAGGAAAAGCTGAGCCTTACCGTTCTCGACATTCTGGGTTCCCATGAGCGATTCGAACGCGGACTCGGAAACGATCTCTACACGATCCGCGACTATGTCCCATCGGACAGCGCGCGCCATGTTCACTGGAAAGCGTCGGCAAAAACATCCACGCTGAAAACCCGGGAATATGCGGCCGAAGACAGCCAGCGGATTGTCCTGGCCTTCGATCGATTCGGCAGGTCCGGCGATTCCGAGCAGTTCGAGCAACTCGTCAGTTACACCGCATCGCTCGCATTTCACCTCACCCACAGCGGCATCGAAGTAGCGCTTGTCTCCGACGACTGGAAATCGACCGGTGGCAGTTCGCCTGTTGTTCTCGATTCGATCCTGAACTACCTCGCGCTCGTTGACATGGATGCATCCTCCGTCCCGCCAACATCCGATCCCGTGGCGGGCGCACTGCTGCTTTCGGTGCGCCGATGAAGAGATACTTTCAAATTTCCTGTCATGCGATGATCATCAGCGCGTTCGCGGCGCTCGCGCTCACCGGACGTCTGGACACACTTTCGATTCTGGTTTTCAGCGTAGGCGTTGCCGCCAGCATCTGGATGACAGTCCGGGAACGTCCGCCTCTGCTCGGCGCGCGCGGCGCGTTCTTTCTTTCGTGCGGATATATCGCATTCTTCATCATCGACAGCTTCATTCTTTCGCGGGCATTCATCCCCGCAATCATTCATCTCGTCCTGTTTCTCGAACTCGCAAAGCTGTATCAGGAAAAGAACGACAAAGACTATTTCTACCTGATCGTTCTGTCGTTTTTGCAGGTCCTGGCCGCGTCGTCGCTCACGGTGGACATGACATTTGTTGCAACGCTGCTGTTTTTTCTCGGCTCTTTCGTCTCCACATTGATGAGCTTCGATATCTATCGCTCTGAAAGGCGTTCCGAAAAGATTCATGCCGCAAACCTCTCCGCGCAAACCGTCTCGCTCGGCGGCATGAGCGTGTGGGCGACAACATGGATTGTCATTCTAGGCGCCGCGTTGTTCTTCATCATTCCGCGCGTCGGAACCGGATACTTCAGCCGGGCCGCCACCACGCCGCTACTGCTCTCGGGATTTACCGAACACGTCGAACTGGGCGAGATCGGTCAGGTCAAGCTGAACACCGCGGTCGTCATGCGGGCGCGCCGCCTTTCCGGTACGCCGTACGCAGTCCTGAAATGGCGTGGAATCGTCACAGACACCTTCGATGGGAGAAGCTGGTCGCGAACCAACCGGTTGCGGCGGCGGGTTACCGCAGGCGCCGACGGCATTTACGAAATCCGTCCATCCGAAAGCAAGGGGGAGCTTGTCCGATACGAAATTCTGCTTGAACCGCTGGCGACAACAGCGCTTTTCGCTCCTTACCGCGCGCGATCCATATCGGAACGGATTCAGGACATCGAAGTGGACAACGACGAATCGCTCTACCTGCGAGTCCAGCAATTGCGCCGTATGCAATACCAGGTAGTGTCGGAGATCCCAAAGCAAACCCGCGCAATCGACAGTAGTGCCGGCGACAGTGCATTAACGAATCCTGGCCCACAGTATCTGCAGTTACCGAACAATCTCGATGCGCGTATTGCCCCGCTGGCGCGCGAAATCACGAGCCGCGGAACATCCGCCATCGAAAAGGCATCGTTGGTTGAAGCGTATTTGAAGAAGAACTACCAGTACACTCTTCAACTCCGCAATCCCGGCGTCGATCCTCTTGGCGGATTTCTGTTCGATACGAAGGCCGGCCACTGCGAATATTTCGCGTCCGCAATGGCGATTTTACTTCGCGCTGCGGATGTTCCGACACGCATGGTGACGGGTTTCCACATGGGCGAGTACAACCCCGTTGGCAATGACTACATCGTTCGCGAATCGGACGCGCACGCTTGGGTCGAAGTGTTCAGCGGAGGGCGGGGCTGGATTGAATTCGATCCGACGCCGGGAGATCCTCAGAAGGAACTGAACATGGCCACACAACTCCTGCACTATATCGATGCGGCAGAACTATTCTGGAGTTCCTACATTCTTATTTACGATTCGAGTTCGCAAATGCAGTTGTTTGCCAGCGCGCAGCAGAGCGTGCAGGACATGCAGAACAACCTTCGTACAGAGTCCGATCAGTTAAGCCAGCGATTCCAGTCATTCTCGAATGCATTCTCCCTCCGCCTCAAAAGCCTTCTCAAAGCGGCGTGGTTCTGGTTGCTGGCAATCCTGACGGCAGCCGGTGTCATTGCCTACGGGCAGCGCCGCGTCATTCGAACGGCATGGCAGATCTACAGGCTGCGCCGCGGCCACGGAACGCTCGACAGCGACATCATCGAACGCATGTTCTACCGTGCTGCGCGCATGGCCGCGGAGAAAGACGCGGGTCGCGAACCTGCGCAGACATGGCGGGAGTGGATTCTTCGGCTGCCGCAGCAGAAACGCCTCGCCCTTTCGCGCGCTCTCGAAGTATTTGAGAAATCCAAATATGGACACCAACCCGTGTCTGCGGCAGACTTCGACGTACTTGAAGAGACGATGAAGACAATCAAAGTACTGTGATTCAAGCTGCTGAAAAGAATCCGCCACTTCGGCCGACACTTCAGTTTGTTGCGCCGTTCGCGGCGTTTATCGTCATCCTCGGCGTTGATCGCTATCTGCCATTCGGAAGATTCAACTATCCGCTGCGCGTCGTCCTGGTGACGGCCGTTCTTCTCCTGGTGTCTTCAAAATCCGAACTCCGGGGGCCACGGCAGTTCCTGGCGAGCATCGGCATCGGCGTGCTTGTATTTGTGGTCTGGATCGGGCCGGATGCGCTCTGGCCCGCCTACCGCTCACTGCCGGTCTTTCAAAACGCCCTCACAGGAACGGTTCGGACGACGCTGACGCCTGAACTCGCAACGGATACCCTCTTTCTTGTTTTCAGAATTATCGGCACTGCGCTCCTGGTACCGATCATCGAAGAACTGTTCTGGCGGGGCTGGCTGATGCGCTATCTCATCCACCCGGACTTTACGAAAGTCACTCTTGGCACATTTTCAGCGCTTTCCTTCTTTGTTACGGCGATTTTCTTTGCAAGCGAGCATGGTCCATTCTGGGACGTCGGGTTTGCAGCAGGCGTCATTTACAACTGGTGGCTGATGCGGACAAAGAGTCTTAGCGATTGCATTCTGGCGCATGCTGTCACGAATGCATGCCTGGCCGGTTATGTCCTGAAGTTCGGCCACTGGGAATACTGGATTTAGCCGCAGCGCGGCGGCGAAAGCGCTTATCCGGTACAATAGAAGCGGTGAAGACACGTAAAGTCGGTTTTGTCAGCCTCGGCTGCCCCAAAAATCTCGTCGACAGTGAAGTGATGCTCGGCACGCTGACCACTCAGGGATACTCCATTACTCCTAATAAGGATGAAGCGGACGTCCTTGTGGTTAACACCTGCGGCTTTATCGACAGCGCCAAGCAGGAATCCATAGATACGATCATGGAAATGGCCGAGCTCAAAACGCAGGGCAACTGCAAGAAGTTGGTCGTTGCAGGATGTCTCGCCGAACGATATCGCGGCGAAATACTCAAGGAAATCCCGGAAATCGATTTCATTTTCGGACCGGACGAACTCGGAAAAATCCTCGAGGCGGTACGGCTTGGTAATGACGAACCCGCACCGGATGTCATGATTGACGCGCTCTACACCTCGAAGGAAGTGCCCACGATTCCCCGGATTCTGACAACGCCGTCGTACATGGCATATTTGAAAATCTCCGAAGGATGCGATCACGTCTGCTCTTTCTGCGCCATTCCGGGTTTCCGCGGAAAATTCCGCAGCCGAAGCGTTGCAGACCTCGTTGCCGAATCGCGACGCCTCGCCGATCGGGGCGTGCGGGAACTGGTTCTCGTTTCTCAGGACACGATGGCTTACGGAAAAGACATCGGACTTCCGGACGGCATTACTTCTCTTCTCGGCGAACTTGCGCGAATCGACGGATTGAAATGGGTGCGCTTCCTTTACTGCTATCCGCATACGATCTCCGACGAACTGGTGCGGCTCGTGGCCGAGGAAGAACGGCTGTGCAAGTACTTCGACATACCCTACCAGCATGCCAGCCGTTCCGTGCTCGAACGCATGCTGCGCGGCGGCAGCCGGGATCAGTACGAACGGCAGATTGAGCGCATCCGGCAGTTGAATCCGAATGCTGGCCTACGCACGTCCTTCATTACCGGTTTTCCCGGCGAAACCGAAGACGACTTCGGTGAAATTCTGACGTTCATGAATAACGTCGGATTCGACAACGTCGGCGTGTTTCTCTATTCGGACGAAGAAGGAACCGGCGCATTCGATCTTGACGCAAAGGTTCAGCGCCGGACTGCAACCCGCCGGCGCAATCAGTTGATGAAGGCGCAGAATCGGATTTCGGCAAAAAAGTTGAAGAGCATGATCGGCCGGAGGGTGGAGGTTCTTCTGGAAGGCTCATCCGACGAAACGGAACTTCTCCTGAAGGGCCGGATGGAAACACAGGCGCCCGAAATCGACGGCCATGTACTCATTAACGACACCAATGACCGCGAAATGACGGCCGGCGAATTCTATTCCGTCGAAATCACGGAGAGCCACGAATACGATCTTGTCGGCAAAATCTGCTGAATCGCGATATGAAGTGCCCAACCTGCAACAAGGAAGCGGAAATCATCGGCAATCTATTCCGGCCGTTCTGTAGCGAGCGTTGCAAGACCATCGATCTCGGGAAGTGGGCCGCCGAAGAATATCGTGTGCCGTCTAAGGAAAAACCTCCCGAAGAGTTCCACAGATCCAATGGCCACAGCACGCATCACGAAGACATTGAAGACTGAGCCCCTCGACCTTCTCGACCGGCTCGCGATCTTCGTCGCGACAGGTGCTGGTGCGGGCTTCATGCCGAAGGCACCTGGCACGGCAGGAGCGATCGAAGGCGTACTTCTCTATCTGGCGATGGAAAGCCTGCGCGCGGGCGCATACTATCCGCATGTTATAATTTTCTTTCTCATAGCTGGAACGTGGGCCGCACATCGCGTCGAAACCGTCTGGGGACACGATTCCCAGCGGATTGTCGTCGATGAAATCGCCGGGCAAATGCTCGCTTTTTCGATGGCCGCGGGACACTATCATCTCGGCGCCGGGTATGTCGCAGCCGGGTTCGTCCTTTTTCGGCTGTTCGATATCACCAAGCCTTTTCCGCTCAGGCGAATGGAAAGGCTGCCGGGCGGTTTCGGCGTGATGATGGACGATGTAGGCGCCGGCATTTACGCGCTTATTGGAATGATTTTGATTCGATATTTCTTCGGCAATTAGACGTGGGCGAAATCACAATCAATCGAGTAACACCACAGGCCGCCCTTCCCGGCGGCGATGTTGTCATCAATTACACCGGATCCGCGGCAACTGCGGCGCCTGCACAGCCTGAGGTGCGTTTCGGAGAGTTCACCGGCCAGATTACCGTTTCGTCCAGTAGTGAAATTGTCGTCCGCGTTCCGGAGAATGCGGCAGAGCTTGGAACTTCCGAGGTTCGCGTACGCACGAACGGAAAAATGAGCAGCCCGTTCCACTATGAGATTGGAAAGCGGCTGGCAGGAAGCCTCCATCCTGTTGCCAATCCCGCAGTCGACAGCGACGGAAACGTGTATGTCACTTATAGTGGGAAGAGAGGGCAAAAGGCTCCCGTTTCGATTTACAAAGTCACGTCCAGCGGTGCTGTCACTCCGTTTGCAACGGACATCATGAACGCGACGGGCCTCGCATTTGGAATCAGCGGCCATCTCTTCGTATCGAGCCGTTTCGAAGGATCTGTTTATCGCATCGATCCCGCGGGGCGAATCGACACCTATATCGAAGGTATGGGAATCGCAACGGGCCTTGCATTCGACCGCAACAGCAATCTCTACATCGGCGACCGCAGCGGCAGCATTTTCAAAATCAGCCCCAGCAAGGAAATTTTCGTTTTTGCGACGCTGGAGCCCAGCATCGCCGCCTATCACCTCGCATTCGGGCTCGACGATCATCTTTATGTCAGCGGGCCAACGACTTCCAGTTTCGATTCCATCTTTCGGGTGTCACCCAGCGGCGAAGTCGAAAAATTCTTCACAGGGCTCGGACGGCCGCAGGGCCTTGCGGCCGATATCGAAGGCAATATTTACGCAGTGGCGTCGTATCGGGGACGGCGGGGTGTGTTCCGCCTCAGCAAGGGAGGCGTACCGGAACTCGTCGTCTCGGGGCAAAGCCTCGTCGGCCTTGCGTTCGACTATGAAGAGAATCTTCTCGTCGTGGATGCGGGCGCGCTTTACCGCGTTCATCTCGGCGTCATGGGCAAACCCCTTCCCTGAGATTGCCGGAAACTATGCTATCCGCCGAAATCATCGCGATCGGGTCGGAACTTCTGACACCGAGCTTCGTGGATACCAACTCGCTACACCTCACGCGCCGGCTGAACGAGATCGGGATTCCCGTCGTTTTGAAAACGATCGTCGGAGACGACGAGAACTATCTTGAACAGGCTCTGCGGGCATCGCTGGAGCGAACATCCATTGTGATCACAATTGGCGGACTCGGTCCCACGGAAGACGACATCACGAGGAAGGTTGTCGCCCGGGTCCTGCATCGGCAGCTCGTTTTGAGCGACGCCATCCTTGCCTCAATCGAAAAACGGTTCAAAGCCCGCGGATCCGAGATGCCCGCCAATAATGCACGGCAGGCATTAATACTGACCGGCTCCGATGTTCTGGAAAATCGCAACGGTACGGCTCCCGGCCTTTGGATCGTTTCCGAGAAAAATAAAGTCATTCTTCTTCCCGGACCGCCTTCTGAGCTTGAACCCATGTTCGACAATACATGTGTCGAACGCCTGCGTGTACTCGCTGGTGGCGTCGCCATCGCGAAACGCATCTATCGAACCACAGGTCTGGCGGAATCAGCGCTTGACGCCCGTATCGCTCCGATCTATGGCAAGTACCGGAATCCCGAAACAACGATACTTGCCAAACCCGGGCAGGTCGAAGTGCGATTGACGGCGCGCGGCAAGAACGAGCAGGAAGCCGAAAAGGCAGCGCAGGAACTCGGCGACCTCATTGAAACGGAACTTCAGGATTACATCTTTACGAACACCGAACAATCGCTCGAAGAAGTCGTGGGCATGTACCTGGTCATGAAGCATGCGACGATTTCCGTCGCGGAATCCTGTACCGGAGGACTTGTCGCGCAGCGGCTGACAGCGGTTCCGGGAAGCTCGCAATACTTCATGTCCGGGATCGTGACTTATAGCAACCAGTCCAAAATGGAGCTTGCCGGGTTTCCTCCCCTGCTGATCGAAATGCAAGGCGCTGTCAGCGAAGAAGTGGCCCGAGGACTGGCGGAAAGCATCCGGGAAAAAGCAGGAACAACGATTGGCGTTGGCGTCACGGGCATCGCCGGACCGGCTGGAGGTTCTCCGGAAAAACCGGTCGGCACGGTTCATATCGCTGTGGCCGGCCCGGGTGTAACGGCGCACGGCTGCTTTCTTTTCCCCGGTGACCGCGAACGCGTTCGGGGACAGGCGTCCCAGGCGGCACTTAATATGGTTCGTCGCATGCTCATCGAACTGTAATGCGTACATTCATTGCGCTCGATCTTCCCGAAGAAATCCGCGCACGGCTCGCAGAAGTACAACGCGCGCTGAAGCCGTCGACGCATACCGCCAGATGGGTAGCCCCCGAATCGATTCACGTCACACTCAAATTCATAGGAGAAATTCCCGAAAAGCGTGTGGACGACATCCACGGAGCTCTTGCCGGCCTCACATGGAAGCCATTTACCGTTACAGTCAACGGCATTGGATTCTTTCCGGGAGCGCGGTCGCCGCGGGTTGTTTGGGCGGGCATGCAGGCGCCCACCATGGAAGACCTTACCAAGGAAATAGACGTTCATCTCGAACGGCTGGGTTTTGAAAAAGAAAAGCGCATGTTTCGTCCTCATCTCACACTGGCGCGGGCGAAAACGACTCGTCTCGAAGCCGCACTGGTAGAGACGGCCAAGGCGTTCGAGCATGAGGATTTTGGAACATTCACGGTGGATCGCTTTTTTCTCTACCAAAGCACGCTTAAGCCCACAGGCTCCATATACACGAAACTCAAGGAGTATCTGCTGACACGTTCATGACTTCTCCAATCGCAATCATCGGTGCCGGCGGCTGGGGAACCGCACTGGCAGTTACGCTTGCGCGTGCCGATCGCGGAGTTCGGCTCTGGGTTTATGAGGCCGATCTTGCCGTCGCGATCACGGACACCCGCGAGAATTCCGTCTATCTGCCGGGCGTGACAATTCCGGAAACAGTGCGCGTCAGCAATTCCATGGGTGACGTACTTCTTGGAGTCGATACCGTCATTCTGGCGGTGCCCTCGCATGTGTATCGTTCGGTTTTGATTCAACTCGAACCGTTCGTGCTCCCGGAAATGACGTTCATCAGCGCCGCCAAAGGGATCGAAAATAAAACCCTGATGCGCATGACCGAAGTGATCGCGGATGTTATCGGCAGAAAATTTCCGCCGAAGATTGCCGTCCTGTCCGGCCCAACGTTCGCCCCTGAAGTGGCGCGCGGCGAACTCGCGACCGTCGTTGTGGCCTCCCCGGATGAAGCGCTTCGACGACAGGTTCAGGCGGACCTTTCGACGTCCAGATTCCGCCTCTATACGAACGCGGATATGATTGGCGTCGAAATCGGCGCGGCAGCCAAGAATGTCATCGCCATTGCGGCAGGCACAGCAGATGGGCTCGGTTTAGGATCGAATGCGACGGCCGCACTCATCACACGAGGCCTTGCGGAAATTACGCGCCTTGTCGTTGCCTGCGGCGGAAAGCGCGAAACATTATCCGGGCTGGCAGGAATGGGGGATCTCATCCTGACGGCTTACGGAAACCAGAGCCGGAACCGCCGCGTGGGACTTGCGCTCGGGCAGGGGCGTAAACTGGAAGAGATCGTCGGTGAAACACTCGAAGTTGCGGAAGGTATCCGCACGGCCCAGTCGACCGTCGAACTGGCGCGAAAACTCGGCATCGAAATGCCGATCGCTGAAAAAATGTATTCGGTTCTTTATGGAGGACTCCGCCCTCAGGACGCGATCCGCGATCTCATGGAAAGAAAGTTGAAGGAAGAGTAGACCGCAAAGCTATGGAATTCATCACACTATTCGGGCCACCGAAGAAGAAAGAGCCGACAGTTTTCGAAAAGATCAAGGAAGCCGTCAAGCAGACGCAGGAAAACTTCACCGAACGGATCACGGAGCTTGTCGAGGGCAAGAAGGAAATCGATCGCGAGATGCTCGACGAACTCGAGATGATTATGATCGGCTCCGACATCGGCGTAGTGACGACGACGGAAATTCTCAAATCCATCAAAGATCAGATTTCGAGAAAACAACTCCAGGACCCGCAGCATCTGCGCGGCGTTGTGAAGGAAGAACTGCGCAAAATTCTGAGCGTGAATTACACGCCGCCGAAGCAGATCGCCGAAGGCGAACCCTTTGTAATAATGATGGTCGGCGTGAATGGCGTCGGCAAGACGACAACAATCGGAAAACTTGCGAACCGATTTAAGAGGGACGGCAAGTCCGTCATGCTCTGCGCTTCCGATACGTTCAGGGCCGCCGCTGTTGAGCAACTCGATATTTGGGCGGCACGATCGGGCGTTCCTATCGTGAAACAGAAGTCGGGCGCGGATCCGTCCGCAGTGCTCTTCGACGCGATGCAGTCCGCCAAGGCCAGAAAAATCGACTACGTCATCGTCGATACCGCCGGGCGCCTGCACACCAAACACAACCTGATGACAGAGCTCGAAAAAATGACGCGCATCGCGAAACGCGAAGTGCCGACTGCGCCGCACGAAGTGCTTCTCGTCCTTGACGCAACGACGGGACAGAACGGATTGACGCAGGCAAAGGAATTCACGAAAAGCGCTGGTGTGACGGGACTCGTGCTGACGAAGCTCGATGGCACGGCCAAAGGCGGAGTTGTCGTGGCGATCGCGAAAGAACTTCGCATTCCGATCCGCTTTGTCGGGGTCGGCGAACAGATGGACGATCTGATCGAATTTTCCGCCGAAGATTTCGTGGAATCGCTGTTCAGCAAGTAATGTAACCGAACAAGAGAGAAAAAAAGACTTTTGCGCGTGAGGTGGCAGGAAACATCCGAATATCGAAATCTATAAGGAATTTATTACCACCCCGGCCTTCGGCCGCCCCTCCTAAAAACAGGAGGGGCAAAAACTATTCTCCACGAACCTGACCGATGACCGACACGGACTACATTCGCCGAACCTTCGAGCTTGCCCGCAGAGGCATGGCCCTTACCAGCCCGGGAGCCATGGCCGGCGCAATCGTCGTCAAAGACGGGCGCATTGTCGGCGAAGGTTTTTACACCTGGGATGAAATCGACCATGCCGAAACCCGCGCACTCCGCCAGGCCGGCTCTGACGCCCGCGACGCAACCGTCTATATCTCCCTTGAACCGTGCGCCCACCAGGGACGAACGCCGCCATGCGCAAAGGGTCTGATCCAATCCGGAGTCTCCCGGGTCGTCGCAGCCATTGCGGATCCCAACCCGGAAGTAAACGGCAAAGGGTTCGCGATGTTGCGCGAAGCTGGAATCGCCGTGCAGTCGGGAATTCTAGAAGAAGAAGCACATAAACTGAACGAAGCGCATTTCACGTACAAAACACAGAAACGCCCGTTCGGTATTTTGAAGATTGCCATGTCCCTCGATGGCAAGATCGCCACGCACACGGGCGATTCCAAATGGATCACCTCCGAGCAGGCCCGCACTGTCGTTCAAGAGATGCGCTTCACTTCCGACGCAGTCGTTACCGGCAGCGGAACGTTTCTCAAGGACAGTCCGCAGATGACGGACCGCAGCGGCAAGCCGCGCCGGCGTGAGTTGATCCGAGTGGTGCTGGATCGGCGAGGACAACTGGATAGTCCCGAAGGCTGGCTCACATTTCGCGGTTCTCTCGAGGAACTTGCCAAAGAACTGTACTCCCGGGAAATTCAGAGTTTTCTCATGGAATGCGGGCCGGATCTGGCTTTCAACGCGATTCAATCCGGAATCATTGATAAGATAATTGCGTTCGTGGCGCCGAAGATACTGGGAGGCCGGGAGATTCCTGCCATTGGAGGCAGCGGCGTTGCCAGCCTGGCCGATGCCATCCCCCTCTACGATGGCTCAATCGGCACAGCAGGCCCGGACTTAATCGTTTCTGGATATGTTCACAGGAATCATTGAGGAAGTCGGCGAAATCGTCGCCGTAACCGACACGACAGACTTCCGTACCATCCGCGTCCGCGCACGCGAGGTCCTCACCGACAGCAAAGTGGGATCAAGCATCGCCGTGAACGGCGTATGCCTCACGGCAATAACTGTCGATAACTCCGGTTTTACGGCTGAGCTTTCGCGCGAGACGCTCGTCCGCAGCAGTCTGAACGGCCTTGGAGTCGGGACAGTGGTGAACCTCGAACGCCCAATGCGCGCGGACGGAAGATTCGGGGGACATATCGTCCAGGGTCACGTGGATGGCGTAGGCCGCATTCGCAGTTTTGAGCGTGACGGCGACAGCTGGAGCCTTGTGGTGGAATACCCGAAGTCCGCGTCGCAGTACCTTGTCGAAAAGGGATCAATCACTCTTGACGGAATCAGTCTGACCATAGCCGCATTGCGTCCGGACGCATTTGATGTCGCAATTATTCCGCACACACTGGACAATACCAATCTGGGACGCGCGAAAGCCGGGGACCCGGTGAATCTGGAGTTCGACGTTATTGCAAAGTACGTCGAACGCATGCTGAAGAGAGAGTAACCGAGGCATGGAAAACGGTTCATCGGCACTGGAAACGATATGAATTTTGCAACGATTGAAGAAGCGCTTCTGGACATCCAGGAAGGCCGCATGATCGTGATTGTTGATGACGAGGACAGGGAAAACGAAGGCGATCTGATGGTCGCCGCCGAAAAGATCTCCGCCGATGCGATCAACTTCATGGCCACTCACGGCCGCGGACTGATCTGTCTTGCGATGACTGGTCAGCGTCTGGATGACCTTCACATCCCGCTTATGGTTTCCGAACACGCGAATACGTCTCCATACAGCACTGCATTTTGTGTTTCGATCGAAGCAAGGCGCGGGGTCTCCACGGGCATCTCCGCCGCCGATCGCGCGCAGACAATCCTCACCGCCATCGATTCGCGTACGCGCCCGACGGATCTTGCACGACCCGGACACATCTTTCCTCTCCGGGCACGCGACGGAGGCGTCCTCGTACGCGCGGGCCAGACGGAGGCATCTGTGGATCTGGCACGAACTGCCGGATTATTCCCGGCCGGCGTCATCTGCGAGATCATGAAGGAAGACGGAACCATGGCACGCGTTCCCGATCTGGTCGAATTCGCAGCCATACATAACGTGAAGATGATCACCGTCGCAGACCTGATCCGCTACCGTCTGCGTACCGAACACTTTGTAAAAAAGGTAGGGGAACGAATGCTGAAGACTGCGCACGGCGCCTTCCGGATGATTGGATTCCAGAGCATTCTCGGACCGGAAACACATTTCGCGCTCGTTAAAGGCGACATCGGAAACGGGGAGGACGTCCTCGTTCGCGTCCATACGCACTGTCTCACCGGAGACGTTTTCGGATCCCAGGCGTGCCAGTGCCGCGGTCAAATGGATCGGACAATGGAAATCATGGAGACCGAAGGGCGGGGAGTTTTGCTTTACCTGCAGCAAATGGGCAAAACCGCGGCGGAAGTGGAATTTGAAAATCACGGACGCGTCGCCGGTGATTCCAACGAAGCCATTACCCTGCGTGGAGAACAGCGCGAATATGGAATCGGCGCACAGATCCTGGCCTCGCTCAACATTCACTCCATGCGGATTCTGACGAACCACCCCCGCAAGCTCGTCGCGCTCGAAGCCTACGGGCTGAAGATCCAGGCCCAGGTCCCCTTCAATTATCAAAAACTCACTTCCTGATTTCCGGCAGCAAAATCCCGATGCTCCGTGGCTGATTTCCCTAAATGGGTTATCGTGCTTACGCAACCTGAGCAACCAGGAAAAACATGGGATTTCTTTTTCACCTGCTGCTGGCACTTGGACTCCAGACTCTGGGCATTCGCGTCGAAGGCACGATTCTGGACGGCGACACCGGCAAACCGCTCGCCAGCGTTTCCGTCCAGCTCGCCGGACGGCGCGTGTCCACAGATCTGCAGGGACATTTCTCCTTCATTGCGGTCCCCCCTGGTCGATACCCCTTGCTTGCCGACAAGGATGGTTACATGCGTGCACGTGCGGACGGCCGCCGAATTCCCGGAAACTCAGGAATCGACGTGACAGTGGGTTCCGGAAAGCAGGACCCGCTGATCCTGCACATGTTCAAAGGAGGGAGTGTCACCGGCCGCATCTACGACTCAAAAGGTGTACCGCTGCGCAATATTGCCGTAGTGCCTTATCGCCAGACGTATGACGACGCAGGCAACCACAGGCTTCGACGAGTTCCGATCAGCGTTCAGACGAGCACACCCGATGCATTGATTCGCACACTGCTGGGTCTTACGCAGACGATGCCATCGTTGTCGCCCGGAACAACCGCCGTCATGGGCAGCAGAACGAACGATCTCGGCGAATTCCGCATCTACAACCTTGACCCCGGGGAGTATGCCTTTTTCATCGACGCAGGCCCGCCCAACCTCCCGCTTTACTATCCCGGCGTTGCCAATGCGCCGGACGCTGCCATGGTGAACGTACCGGGCGGAATGGAATTACGGCTGAACAACGTTACGTTGCCGTCCAGCAATGAAGCTATTCTCCGCGTAAAATTCATCAGTCCCGCCGAAGAGCGCTCGTTCGCGACTGCCGTGGAGATCCATCGAAAGGGAGCCGAAGAAACGATTGCGACAAGTTCGGTACTCACCGCCGGACAACAAATGGCGATCAAGCTGCCTCCTGGCGCATACGACGTGGATGTGTTTGGCGGAACTTCTGCATTGCGTGGTCCGTCGCCGTATTTCGCGGCACAACGCGTTCCGGTGGTCATGGCAGGACAGGACGTTGAAATTACCGTCCCCTTAAGGTCCGGCCCTGGATTGACCGGATCTGTGATGACAGAAGCAACGGCTGCAATCCCACCGCGACCCATCTCGGGAGTGCAATTCACTCTGCGTTCCGCGGATATCATTCCGGATATCTCAATGCCAATGACGAGCGGCCCAGGCGGAGATCTTTTCATGCGCAGCGTTCCGGCGGCGACATACAAGGTAACGGCAGTTTCCGGAATTCCTTCGGGAATGTGCATGACCAGCATTCGGACAGGGGATCGGAATGTTTTGAAAGACGGCTTACAGGTCGCCGGCAGCGATGTGCGGATGGACGTCCTACTGTCCGCGGCCGCAGCCATGATTAAGGGAACCGTCACCGATTCCAGAAACCTAACGATTGCCGGCGCCACTGTCGCCCTGGTTCCAGATGACCCCGCACGATCGGATCTTTTCGCTGCTGGAACAACCGATCAACTCGGAGGATTCGAACTGCCGTGCATACAGCAAGGGGATTACCGGCTGTATGCGTGGGCGGAAGTGGACGGGTACGCGTACCGCAACGCGGAATTCATGAAGGCGTACAGCGATGGCGGGAGAGCGATACGCGTGGAAAAGGCGCAAAACGCAACCGTAAACCTCCGCCTTCTCGAAAACAAGTAAATCGCCGGTGGTGAGTCACTGCCCGTCAGTACCGCCCCATCCGGGTAGTTTCGTCTAATAATACTTTGAACCTATAAGATGCTATAAGATGCTTTACGATTCGGTAAACGTGGGTATATACTCCCGCAAAACTCATTAGCAGTGGAGGTTTAATGATGTCGCGGACTGCGTTTCGATGGTTGGCTGGCGGAGTGATGTTGGTGCTGATGGCCACGTTCGTATTGGCACAGCACAACATTCTTGCAAAATTCGACCCAAGTAAGACGAAGACGGTTAAAGGGATTGTGACCTCGATCTCGTGGTCAAATCCGCACGTCCACGTTCTCATGGATGTGACAGAGGGAACCGCCATCACAAACTGGGCGGTCGAGTTGGAAAGTACAATAGACCTTGAAAGAAGTGGCTGGCGCCCGAACACATTAAAACCCGGCGATGAGATTACCGTGCAGGGCATCACCGCGAGAGATGGGAGCCCGCAAATACTGGGGAATTCCGTGATGACCTCTGCCGGCAAGAGAGTGCTGGACGTGTCGGCAGCCGCGAAGGCAGCAATTTTGCCAGTGGCAAACCTGCCCTCTCGTGGCCCCGCACCTCGCTGGCCCGATGGCAAGCCCCGCCTTGGTCCGCCTCCCGGCGAAAAAGGATACTGGGGACGGCCCAGTTCGACGGTATTGATGGAGACTGGAGCCAATGTCCAGATGGACACGGTTGGTCTGTTAAAGAACATCGCGGATGCGGACAAGGTCGCCCCCTTTCAGAAGTGGGCCAAAGACCTTTACGTATTACGGCAACGCAGTTTCCTGAAAGACGATCCGATGTACCTCTATTGCAAACCGCCCGGTGCAGTACGTCTCTTCCAAATGCCTTACGGAGTGCAGTTCCTTGAAGACAAGAACTTCGGACGCATTTTTGTCACGGAAGGCGGCGGCAACCATCAGTGGCATTTCATTTACACGGACGGACGGCCTCAAAGAGGCGAAGTCCGGGGTAATGACGATAATCCACTGTACTACGGAAATGCCCGAGGCTCGTGGCAGGGCGACACATTCGTGGTGGACTCGAAGACATTCAACGAGAAGTTTTGGTTTACCAACGGCGGGCTGCCGCATACCGACCAGCTTCATCTGATCGAGAAATTTACCCGTACCGATTTCAATACCTTGAAATATGAGGTCACGGTCGATGACATGGGTGCGTATACCAGAACATGGACGGGCGGCTGGACCTTGCAGTGGGTTCCCGAAGATCTGCCCACCTACTATTGCCAGGACAACAGGCCATAAATGAGTGCCCCAAGATACGAAAAGGAGAAAAAAATGTCTGCGAGACCGTTTCGTCTGATTTGTCTGTTGCTCGGCCTGTTTATCGCGGGTTCCGCAGTGGCTCAGGAAGGACATCCCATCCGGGGCACATGGATCGGTGAGTGGAGCCCCACACCCGCGCAAAAAATCCATGTGGTGCTTTTCATGGACTATGACAACACAAAAATCACCGGTATCCTGAATCCTGGTCCGAACGGCGTTCCATTGAAGCTGGCCCGGCTCGATATCGAACCAGGAGATCTGCAGGCCAAGCCTCCCAGAGTACCGACATTCAAGGTCCACATCGAAGCCGATTCAAAGGACGCCAAAGGCGCTGCTGTGAGTATCGTAGCCGATGGGACAATGACGCAAGTGGCCCTGCCTAATCGTGGGCTCGAAGGGACATGGACCCAAACCACTGGCGGCAGCACACAAAAAGGCACTTTCAAAATAAGACGCCAGTTCTAAGCCCCCCGGTTCCCAGACTGATGTCCCGGTGCGTTTCCGCATCGGGACATCAGTCTCACACCGCAATTTCAGCATCCCCTATAAAAATTTGCCTCCTGGCTGATCCACGTCGCGCGTGTGTCGAACTTCGAATAATGGGAGCAAAAGAGTGCTTCATCCCCTCCTGGCCTCCCGGAGAGGCTTGCTCAACAGAAGCCGTTAGCGGCGACAGAGGGTAGCCACGGGCGAGAGCCCTTGAAATGGAAACGGAGGAGAATTTAACCCCGGAGCGCCCAAGCAGGCCTTTGGCCTTCGTGTGGATCTAAGTAGGAGGGGCGTAAAAGATTTAGAGTTCTTACGCCCTCCGGGACTAGAACCGCGGGAAAATAGCCGACGGGCTCAGCCCGTGGCTACCCTCTGTTCGCCGCGAACGAGGCGCTAAAATCTTCTGTTGGACAAAGCCTCAAAAGATGGAACGGCGGCTTTTTTCGTCCCGTTATGCAAAGGTCTTCCCAAACAGGAGAAGCAGGTGAGGAAGAAAGGAAAGCCGGCCGAAGGACTTCGGCCGGCTCTCTTATTTCAAGGAAACTATGGAACGTAAGGACTTTCCCGGCTTACTGACGATTCTGAGGCGCCGGTCATAAGCTCGAATGCCTTATTGTTGTCCTGACAGATGTACTCGAAACTTTCCACGCCCGGACTAAAGTTCAGGAACCAGCCAGTTTTCCACGTCTTCGTATAGGTGCCTGGATCGTCGATGGTAAGGTCATAGGTCATCGTGTTGTAATCGGTGCGGGTAAATTTTTCTGTCGTGTGCAATTTGTCCGAAGCAGGCATCCCTTCCAAATTGGAAACCCACATTCTTTCGTTGTATCCGATCGTGTCCACTACCAACGAATCGCCTTCAAAGTGACCGAGATTCTCGCCGTAATAGCTGGGAACCAGGTCCTTTGAATGTTGCCTGCCGTCCATGTAAATGGTGCGGTAGCTGTGCGAGCCGCCGGTCTGGAAGATGATGAACAGCTTTAGTTCGGGAAAACTTACGAACTGAGTTCCATACGCTGTTGCCACCTGTCGAAATGCTCCCGACGGTTTGCAACGGGTGTAGGGTTCAAGCTGGTTTTGCTGGCGATAGTCGTAGACGGCTTTTGACCAGGGCTGGAAGGGAACCTGACTTACCTTCGGTTTTCCCGGATATACATTTTGATTTGCGTTTGCCGCGGGGGCGGCCCCAGGTACCGGGTCAGCATCTGCAAATCTCCCTCCGCCGGCATTCCACAGACCTTTTTCGCCGATAGCAGGTCCCCACATCACCGTGCCATCCGGATTACGCGGTGTGGGCTTTGCTGCCGGCCGCGCGGCATTTTGATTCTGACCAAAAGTTGGCTGCGCGAGCACTGACAAGACCATCAAAGCAGCCGAAACAGCCACTATAGAGCGATATCGCACGGTAACCTCCCATTGGGTGATTTTGGGCTGTTGATACTACATCCGGCTTAGGGCGTCAAGAGGTTTTGCTGCTACGCGGCAAGAAAGATAATTTGAAGTAAGTACTGAAATCTCTACTGATTAAAACCAACGAGAGGGAAAGTTTCCGCCGCCGTTTTGGGGCGGCGGAAACCAGGAGTTAGAAGTTAAAGCGAGTATTCAACGTAAAGGATCGGGCACCACTTGCCGACGTAATGCGTCCGAAGCTGGTGGAATTGATGTCCAGCGTCGGGCTACCAAAGATCGGATGGTTCAGGATGTTGATTGCATCCAACCGAAACTCTAAGTTTTTGCTCTCGCTGATCTGAACCTGCTTGATCAAATCCATATCCAGGCCGAGTGAGGACGGCCCTTTGATCCATTGCAAGCCAAGATTGCCGATCGTTCCAGGATCCGGATTTACAAGAAGGAGGTTTCCCGCAGCATCCGCCAACGCCTTATTGCTGAACGACGTGTTTGTACTCTGTAACGTCGTCACAACAGACCCGCCGGGATCGGTAACTTGCTTGAAATCCCCAAAATACGTCACGCCGGTCGCAAGCTTCGTCACTTTCCCGACAGTCTTGGGGAAAGCACCAACAATATTAGGAGTCATGCTGGTGTTTTCGGAGAACGACGACGACGACGCGGTGATGGTCAGAGGTTGCCCCGTCGCGAAACTGAAGATTCCGGCAAGCGTCCAGTTTCCGACGATCCCCGTTACCCATTTGGGAGAGTTAGCGAGGAACGGCTTTCCTTTTCCAAAGGGCAACGTGTACGAACCGTTGCTCCGGATATCATGCGTATGGTGAAACGAGAGCAGGGTCTTGTTCAAAGACTGATTTCTTGGGTTCAGATATGCCGTGGTACCGTCACCATCGTTTTCACCTATGGTCTTGCTCCAGGTGTACGTGGTCTGGTTTGTGAACCCACTGGACAACCGTTTTGTCACCGAGAGGTTCAGGGAATGGTACGTTGAATTTCCCGGATTGCCATCCACTGTCACATTTGTGAACTGAGGATTGGCGACGATGAAATTCTCGGGGAATTTGTTGGCTCGAAGCAGACCGCCACCCTCACCAGTGACCGTGTTGGTGGTGTTGAGCAAACTGGCGAATTGCCCAACGTCGCCATTAGCGATAAATGCGCGGAAAAGTGTGTTCTGGCGTAACGATGCGGATCCGGTAATGGTGGTGCCATTTACGGCTCCGAGTCCCAGATTGAGCCCCTTCAGCATCTGATCGAACAACGGCGCGTTTCCGCCCGCTCGCGTAATGTTGTACGCGTCGAGAATTCCATTCTCAAAGATATTGGCGGTGTTGACCGGAGTGCCGCCATACAGCTTGGTACCCTTACTGCCGACGTACCGCACTTCCACAGTCAGGTTCTTCGCGAGTTCCCGCTGAAGTTCCATGCTGTAGTTTTGGATATACTCGGTCGACCAGCCATCATCAAACCCTCGCAGCGCCTGATTCCGCGAGGTCAGTGGCACCGCTTCCAACGGCACGCCGGGAATTCCGGGGCCGGAAATCGGCAGATGAAGCGTGGAAAGATTGGTATACGTGCTAAACGACAGGTTTGGAACCACGTTCAACCCGGGAATGCTCCCCTGGCTGCTGTTCGTCGAGGCGAGCCGATTGCTTCCAGTTGCATAAGCAATCCCATATCCCGCTCGCAGTGTCGTTTTATCTTTTCCAAACCACGGAACAGTCCAGCTCAATCCTATTGTCGGAGCCAGGTTGTTCCAGTCATTGCGTTGAAGGTTTAACTGCGGGTTCGGCCCGTGCTTACCCACGAACTCGATAGAGGTCAGAGAGCCAGCCAGGTGTCCAGGCTGGTACAAATCCGCAAAGCTCGTGCCGGACAACCCGAAGAGACTCTTCTCTCCTCCGGCAGGCCGCGCCAGAACTCCGCGTTGATCCCACGGTGCACCATAAAAGTCGTAGCGCACGCCAAGGTTGAGCGTGAGATTCGCGCGTGCTTTCCAATCGTCTTTAAAGAATGCGCTCCATTCCCTGCCACGGTAATCCCGGTACCGGACGCTTTCTGTCGGATACGGTTTGAATTCTTTCAACGAGTCGACGATGTAGAACGCCTGAGTAATCGTGCCGATGGAACCATTAAGATCCGTCAACAGACTCCGCGCATTCCCCTGGTCCGAACCCGTCAGACCTGGAACCGTGGTCCCATCGATTCCGGTTACGGCAACCCCGCCTGCGCCCAGGTTGACACGCGGCCATGCATCCTGATCGTGTCCGCCAGTTGTTGCGCCGGTCCGCCACTCCACACCGCCTTTGAACGCGTGCGCTCCAGAGGTCCAGCTTATGGAGTCTGCATACTGGGTCAGGGGACTTAGCGTCCCGCGGCTATTGCCATTGACGCCGAGCGCGCCACCGGCCCAATTCGTCATTGTAGGAGTGAAGGGAATGCCGTCTCTTTGGGGGACCAGCGCGAACGCCTGCTTGGCCAGTTCGGTGATGCCAGGCCCGATCGTTCTGGGCGGTTTCCGCACATTCCCGTCTGGAGCGTAGAGCGTTGGCGCATTCCACCACCATTGTGTGGATGTCCGTTTCCCGGCACGGAATTCATTGACCAGATTCGACGATAGTGTAGATACAGACGATACCGTATACACATCCGGCACTCGAACTTCGAGTCCGTCAAAGCCCTGCGGCCATTGACGAAGACCGATGGCGATCCAGTCTCTTTCTCTTGTGCCAACCACGGAAAGCTTGTGCCTTGCGTTGAAGGTATGATCGATGCGCAGATTGTACTGATTTCGATCGTTGTCGTTCACAACTCCCGTGGCTCCGGGATCGTTGCCGTTGGAACGCCGCGTCCACCGGTAGCCGGCTGTATTTAAACCGTCGCCGACCGTGAAATCATTGGGCATTGGCATCTTCGCAAGCATTGAGGCAATGTAACCGCTGGGATCGATACTCGTTCGCAACGGATCTTTCGTGAATATGTTGAACGATGAAAGCGGACCTGTTGCGCCTGCCGGCGTTACAGGATTTCCATTCGCGTCAACCGTAGGTTTGCTTGAAAATATATTTCCATTTTGGACACCCGGAAAATACCGGAAGATTCCCTGCCGCGCTTGATCCGTAAGGACGTTGGCGATAATCGAGTCTTTGTGAACTGTGCGCTGGGCTTCAAACAGGAAAAAGAAAAATGTCTTATTTTTGACGATCGGCCCGCCAAGCCGGCCACCGAATTGGTTGCGGTTGACATAATTTTTCTTGGTTCCGTTGAAGTTGTTGAACCAGTCGTTGGCGTCCAGCGCAGAGTTGCGGTCCGTCCAGAAAACGCTACCGCGATACTGGTTGGTGCCTGAACGCGTCGTCATCTGAACCTGCCCGGAGCCGCGTGCTGTTTCAGCATCGGCTGGAGCGACGATGACGCGCACTTCTTCGACAAGGTCCGGGCTGGTGTACGTCACGGAAAACGCGCCGTTGTCATATCGCCCGTCCTGGACATTCATTCCGTCGCGGGTGGTATTCACCATGTTGGTCCGGCCACCCACCATGCTACCCACGACATTGCCGCTGGCCTGCACGCCGGCTGTCGTCTTCAGGAGTCCCAGCGCATTGCGATCCGCAAGAGGAAGCTCGCGGACCTTATATTCCGGCAAGACCGCGCCGACAGACGAGGACGAAGTCGCCAGAAGTGTGTCCGCCGCAATGGTGACGTCCACGCCCTGGCTCACCGAACTCACCTCAAGGGTGAAGTTCAATCGAGCCTGTTGGGATCCACCTAGAGCAAAGTCGCTATATGTTTTGGTTTGAAAACTTGTTAGTTCCGCGCTGACTTTGTATGTACCTGGCTGGAGGACTGGAAACTGGTAGGCTCCCGCCTCGTTGGTTATCGTTGTCGAGACGATTCCGGTTCCTGTGTTTGTGGCCGTCACGGACACGCCAGGAATCAAAGCGCCGGTGGCGTCGGCAACCGTTCCGCCCAAAGTTGCATTTGTGGTCTGGGCAAATGCATTCGTGAAAAAGAGACACAGCAGCAGGGCTGCTGCGATCCGCAGCTTGGTCATTGCAGTTCCCCCCTTGAATACTTTGTCGGGCTGTTACTTGCTAATACTTTACCTATACTTATTGTTAGGCAGGAAATATCACCCGTATCCGGGGCATGTCAATCTATTTCGCGGCAAACTGTTCGGGACTAAGCCTGTGCGATGTTGTTGATATATCTAAGGAACTCGCTCCTCCGATGGTGCTAAATTACCGCCGGTATCGATGCTCTCCTCAATACAAATCCGGTCGCTGATGGTTTTTTTGTTTGTTGCCAGCGGTTGTGCGGCGCTGATCTACGAACTCGTCTGGTTCCAGATGCTTGCACTCGTAATCGGCTCCACCGCAGTGTCCGTGGGAGTACTGCTTGGAACATTCATGGGGGGAATGTGCGTTGGAAGCCTTGCCCTGTCGCGTTTCGTTTCCAGCCGGCGCCACCCGTTGCGGGTTTATGCCGGACTTGAGGCAGGGACTGCGGTTTTTGGCCTGCTCATCCTATTTTTCATTCCGTATGCCGGCGGGCTTTCCGCAGCGACCGCACTGATTCCTCCAACAGTATTGATGGGAGCAACGCTTCCGGCCATTGCTCGCGGAATTAAGACCTCCGGCGATGGTATTACATGGCTGGGATTCTTTTATGGCGGCAATATCACAGGCGCCGTGCTTGGTTCTCTGCTGGCCGGTTTCTATCTTCTGAGGGTTTACGATTCGGCAACGGCAACGTATGTTGCCGTTGCCATCAATCTATCCGCGGCAGCGCTAGCGTGGCTTCTCGCCGGCAACGCGTCATCTATCGATATAAATACAGAACGAAGCCGGCCCGAACCAGGCCCAGGCAAGAGCCTGATCTACTCGGCAATCGCGATTTCCGGGATGACGGCCCTGGGAGCCGAAGTCGTCTGGACTCGCCTGCTGTCTCTTATGCTGGGAGGATCCGTATACACACTATCAATAATTCTCGCGGTATTCCTGGTTGGCCTTGGGATCGGGAGCACGATCGGGTCGATCGTCGCACGCCGTATGGTTCCGCAGCTCGCTCTAGGAATTTGCGAACTCCTATTGATTGCAGCAATTGCGTGGTCCGCCAATATGATCACGCGGTTCCTTCCTTATTGGCCTGTCGATCCCTTTCTATCGGTGACTCCCTGGTTTACCTTTCAAATGGATGTCTTCCGCGCAATGCTCGCAATTTTGCCCGCGGCGATTCTCTGGGGAGCCGCGTTTCCACTGGCGTTGGGAGCAGCAGCACCGATCGCCCAGGGTGCAGGTACGGATGCCGGGAACCTCATGGGGCGGGTCTACGCCGCGAACACAATTGGTGGCATAGCTGGAGCATTGGGCTTCAGCCTCGTGATTATCAGCCGTTTCGGCACATCCAACGCCGAAAGCATCCTCATCGGGCTGTCCTCCATTGCGGCATCCCTCGTGTTCGCTTCGCTTCGGCAAACACGCTGGATTGCCGTGTCGATCAGTGTCGCGATTGCAGGAATGGCCATTGTGCCGCCCGTATCCGGAGATCTCGTGGCTTACGGGCGTTTCGTCGCGCGTAACCTTGCGTTTGGCGGAGTGCAGGGTAAACCTTCCATTGCTTATGTCGGAGAAGGCCTGAATGCTTCCGTTGCAGTATCTACTCTGCCGGATGGAGCCCGGCACTTTCATGTCAGCGGAAGAACGGAAGCATCGACAGAACCGCAGGATATGCGATTGCAGCGCATGCTCGGACATATATCCGCATTGAACCATCTCGAACCGCAGACCGTATTGATCGTCGGTTTCGGATCGGGAATGACGGCCGGCACATTCGTTCTGTATCCAAGTGTGAAAAAGATCGTCATTTGCGAGATCGAACCCTTGATACCCCAGGTGGTTTCAAAATACTTCAGCACGGAAAACTACGATGTCCTTAACGACCCCCGAACTGAGGTGGTCTACGACGATGCCCGGCACTACCTGCGCAATACGAATGAAAAGTTCGATGTGATTACGTCCGATCCCGTTCACCCGTGGATCAAAGGCGCAGCCGCGCTGTACACACAAGAATATTTCGAACTCGCCAGGCGGCACTTGAACCCGGGCGGAGTGGTCTCACAATGGGTACCGCTTTATGAAAGCAGCCTGGATGTTGTTAAAAGCGAAATCGCAACGTTCACCAGCGTGTTTCCTCAAGGAGTCATCTGGGGTAACGACGTGAATCACGTCGGGTATGATCTTGTCTTACTCGGAAAAGAAGGTTCTTTTACAATCAATGTGGACGAGATGCACGCACGCTTGAATCGTCCGGATCACGTTCGTGTTGCGCAGTCGCTGACGGAAGTTGGTTTCAAATCCGTCGTCGAACTACTGGCAACCTATGCCGGCCGAGGCCCCGACCTGACGATCTGGCTGAGCGACGCCGCAATCAATCGGGACCGCAACCTCCGGCTTCAATACCTCGCCGGAATGGGATTGAATCGCTTTAATAACGAAGCCATCTACAATTCCCTGCTCACATACCGTACGTACCCGAAGGATCTTTTCATTGCCTCGGAAGTCGCGGAAAGTGCATTGAAGAATGCTCTCGGCGTCCGGTAACAGCTTTTAGCAGGAACGAAACTTCACCTCGGATTCTCTCGAATAAAATCCCGGATGTAGTCCATGACGTCCACAGTCGCGCGCCATCCCAACTCATCGTGCGCTCTAGAAGGCGCGTCGCCGGAAGCGGATCGTCCGGGATCGCCGTCGATCATTTCGACGTTTCCACCGAAGGCCTTTGCAATTTCCAGAATCGAATAGCTCTTTCTGTTGGGAAGGGTATATCCGTCGCCCGAACCTTTTTCACCGGCCAGAATAATGCCTTTGGCGAGGTCTTTGACGTAGGTGAAATTGCGCCTTTGAGTTCCAGGCTTGACGACAGTCAACGGCTGATTGTTCAAATGGGCCTGCTCGAACTTTGCGATGAGCGTTGCATATTCGCTATCTCCACGCTCGCGCGCACCATATGCATTATAGAAATAGCAAATGGCATACGGCAGGCCGTACCAGCGCCCATAGTCATTAATCAAATCAACATTCGTTGCCTTCGTGAAAGCGTAAGGGCTTTGATGCTTTCCATCGCCTTCGATGGCGAACTTTGTACTGGAAGCCGCGTATACGAGTTTGTGGACTTTGCGATGACGGCAGAATTCCGCCACCGCAAATGTTCCTACGATGTTCATATCGTAAACTTGAACAATATCCCTGATCGAGGTCGAGATTCTCGCGTATTCGCCCAGGTGATAGACGATATCCGGCGTCTCCGGAACCAATGAATGAATGTCCTTTGTATGCCCGCGGCGATATTCCGCTCCCGGAATATGGTTTTTCTCGGAGCCGTTGAAGTAGTTATCCAGGGAGATGACCTGGTTGTCCTTGTTGGCCGCGAGTTCCTCGATGATGTGGGATCCAACGTGACCCGCTCCGCCGGTGACGAGAATTGTCTTTTTCATAAATTTATTCGATCCAACCAGAATGTGGATTGTACGAAACATATCGCAAAAGCTGTGTAGACTAGTGCCGAAATGGCGGCGCTGCTCGAGACACGTGACCTTCGAAAACATTATGAAATGGGTGACGGAACTGTCCGCGCCCTCGATGGCGTCTCGATCGCCGTTGACGAAGGCGAATTCGTCGCGCTGCTCGGCACATCGGGTTCTGGAAAGTCCACGCTGCTGAATCTGATTGCCGGGCTCGATCGACCCACGTCGGGAACACTTCGCGTCGATGGGACGGATATTGGAGCAATGTCTTCCGAGGACTTGAGCCGTTACCGTCAACACAGTGTCGGCATCATCTTTCAATCCTTCAATCTGGTATCGACGATGAGTGCGCTCGACAATGTCACGCTGTCGATGATGTTTGCCGGCGTCCCGAAAAACGAACGCGAAAGCCGTGCGGTGTCCCTGCTGGACGCTATGGGGCTCCGCAACAGAATGCAACACCGGCCGAAGGAACTCTCGGGCGGAGAACAGCAGCGCGTTGCCATTTCCCGCGCACTTTCGAACAAACCACGCCTGCTGCTCGCCGACGAGCCGACAGGGAATCTGGATAGCCGGACATCGCGCGAAATCATGGAACTCTTGAAATCGCTCAATGAACGGGAAGGAAAAACTATTCTGCTGGTCACACACGATGCATCGCTTGCCACAACCTATGCCCACCGCACGCTGACCATGATGGATGGAATGGTCCAGACGGGATCGGCCTTATGACGTTCAACGATACCTTCGCACTGGCTCTTCGAAATCTGCGCCAATCGAAACTGCGGACGGCGCTCACGACACTGGGCGTATCGATTGGAATCGCATCGCTGGCGGGAATGGTTTCCCTTGGCGTGGGCCTTCAAGATCAGCTTCTCGGCCGATTCCTCCAATCCGGACTATTCGGCACCATTACAGTCACAAATCAGAACGATCTTCCTGGCGGGTTTGCGCGGCTTGGCGCGCGCGGCGCGCTGCAGGGCCGCGGTGGAACTCGAAGCGCTTCAGCTAGCCGCAGTACCTCAACTCCCGAAGATGTCACGCCGCCTCCTAAACTCGACGACGACATGGTGCGCTCGATTGCAGGAATGGAAAATGTTCGCGATGTTTATCCGAGCCTCCGCCTTCCCATGGAAGTGTCGATTGGGGATTTCTCCCGTTCGATTGCCGCGGCAAGCGTGCCGATGTCCGCCAAAGGGGAGGGCGCGTTCCAGAACTTTACTTACGGATCGTTCTTCGCGAACGGCGACGATAACGCCTGCATCGTCAGTCTCGATCTCGCAAAGACCGTCGATGAGGTGCCCGGCAATCTTGTGGGAAAGATGCTGACGCTCTCCTACGCTTCCGCGCATTCGCATTCCGGTGAAACAACCGGTGGCGATTCATCGCCTGCCCTGGCCGCAGGGTTTCAAGTGCAGCGCGTGAACGTTCCATGCCCGATCGTCGGAATCGTTGAACGGGATACCGGGCCGGCGCCGCCCGGTGGCAATGGTTTGGTGCCGCCATCGGGTGTGATGATTCCGCTCGGTGTTGCCAGAAAGATCAATGCGGACATCGTGGACAATCCGCAAGCTCTTCTGCGCGATCCATCGCAACAAAAAACGTACGGAACCCTGACCGTGAAAGTCTCTCCGCAATATACGCAGGATGTCGAGGATCGTCTCCGGAAGATGGGTTATACGGTGTTCTCGGTGGACGACGCGCTGAGGGGCGCAAAAAACGCTTTCATTCTTCTGGACATTTTTCTCAGTCTCATCGGATCGATTGCGTTGGCCGTTTCTTCCCTGGGCATTGCGAACACCATGGTGATGTCCATTCTGGAACGGACGCGGGAAATCGGCATCATGAAAGCAATTGGCGCCAGCGACAACGATATCCGGCGCATTTTTCTAATCGAGGCCTCCGGAATTGGCGTGCTTGGAGGCATTGTCGGAATCGCTATGGGCTGGGTGGTCGGAAGGCTGATTAATTTTGGCGCGAATATCTATATCCGCAGCCAGGGCGGTACTCCGGGAACGCTGTTTTCTCTGCCGCTGTGGCTGGTCGCCGCGGCGATCGGATTTTCCATTGTTCTCAGCCTGGTTGCCGGAAGTTATCCGGCTTCCCGTGCGGCACGCCTGAATCCCATTCAGGCTCTGCGCCATGACTAAAAGCCATGACTAGAAGCAACGACTAGGAACGATTAGAAATAGGAACGAGTAAAATTTCCTGCATGATAACTGTAGCCAATCTCACCTATTACCCTGTCAAGGCCTGCCGTGGCTTTGACGTCGCTGAATCGCATGTCGAACGCAGGGGTCTTCTAAACGACCGACGCATGATGATCGTCACACCCAAAGGCGAACAGATCACTCAGCGCGACCATGCAAAACTGGCGTGGGTCATTCCAACATTGAACGATGGATTGCTTACGCTCTCGGCGCCGAATTTCCACTCGATTCAATTTGCAATTCAAAAATCGGGCCCGCACACGGCGGTCAATATTTGGAACGACAAAGGTGTGGATGCTATCGATCAGGGCGACACAGCCGCCGGCTGGCTTTCGGATTGGCTCGGCTTTTCTGTGCGGCTTGTACACATCCCTGACGGTATTCAGCGCAGATTAAATCCGGACTACGCCGTCAAAGCGGATGACCACACCGGATTTGCCGACGGCTATCCCATCTTGATCGCCTCTGAAACCTCGCTTCAGGACTTGAACGCCAGGCTGGACTCCCCAATCCCCATGAAACGATTCCGACCGAACATTGTCCTCAAGGATTCTGAACCTTTCGCAGAGGATACTTGGAAGCGCATTCGAATTGGCAATGTGACAATGGCGCTGGTCAAGCCATGTGATCGCTGTGTGGTAACAACGATTAACCCGGAAACTCTCGAACAAGGCATTGAACCACTCAGGACGCTAAACACATTCCGCAAGCAAGATGGTGGACTGATGTTCGGAGTTAACACCATTCCCTTGAATGAGGGTGAGATCAAAATAGGCATGCGTGTCGAGGTTTTGGAATAAGACAGTGCATTGCTGCATTGGCTATGGCGAAGTGATCATTGGACCAACAGTGAGGATCTAGATGGAATACAGAACGTTGGGCCGTACCGACATCAAAGTGAGTGTTATCGGGCTAGGCACGATGACCTGGGGTGAGCAGAACACCGAGGCTGAGGGACACGCTCAGATCGACTACGCACTCGATCACGGTGTAAATCTCATCGACACTGCGGAAATGTATGCCGTACCGCCGCGTGCGGAAACCTATGGAACGACGGAGCGCATCATCGGAAGCTGGATCAGAAAGTCCGGCAAGCGCGACAAAATCGTTTTGTGTACGAAAGTGGCGGGGCCGTCACGTGGTCTGAATGTCGATTACGTCCGTGGCGGCAAGAATGTTCTGGATCGTAAAAATATTTTCGCCGCGATCGATGCCAGCCTTCAGCGGCTGCAAACGGACCACGTTGACCTTTACCAACTGCACTGGCCCGACCGGAGTACGAACTTCTTCGGCAAGCTGGGCTACCGGCATGTTGAAAACGAAGAGGCGGTACCTGTCGAAGAAACTCTGGCCGCCCTGACGGACCTCGTACGCACAGGCAAGGTCCGGAACATCGGCCTCTCCAACGAGACGCCGTGGGGAGTTCACCGTTACCTGCAGGCCGCGGAGCAGCACGGACTGTCTCGAATCGTAAGCATTCAGAATCCTTACAACCTGTTGAACCGCAGTTTTGAAATCGGCCTGTCGGAAATGGCGATTCGCGAAGACGCCGGACTGCTGGCTTATTCGCCGCTAGCTTTTGGTGTGCTATCGGGAAAGTTTCTCGATGGGGCAAGGCCGCCTGAGTCTCGCATTGTTCGATGGAGCCGCTTCGCGCGTTACAACGGGGAAATCGCCGACCGAACGACGGCGGCCTATGTAAAGATCGCGCTGGAACACGGACTCGATCCTGCCCAGATGGCATTGGCTTTCGTGAATCGACAACGGTTTCTTACCAGCAATCTGATCGGCGCCACGACGATGGCTCAACTGAAGACGAATCTCGATAGCATTGGCGTCAAGCTGTCCGAGGAAGTAGTCCAAGCTATTGACGCGGTACATCTAATTCAGCCCAATCCTTGTCCGTAAAACGTCGAGACTTTGTTTTCGCGTTGGAATGTGTTGCAGCCGAGCGACATGCTTTCTGCCCCTCCTGCGCCCACACCGGCACCACCGGCAACGATTCCCGCATCACGCTTCTGCGTGGAATCCGAACTCGCGGAAAATTCGGACGTCATGATCGCAATCGAGTTATTACCCTGCACAATATCGGTAAGCTCAAGGCGAATCGTGGCGCGTCCCTTGACGTGAGCCAAGGGACACGGAGACGGCGTGGCGCTGGTTTTTCTTAAGAAGTAACCGCCGGTTGCGCTCAGGAATGCCGCGTGAAGTTCTGAATAAACATAACTCCGACCAGAATCGCAAGAATCGCCTGAAGCACCCTGAGTCTTCTCCGTTCGCCGCGTTTGTCCCGTTGGCGGTTCTTGAACTGCCACGCCTCCCAGAGGTGTTCGTTGAGTTCCACCGTCTCTTCGCTGTGTTTCCGCTCAATCTCTTTCGATGTCATTCGAGCATGGTGCCTTGAATGACGTTCTGTTTCTGTACTCGATTGCACAATTCTGAAACGCACCTTGGTCATGGCCCGCAGCAGTGCAATTCTGCACAGTACCTCCAGTCAAAAGCGCCTATCCTGAAGATGGACGGTAAAATTCCGTCGGAAGGCAGGCCTCCAAATGTTAGTTTCTTCCACACCAGACCCGATGCCGCAGATCGACGATAATGACGTCGCATTCTATAGTTGTCCTGCCGGAACGGTGGAACCACGCACTCTGGGTTATTGTGATCCGGCGCTTCAATCCCCGGATTTTTTAATTCGCATCACGCCAGGAACCGTCATGCTGCCCAAAGGAACCCCAATCGCCTTTACGATTCATGTCAAGGCCCTACGCAATTTCAACACCGCCAATCCGCTGGTGTTGAAGCTCCTCCCAGTTCAGGGGCGTGGAAGCGCCGCATTTGCATCGAGGATCGCGATCGTGCAATCCGGCAAGCCGACAATCGCGCGGGATAAGGATCGAATTATCATTTCGATGAAAAAAAGCGATTGCGCTGCGCGCGTTGTCATAGACACGGACTATCCACCGGACTGGTGGTCAGGCTTTACCACGATTGAGGTAATCTGCGGCGACTCGCAGACCTCTTCAGTAGAAGGGCACGTCATCGTGGCAGACCGAGTGCCGGCGGCGTGGACGAGGGCTGTGTGGAACGATGAGCCATCCGGGAAATCCACAATAACGCTATAGCAAGAACTCATCACGGCTGGACGGAGCCGCGATCGGATATTCGGCGTTGCAACACGGAAAATCAAGGAGGAATTTTGACTTCGAATTCTTACAATTGTGGATAGTATGCGTTACGGATCCGGCCGCGGTTTGAAAACCGGACATCAAAACATCTGAAGGACCTCGGCTACGAAGAGTATGTACTGCTCGGCAGCACGCGGCGGACTTGGACCGATAGAACAAAGGTCATAGAGACGCCATTATTCCCCGGATACACATTCTGCAGATTTGATCCTCGGAACAGACTCCCCATTCTTGCAGCTCCTGGAGTGCTATCTATCGTTGGGATAAAGCTGCGGGGAATCCCTGGTTACAACTGAAGGTAATTCCTCACGCAGGTCATCTGGTGGCTGCGAGCAGCCCGATGAAATTCAATGCATTGGATCGTAACCGGCGCAATCGGCGACAGTTTCGCAGCAAAATCCCTTCGCTGACGGCGCAACCCAACTAATCGTGCAGGACTACGTCGGTTAACAATTCGGCTCTTATAGTGATTTCTCCATTGCCGGCGTAATCGATCAAACCAAGACCTTTGAACTTGTTCATGAAGTGAGTCACGCAGGCGCGGGTTGTTCCAATCATTTCCGCCAGCGTTTCGTGACTTATCCGTGGCATTTTCACGGAAGGCATCGCTTCATTCTGGCCAAAGCGCGCAAGTTTCAGAAGAACACGGGCGAGACGCTTCTCGCTGTGATTGAAAAGCTGATCTCAAAGATCCTCTTCCAGATCGATATTCGCGTAAGTACCGCGACAGCGATGCAACCCCTCCACACTTTTCCGTATTGAGAAGCGTACGATGCTTCAGGCTCTTCAAGCCAAGCCCGAGCTTTCTGGGAAATTTACGGCGCTCCTGGTCGCCCGGAAGAGTCTGGCTGACCTGAGTTGTCGGCAGGCATAGCAAATAGAGACATGACCAAAGCGTTTGTCTCAATCAGAGCCTGATGATGCCGCCGTCGCTGCACGACTGGCTTCGGGAAGATCACTTGGCGCGATTCGTAGCGGACTTGATGCCGAGACTGGACCTGTCAGCGTTCTACGCTTCCTATGAAGAGAGGGATGGGCGAAGAACGGCGGCTTATCATCCGGTGATGATGGCGCGGATGACCCTCTACGGCTATCGCATCGGAGTGGTGCGTTCACACGACGATCAACGAATTTCGGAAACGGCATTTGAAAGCGCTGGACGGGTTGTTTCTGCAAGTGCTGGCGCTGTGTCAGGCGGCGGGCTTGGTGAAGATGGGACATGTGGCGTTGGATGGAACCAAGAAGCAGGCGAACGCCAGCAAGCATAGGATGGGGGAAGCGGAAGAGAAATTAAGAGCGCAGGTAAGAGAACTGCTAGCGCGAGCAGAGGCCGTCGATGCTGCCGAGGACGAAATGGAACGGCAAGGCTACAGGACAATTGCCGAAGGAACTGGCTAATCGCGTCCGTAACGCGTCGAGACAAACCACCCCGGGAGGCTTTCCAACGTTTTGGCAGGTGCGCCTTTTATCTTCAAACGGAAACAGCCTACAACGCGGACGAACCTAGATATGTAGAGCCAAATCGGCGAGCATTACTGCGCGCACGACGATCTTCCCGTTGTGGTGATAGTGCACCAGTCCTAGTTTTCTAAACTTATTGAGAAAGTGCGATATCTGTTCAGGCGTGGTGCCCACCAGGTCGGCGAGGGTCGCCTCGGTGAGCTGAGACAGATTGGCATCAGGCAGGGATTTGTGTTTGCCGTATCGATTCAGCTTGAGGAGAACACGGGCCAGACGCTTCTCGGTCTGGTTGAAAAACTGATTGCCGATATTCTTTTCCACGTCGATATTGCGGACCAGCAAAGAGGCCACGAACTTTTCGGAAAGGGCAGGTTGATCATGAAGGGCTTGAAGCATCGCCAGCTTTTGAATCTCGAAAATCGTGGAGGATTCCGTAGTGGTCGCGGTGCTTATCCGCAGAGATTGCCCGACGAGGCATCCTTCACCAAAAAAATCACGAGGCCCGAGCATTGCCAGTACCGCTTCCTTGTCCAGCGATGAGCCGATCGTGAGCTTCACGCCGCCAGACTGAATAAAGTAGATCGCACTCGCTTCGGCCCCCTGGGAAAAGAGTCTCATGTCCTTTCGTAGTGTGATGACCTTTTTGCCATCAACAACCTTCTCGAGCATCCTGGCCACGTAGGGATCCACTTCGTTGGATTTGTCGGCTGCGACTGCCTTCAATTTTTGCATATCAAACGTGTAAGACCAGATCCGTTATCAGTTCCTCGTTCACGGTAATGTCTCCTGTGCCTCTGTAGTGGACCAGTCCTAGTTTTTTGAACTTGTTCATGAAGAACGTGATTCGCGAGCGCGTCGTGCCGACCATTTCCGCAAGTGTCTCATGGCTGAGTCTTGGCATTTTGGCTTGCGGCATATCCGAGTGTTGCCCCAGCCGATTGAGCTTCAAAAGTACCCGAGCCAGACGTCTTTCACTGTGATTGAAAAGCTGATCGCAAAGATCCTCTTCCAAATTGATATTGCGTGCCAACAGTGCCGAAGTGAATTTTTCAGAAAGCTCAGTCTGGCCATGAAGACCCAGGAGCATCGCCTGCTTCTGCACTCGAAATACGGTGGATGACTCGACTATAGTCGCGGTACTGACCCGGCAAGTTTGGCCCACCAGGCATCCCTCACCGAAGAAGTCGCGAGGTCCAAGCATGGCCAGCACGGCTTCCTTGCCTTGAGGCGAGACGACAGTGAGCTTCACTTTTCCGGACTGGATGAAAAATATCGAGTCGGCCGCATCTCCCTGGGAAAAGGCAGTCGCATTTTTCTCAAGCCGCAGCACATGCTTGCCTGTACCAATGTTCTTGAGCAGGGTATCGACATGCGGATCGGGCTCCCTGACGTGCAGCTTGGGGTACTTGGATGCATTGAGGACCGTAGGGGGCACAGGATTTCCGGCCGGAACATCGTCCTGCTGCGCTATTTTTTGGGACGCCCTCGACAACCTAGTTCCTCCGAGCGGATTCGACTCGACCCGTCTTGGGGCTGTCATCTTTGCGGCTGCGGCCCATCTCCGCCCGGTCGTTCGCGAGCGAATCCTCGCGTTGTCTGCCGCGGTTGATGTTCCGATGGATTCTGGATTCCTCGGCAGAATATGCGGCGCGCAAGGCGGCGATCTGCCCTTCAAGTACGTCATGCTTGTGCTTCAGGTCCAGTTGCTGACTTTCGGCTTCTTCGCTTCGGTATACCTGCTCCGCCCGCTCGCGCGCCTCCTGGGCTACTCGCGCCGATCCGGTGAGCATTCCACTCGGACCGATATATATGTCCTTCAACTCGATCCCACGTTCACTCATGATGAATTCCCGAACCTGGTTCGAATGTGCCATACCCCGCGATTTCAGAATGTGAAACCCGCGATTGCGCTCACCGTTGACTTCGAGGTCGCGGACCGCCAGCCATGTATCTACAAGCGATGTGACTCCGTTATCCGTGAGCGACACTGTGCGCGCATCGGATGTCAGATCCGCGTACATCGCCGTGAGACCTTTCATTTTCATAAAGTCGATAATCCGTATCATCCCTGCCTTGATTTCGATTGGCGTGCCCGTCGTTTCCAAAGCCGATACCTGATCGAGGATTACCACATGCGGATCGAATTCGGTGATGACCCTGATAGTCCGCGCAAGGTGCATTTCCAGCCCGTAGTGGAACGGGCGGACAGTTTGAAACTGGAGAAGTCCCTGTTTCACCCATTGCTTTAAATTGAGGCCGATCGAAGTCATGTTACGCATGATCTGATCGGGCGATTCCTCAAACGAAATGTACTGGCAGCGCTCGCCGCGTCTGCAGGTGGCATCGGCGAAGGTTGCCGCCACGCTGGTTTTGCCGGTACCCGCATTACCCGACAGCAGAATGCTGCTGCCGCGGTAATAGCCGGGGCCGCCCAGCATTGCGTCGAGCCGCGCGATTCCTGTGGAAATGCGCTCGTTCGAGGTCGGATGCGCGACCTGTGTCTCGGTTACCGGCCAGATCGAGATGCCCGTCTTGTCGATGAGAAAGGGATACTCGTTAGTGCCATGGGTGGCGCCGCGGTACTTGACAACGCGCAACCGCCGGGTTGTCGCCTGGTCCAGGACCCGGTGATCAAGCGAGATCACGCAATCGGAGACGTATTCCTCCAAACCGTAGCGGGTCAGCGTGCCTTCGCCGCGCTCGCCCGTCATGATAACCGTGACTCCCTTTCTCTTGAGCCAGCGGAAAAGTTCATGCAGTGATTCGCGCACAATCGCCAGACTGGATACTCTCGTGAAAAGAACTTCGATCGTATCGAGCACCACGCGCTTGGCCTTGACGGTATCAATCGCATCGGCAAGCCGGAGAAAGATTCCCGCGAGATTGTATTCTCCTGTCTCCGCGAACTCGTATCGCTCGACCGGGACGTTATCGATGAGCAAGAGGTTACGAGCAATCAAGCTCTTCAAGTCAAACCCAAGCGAGGCCACATTCTCGGTTAGTTCCGCGCCAGTTTCCTCGAACGACATAAGAACTCCGGGCTCTGCACACTCCGATGCGCCATGCACAAGAAACTGCATCGCAAGCAAGGTCTTGCCGCAGCCCGTGCCGCCGCATACCAGCGTGGGCCGGCCGGTGGGGAGCCCTCCACCCGTGATCTCGTCAAGGCCGCGAATACCTGTCGTCGATTTCCTTACGCCTTTTAGCACAGGCGGCGTTGTCTGTTTTGCAAGAGCTGCCTTCATCTCTTCAGCTTTCGATTCGCGCGATCCGCGAGCCTTGCATGGTGACGAAGGCTGCGCCAGTTCCCGGGCTCGCCTTCCGTACCGCTCCATTCGCTGGCTTCGAACTGGCGCTCAGATTTAATTTCTTCGAGATTCTCATTCATCTATTCGGCCTTCCTGCTGTCTTTGCGTGGTTTCCTTGGAAAATGCGCAAAAAGATTTAGCGTCCCACGAATGTGTTTTTACCCCCATTACATGGCAGAAAGCTGTACATAATTGCACAATGTGCAATTATGTACAGCTTTGGCGGTTAGGAAGATTGGGCACATCGCGAATTTTCCAGGAGTGGTTCTGGCGACGTTGGATTTGATATAAGCTGCGGCAGGAGGAAGACCTGATGACACTCCATTTCCCCAACGCCTGTCCCACATCTAGAAGGCGCGGGTGAAGGCGATTATCCCCTGGGTCCTTTAGCGGGATAATCGCCTGCTGACCTTAATTCTTTACTGCAGACTACCGATGACGTCACCGGAGACCACCAGTTCGACCCGGCGATTCTGCTGTCTTCCCGCTGCCGTATCGTTGGTTGCTACAGGCTGACCTTCACCCAATCCGCGAGATTCGATGGACGCCTTGCCAATGCCCTGATCCACGAGGAAGTCGCGCACTGCATTCGCCCTGTTTTCCGACAATTTCATGTTGAGGTCGTCCGATCCCACGTTGTCCGTATAGCCTTCCACTTCGAGCTTCAGCGTCGGATAGATCAGGACGATTCCGGAGATCTTCGCCAGCTTCTCACGCGCGCCCGGCTTCAACGAATACTGCCCAGTGTCGAATAGAACGTCGGACATGTTGACGATGAGGCCCCGGGCGGTGTCCTGCGTTTGCAGGACCGTGTTTAGCTGCAGCACAAGTTTGCTGCGCAATTCCTGCTTTTCACGGTCGGATTTAGCCGCGGCGTCTTTCAGCGTGAGCTGATTTGCGGCCTCGGCAGCAGCCTTATCGAGCGCGGCACGCTGTGCCGCAAGCTCTGTATTCGCTCTTGTCCGTTCGGCCTGGGCTTTGGCTTCGTCCGCTGCGCGCTGGGCGGCGGTCTGTGCATCGAGACGAGCACGATTGGCATCCGCTTCCGCAGCAAGGCGGCCGCGTTCCGCGTCATTTGCATCCGCACGAGCATCCGCAGCGGCCACATTGGCAACCGACTCGCGGCCCGCTGACGCGGCGCGTTCCTGCGTAAGGCGCAGTTCGGCCTGATTCTTTAATGTGATCAATCGTGCATCTTCAGCAGTCTGCACGGCTTCGCGGGCTGTCATCGCAACAGAGCGGACGCCGGCATTTCTGACCTGATATGCTTCGGCCTGTGCCAGAAGCTTGGTCGCCTTATCGAAGCTTTCCGCGGCAGAAGTATCCGCACCCGACCATCTTGAAATGCGCACGGCGTTTCTGGCTTCGTACAGATCGAGGGGCGTTTTCTTGTCCAGCGGAATCGGTTTCAAATCGGCAGGCAGCACATTGACGACGTACTGGCCCCGTTGCAGCAGTTGATACTTCGCTTCGATTTCCTCGACTTTGCCGACAGTATCCTTCCTGACGAAGTTTTCCATCACGACGACGTCGCTCGGTTGCGACACGGCAAAATAGGGCTCTGCCGTCACGATCATGCCGAACACCTGGAGTTCGGTGGTTACATCGAGCTTGCTCTTCGTTCCATTAAGAATGACTTCGCCCATGTTCGTCGCGCGGCCTTCCGGAGTGATTGCCCACATCACATAGGTCAGGAACTCGGGACCGAACCGGGTCGCGGACTGAAGGTCGTCGAATTCAACCTCGACCTCCATATATCCCTGCTTGCTTTCGACTTTGGCTTCGCCGCGGGCGGTCTGCATCAACGGAGTGCCCTGGAAACCAATCGTCGTGGAACCATTCCTGTGCTGGTAGTTGATAGCCTTCGTGGTCCGGTCAACGACATTGATCTTGATTGTGTAAATCGGTTGTTTGTCGCGTTGGGGAATCTGCATCGCGCCGGCCGGAGCGACGGCAATCAGCATGGCTGCGATCGCCATCGTCATCGTGAGTGATCTCATTTTTGACCTCCTGGGTCATTGGAAAGATTGAAAAAGAAAGAGGGTGCTGACGGAGCGTGCTGCTTTGGCAGAGGCTCCCAGTCAGGAAAATTACATTTCTACGGAATGCGTGAGAGTGAAGGTGAGACGGGTCTCCGGACCGTAGTGGATTTCGTGACCTTTTGTGCCGAGGACAACTCCGGTACCTGCACCGCCTCCGGTGATTGCTCCAATCGCGGCGCCCTTTTTTCCGCCAGCAATGGCGCCGATAGCGGCCCCGATACCGGCACCGCCCGCTACGATTCCGGCATCGCGTTTCTGCGTGGAATCCGAACTTGCCGCAAATTCAGACGTCGTGATCGCGATCGCGTTGTTACCCTGCACGATATCGATGAGCTCAAGGCGAATACTGGCGCGCCCTTTGACGCGGCCGGCACCGTCCACCTCGATGATGCGCCCTCGAACCTTCGTTCCTTTCGGAAGCAGCGTCGCTCCATTGACGACGACCGCTTCGGTTACACTGGCGAGAAAACGATCATCGGCGGAATTTGTTCCCGAATCGAGCGTGTCGATCAGAGCCACCTTTAATGGTGTTCCCGAGGGGATCACGGCTTTCCTTTTTGAAGGGATCGCTGCCTTTTCCGATTTCGTGCCTGTCGCTCTAACCAGGGCGTCCGATGCCTTTACCTGGGCATCGGCAGACTTCACGCGGGCATTCGCGTCGGCGAGATCAGCGCGGGCATCTGCGGCTTTGACGCGTGCATCCGCAGCGGCGCTTTCAGAAGTTTCCGCCGCGCATCCAAAGATGCCTGCCAGCAGAATCAATATCAAAACAAACCGAACAAGATTTTTCATTTCACACCTTTTCTAACTTTTCCAGTGTGGGCTCGAACTTCGAACAAAGCTGTGCATAACAGCACAGTTTGCAATCGGCATGAACGCAATAATTACCCCGACTATGGATAATTCCGCTCAATCGTTGCCGCGTCTTACTCTTCCGGGTTCAATAAGGGCGGCGCTTTCAGAAACAGGATTAATTGCCGCATTTGCCGTGAGGGCAATCCGCGTTGCGTTTCAACGGCCGTGGGAAATAAGGGAAATCGGGCGTCAAATCTACATGACAGGATGGCGTTCGCTGCCGCTGATCGTGACGTCGGGACTTGCCATTGGCGTCGTGCTCTCGATGCATACCCGCGCAACGATGGAACGCTTTGGCGCGGAGGCCCTGATTCCTGCAGCACTCGCGGTTGCGCTGATCAGCGAAACCGGCCCGTTGATGACTGGACTGCTCGTTTCAGGCCGCGTCGGTGCGGGTATCGGGGCCGAACTTGGAGGAATGAAGGTTACCGAACAGATCGATGCGCTGGAGGCCCTCGCCGTGGATTCGTTCCACTATCTGGCCGTATCGCGCATCGTTGCCTGTACCGTCGTGTTGCCCATCCTCACTACGGTGATGAATTTCGCCGGATTAGTCGGCGGTTTTCTTGCCGAAACCACAATTTCAAATGTTTCGCTGAAGCTCTATTTTCATGAGGCCTTTGCCGGTATCGGTTTCATGGACTACATACTGCCAACGCTGAAGACTCTCGTATTTGGCTTCATTATCGGCACAATCTCCTCCTACCTGGGTTACACCACAACCGGAGGATCCGAGGGCATCGGCCGCGCTTCGATGCGCAGCGTCGTTCTTTCGTCGATGGTTCTGATAGTGATCAACGTCCTGCTGGTCCGGATCATCTTCATTCTGTTTCCGAACGGGGCGCTGTGAGTTCAGTCGAACCGGCGATCTCATTCTCCAATGTCACGAAGTCCTTCAATGACCGAATGGTCTTGAACGACATTTCATTCGATGTGTCCCGTGGTCAGGCTTGCTGCATTATGGGCCGGAGCGGCACAGGGAAAAGCGTGACACTGAAGCTACTTCTCGGATTGTTGAAGCCGGATAAAGGCACGATTCACGTCAACAACATCGAGATCGAAACGCTGGACAGCGCCGGTCTTGTCAAAGTGCGGAAATCCATCGGCTTCCTCTTTCAATATTCCGCACTCTTCGATTCCCTGTCGGTCGCTGAAAACATTGCCTTCCCTCTTCGGCGCCACACGCGAATGTCTGAAAAGGAAATCGGAGAATCCGTGCACGAAAGGCTCGCGGAAGTGGGACTCGATGCGGAACTCGACAAGATGCCGCTCGAACTTTCCGGAGGCCAGCGAAAGCGCGTCGGACTGGCGCGCGCCCTGGCGTTGAAGCCGTCGATACTTCTTGTGGACGAACCGAGCAGCGGTCTCGACCCGATCACGACGCGGGAAATCGACACGCTTCTGATGGAGTTGAAAGTATCGAACAAGACCACGATGGTTGTCGTCACGCACAACATGCCGAGTGCACGAAGAGTCGGCGACAAACTCATAATCCTGCACGAAGGAAAAATCGCCATTGAAGGAACGGCTGAAGATCTGGACAACAGCCGCAACGAAATCGTCCAGCAGTTCATGGAGTCAGAGAAGGAGGTTCGGGATGCCATCCACGGATAAATCCGCAATGGGGGCCTTTGTAATTGGAGGTCTGCTGCTGTTTGGGCTGGGGCTCTTCCTCATCGGAGACCGGCGGATGCTGTTCTCCAAAAGCGCGGACTACTATACGGAGTTTTCCCAGGTCAGCGCACTGGAGGTTGGAGCGAAAGTCCGTGTCGGCGGAATGGACGCCGGAGAAGTTGTCGAAATCCTGGTTCCCCGCGGGCCGCGCTCGAAGTTTCAACTGAAATTCAGAATTGTCGAAAAGCTCTTCCCTGTCGTTCGCACCGATTCCGTGGCGAGCATCGCAACGGATGGCCTGCTCGGAAACAAATTTCTTCTCATCGATACCGGAACCACAGGGCTGGCTCCCGCTGGATTTGTTCTTCCCAGCCGCGAGCCGTTCGAAATTGGCGATCTGCTCGCAAAAATGCGGGACACCGTGGACGACATCGACAAGACCGTCGGGTTTGTCAAAACAGATGTCGCCGATGCGACCAAGACCGTTGCCGAATCGGCGAAGCATGTCGATCAAATCATCGTTGCCGCACAGGAACCCATCGCAAAATTCACCGCAACCGCGAACCGGATCTCGCAGGATGCCGGCGTCATCATCTCCCGTATCAGGGCTGGAGAGGGAACGATCGGTAAATTGGTCAACGACGATTCCATCTATCAGAACATGTCTCTTTCGACCAGGGACGTCGAAGGCATTCTGGGCAATCTCCGGCAAACGTCGGCAGATGTGACGGCGCTTGTTTCGAGATTCAAGTCCGGGGAAGTTCCGGCGGAATTCGAAAAAACCGTGAAGAATTTGAGCGAATCGTCGGAAAAGCTCAAGGCCATGATTTCGGCCTTTCAGACACCCGGTGATAATGGCAGCGATGGCGTCGCAGGTGACCTGCGCGCGACTCTCGGCAGTGCCCGCGAAGCCATGTCCGATCTTGCGGAAAACCTGGAGGCACTGAAGCATAGTTTCTTTTTCCGTGGATTTTTCAAGGACCGCGGCTTCTTCGATCTCGGAAGCCTTTCGCCCGCCGAATACCAGTCCAAGGAATTCGAAAAAAATGTGACGAAGGAGCGCGCATGGATCCAGCAGGATGAACTTTTTGCCTCAAAGGCTGACGGGATCGAGGAAATCACAAGCCAGGGGAAAGAGAAACTGGACGCGATGATGGTGAACTTCCTTCGCTTTACGAAAGATAAGGCCGTTATCGTCGAGGGCTATGCCACGAATGGCACGGGAGACCAGCAATTTCTGAACTCACGCGATCGTGCGGTGAAAGTGAGGAACTACCTTGTCCAGAAATTCGATCTGAGTCCGGACTATGTCGGCGTCATGCCGATGGGAAAACCCGTCGGACACGGGGACGGCATCGCGCTGGTTTTTCTCAAGAAATAACTGCCGGTCGCACTCAGGAATGCCGTGTGAAGTTCTGAACAAACATGATGCCGACAAGAATCACGAGGATGGCCTGGAGCAGCCGAAGTCTTCGTCTCTCGCCCCGTTTGTCCCGTTGACGGTTCCTCCACTGCCACGCCTCCCAGAGGTGCTCGTTGATTTCAATCTTCTCTTCGCTTTGTTTCGGCTCGATTTGTTTGGAATGCATTCCGCATTGTGTCGCGAACAGCGGGCTCCTTTCTGTGCTCGATTGCACAGTCCTTTCCAGCACATTGGGATCCTAAGCTTAGAATTCCACGTGGACAAGTTGTCGCG
>JADMIO011486921.1_pt1 | contig 51034 bp, 41 predicted proteins | sample 8958161 | NCBI WGS metagenome assembly JADMIO01 (sample SAMN16585339, study PRJNA669376) | soil metagenome | isolation source: Crop rotation soil | place: USA: Cullars Rotation, Alabama | collected 2011 | reverse complement strand
CGCGACAACTTGTCCACGTGGAATTCTAAGCTTAGGATCCCAATGTGCTGGAAAGATCATGAAGCACTACGCGCGGTACGGCTTCACCGAGTTTGTGCTGGCGCTCGGACACAAGGGCGACCAGATTAAACGGTATTTCCTCGACTACCGATCGCTTGGTAACGACCTGACGATTTCGCTTCAGAACGGCGGCGTCACGCCGCGGACGGACACGATCGAACCCTGGACCGTCCACCTGATCGACACCGGCGATGCGACGCTTACGGGTGGCCGGCTGAAGCACATCGCACCGCTGATTCAGGACGGTACCTTCATGCTGACCTACGGCGACGGCGTCAGCAACGTCCCGCTCGATCGGCTGCTCGCATTCCACCGCTCGCGTGGCGCGCTGGTGACGTTGACCGCCGTGCGACCGCCGGCGCGATTCGGCGCCCTCGAGTTCGACGGCGACGATCGCATCCGTCACTTCAAGGAGAAGTCAGTCCTGCACGAAGCGTGGATCAACGGAGGGTTTTCGGTCGTCGAGCCGCACGCGCTCGACTACATCACCTCCGACGTCATGTGGGAGCATGCGCCTCTGGAGGCGCTGGCGAGTGAAGGACGGCTCGTCGCGTATCGGCACGAGGAATTCTGGCAGTGCATGGATACGCTGCGGGACCTCAGGTACCTCGAGGAGCTATGGGAGGCAGGGCAGCCGCCGTGGAGAACCTGGTGAATTCCCGGCTTGCGGGATTCTCTACCCGATGAAACTGTCGGACGCTGTCATTGCCTATCTGGCTGAACGTGGCATCGGTCACGTGTTTCTGGTATCCGGCGGCGGGATCATGCATCTCGCCGACTCGGTCGGCCGTCACGCCTCGGTCAAGTTCATCTGCAACTACCACGAGCAGGCTTGCGTGATCGCGGCGGAGGCGTATGCGCGGCTGACAGATGGCCCGGGCGCCTGCATCGTCACGACGGGTCCCGGTGCGACGAATGCCGCGTCGTCGGTTCCGGGAGCGTGGTTCGACTCGGTTCCGGTCCTGGTTATTTCGGGCCAGGTACGGGTGCCGCTGATCGCCGACTACACAGTCATGCGGCAACGGGGGCCGCAGGAAGTCAACATCATCCCGATGGTCGCTCCAGTCACAAAGTACGCGAAGACGGTGCGAGACCCGTCGACGATCATCACTGAGCTCGACAGCGCGTGGGAGGCGGCGACCACGGGACGACCGGGCCCGGTCTGGGTGGATTTGCCGCTCGATGTTCAGGCGGCCGATGTAGAAGTCCCCGGCGCACAGACCGTGTGCCGGCGCGTGACGGCGCATGCGCGGACGGAGGAGACAAGTACAGCGGCAGCGCTGACGGCGGAACTGTTACGCCGGGCCCGCCGACCAGTCCTGATAGCCGGACACGGTGTCCGAGTCTCGGGAAGCCAGGCAATGCTCGCGCAGCTACTCGAAGCGACACAGCTTCCCGTCCTGCTGCCCATTTCAGCGATGGATCTCGTTCCGGAGAGCTACCCGTCCCATATGGGCGCGTTCGGACCGATCGGTCGGCGCGCCGCGAACTTCGCTCTTCAGAATTCGGATTGTCTGCTGAGTATCGGCGCAAGCCTCTCGATAGCGTCCACGGGGTTCAATGTGGCAGCTTTTGCACCGAAGGCGACGAAAATCGTCGTGAACGTCGACGGCGGCGAAATCGCCCGGTCAACCATGCACATAGATGTGCCGGTCGTTGCAGACGCCGGCGGTTTCCTGGCCGATCTGCTCGACAACATATCCGGAGAGCCACCCCGAGCGTCAACGCGGTGGCTGCAGGCGTGCGCCGCATGGAAGCAACGCTACCCGCCGGGTCCGCCCAGTGAGAGTGTCAAGCCAGAGTGGATCAACAGCTACGCGCTGGTCGAACACATTTCTGACGCTCTGCAACCCGGTGAAATCATCGTTGGCGGCATCTCGCTGGACGCGTGCTCGCTCTACCAATCGTTCCGGGTCAAGGATGGGCAGCGCGTCCTTATCAACGCCAATTATGGCGCGATGGGCTGGGATCTTCCGGCAGCTGTCGGCGCGTGCGTTGCCGCAGCCGGTCGACGGGTGGTCCTGGTAACTGGCGACGGCAGTCTGCAGTTCAATGTTCAGGAACTCCTGACTGTCGGTCATTACCGTCTCAACCTCAAGATTTTCGTGCTGAACAATCAGGGGTACGAGTCGATTCGGACGACCCAGGCCAACTACTTCGACCGACGCTTCGTGGGGTCCGACTTCCAGTCAGGAATCAGCAATCCGAACTTCGAATCACTGGCGCATGCATATGGGCTCGCGTACGCGAAGGTCGCCGAGCCGGGTGCGGTGCGTGACGTTGTCCGCACGACGCTGGAACACGACGGGCCGATTCTGTGCGAAGTCATCATCTGCCCTGATCAAGCACGCATGCCGCGCGTCAGCTCCTTTCGCCGCGATGACGGCGTGATGGAATCACGGCCGCTCGAAGACATGTTCCCGTTCCTGTCACGAGACGAGGTTCATCAGAACATGCATCTCTTCGACGATGAGGAGCTTCCGTGAACGTGTTGCTGACGGGCGGGAGCGGTTTCATCGGACGGCACCTTCGTGAGTCGCTGGCGGAGAAGCACACCGTCGTGGCGCCCTCTCATAGGGAGCTCGACGTCACCGACTCCGCTGCTGTCGACAGACTCTTGCGGACGGCGCAGTTCGACGCAGTGATTCACGCGGCGGTGGAAGGAGGCGGACGTGTTCTGGACTCGACGCTACGGGGCTACTGGAATCTGTCGCGCAACGCCAACCGGGTCTTCCGCCTCGTTTACTTCGGGTCGGGAGCTGAATTTGGCAAGCACCGCGACCTCGTGAAGGTCAGCGAGATGCAGATCGGCGAGGAGACGCCGAGAGACGACTACGGCTTCGCCAAGCTGCTGTGCAACGCCATGTGTCGGCAGAGCACGAACATCGTCAACCTTCGCTTATTCGGCATCTACGGCGCGTATGAGGGTTACGCCGCCAAGTTCATCTCCAACACCGTCGCAAAGGCGCTCGTGGGGCTGCCGGTGATGATCCGGCAGGACGTGGTCTTCGACTATCTCTGGATCGACGATCTCGTCCGACTCATGCCTGTCTTCCTCGAGGGCGAACAGGACGTCCCTGACGTCAACGTGACGCCGACTGAATCCGTGTTGTTGTCACAGATCGCGACTCTCGTGTTGAGCGAGCTCCGCCTGCCGGTGCACTTCGAGATCGAGACGCCGGGATTGAATTTTCAATACACTGGCTGCAATCAGCGGCTCCTCGCAATTGCCGCCGGTTTTCAGTTCACGCCGGTTGCTGAAGGAATCCGGCAACTGCTGGCGTACTACCGAACTCACCTGGACGTCATCGACCGCGATGCCCTCGCAGAGGACGCGTATCGGCGCCGCTGCGCGAGCCGGCCGGTGGTCGCGTCCACCATGGGGGATGCGACGTGACGCAGTGGCTCAGCGGCAAGGCAGTTCTGGTGACCGGTGGCACCGGTTCGTTCGGTCGCCGGTTCGTGCAAACGGTTCTCCGCGACTATGACATCGCTCGGCTCGTGGTTTTCAGTCGGGATGAACTGAAACAGGAGGAGATGCGAACGAGGTATAACCTGACGGACCCGCGAATCCGGTACTTTCTCGGCGACGTCCGCGATCGCGATCGCCTCCACCGCGCCTTGAATGGCATCGACGCGGTTGTACATGCGGCGGCGCTAAAGCAGGTGCCGGCGCTCGAATACAACCCCATCGAGGCTGTCAAAACAAACGTGGACGGTTCCGAGAACTTGATCAGTGCCGCAATCGACCGACGCGTTAAACGGGTGATTGCGCTCAGTACGGATAAAGCCGTCAATCCGATCAATCTATATGGCGCGACGAAACTGGTCGCGGAAAAGCTGTTCACGCAGGGAAACATCTACGCCGATCCGGACGGGACTAAATTCGCTTGTACGCGGTACGGCAACGTAGTTGGCAGTCGCGGCAGTGTGATTCCTCTGTTTCTCAGACAGAAGAAGGACGGAATCATTACGGTGACCGACGAGCGGATGACACGCTACTGGGTCACGCTCGATCAGTCGGTGCGCTTTGTGATCAGCTGTCTGGAGCAGATGGCCGGTGGCGAGGTATTCGTGCCAAAGCTGCCGAGTATGTCCCTCAAAGAGGTAATTCAGGTCATCGCGCCAGAGTGCCGCGTCGAGAACATCGGCATACGCGCGGGCGAGAAGCTTCACGAAGTTCTGGTTTCCCGCAACGAGTCGTATTACACGTACGAACTCGACGACATGTTCGTGATTGAACCGGTGATCTTCTACCGGAAGCCCCACGAGTGGCCGTGGAGCTCGGCTCCTCGGATGTCGCCGGGCACCAAGTACAGCAGCGACACAAATGTGCGGTGGCTCGAGCGCGGCGAGCTAGAAGCCATGGTGAACGAGACCATGGTTGCCCAATAGCTCTGATACGAGGCCGCCGCCGCTCGATCGATAACCGCAAAACTTCGTCCACGTTGGCGTATCACGTGACCACCAACCTTCTCGAGATTTGATGTCCGGACCTGCTCGGCCAACAGTGCTCGTCCGATGCGATGCCTCACGCGCGATCGGAATGGGCCATCTCCGACGGTGCCTTGTCCTCGCAGGTGCCTGGGCTGCTGCAGGAGGTCGTGCGATTTTCGCGCTTCATAATCCCACTGAAGGAGCTGTACGCAGACTCGTCTGCGCAGGTCATCAGGTTGTTCCACTCGCGGCGTTGGACTCCAGTGCAGAGCTGATTGCGCTGGCGCACCAGCACGATGCAGCATGGATCGTGATCGATCATTACAGCCTGGGTGAGCCATTCCTGTCGCGCCTTCAAAATGCGCGGCTGCCAACGCTTGCTATCGACGATTTGTGCGCGCACCCGTTTCCCGTCGACGTATTGCTGAATCAAAATCTTGATTCAGAGGCATTGGACTACGTCACACCAGCACGGACAGTGCGGCTGTTCGGTCCAACGTATGCGCTGGTTGGCGAGTCATACCGGACCGCCCGTGCACAGGCTACGGGGCAACGCAAGGATGGGGTTCTAATCTCGTTCGGAGGAAGCGATCCTTTCGACCGAACATCGTTTACTCTGGCGGCCTTGAATCGAATTGAACGTCGCCTGCACGTGATCGTCGCAATCGGTTCAGAATACCTAGGCGCCGTTAGTCGGCTTGCGCAGGCAAGCCCTCATCACGTTGTGGTGCATCATGATCTTCCCGATCTCGCAACTGCGATGGGTGAGGCTGTGCTCATGATTGGAGCCGGAGGCTCTACAGTGTGGGAAGCCTGCTGCATGGGACTGCCGATGGTGCTGGCGCCCTTCGCCGAGAACCAGCGACCTATCGCGAGGAGTCTGGTACGCCACGGAGCCGCTGTGGATGCGTCCGATTTGGACGAGGGTGCACTCGCTGCACTGGTGGATCGCGTGCTCGGGTCGGCGCTGCAAACAATTGCCGCGCGCGCGAGCGCGTTGGTTGATGGCGCGGGCGCGGCGCGAGTTCTGGAGGTCATCAGGTGAAAACGTTACAGATTGGGCGGCGCACAGTCGGTAACGGCTCTGCCACGTTCATCGTGGCCGAGATGTCAGCCAATCACAACCAGGACATCGATCGCGCGAAAGCGATTATCGAGGCCGCTGCGCGGGCGGGCGCCGATGCCGTAAAGCTGCAGACCTACACGCCAGATAGTCTAACGATTGATAGTGACAGCCCAATGTTCAGAGTGACCACTGAGAACTCGTGGTCTGGAAAAACGCTATACAACCTTTATCGGGAAGCGCAGACACCTTGGGAATGGCACGCCACGCTCAAGCAAGTGGCGCACGAGCACGGCCTTGAATTCTTCTCGACGCCGTTCGATCGCTCCGCAGTCGATTTCCTTGCTGAACTTGGCGTTCCCGCGTACAAGATTGCGTCCTTCGAACTCGTCGATCACGCCCTTCTTCGCTACGTGGCATCGATGGGCGTGCCAGTGGTGCTATCTACGGGCCTGGCAAGCTTGACTGAGGTATCGGAAGCCGTCGACGTTCTGCGTCAGAATGGCGACCCGCCCATCGCCCTCCTCCATTGTGTGAGCGCTTATCCTGCCCCAATATCGGACATGAATCTCGCCACGATCCCGCATCTTCGGGAAGTATTCGACGTCGTGACTGGTCTTTCCGACCACACACGGGGTGATACGGCAGCGGTGGTTGCGGTCGCGGTCGGTGCAAAGATTGTCGAGAAGCATCTCACGCTGAGTCGTGATGACGGTGGGACCGACTCGTTTTTCTCGCTTGAGCCGGCTGAGTTTCGACGGATGGTGCAAGCAATTCGGGAAGCGGAGCAGGTGATTGGAGTCGCCACGCATTCATTGTCGCCGTCAGAATCTCGAAATCTGTGCTTCAGACGATCTCTATTCGCCGTTCGTGATATTCGTGCAGGAGATCTTTTTACCGACTCTAACGTACGCAGTATCCGGCCTGGTGGCGGCCTGGCGCCGAAGTTCTTGCCGGCTCTTCTGGGGCGTCGCGCGCGAGTGGACATTCCCCGGGGAACACCGCTTGAATGGCATCACGTGTAGCCTTGCGCGTATTGTTTCTAGGACCACCAAATGCAGCGGTTATCGAGAGCATCGTTCGGCTCGGCGACGAAGTCGTCCTCTGGAACGATTATTTGACCGATAGTGTTTGCCCCGCTGACATTCTGGTGAGCTATCGGTATCGCTACATCGTTCGCCCCGATATGCTGGCGAAATTCCCGGGTGGCGCCATCAATTTGCATATCTCATATCTGCCGTGGAATCGAGGAGCGCACCCGAACGTATGGAGCCACTACGACGGCACTCCGATAGGTGTGTCAATCCATCACATGGATCGTGGGGTGGACACGGGCGATATCATCGCTCAGCGTCTAGTGACGTTAGATCCCGACGCAACCTTGCGCACGAGCTACGAGCACCTGTCCAAGTGCGTTGAGGAGCTTTGGCTCGAGATGTGGCCGCAGATCCGCGAAGGCACGGCGCCGAGAAAGCCCCAGAGCGGTCCAAGTTCCGTACATAGAGTGCGCGATCTCGCACTCCTCGCTCACCTGCTGGGCCAGGGATGGGACACTCCGATTGCTGCTGTCGCCCAGGCAGGACGCGAGGCTCGGAAAACCTCGGGAGCGGCGGATAACGCGCAACTGCTCCGGAGCGACAAACCGTTGATTTGAGTGTCAGGAACAGAGTTCCGTCAACACATTCACAACCGCGTCGATTACCTGCCGTACCTCTTGATCCGACAGTTTCGGGTACAGCGGCAGGGTGATGAGACGTTCGTAGGCGCGCTCGGATTCTGGATACTGGCCGCGTCGAAACCCGAGTCGCTGGTAATACGGATGGTAGTGGACAGGTATGTAGTGGACGTTTACTCCCAACCCCTGTTCTCTGAGGGCCCGGAATATCGTTGCCCGTTCAGCACGGCATTTCTGCAATCGAAGACGAATCACGTAGAGGTGCCGGGACGATTGTCGATCGCTCCTCATAATTAGAGGTTCAATCGGCAAGGTGCGAAATGCATCGTCATAACGAGCCGAGATTTCGCGCCTCCGCGCTACCCACTCCTCGAGTCGGTCCAATTGCGAGTGGCCTAGCGCACACTGGAAGTCGGTTATTCTATAGTTGAATCCGAGATCAAGCATCTCGTATTCCCACGCCCCCTGCTGCTCCCGCTGACGATGATCGGTGCTGATCCCGTGGTTGCGAAACAGCTTCGCCCGTGACGCAAGCCTGTCGTCGTTTGTCGTGACGACTCCGCCCTCGCCTGTGGTGATGTGCTTCACTGGGTGAAGGCTGAATGTCGTCAGGTCCGCAATCGACCCGACGAAACGATCCTTATACCTGGCGCCGAGCGAGTGCGCCGCGTCCTCAATCAAGATCCAGCCGTGATCGCGGGCCATCGTTAGCAGATCATCGAGGTCCGCCGGTTGGCCGGCGTAGTCGACTGCGATCACCGCGCGCGTCCGCTCGCTTGCCGCCGCCACGACTTGCGCGGGATCGATGAGTAGCGTATCCGGATGGACGTCCGCGAAAACAACTGTCGCGGCTTGATACCGGACACAGTTCGCGGTGGCGACGAACGTCAGCGGCGGAACGATCACCTCGTCGCCGGGACCAATTCCCGCGGCATAGACTGCGGTATGAAGGGCCGCCGTTCCACTTGACACTGCAATCGCATGCTTCGCGCCGACGGTGCGGGCGAACTTGGCTTCGAATTCCTCGACTCGCGGACCGGTGGTCAGCCAGTCGGATCGCAACACCTCGACGATGGCGTCGATATCGGCGTCGTCGATCCATTGGCGACCGTAGGGCAGGAATTTTCTCATCGGAACCTGTCGCGTAAACAAGCCGGCAACGTCCGCCGGGCTCAAGGTCGGTCTGGCGTCCACCAGGAGCGCGCGTCCGCTAAAATCAGCAGGGGTGAGCCGACGGCTGATTCTCTGCGATGGTGCTGCCGGCTATGGTAATCCACGCATGCCACTGATCAGCGTCGTCACGGGCTCGTTCAATGAAGAGGATAACGTGGGCGAACTCTACGAGAGGGTCTGTCGCACGTTCTCAGAACATTTGCCTCGATACGACTTCGAGATCATTTTTATCGACAACGCCTCGACGGACGGCACGGTGACTAGACTGAAGCGGCTGGCTCAGGTCGATAAACGTGTCAAAATCATCGTCAACAACCGCAACTTTGGTCACATTCGGTCCGGCTACCACGCGCTGCTCCAGGCCCGGGGCGATGCAATCATCGCGATGGCTTCTGACCTTCAGGATCCGCCGGAGATGCTCCCGAAATTCGTGCGCAGGTGGGAAGAGGGGTTCAAAATCGTTCTCGCGCAGAAAGTGCAGAGCGAAGAGTCGCCGCTATTCTTCTGGGTGAGACGGACTTACTACGCCATCATCAACCGTCTCTCCGAGATCGAGCTGGTCAAGAATGTCACCGGCTTCGGCCTCTACGATCGTCGCGTCATTGAAGACATTCGGGCCATCAACGATCCGTACCCGTACTTTCGCGGATTGATTTGCGATCTGGGCTACCAGCGGGCTCTGGTTCCGTTCACGCAACCCCGCAGGACCCGCGGTTTGACGAAGAACAACTTCTACACACTCTGGGACATGGCCATGCTGGGCCTGACCAATCATTCCAAGGTCCCGCTGCGCCTCGCCGTCTTCGCGGGGTGCGGCGTTGCAGCCGTGAGCTTCGCCGTGGCCCTGATTTACCTGCTGTACAAGCTGCTCTTCTGGTCGAATTTCCAGGTGGGCACGGCGCCGCTCGTGATCGGAATGTTTTTCCTCGGGGGCGTGCAGTTGGTCTTCATCGGTTTGCTCGGCGAGTACATCGGTGCCATTCACACTCAAGTGCTGAAACGGCCGCCGGTGGTTGAACGAGAACGGGTGAACTTCGAATAGATGCGCCGTCTTACCGCGCGGCCATTCTGCTCGGCAATGCCGCACGGTGTCGCGTTCGGGTTCGCTGACCCCGAGGTTCTGTGACAATCCGAACCAGAGGGGTGCTGTCACTCCTCCTCGCAATCGCCCTCGGTGCAACGCTGCTCTATGTGTCGGTGCGCGGCATCGACTGGCGTCAGGTTGGGCACCTCATCGCGCATGCGGATCTCGTTAAGCTGTCCGTGTGCGCGATGCTCGGATGCGTGACCTTGTTCCTCCGAGCCCTCCGCTGGCGCGTTCTCCTCAACGCCGAATCCCATGTGCCGGTGAGCGACGCATTCTGGGCGACCGCCGCCGGGTACTTCGGCAACAACTTTCTGCCGGCCAGAGCGGGCGAACTCGTGCGCATGCACATGATCGCGCGGCAACGCGCGATCAAGCACGGATTCGTGCTTGCGACAGCCGTCTTCGAGCGGGTTGCCGACGCAATTGTCCTCATCGCGATCAGCGCCGTCGTGACCATGACCATTAGCGGCGAGCCGGGCTGGATCAGCTCCGCTGCACGGAGTTTTGCTGCTCTCGCGCTGATCGGTGCCGCCGGCATTGCGGTCACGCCGCTTCTCGAGGCGCCTGCTGCGCGCGTCATACGGCGCATCCCGCTACCGCATCGCGCGCGCACGCTGCTGCTGGACCTACTGGAGCACGGTGTGCGAGGGATGCGGACGTTTCACGACCCGCGACGCCTGACGGCCTTTCTGGGCTACACGGTCATCGTGTGGTGCCTGGACGCGATTGCGACTGTCATTGGCGCTGCCGCCCTCGCGCTGCAGATGCCGGTACCGGCTGCATTCCTGTTGCTTGCGGGACTGGGCCTCGGCAGCGCCCTTCCCTCGACGCCTGGATACGTGGGCATCTACCAGTTCATTGCCGTGACCGTCCTCACACCTTTCGACTTCTCCCGGACCAGCGCGGTCGCGTATATCGTCGTGGCGCAAGCGCTGTCATACCTCGTGATCAGTGTGTTCGGCGGAATCGGGCTGGTTCGTTATCAGATGGTGAAACGGACGCGGATCGATTCTCGTTCCGGCGCAAAACTCTGAACCCGTTCAAGAGCGCGACCTGACGATAGTGCTGCTCGAAGTATCGCTCCATCAGCCGCTCGTCTTCGAGTGGTGGACGGTACGCCGGGAACCACTCCGTCATCGAATCGGCATCGATGACGGTGTCCCACAGGATGTACTGAACGTGGTGAGCCTCGAGCGCGGCTATGGCCTGCTGGAAGTCGGCGTCGCTGCCGGGACCATAGACCAGTTCGCCGTACCGCGTTGGGTTCCGCAGATTTGCGAGGAAGTAATATGTCGAATAGTACGGGTATACGAACACGTAGTCGCCCGGCGAAAAAGAGTCGCTCAACAGGAACCGCAGCGCTGCGTCCTCCTTGGGCACGACGATTCTGCCTCGACGTGTGTCGATCGTCACATGGGCGGATGCCGCTTTGAGGCCCTGACTGACCATCACGACACCGACGGCCACTGCGAGAACGGCCAACGACAACTTTCGCCTGGCGGCGCGGCCGTCGATGACGTCGATGAGAATCCAGAAGGTGATCAACAGCAAGGGGCATCCGTACACCAGGTGCATGATGTCCCGGCGGTGGAACTCGGAGGCCCATAAGGCTGTACCTATCAGCCCGTACGACACCACTGCGGGCTGGACGAGCGCCGCCCGACCTCGCGTGACGAGACAAACCACTGCGAACAACGGCAGCAGAAAGGGTAATGCCGCGATGAAGAGCGCCGGCAACATCAACAGCAGCGCATACACGTCGACAATCGGGGCGGGAATCCTTCGCACCCACTCGAGGCCGCCGACGGCGAGCATGGTGAGGTGATAGGCGTACGGGACCCGGTTCGCGCCGGCGTACGTATTCAGCGGCGAAGTGATCGTCGCGTCGATGAGATCGCGCAGAGCGCCGATCTCCACGAACCACGCCACAGCGATCAGGCCCACCGTTGCGTACGCGCCCACCACCAGCGCCGCCGGCGCGATCCCGCTGGCCACGTGCCGGCGTCGGCCGGCGTCGATGAGCATCACTGCAATGAAGGACGCAACCAGATAAAACCCTTTCTGGTACATGAAGCAGGACGTCAGGCCGGCCAGAACGCCGCTCACGATCAGCCATATCGTGGAGTCGCGATCTCGAGCGCGAAAGAATGCCGACGTCGCTGATAACGCAAACAGGTTGCTGTCCCAGTGATGGTGAGCGGCAGGCCATGCCGGGATGCTCAATGCCGTCACGCACGCGCACGCCAGGATGGCGTCGGCGACATGGCACACTCGGCGGGCGAGCTGGTAGACGAGAAGGCTACTCACGACTCCCGTTATCAGCAGGTGCATGCGGGCCACGTACCAACTGGCCCCGAACACCTTGAAAAAGAGCCCAAGCCAGTAGAAGCTCGCAGGACCACGCAGGTCGTAGAAATCGCGGTACGGAATCCGCCCCTCGGCAACGGCGAGCGCCCCGTTCAGCATGTCTCCCTCATCGCCCACTCGCCACTGCACCCGGACAAATAGATACAGGTAAAGCGAAACCGCGATGAGAACCCAGACGGCTTCCGGCACGCGGCGGAACAGACGTCGAACGCCGCAGACCTCGTCATCAGCGCGACGTCTGTCGCGGGCTCGCGACCACCAACGACCACCCTGTCGGCTCATGGCGCGGGCTCTCGCGACAGCCGCCACGCCAGGATCGCCCACAGCAATAGCAGCAGCGAGCAAATGGCGGTGATTCGCTGCCCGCGCTTCAGCCCCGGCTGCTCATAGATAAACGCAACACGGTGCGCGCCGGCGGAGACGCGAACGGCGCGCACTGAGATGTTGGCTCGGTATAACGCCGCAGGGATGCCGTCGATTTCCGCACGCCACCCCGGAGCATACGTGTCGGCGAGAACCAGGAAGCTGTCGGACTGCGCCTGGACGGCGACGCTGACCCGGGTATCTGTGTCCTCGTCGATGATCGGCGGCGCGGTTCTGGCGGCGCGGCGATCGACGTCGGAGCCGGCCGGCATAAAGCTCGCCGGAACGTCGTGCAGCAGGACGTTCTCGTCAAGGTCGAATTCGGGCTGCCGCAACAATCGCATCGCCTCCGACAACTGCTGCACGACAGTTGCCTTCGACACCAGCCGCACCCGCTGCGCACCAGGAACCCGATAGACGGCGGCGCCCTCCGTTTCGGTCAGTAGTTCAAGGCTCAATGGGGCGGAGAAGGGCTCCGGACTGAGCACGTGAGTAACACCGTACCCTTTGAGCACATTGATCAAAGCCGGAGAGGGTGTCCACCGCGAGGCCTTGCGATCTGCACCCGTTAACTCAGGAACCAGTCCGTCCGATCGGCTGTGGTCACCCCATGTGTCAACCTGCCACGATGCCGCGATACCGGCGTAACAATCGGCAGAAGGAAGACGCCAATACCCTCCGCCCGTGTTGGGCTGGAGTAATTCGCGCAGGTCGTAATACGGCTGCACATCGGCCCATCCATGGGCCGCCGCAAACGCCCGCCGATGCATGTTGCGGCTGAGAGGTGTGAACGTCCGCGGATGGCTCGAATCGTTGCGAATCGCTGCAGCAGATGCCGGCTCGGCCAACCACGTCGCCGCATCCACAACTGGATTTTGGCGGGGCTGGTGCACGCACAGATCGACCGACGTGATGAGGATGATGGCGGCTGCGATAGATGCTGCCGTGATGGAACCGCCACCGCGAATGGTGGAAAGATCCCGTCGAATCCGACACAGGCCGACGGCCGCGAGCATGGCGATACCGAGGTCGACGACGATCAGAAATCGCGTCGGAAAACGGAACCGATCAAGCCCGGGCACCACTGTGTAGGCGATGTGGAACACCGGCGTGGCGCTGCCGAGCACAAACAGATAGGCGACGATCGTGGCGATTTTGAAAAAGGTGAGGGCTGCCCGAGGGCGCTCGCGTGCTACTCCATAAAACGCGAGCACGACAGGAGCGAAGCCGAGATACCCATAGTCCTCCCAGAAGAGCCCACCACCACGATAGGTGTTGTCGGAGATGTCGCCGAAATAATAGGGAGTGAAGAAATTGAGGATATTGGGCGGCCAGTAGGGTGGATCGGTCGCCCACAAGTACGTTGAGGTGGTCGCTCGATCGGACAGCGCGGCCAGAGCGTTCAGCGGTAGCAGCAGAATCGCACCAATGCCCACAGCGGCAGCCGCGGCTGTTGTGAGTGCGACGGCCGGCGGCATCATCTGTCTGATGCCGCGTGCCCGCGCGTCGCGAATACACAAAGTAGCGCCGAAACCCATATATGCCAGTGCGCATATATATGCGGACTGCGGGAAGCCCGCCAGGATCTGGATGGCAAAGACAAGTCCAAACAGGACGGCCGGGCCGGCGCGCAGAACCGTGAACAGCGGCCCGCCGCCCTTACGTGCCGCGGCGAACGTCTTGTCGATGAGCACAAGACCGAATGGCAGCCACACCACGGTCGAAACGATCGCGAGATGTCGGAGCTGGGACGCGAGGTAGCCGCACCCCGCAAAGGCGATGCCCCCGAGAATGGCCGCGAGTCGATCGGTCCCCAGACGTCTGGCGAGCGAGTACGCGCCGTGACCTGCGACGAGCAGCAGTAGTACGACGAGAATGTCGAGGGCGCGCGCGGGCGGGAACAGTGCGAATAGCGCCGTCCCGACGGGGTCCAGTGGCGCGCCTGCGAGAGGCAGGCCGGAGCAGAGCTGATTTGTCCAGACAGGGAAATCTCCAGCCGCAATGAGCCGCCCAATCAGCGCCCGGCCGGGAAGTTCTCCGTTGAAGAGATCCGACGCAAACATGTCGTCGGGCACGTACACGACGCCCAGGCTCAGGAATCGCCAATACGGCAGCAGCGCGGCCGCGCTCAGGACCGCACGAGCGCAGATGTCGTGCTTTCGGCGGCGCATCAGCGCGTTGAGGTCGAGCGTCCAGCCGCCTGTGCGGGAGGCGTCAATCACGGATGCGAGTAGCCTTCAGCTTCGTCCGACACCACGCAGAGCCGATCGCCTCGGGCACTTGTGCGCGCCAAGGCCCCCTCTGCCCCCTCGATGACGGCGTAGGCGCCCCACGCCCAGGCGAGTCGCCAGGGTTTGACCCCGGCACACACCTTCACGACCTGCCCCTGCTTGTCGACGAACACCACGTCGATCGTGAATCGCATGAAAAAGGTGTGGACCGCGTTGCTTGGGGCGATGACCATCGCCTGGCCCGGCAGCAGGCCAGCATGTTTGAGGAGTCCGGTGCGACGCGACGCACTGTCCAGCGCGGGGATGAGCCGATCAGCGACAATCGTTCCGGTCCGCTCGTTCCGCAGGAGAAAAGGCCCGCCCACGCGGTTTGCGAGCGCGGCCAGAAAGGAACTCATGTGAAGTTACGTCGTTTCGTGCCGATACATAGGCTTGCCGTGAATCCGCTCGAACTGCAAGTGCTCGTTCTCGTTAGCGGCGGTTCGCGCACACCTATAGGTAGTATGGTGAGCGCTCTTGAGCCACAGCGGACCCCAATCCCTGCCTCCCCACCCACTCACGATCCGAACAGGCGCGACGTCAGGTAACCGGACGTCAACGAAGTTCGGGAGCGAATGACTGTCCGAACGGATACGGACAACAGCCGATCTCTCGGGCGGCTGATACGGCCGCTGTTGGTGAGCGGCTTGGCTGTGAGCGCCATCGTACAGCTCGTCGCCGGCATTCGCGACAACCAGATGCTCGACCACCTCGATTTCGGTGTGTTCTATCGCTCCGCGCAGTGCATTTTCGCCAACTGCGACCGGTTTGCGATTCGACCGGGACACGGCGCGAACCTGAACCCTCCGTTTATCCACTATATCTTCGTGCCGTTCCTTGCGGTACCGATGACGCACGCCTTCTGGCTGTGGACCGCGGTTTGTCTGTGGCTTATCGCCACGACCGTTGTCATCGCGTGGCGAGCGGTACCGACTGCTGCGCTCGATTGGCGCGTTTTTGCGCTAACGCTGACCGCGTCGACGCTCTTCCTGACCCAGCTCGTATGGGGACAGATCGCACCCGTGATTTCTGTATCGCTCGCGCTTATGTGGATGGCGGATCGACGCGGCGGCAAATGGCGTCCACTCCTGCTCGCGCCGCTCGTTGCGTGGAAACCATTTCTCGGAGTCCTGGGGATCACACGAGCTCGGACTTTTCGTGCTGCTGCTCTCTGCCTCGTTTCCGCGCTTTTGGTGTTCGGCGTGGACGCGCTGATCGAAGGGGTCTCGGTGTACCGTGGCTGGTTCGAGGCGGTGCAACACTCGGTGACAATACCGAACGCGCTCGACGCGTCGGTGTGGTCGTTCATGGACCGTGCGCTCGCATCGCTGAGCGCAAGAAGGCCTGTACACGTCACGAGCTTCATCCTCAGTGGAGTGCTCGGCGGCCTCATCGTTGCCATCACCGCGTGGCGCGCGCGGTCTTTGACGACGGACGCTTGCTGGCTGATGTCGTTGACGGCCGGCCTGCTCGCATCGCCGAAAGGCTGGACCTACTATGGCTTGTGCCTCATTCCGAGCGGGATTGGACTGTGGTCAGCGGCCGATCGCCGTCAGCGAGGATTGCTGACGGCGGGCGTCATTCTGGAGTGCTTTCCGACTTTCGCGCTTCTCGACGCACATGGTTCGCTGATGTCGGTCTTGACGTATGAATCGTGTCCTTTCTGGGCTTACGTCTGCTTCTGGGTCGCTGCGGCAATATCGCCATCTATGGATGACGAGCACACGTCAGCAATCAAAAAACGACCGGATGAGCGCGCGCAAGTGGGCGACTGATGCGGTAGTGTTCAGCGCGGCGCGCAGTTCGGCCCCGTCCTCCAACCCCTTTGTATAGTACCCGCCGAGCGCACGCAGCTTGTTGACGACCCAGCGATCGTGGCGATTGCCGTGGGCGCCGCTAGAGGACCGCTCCACATCCGATCCCGCTGTCACGCGGAACCCTTCCGGTTCGCGCAGACGCTCGTTCTGCAGCAGCTCGATGTAATCAAGCAGGAACTGTCCGCGCTCTGCCAGCGTGACATCGCGTGGGGCGCGGCCCTCGATGATGTCGGCCGCCTGCGCGAGGATCCACGGATTGCGCAGCACCCCGCGGCCGACGAGCACGCCTTTCACACCCGTGCGCAGTTTCTCGACGATCTGCTCCGGCGTGACACAGTCGCCGCTGCCGAACACCGGAATGCGCAACGCATCGGCAATCTCCGCGACGAGATCCCAGTCCGCGAGGCCGCTGTAACTCTGTGCCGCGGTCCGGCCGTGCACCGTGACCGCCTGCGCGCCCGCCTCTTCCACCATCTTCGCGAGCACTGGCGCGTTGCGGCTGGTGTCGTTCCACCCGGCGCGCATCTTCACCGTCACCGGAATGCGCACCGCGCGCGCCATCGCGCCGATGATTGCCGCGGCGTGCTCAGGCTCCTTCATCAGACTGCAGCCCGCGTTGTGCTTCGCAATCTTCGGCACCGGGCACCCCATGTTGACGTCGACGATGTCGGCGCCCATGCCTTCGACGATCCGCGCGGCTTCCGCCATCTTCTCCGGATCGCCGCCAAAGATCTGAATCGAGACCGGCCGCTCCTCGATCGTGTACTCCGCGTACTCGAGCGTGCGATCGATCCCGCGGACGAGCCCCTCGGAGCTCACCATCTCCGACACCACCAGGCCGCACCCGCCCTGCCGCTTCACCAGCCGGCGAAACGCGGAGTCGGTCATGCCCGCCATCGGCGCGACACCGAGCGGCTGCTCGAGCTGCTTTGCCCCGATCCGCACACCTGCAGACGATTCCAGCGCACAGGGCGCCACGGAATTCGAAATCATGGCATTTCCAAAACGGAATCCGCGCCCTCCGTCGGCCTGAATCGCCTCCGTGTCCTCCGTGTTCGCACACCCGGATTTCAAATTCGTCATCACGTCTTCACTATTGTGACCGACCCAGCTTTTTGTTGGAGAAAGCATGCACTTCGGACGACAGAACCGTTTGCCCACAGACGAGTTTGTTGTACTGTTGAGTCGCCCCCCAAGCAAAGCACGTCGACTGCAGAATGCCTTCCGCGTCCTCGTACGTCCTGATCGCGATTCCTAACGTGAATCGCGCCGCGTCGGTGCGCACCGTCGTGGCCGAAACGCTCGGCCTCGAGGTCGCCATCGTCCGCGACGGCGACGACGCCGTCCAGGAAATGGCCCGCCGCGGTGTTCCGGCGCTGCTGATTGTCGATCTGTCGTTACCGCGTGTCGACGGCTTCACCGTCGTCCGGCGTCTCCGCCGCCAGGCCGCCGCCCGGCTCCCTCATATCATCGTCATGTCGGCGCACGAGTCGCTGCGCACGGCTGCGCGCACGCTCGCGTCGACGCTCAATCTCGACGCGGTGCTTCCGCTCGATACCGACGCGGCCACGCTGCGCGAGACGATCGTGGCGCATCTGCGACCGGCGGCGCCGCCGGCACCCGCGCCAGCGGCATCGCCCTCAGCACCTCTGGAGCCGGCGACCTCGGTGCCGATGCACGACCCCGAAGACCTGGTCGACCGGGCCGCCATCGACATCCGGCGGCGGTTCAGGATGCCGATCAGCATCGGCTACGTCAAGCATGGCGACGAGGAGAGCGTCACGCTGCACGTCGTCTCGCGCGCGGCACAGCCGCCGACGCCCGCCAATCCGATCGACGTCGCGCTGCTGCGCCAGGTGGCCTCCTCGTCGGAGCCGCTCATCGTTCCCAACGCAGAGGACCATCCAGTGTTTGCGTCGCTCGCCGCCCGCGGCGCCAGCTCGGTGCGGGGCTTCGCGGCCATCCCCGCCGGATCGACGCGCGAACATGTGCGCGCGGCGCTCTGCCTGGTCGACTCGAAACCGCTGTCGCTCGGCGCCGCTGATATCGATGCGCTGATGGCCACCGCCCGCCAGCTCGGTGTGGCGCTGGACAAAGTGCGGCCGGACAACGGGACCGCCGAGCGTCGTCAGCCGACGGACATGCCGGAAGACGTCAAGGCGCTCCAGCACCTCGCGTCGACCGATCCGCTCACCGGCATCGCCAACCGCCGCGGCGGCGAAAAGCACATCGCGAGCGAGATCTCACGCGCCCGGCGCGAGAACCGCCCTCTGAGCTGCATCCTCGTCGACGTCGATCGCTTCAAAGCCGTCAATGACACGTTCGGACATCAAGCCGGCGATCAAGTACTCCGCGACATCAGTGCGCTCCTGCGCCGGACGGTCCGTGCCTACGACGTCCTCGTCCGCTGGGGCGGCGAAGAATTTCTGCTGGTGCTGCCGGGCGTGGGACTCGAGGCCGCACGCCTGCTGGCTGATCGGGTCCGCGGCGCCGTCGAAGCGCTCGACACGCACGGCGTCGGACGGATCACGATTTCGGCTGGCGTCGCGGAATTCGGCGACGAATTCGATCTGCCGTCGACCCTTCGGATCGCCGATCAGCGGCTGTACCAGGCCAAATCTGCTGGCAGAAATCGGATTGTCTGAGCTTTATCGAAATTCCTTGACGGAACCGCGAAATTTGACCAACCTCTGAGGTTCTGATCGATATATGTCTTAGGTAGGACTGCCCGGGAGTCGCCTGGATAGGAGGAACATGCGCAATCTGATTCGGCGATTTGTCCGCGAAACGGAAGGCCAGGACCTGATCGAATACGCGCTGCTGGCCGCGATCATCGCACTCGGCGTCATCGCCGCGATGACTGGTGTGCGCGACGCCCTCAATACGCAGTTCAATAACATCAGCTCGACGATCGCCGGGGGATCGTAGGCGACTTCTGGGATTTCACGGTTCGGCGATTTAGAAACGCCTGACGATGACCGTTACCGCTCACGCTCGTTCGTCAGGCGTCAACTCCGAACCGTCCGCGCGAGCGTCCAATCGTGAGAAATTCGAGCGCTAGTACGGCTTGACGTCTGCGGCGTCGACTTCCACCGACACCGCCTGCCCGATCAAGTCGACCGACAGCACGAGGCGCGCGCGAGCGGCGTCCTTGCGCGTCAGACGCCCAACCACGCCCTTGAGCGGGCCGTGGGTGACTTCCACCAACTGCCCTTCGCGCACGATCGGGCACGGGTCGTACTGCAGTTCGCTCCCGACCAGCAGGCGGATGCTGTCGAGTTCGACTTCTGGAATCGGGGCGGGTTTCCCCTCGAACGAGATGATGCTGACGACCCCGGTGCACTTCAGGATCGGCAGCGGGTTCTCCGGATTGAACCGGGCGAAGCAGTAGCCGGGGAAGAGCGGCCAGTCGATCTTTTTCTTGCGGTCCTTCCAGCGGCTCCACCGGGTCACGGTCGGCAGGAACGCGTCGATCGCCTTGCGCTGCAGCTGCTCGCGCACGACCTGCTCGTGGCGCGAGCGGGTCCAGATCGCGAACCACTGCGCGCCGACAAGCGACGCGTCGCCGTTGGTCTCGCCGCCGCTCAGGCTGTCCGACATCAGTTGGCTGGGGCGCCCGCCTGCGCGAGCCCCTGATCGTAGGCCTTCTTCACGTCCGCGTTTTTCCACTCGATGATCGCCTGCGCCCGGAGCTTCTGCAGATACTTCTCGAACTCCGCCTGGCGCTTGTCGGTGAACACCCGGTTGGAAATGTCTTCGCGTGCCTCTTCGAACGATTTCGTCTGGGCCTCGCTCATCGACTCGAGCTTCAGCATCTGATAGCCGCGCGGCGTGCGGATGACCGGCGTGATGTCGCCCACCTTCAGCCCCTGAATCAGCTTCTGCACGTCGGGCGACAAGTCGCTCATGCTGAGCGGGCCGATCAGCCCCGCGTTGCTGCGCGACGGCGCGTCGGACATGTCGGCCGCGAGCTTCTCGAAACTTTCGCCGCTCAGTGCGCGCTGCCGAATCTTCTCGGCCTTGTCGCGCGCCTGTTCGTCCAGCCCGACGTTCACGGTCTTGCCGTCACCCGGCACGTTGACGAGGATCTCGCGCAGCGTGATCGACTGCGGCGTGGTGAACTCGTTCTTGTGCGCGGTGTAGTACTTGCGCGCCTCCTCGTCGTTGACGGCAATCCGGCTGAGGACCTCGTTCTGCTGGACGCGCGACACGATCATCTGCCGCTCGAGCGTCTTGCGCAGGTCCGACAGGGTCATGTTCTCGGCCTTGAGCGCGGCCTGGAACTGCTCGTCGGTTTCGATCTTGTTGTCCTTCTTGATGTTGTCGAGCACCGACTGGAACTGGGCGTCGTCCATCTTGTAGCCCAGCTCCTTGCCGCGCTGCACCAGCAGCATCTCGTCCACGGCGTTCACCAGCACCTGTGGTGTCACCCTGTCGAGCATCTGCTTCAGCTGCGCGTCGTTGGTCTTGGCGTCGATCTGCTGGCCGTTCTGCCGCAGCGCCGCGATTTGACGCGCTTCGAGATCAGTCTTTGTCATGATCTCGCCGTTGACCTTGACGAGGATCTGCTCGATCACCTCGCCGGCGAGCGCATTTCCGACGAGCGCAAACAGCCCGAAGGCCACCGCAACAGCCGCAATTCGGTATTTCATGGCTCTTTAGATCTTAACATTCGCGGTTTGGCCGGCTGCTTCGTTCGTCAAGAGGTCGAGACTACCCGAGCAGCTCAGCGAGCAGCCCGCCCACCCGCTCAAAGACGCCGCCGGGGGCTCGGGGATCGTCGGGTTTGGCGCTGAGAATCTCCGCCTTTGTGAACCCGGGGCGGACCTCGCCCGCGCGGGCCCTGGCCGTCCACCAGCTCGGGGCCATCTCCGGGCGGCGAGCCTTCTGCGGGCTGCGTGACGGCTGGGTCAGTCGCTCGGGCACGCCGCCCTTCCCCGATCCCTGGTCCAGCGCGAGTTTGAGCCCCGACGGGGGAATCAGCGTCAGGTCGCCCCGTCGCTTCACGAGTTGGATCAGATGGGATGGATCGAGCTTCGCCTTGGGGCCGAACTTGATCACCACGACCCGGCCTTCGCGATCCAGCGACTCGGCGCCGAGCTGGTCGGCCATGATGCGGATTCGCCCGTAGTCGGCGAGATTCAGCACCGAGACCGGCAGCGGCCCGTAGCGGTCTGCAGCCTCCTCGAGAATCTGGTCGATCTCCTCGTCGCGCCGCGCCGAGGCCACCTTGCGATACAACATCAGGCGCTGGTTCGTATCCGGGATGTAGGCCTCGTCGATTCGCAAATCCACGCGCAGGTTGACGTTCGCGCGGACGTCGTCTTCGAGCGGCTCGCCCTTCAGCTCGCGGACGGTCTCCTCGAGCAGCTTCATGTACATCTCGAAGCCGACCGCCTCAATCTGTCCGCTCTGCTCGCCGCCGAGCAGGTTGCCGGCCCCGCGGATCTCGAGATCGAGCGCCGCGACACGGAAGCCGCTGCCGAGATCGCTGAACTCCTTCATCGCGGCCAGCCGCTTCTTGGCCACCTGCGTCAGCGTGTCTTCGGGCGGAATCAGCAGGTACGCATACGCCGGCCGATCCGACCGCCCGACGCGACCGCGCAGCTGATAGAGCTGCGACAACCCGTAGCGGTCGGCGCGGTTGATGATCATCGTGTTGGCGTTCGGGATGTCGAGACCGTTCTCCACGATCGTCGTCGCGAGCAGGATGTCGAACTTGCGCGCGACGAAATCGAGCATCGCGCGTTCGAGCTGCTCCTCATCCATCTGCCCGTGGCCGACGACAATCCGCGCTTCGGGAATCAGCCGCCGCAGCAGATCGCCGATCGCGTAGATCGATTCGACCCGGTTGTGCACGAAATAGATCTGCCCGCCGCGTTCGAGCTCGTGGCGGACCGCGCTGACGATCACCTGCTGGTCGAATTTGACGACGTTGGTCTGGATCGACAGCCGATCTTTCGGCGGCGTCTCGATAATCGACATGTCGCGGATGCCGACGAGCGACATGTTGAGCGTGCGCGGAATCGGGGTGGCGCTCATCGTCAGCACGTCCACCTTCTTGCGCAGCTGCTTGATCTTCTCCTTGTGCGCCACGCCGAACCGCTGTTCTTCGTCGACGACGAGCAGGCCCAGGTCGCGGAACTGCACATCCTTCGACAGCAGCCGGTGCGTGCCGACGATGATGTCCAGCTTGCCGGCGGCGAGGTTGGCGAGCGTCTCCTTCTGCTCCTGCTTCGTGCGGAACCGGCTCACCATGTCGATGGTGACGGGGAAGCCGGCGAACCGCTCGCGCAGGGTCTTCTCGTGCTGGAACGCAAGAATCGTGGTCGGCGCGAGGAAGGCGACCTGCTTGCCATCCATCACCACCTTGAAGGCCGCGCGCATCGCCACCTCGGTCTTGCCGTAGCCGACGTCACCGCACAGGAGGCGGTCCATCGGCGTGGGCGACTCGAGGTCCCGCTTGATGTCCGCAATCGCGGTCTTCTGATCGGGCGTGAGGTCGTACGGAAACGCGTCCTCGAATTCCTGCTGCCAGTGCGTGTCGGCGCTGAAGGCGTGGCCCGGCACCGCCTTGCGCGCGGCATAGAGCTTCAGCAGCTCTTCGGCCATGTCGCGCATGGCCTTCTTCACGCGGGTCTTCGCACGCTCCCACGTCGCACCGCCCAGCCGATCGATCGGCGGGCGCGAGGCGCCGGTGTACTTCTGGATCAGATCGAGGCGTTCAACCGGGACGAAGAGTTTGTCCTCGCCCGCATAGCGCAGCTCGAGGAACTCCTGCACTTCGGCGGGTCCTGACGTGGTCATCGGCCCGACGCCGATCTGCTTCAGGCCGACGAACACGCCGATGCCGTGATCCACGTGCACGACCAGGTCGCCGACTTTGAGGTCGCGCAGATCCGACAGGAACGCTTTCGTCGCCGAGCGGCGCTTTTCGGTGCGCCGTTCCTCTTCGAAGACGTCGGGCTCGGCGTAAATCTGCAGGCCTGCGTCCGGCAGCCGGAAGCCGCGCGACAGCGAGCCGATCGCCACCAGCACCGCGGCATACCGCGCGTCGTCGGCGCGTTCTGCGGGTACCGCAAAGAGCTCGTATTCCTTCAGCAGCTCGATCGTCCGCTCGGCACGGCCGGCCGTCGCCGCCACGAAGAGAATCGACTCGCCGTCCTGCCGCAGACGTTTGATTTCCGCAACCCAGTCGGGGACACGGCCGCGGAATTCGACGCTGGGCTGGCAGCGGACGTGGAACGCGGGTGCCCCGGCGGGTGCTGGGGTGCTGGGTGCTTCAGTGCTGGGTGCCGTGCCGGGTGCCGAGGTGCCGGGTGCTTCAGTGGCGGGGGCTTCAGTGGCGGGGGCCGAGGTGCTCGATACCGGAGCGGAGTCCACTCCGAGCTCCACGAGCGTCGTCGCCGAGGCGAGGCGGGCGGTGATCGCGTCGGTCTCGAGGAACAGCGCCGCCGGAGGCGGCAGATCGACCGTGGGCGCCGGGCGGACGTAGCGGCGGGATTTCAGCGCCGGTCTGGGCGCCTCGTCGGCAGCGTCACGGCTTGCCGGCACGGTCAACACCTTGCGGCCGCCGGGTGTCGCGCGGACGCGCGGCTTCGGCCTTCGTTCCTCGTCGCCTTCGGGGCTGTCCTCATCCTCGCCGGCGTCGATCCACTCCGGCTCGATCGTCTCGACGCGGTGGGAGTTGAGTGCCTCGTAGCTGTTCTGCAGCTGTTCGAGCAGACGGTCAATCGCCGCGCGCGCTTCGTCAGGTTCCGAAAGAATGATGCGCGACTCGCGCGCGCGCGAGAGGTAGTCGAAGATCGTGGCGGTGCGGTCGCCGCCCAGACAGTCGGTCAGCGGGATCACGGTGAGCTGATCGATCGGGTGGGTCGACCGCTGCGTCGATGGATCGTACCGGCGCAGCGATTCGATGGTGTCGCCGATGAACTCGAGGCGCACCGGTTCGCTCTCGTGCGCGGGGAACACGTCCAGGATGCCGCCGCGGACGGCGAACTCGCCGTGCTGATCCGCCGGATCTTCCCGGCTGAAGCCGGCATCGACGAGCAGCTCGCCCAGATCCGTGGGCGCGATGTCGGCGCCGGGCTTGAGGTCGATGGACGCGTTCAGGAGCCGAGCAGGGCTGCTCACCCGCGGCAGCAGCGCCGCGGCCGACGCCACGACGATCCGGACGGTGCCGGTGGCCATGCCGTGAAGCGCACGCGCACGCGCCGACGTCACGCCGACGTGCGGCGTCATGCCGCGGTACGGATCGACCTCGTGTGACGGGTACGCGAGCACGGCACGCTCCGCCGCCGTATCCGACAGCCCCTCGAGGCTCGCGAGGAAAAAGCAGACGTCGCTGACCGCCTGCTCGAGGTCGCGGTCGCCCGGCAGGACGTACAACACGACTCCACGCGGCGCGGCATGTGCCGCGGCGGCGACGTACAACGCCTGTGCCGGCCCGTTCAGCCCGGAGAAGACATGGAGCGGTGCGTCCATGCCGCTGCGGGCGATCGCTTCTTTAATCAGCGCACGAACATTGAGCGACGCGGAGGTGGGCACGATGACTACGGCCGGACCATATCCGACCGGCAACATTCCAGTCTAACAAACAGCACCGTCAACCGCCGACCAGCTGAAGACCGTGGGCTCCGGCGGCTGCCGCTAATCCGGACCGGCGAAACGCCACACCGTGGCACCACGGATCTCGTGTAGCCGCTCCCATCGGCCCGGCAGGCTGTTGAAGGCCCGCTGATCGATTGGCTCAGTCGGGTGACGCACGGCGAACAGGTGGCCTGCGGCTGCGGTCACATCGGCCTCGATCTGCCGCAGCGTGTCGGCGGTTTCGATATCCCATCGCACGAGCGGCAGGTCGGTGTAGTAGAACAGCGCGCCACTGAACTGCCCCGCGAGGATCACGCTCCCGGGCGGCACCTGTGCCCGTACCCAGCTCGCCACTTCGGGATACAGCGACTCGCCCCGTCCGATGTCGGCTGCCCCCAGGCGACGGCTCCACGACATGTTGCTCAAGATCGCGAGCGTGGCGAGGGCTGCGACCAGGACGGCCGCCACGCGGGGGCGACGCGTGCGCGACGCCGCATGGACCGCGAACGAGACGGACGCCATCACGAGCGCCGGCAGCGCCGGGAGAAGAAACCGCAGCGTCCACCACGACTCGGGCGTGATTTCGTAGGCGGCGTAGAAGGCGAGGAAGGCGAGAGCCCACGAGAGCAGGAGCAGCCTGACTCGCGCGTTCCCCCGCACGACCATCAGCAGTGGAGCCAGGATCACGAGCGGCGTGGCGATGACCGGCAGCCATGCCGCATAGTTGCGCACGCTCGCCGGGATCGTCGCCAGGTGAAACGCAGTCCCGAGACTCCCGTACCCGGTGCGCAGCGCACCGCCGTACGCGTGGACGTTGTAAACCGCCAGCAGCGCCGCGCCTGGAATGCCTCCGGCGATCAGCACGAGCCAGGACCGCGGGTCAGTGCCCAGTGCCACCGCGATCGGCAGCAAAACGAGCACATCTGTCGGGCGGATGAGCACCGCGACCGAAACCGCGGCTCCGGCGACCGCGATCCAGCGGCGGTCCGACCGGCCCTTCCACGCGCACAGCACCGCCGCCGTCGTCCACACCATCGCCGGCACGTCGCTCATGGTCTGCAACGACATCAGCACGTAGAGCGGACTCGTGCCGACGATGACACCGCATGCAAATGCTGCGAGACGTGCTAACGCGAAGCGCCGTGCGAGCAGATACACGAGCAGCACACCAACGACGGCGTGGAAGGCCTCCACAACTCCCGGCGCCCGATCCCAGCCGGTGAACCACGCTGTGGCCGCCAGCATCAGCGGAAGCCCCACCGGCACCACCGGCGCCATCGTTCCCCCTGCCGTATCGAAGGCGATGGGCTGTCGCGCGTAGGGGGACAGATGTTCCGGCGGAATGCCTGGCGTCGGCCGAAACGTGGTGCGTGCGGAACCGCGCGCCAGAAGACGAGCGCTGTTCAAGTAGCTGGACGAGTCGGCCCCGCCGGCATATGCGCCCATGTGCTGCCAGATGAAGGCGGCATAGAGGATCAGCGCCGCCCCAAGCAGGATGGGCATGCCGCGAGTGGAGGCGAGCACGCGCAGCCGCGTGCGCCGGCTCCACACCCGCTGCCCCAGATCGATCGACAACGCTGTCACTCCGTCGTTGAGCAACAGCAGGTAGAGCAGCACGAAGGTGTGCGGCGCAATCACAACGCGATAGGCGGACACGAAGGGTGCCACTGCGATTGCGCCGAACACCACGGCCGCACTCGCCGCCATCGCCCGCTGACTCGTGCGAACCCGGATCGGCACGCGAAAGTGGCGGTCACTCGCCAACGGGATTGCCGCCGCGAGGGCGAACAGCGCGACGAACCACGGCACACGCCGAAACGGCTGTCTCGTCGGGAGAACGATCAGATCGACCAGGCCGCGCGAGAAGCCGTGCGCGTTTGAGATCTCCGCCGCCTGCATCACGAATGCGTCGTCATTCGCAGCGAACGTGATCTCCTGCGGCAGCGCAGACTGGCGATCGAAAACGAGGTCAACCGGCGAGGACGCGCCGGCGTCGAGCCGGAGCCGACGCAGGACACGGGCGTTGCGATCGCTGGCGGTGACGTCGAGCGGCGTGCTCCCGGTGTTCCGCAGGCGTGCGGTCACCACGAGCTCGGTCCCGGGGACATGGTCCGCGCCAGCAAGCGACAGCGTGGTTTGTCGCGCCGGTGGCAGCGGCCGATCGATCAGCCGCTCGCGAACCCGCGGGAATGCGACGTAGACGTCGGCGCCCAGCACCCAGAGCGCACACGCGAGCACGAGCGCCGCCCGCGCGTGCCGCGGTGTCACGGCCGTTTGACGCGCCGGATCCGTTCGACGATCGACGTCGTCGAATGACCCTGTTCCACCGCCACGCGCACCACACGACCGCCGCGAGCCTCGACGATATCGCGCCCGACGATGGCGTCTGCCGCCCAGTCGGCGCCCTTCACGAGCACGTCGGGCTGCACGGCGGCAATGATGTCGTGCGGGGTGTCTTCGTCGAACACGGTGACGGCATCGACACACGCGAGCGCCGCGAGCACTTCGGCCCGTTCGTCTTCGGGCGTGATTGGCCGCTCAGGCCCCTTGTTCGCGCGCACGGAGCGATCGCTGTTGAGTCCCACGATGAGCAGATCGCCGAGCGCGCGGGCCTGCTGCAGATACCGCACGTGTCCGGGGTGCAGCAGGTCGAAGACACCGTTGGTGAAGACAATCGTCTTTCGTGCCGCTCGCGCGTCCCTGCCGAGTTGTGCGGCTTCCGCTCGCGTCAGTACAGGCATGGGGAACGGTGCTACAACTTGTCGATTCCGTGGGTGAAGGTGACCGCGCCGTCGAACGTCCAGCGGTGCGGCGGCCGGTAGATGCCCGCATCGTGCGTCCGTGATTTCACGCGGAACGTGTAGAGCAGTCGGTGGTAGTCGTACGGGAAGCCGTCACGCTTGTGGACGGCGACATCGAGCTTGTAAGTGCCTTCGACCAGATCGAGGCGCTCGATGACGAAGGTTGCCTGCACCGTCCCCTCGATGCTGACCGGCGTCATCTCTTCGAGATACGTGTTCGTGCCGTAGCAGCAGACGCCGTCGGCGTTGAAGAGGCCGATGCCGAACACGAAATCGCTGACCGCCGTGTGTGCCACAACCGTGAGCCGGACGCTCATCGGGTCGCCGGAGTGGAACACGAAGGTCGGCGCCTCGTGGCGATCCAGCAGCGTGACATCGGTGATCTCGAGCTCGCGCGATCCCCAGCGCCCTTCGGTCGCCTCGAACATGTTGCGCAGCTCGCTGGACTGGCTGTCCGACGCTGGCGGTTCGTCGCCGCCGGACGCCGGCGTCACACCCTCGATGGGGTGAGGCGTCTCATCCTCGGCAGCCGAAACACGGCTCGCCGCTTCCACCGCACGCGCCGTCGTGCTCGCGAGCAGCGTCTGTTCGCCCTGTTCGACGGCGGTCAGGTACGCATCGACGATGCGCTTGGGATCGCCGTGGCCCATCACGTGCCCCTCGTCGATCCAGACCGCCTCGTCGCAGAACCGCTCGACGAGGCCCAGCGAATGGGTGACGAGCAGGATCGTCTTGTTGCGCCGCCGGAACTCCGCAAACTTGTCCAGGCACTTGTGGGTGAAGCCTTCGTCGCCCACCGCAAGCACTTCGTCGACCAGGAGCACATCGGGATCGACGTGGATCGCGACGGCGAACCCGAGGCGCATGTACATGCCGGACGAATAGGTCTTTACCGGCGCGTCGATGAACTCGCGCAGCTCGGCGAAGTCGACGATCTCGTCGAAGCGCTCGGCCACTTCGCTTTTGCTCAGGCCGAGCATGATGCCGTTGATGAAGACGTTTTCGCGGCCGGTGATTTCCGGGTGGAATCCCGCGCCGAGCTCGATCAGCGCGGAGATGCGGCCCTTCACCGTCACCGTGCCAGCGGTCGGCTTCGTAATGCCGGCAACGAGTTTGAGCGCGGTGCTCTTGCCGGAGCCGTTGCGGCCGATGACGCCGTAGGTCGTGCCCTTGGGCACGGTGAAGGACACATCGGTGAGCGCGGGAAAGGTTTCACTCGCCTGCAGATCCCGCAGGATGGAACGCTGCAGCAATGCGCTCTTGAGCGTGGCGAACTGCCGGCCGCTGTAGCGGCGGTAAATCTTCGTGACCCGATCGAGTTCGATCGCGTTCATCGCCGCCCCAGCGCCACCACGCGGACGGTCACACGGCCTCCGCAAAGGAATCGCGCAGCCGATCGAAGAACCAGTACCCACCCAGGAACAGCACGATCGACACGCCGCCGAGCGCGAGGAGCCACTTCGCATGGCCGACGGGCCCGGGGAAGAACAGGATCTCCTGGTACGACACCGCAATGTGCGTGAACGGGTTGAGATCGAACAGCCACTTGTACTGCCGCACGTTATCGTCCTGCCACGGATAGATGATCGGCGTCGCAAAAAACCAGAACATCAACAGGTTGGACAGGAGATCCCGGATGTCGCGGTAGTGCACCGTCAGCGCGGACAGGAACAACGCGAGGGCACATGTGAACAACAGCTGCACGGCGACGACGACCGGGAACCAGAGGAGGCCGAGCGGGTCAGGCCAGTGCCGATAGGCGATGAGAAACGCAACGAGGATCGTCAGGCCCAGAAAGAAATGGACCATGTTCGCGAGGACGTTGACGATCGGCAGGATCTCCGCCGGAAAGAGCACCTTCTTAATCAGGTTGCCGCCCGACACCAGCGACCCTGAGGCTTCGAGGAGTGACGAGGAGAACCAGTTCCACGGCAGAATCCCGCAAAACATGAAGACCGCGTACGGCTGCGCGATCGGATTGCGGTTCGGCAGGACGACCGTGAAGACGAAGGTGTAGATCGACAGCAGCAGCAGCGGGTTGATGAACGACCAGAGAAACCCGAGCACCGATCCGCGGTAGCGCGCTTTGAGATCGCGCGCAACCAGGCTCTGGATGAGACCGCGGTAGCGGATCAGTTGTTTGAGGTTGGAGAGCATCAGCGGCCCCCCGCTTGCGGCATCGCCGTTAGCGGAGGGCGTCTATATCATCCACGAACGCGGGCCCGGCTGGCCACCTGCAGACGGATCAAGGCCTTCATCAGTGCGACGCGGGCGCGGTCGAAGTCGACGTCTCCGGTCGAGGAGGCGAGCCGCTGTTCGGCGCGCTGCCGGGCGGCCTCGGCCCGCGCTGTGTCGATTTCTTCCGCGTGCTCCGCAATCTGCGCGAGGATGGTCACCCGTTCCGGCTGCACTTCGGCGAAGCCCGAGGCAATAGAGAGGTAGCGGGTCTCACTGCCCTTGCGGTACCACAGTTCCCCGACGCCGAGCAGCGCGAGCAGCGGCGTGTGCCCCGGCAGCACGCCGAAATAGCCCTCGGACCCCGGGACCTCCACCTCGTCGACCAGCTCGTTGACGAGCGAGCGGTCGGCCGAGACGACCTGTAATTGCAACTGCGTTGACGCCATTTCTTGGCTCTAGCCCCGCTTATGCGGCCGCCTGCTGCCGTTTCCGGAACTTCTCGATGACATCGTCGATCGTGCCGGCGAGGAAGAAGTCCTGTTCCGGGATTTCGTCGTGCTTGCCTTCGACAATCTCCCTGAACCCGCGGATCGTGTCGGCGATCGTCACGTACTTGCCTTCGATACCGGTGAACTGCTCGGCGACGAAGAAGGGCTGTGACAGGAAGCGCTGAATCTTGCGGGCGCGCGACACCGTGAGCTTGTCGTCTTCCGACAGTTCGTCGATGCCGAGAATCGCGATGATGTCCTGCAGGTCCTTGTAGCGCTGCAGAATCTGCTTCACCGCGCGGGCGGTGTTGTAGTGTTCGTCGCCGAGGATGCGCGGGTCGAGAATGCGCGAGCTCGACGCGAGCGGATCGACGGCGGGGTAGATGCCCAGCTCCGCGATGGCGCGCGACAGGTTGGTCGTGGCATCGAGGTGACCGAAGGTCGTCGCCGGCGCCGGATCGGTGTAGTCGTCGGCGGGCACGTAAATCGCCTGCACCGAAGTGATCGATCCTTTCTGCGTCGAGGTGATCCGCTCCTGCATCGCGCCCATCTCGCTGGAGAGGGTCGGCTGATAGCCGACGGCAGAGGGCATGCGGCCGAGCAGCGCCGACACTTCCGAGCCCGCCTGGGTGAAGCGGAACACGTTGTCGATGAAGAGCAGCACGTCCTTGCCTTCGGCGTCGCGGAAGTACTCGGCGACCGTCAGTGCGGAGAGGCCGACGCGCAGGCGCGCGCCCGGCGGCTCGGTCATCTGTCCGTAGACCAGCGCCGCGCGCGACTTGCTGGCATCGTGCGGGTCGATGACGCCGCTCTCCTGGAACTCGTGCCAGAGGTCGTTCCCTTCACGGGTCCGTTCGCCGACGCCGGCGAACACGGACACACCGCCGTGCTTCAGGGCGATGTTGTGGATCAGCTCCTGGATGATGACCGTCTTGCCGACGCCGGCGCCGCCGAACAGGCCGATCTTGCCGCCCTGGAGATACGGCTCGAGCAGATCGATGACCTTGATGCCGGTCTCGAACATCTTCAGCTCGGTGGACTGCTGGGCGAGCGTGGGCGCCGCGCGATGGATCGGCCAGCGATCCTTCGACATCACCGGACGATCCGGGAAGTCGACCGGTTCGCCGAGCACGTTCAGCACGCGGCCGAGCGTTTCGGGACCGACCGGAACAGTGATCGGCACGCCCAGGTCTTCCGCCTGCATGCCGCGCTGGAGGCCGTCGGTCGGCTTCATTGCCACCGAGCGGACGCGGTTCTCGCCCAGGTGCTGTTCGACCTCGGCGATGATGTCCATCGGCTGGCCGTCGGGTCCGGTCGCCTGAATCCGCAGCGCGTTGTAGATGTCCGGCAGGTGACCCGCCTCGAATTCGACGTCGAGCACCGGGCCGATGATCGCTACGATCTTTCCGAATTGATTCGCCATATCGTTCTTTCCGAACTGACAACTGACAACTGACAACGCGCGTCGTTGCCGCAGTAGTTTGTGAATTGTCAGTTGCGAGTTGCCAGTTGCACCGTGGGTGTCCTATAGCGCCTGTGCGCCCGAGACGACCTCGATAATTTCGCGCGTGATCGCCGCCTGCCGCACCTTGTTCATGTAGAGCGTCAGGCTGGCGATCATGTCCGCCGAGTTGCGGGTGGCGGTATCCATGGCCGTCATCTGCGCCGCATAGAACGCCGCGTTCGAATCGAGCAGCGCGCGGTAGACCTGCACCTCGACGTAGCGCGGCAGCAGCTGGTTGAAAATCTCCTGCGCGTTGGGTTCGAACAGATACTCACCACCGCTCGCGGCCTCCGACGACTCGGCCGGCAGGTCCGTTCGCGCGATCGGCAGCAGCTGGTCGACCACGACCTTCTGTGAGATCACTGACTTGAACTCGTTGTAGACCAGCAGCACGCGGTCCGCGCGGCCGGAGGTGAACGCGTCCATCGCCAGCTGCGCGATCGTCTGCGCGTTGGTGAACGAGAGCTTCTGGAAGATGCCGATCTGCTCGAACTCGACGCCGAACCCGCGCCGGACGAAATACTCGCGCCCCTTGCGGCCGACGATGCCGAGGACCACCGGGGTCGAGGAGCCGACGACCAGTTGCGCGACCGCTTTGATGGCGTTCGTGTTGAAGCTGCCGCACAGCCCCTTGTCGGCGGTCACCGAGATGATGAGCGTCCTGGTCTGCGGCCCCTGCGGGCGCACTTCCAGCAGCGGGTGAATCGACGCATCGACCCGCCCGGCGAGGCCGGCGAGGACGTGCTGCATCTGCACGGCGTAGGGCCGGGCCGCGGTAATCCGTTCCTGCGCCCGACGCAGCTTCGACGCGGCGACCATTTTCATCGCCTTGGTGATCTGCTGCGTGTTCTTCACCGCGCGCACGCGGCGTCTCAGATCGATGAGTGACGGCATCTACGCGATCTCTGAATTTGGCAATCTGGTCATCTGGTCAATTCGCTCACATTGGTCAATTCGCTCAAATTGGTCCATTGGTCAGTTGTCGTCTGATCTTCACCGCTGTTGGTGGACGCGATCGCGACTGCAGATGACCAAATGACGAAATGACCACTTTCAAGCGTTACGCCGCGGCTGCTTTGCGCGCGGCGAACTCGGTCGCGAACGACTTGATCGCCGTGTTCATCTTTCCCTTGAGCTCGTCGTCCAGCGTCTTCTTCTCGGCGATGCCGCGCAGGATTTCGGGGGCGCGGCTCTCGAGATAGGAATACAGCTCGAGTTCGAACGAGCGAATCTCAGAAACCGGGATGGTGTCCAGGTAGCCGTTGGTGCCCGCGAAGATGATCGCCACCTGACGCTCGACCGGAATCGGCGCGTACTGACCCTGCTTCAGAATTTCAACGAGGCGCGCACCGCGGGTGAGCTGTGCCTGCGTCGACTTGTCGAGGTCGCTGCCGAACTGCGCGAACGCCGCGAGCTCGCGATACTGCGCGAGGTCGAGACGCAGCGTGCCAGCTACCTGGCGCATAGCTTTGATCTGCGCCGATCCACCGACGCGCGACACGGAGTTGCCGACGTTGATCGCCGGGCGGACGCCCTGGTTGAACAGGTCGGACTCGAGGAAGATCTGCCCGTCAGTAATCGAAATGACGTTCGTCGGAATGTACGCCGAGAGGTCACCGGCCTGCGTTTCGATGATCGGGAGCGCGGTCAGCGATCCGCCGCCAAGCTCGTTGTTCAGTTTTGCGGCGCGTTCCAGCAGACGCGAGTGCAGGTAGAAGACGTCGCCCGGGTAGGCCTCGCGGCCCGGCGGGCGCCGGAGCAGCAGCGAAATCTCGCGGTAGGCGACAGCGTGCTTCGAGAGATCGTCATACACCACCAGGGCATGACGGCCGCTGTCGCGGAAGAACTCGCCAATCGTGCAGGCCGAGTACGGGCTGATGTAGAGCAGCGGCGCCGGATCCGACGCGCCCGCCGCCACGACGATCGTGTAGCGCATCGCGTCGGCTTCTTCGAGCGTGCGCACGACCTGCGCGATCGTCGACTGCTTCTGCCCGATCGCGTTGTAGATGCAGATGACGCCGGTATCCTTCTGATTGAGAATCGCGTCGAGCGCCACGGCCGTCTTGCCGGTCTGGCGGTCGCCGATGATCAGCTCGCGCTGGCCGCGGCCGATCGGCACCATCGCGTCGATGGCCTTGAGGCCAGTCTGCAGCGGCTCCTTAACGCTCTGCCGGTCGACGACGCCAGGCGCCAGCCGCTCGATGGGCGCGAACTGGTGCGTCGAGATCGGCCCTTTGCCGTCAATCGGCTGGCCGAGTGCATTGACGACGCGCCCGAGCATCTCTTCGCCGACCGGCACCGAGATGATGCGGCCGGTCCGCTTGGCGATGTCGCCTTCCTTGATTTCCGTGAAGTCGCCGAGGAGCACCGCGCCGACGCTCTCTTCTTCGAGGTTCAGCGCGATGCCGTACACCCCATGCGGAAACTCGAGCATCTCGCCGGCCATGGCGTTCTCGATCCCGTGCAGGCGTGCGATGCCGTCGCCGATCGAAATGATGCTGCCGACTTCAGCGACGTCGACGTCCACAGCGTAGCTGCCGATCTGGTCGCGGATGATCTTGGAAATTTCTTCGGCTCTGATGTCCATGCTGTTCAACTCACAACTGACGATTCACAACTCACAACTGGCAATTCACAACGCGCAACGAACGATTCGCAGCCGCAATGCACAGTCTCACGACAGCTCGAGGCGCCCTCGGATCCTGTGAGTCGTGAGCGGCCAGTTGTGCATTGTCACTCCCGGTTGTCGTCATCGTCATCAACCGGCTAGATGCTGGCGTCGAGGCGCTGTCGGATGCGCTGCAGGTGGTTCGTGATGCTCGCGTCGAACACGGTGCTGCCGATCCGCGCGACGATGCCGCCGACGATCGACGGGTCAACGCGGCTCGTGAGGTCGATGGTCCGGCCGGTGGCGACCGCGAGGCTGCGCTGGATGTCCTGCAGGCGCTCGGCAGACAGCGGCGCGGCGGTGGTGACCTCGGCGCGGACGATGTTGCGTGTATCGAAGACCCGTTCGCGGAACACGTCGGCGACGTCGGAGAGGATCGCGAGCCGATCGCGCTCAGCGAGCAGCAGCAGCGTTCGGCCGACGATCGGGAGCACGCCCGCCTGCGCGACCAGGTCCGCGATCGCGGCGCGCTTGCGGGGCGCCGGCACCGCCGGGCTGAGCAGCGCCTTGCGGAGCGCGTCATGGCCGGCGATCAGCTGTGCGAATCCGGCGAGCTGGGACTCAACGAGGTCGAGATCCGCCTGCTCCTTCTGCGCGACGTCCAGAAGGGCGCGGGCGTAGCGGGTGGCGGCAGTTCGATTGGTCACAATAGTTCGGGCGTTTCGGGAGCTCGGTTGCTGGTATCTGTGGCTCGTGGGTCGAGGCGCACACGAAGCTTGCGCCATCTTTCACAAGCGGCGAACAGCAGTTTATACCATGAAAATGCGCAAATTTGACGCTTTAACGATTGGATGACGTGGCGATTTGCGTCCGGGCGCACCCCGTAGAATCTCGCCGTCCATGCTCCGGTCCGTGAAATCGCTCGATCGTCGAATCACGCCTCTCCCGTGAGCGCCTCGAAGAGCCTGATCAGTTCGTCCTCGGACCCGAAATCGATTTCAATCCGGCCCTTGGTGCCCTGGCGAACGATGCGGACGCGCGTGCCGAAGCGAAGGCGAAGCCGCTCTTCCGCCGCTCGCGTGTGAACATCCGCCGGCGCAGCCGGCGCTTCAGCCGGCGTCTCGCGCGGTTCGGTGGCGCGACGTACGAGCGACTCGGTTTCACGGACCGAGAGTGTCCGCGTGACGATCTCGCGTGCGAGCCGCTTCTGCTCGGCTTCCGACGTGACCGACAACAGCGCGCGGGCATGACCCATCGACAGTGCGCCGGCGGCCACGTCCGCGCGGACCTCGTCAGGCAGTTTCAACAGGCGCAGCGTGTTGGCGACCGTCGCCCGATCTTTTCCGACTGCGGCGGCAACGGCTTCCTGGGTGAGCGAGAAGTCGTCGACGAGACGGCGATACGCGAGCGCTTCCTCAATCGGGTTGAGATCCTCGCGCTGGATGTTTTCGATCAGCGCCATCTCCAGCAGCGATCGCTCGTTGCCTTCAGCCACATCGCGCACGACGACCGGGACGCGGAGCAGTCCCGCCTGTTGTGCGGCGCGCCAGCGGCGTTCGCCGGCGATGATGTGGTAGCGGTCGCCGACCCGGCGCACGACGATCGGCTGAATCACGCCGTTGGCCTTGATCGAGTTCGCCAGCTCCTCGAGGCGTGCTGCGTCGAACTGGCCGCGCGGCTGGAAGGAGTTCGGCGTGAGCTGATCGATGTCGAGTTCAGTGGGCGCGGTGACGCGCGGCTCGGGGGCGTCCGGAATCAGCGCGCTGAGCCCTTTGCCGAGTGCGGGGCGTTTCTCCATGTGATGTCTCGCGATCGTGTTACCTGGCCGCAGTGGATTTCGAACGTTCCACGACTTCGCGCGCGAGTGCGACGTACGCTTCGGCGCCGCGCGACTTCGGGTCGTAGGTGATCACCGGCATGCCGTGACTTGGCGCTTCACCGAGCCGCACGTTGCGCGGAATGACCGTGCGGTACACCTTGTCCTTGAAGAAACTCCGCACTTCGGTGGCGACCTGCTGCGCGAGGTTCGTGCGCTCGTCGAACATCGTGAAGAGCACGCCTTCGATGTCGAGCGACGGGTTCAGCGAACCGCGCACGCGCCGGATGGTGCCCCAGAGATCCGCCAGACCTTCGAGCGCATAGAACTCGCTCTGCATCGGAATCAGGACGCTGTCCGCCGCGACGAGCGCGTTGAGCGTGAGCAGGCCGAGAGAGGGAGGCGAGTCGATGAAGATGTAATCGAAGTCGTCGCGCACCGTCGTCAGCAGCAGACGCAGGCGCTCCTCTCGGCGTGCAAGCGGCACCATCTCGATTTCAGCGCCGGTGAGGTGCCGATCGGCGGGGATGAGCGCGAGCCGCTCCACTGCGGTCTGCACGATGAATGCGCGCGCGTCGGTCGCCGGCTCCACCTGGGTCAGCGCGTGATAGACCGTTCCGGCTGCTGCCGGCTGGTCCTTCAGTCCGACACCGCTGGTCGCGTTCGCCTGCGGGTCGACGTCCACGACGAGGACGCGGTGGCCTGTCTGGGCGAGCGACGCCGCGAGATTGATCGCAGTGGTGGTCTTGCCGACGCCGCCTTTCTGGTTGGCGACGGCTACGATACGGCTCATTTGGTTAAACGACCAAATATTCTGCGGTTTCGTGATGGAGTGCGGGAGGTCAGGATACGGGAATGTCAGGTCGTCGGGCAAGCACGGCACCGTTTCCTGGCGTCCGCCGGTAACGGATCAGGTCCGACCTCACCCAGGCAATCTTCGCGATGGTCGCCTCACGGGACGAGCAATGTTGATCGTTCGCCACCCGTCGCCGCTGTGCATCACGTTACGTTTTCAGGCTATTGCGCCAATTGTCGCAGCCATGCGACATTCTGGGCGTGGGCGAAATGTCTTGCGAAGCTCCAGAATCAGCAGAGTCTCCCGGCTGTGCACGTTGTCGAAGTCGCGGCGTTTTCAACGGGCTGCTCGTCGCAGGGGTCCACAGGTACAGCCGCTGGCGTTGCACGAAATGTGGTTACCAGTGGACCGAGTGGGATGGTCCGCTGGACGCGGGAGTTGAGCGCCACGAACCTTAGTCTCCCTTCGGAGAGATAATCCCCACCGCAATTTGGATGGTCGTTTGCGTGGGCGCTCCGACGGCGCTTCGTGGCCAACACTTTCGCGAGCGGATTGGCGACGTCGATGTTCCACGTGGAACATCGCATTTCATGTGGTGAACAAGCGCACGAGAACAATGACGTGGCTAATCCTTGGGCAGTGAACGCCGCAAGGCTCGCTTCGAGTTATCCGCCATCAGCCAGAATGGCAGTCCATATAGAGCGGTCATCAGAGCCAGCTCCAATTCCGATGAGTCGAACCCACCCTTGCCGCTCGCCGTTACGATGGATCAATCAGGATCCGGACCGATCGTCCCGTTTTTCGCGGCTAGCTTGAACGGGCCACGCAGGGCGAGCCGGTTCCACGCGCGAAACAGAACACTTCTCGCTGCGCCATGTCCATGCTGCGCTGGCTTCTAGCTGGGGCTCTTCTTGCCCAACCGGCGAGCCGCCCACACGTCGCTCCGCCGCCACCATGGGTGCTCGAAAACGGCTTCGCTGTTCCGCTAAATCCTCCCAACAGGGTCAGAGCCGCCTTAACCCTATGGGATGGCTTTGATGGGGATGTATTTGCTGGCGCTGCGGTCGACCTCAACGGGGACGGGGTAGAGGATTACATCGTCATAGGACGAACTGAATACTGCGGGACCGGTGGCTGCCCGTATGGGCTCATCGACGGCGCAACGGGTGCTCGCTTGGCTCAGATCTTCGCCGATGCGATTGTCGTTCTCGCACAGTCCACGCACGGCTACCTGTGGCTCCAAAGCTACTCGCACGCGGGAGCCGAACAAGGATTGCTCTCAACCCACACGTTCAACGGCGAAGAATACGTTGTAACAGTCACCCAACGTGCCAACCAAGCGCGGCTGTACCGGTCGATCCAGCGGCTCCGGCATTATCGAGACTAGACGGCAACGTTCCACGTGGAACATTCCTACCGTCGCACCGCCACCTGAAGCGCTGATCCGTCGGGAAGGGGGCGCCGATCCACCTCTTCGAACCCGGCCGCTGCCGCCGGCCAGCCCCCAAACGCGAATACCCTGCCGCCTCGCCGCAATAGAGCGCCGAGCGTCTGCAACAGAGCCGCGTCAACGCGAAGAGCCCGGATTGTGATCAGGTCGGCATCTTCGCCGGCCGCCAACTCCTCGACCCGACCGTCGAAGACGTCCGTCGCCGCCAGGTTGAGCACCCGTACCGCTTCGCGCAGGAACGCACACTTACGCCCGCGGGATTCGACCATGCGGAGGGTTCCACTGGTGTGCAGGAGCCGGAGTGGGATAGCCGGGGAGCCGCCGCCGGATCCGAGGTCCAGCCACTTTTGATCGTTCGCCGTTAGCAGCGACGCCGCGAGCAGCGGCTCAACGATCAACTTGTCGACTGTGGCTTCTGGGACGGGTTCATCGAGCCGGAGGGCAGTCAGATTCAACCGGCGGTTCCAGCGGCCGAGGAGGCGTAGATACTCGGCGCAGCCGGTGATCACGACGGCATCGACGGGCAACCCGGCGGCTTCAACGCGGGATCTGATTGCGTCCGCGAAAGGATTCACAGGAGCCACGCTGGAGAACCCATCTCAAGACGAAACGGGTCGTCAGCGTCCAGCCGCGCGGGCCCGCACCAGTGTTTCATGAGGCGTTTCCGTCGATGGCCGGCCTGGATTCGCCTGCGGCGCGCCAGCGACTCACGTACGCGCCGAGAACCGCCACGGCCGCGGGCGTTACTCCCGGGATGCGCAGCGCGTGACCGAGCGTGTCGGGCTGCACCTGCTGGAGCCGCTGCACGACCTCACGCGTGAGCCCCGGAACGCGCTCGTAGGGAAAGCGGACCGGAATCCGCCGGCGCTCGTCCTTCCGAGCCCGCTCGACTTCGCTCTCCTGGCGCCGCAAGTACCCCTCATACTTCACCATGGTCTGCAGGGTAGAGCGGTCGACCTCCGGCGTCTCGACAGACGTCTCGATCGCCACGCCCTGGCTTTCGAGGTCCTGAAGCGTTGTCTCCGGCTGGCGCAACAGCTGTTCGGCCGCCACCCTGGCCCCGCCAGCCGTTCTCACGCTCGCCGAAGCCAGCGTCGCTCGATTTCGGGCGAGACGGTCCCTGCGTTCGACGAACCGCTGCCATCGCTCATCGTCTACCAACCCGGCAACGCGGCCCTTCTCTGTGAGCCGCAAATCCGCGTTGTCAATGCGCAGCAGGAGCCGGTACTCCGCACGCGATGTGAACATGCGGTACGGCTCGAGACACCCCTTGGTGATCAGGTCGTCGACAAGAATCCCGATATAGGCCTCGTCGCGCGCCACTTCAACCGGCCCGAGACGACGCGTGTGGCGTGCGGCGTTAATCCCAGCGATGAGACCCTGGGCCGCCGCTTCTTCGTAGCCGGAGGTGCCGTTTATCTGGCCGGCCAGAAAGAGGCCGGGGACCCGCTTGGTCTCGAGCGTCCGGGTCAGTTCCGTCGGCTGAATGAAGTCGTACTCCACGGCATAGCCGGGCCTGAGCATCACGGCATCGCCCAGTCCCGGAAGCAACCGCACGAGGTCGGCCTGCACTTCACGCGGCAGACTCATGGAAAACCCGTTGACGTAGATCTCGCGCGCGGTCACGCCCTCCGGTTCCAGGAAGATCTGATGCCGTTCCTTGTCCGGGAAGCGGATGATTTTGTCTTCGAGCGAAGGGCAGTAGCGTGGTCCGATACCGGAGATCTGGCCGTTGAACAGCGGAGAGCGATCGACGTTCTCTCGTACGAGCCTGTGGATCGCCGGCGTCGTGTGAATCAGATAACAGGGGATTTGAGGACGATCGACGGAGCCGGTCAGAAAGGAGAACGGGACCGGCGGCCGATCACCCGGCTCGAGCGCGAACACACCAGCGGCGACCTGCGCGTCGAAGTCTATGGACGCCCGATCGAGGCGGGGCGGCGTTCCGGTCTTCAGCCGGCCCCACGTGAATCCAAACGACTTCAGCGACTCGGCGAGCTCCCGCGACGGCGGCTCACCGGCGCGGCCTGCAGGATGTTGCTCCGGTCCAATGTGAATGAGTCCGTTGAGAAAGGTTCCCGTGGTGATCACAAGCGCGGAGCACTGGAGCAGATCGCCGTCTTCCAGCGCCAGGCCGGCGACCCGTCCGCCCTCTACGACGATTCGCCCCGCGCGACCGATGATCCACTCGATGTGTGGTTCTGAGTCGAGCGCCGCCCGCACCCACTCACCGTAGACCCGCTTGTCCGCCTGGGCCCGGGGAGACCAGACCGCCGGACCGCGGCTGCGATTGAGCAGCTTGAACTGAATGCCGGTCGCGTCAATCGCGCGGCCCATCAGCCCGCCCATCGCATCGATCTCCCGAACCAGGTGCCCCTTCGCCGTACCGCCGACGGCAGGATTGCAGGGCATGTGCGCCACCGTGTCGCGGGACAGGGAACACAGCCCCACATGCGCACCCATGCGGGCAGCAGCGAATGCCGCTTCGCAGCCGGCGTGGCCGGCGCCGATCACGATGACATCGAATCGACTCATATCGATTACTTACCCACACAAAATCGACTGAATACGTGTGCGAGCAGATCATCGGTCGAGCGGCGTCCGGTCACTTCCTCCAGCAGCCGGCGCGCCGACTGCAGATCGGCAAGGATGAACTCTTCGCCGATGTGCGCGCCACCGGCGAGCGTGGCATCAGCAGCAGTTGCCGCCGCAACGAGGTGCGATCGTGCGTGTTCGAGCAGAGAGACGTGACGGATGTTGGTGATCGCCGGCACATCACGCTCCGGTGCAGCACCCGCAAGGCTGCACACGCGCGCGATCAGCGTGTCCATGCCTGCGCCGGTTGTGGCGGACACCGCCACTGCGTCGCAGCGCGTCCACTGCGGGACGAGATCCGATTTGCTGGCGACGATCAGCGCTCTCTGTCCCGCAGCGTCGGCGAGCGCCTCGTCGTCGTGCGTCCACGGCGCGGCGCGGTCGCACACGACCAGCACGACGTCTGCGGTCGCCGCCGCCTGACGCGCACGTGTGATGCCCTCGCGCTCCACCGGGTGCGCGCTGTCGCGAATCCCGGCGGTGTCGACGAGCGTGACACGAAGACCGGACAGATCCACCACTTCGCTCACCAGATCGCGCGTCGTTCCGGCCACGTCGGTCACGATGGCGCGGTGCGCTCCGACGAGGGCATTGAACAGACTCGACTTGCCCGCATTGGGCCGGCCGACGATGGCTATCTGCAGCCCTTCGCGAATGAGTCGGCCTCTAACCGCGGACCGGAGCAGGGCGTCCACTCGAGCGACGACCGACTCGATTGCTCGAGCGACGCTGCCCGGCTCGATGAAGTGGTAGCCCTCGTCAGGGAAATCAACGCAGGCTTCGAGCCGCGCGATGAGATCGAATAGAACCTGGTCGATCGCGGCGATGTCGGTCGTCAGCGTTCCGGAGAGCTGATCGAACGCCGCACGCGCCTGCAGCGGTGTCACGGCTTCGATTAGATCTGCGACCGCTTCCGCCTGCGGCAAATCCAGCTTGTTGTTCAGATACGCCCGCAGCGTGAACTCGCCTGGTTCGGCGAGACGCGCGCCATTCGCGATCGCCGTCGAAACGATCGCGTTGAGCACCACGGCGCTGCCGTGCGCGCTGATTTCGACGACGTCCTCGCCGGTGTACGAGGCGGGCGCCGGAAATGCGGTCACCACCACCTGATCGCGAATCGCGCCGGCATCGATTGTCGCGACGGTGGCAAGTCGCGGCGCGAGCGGGGATGCCCGCAAAACGAGACGCTGCGCCACCGCGAGCGCGGCCGGTCCGCTCAGCCGCACGACACCGATCGCACCACGCCCCGGCGGCGTGGCAATCGCGACGATGGTGTCTTCGGGTGAAAACATGGTGGCTTCCGGGTTCGGACTCCAGGGCGCTGCGGCCTCTGGCCTGAAGTCGACGCGGCCTGAAGCCGGAGGCCTGAACTCGTCCGACTATTTGCGCGCCGAAATCGTGACTGTCTTCGTGAACGCGTCGCCGATGCTCTCGGTGAACACGCCTTCGACCTCTGCGGCCGCCATGTGCACGATGCGGCGCTCGTACGGATTCAGCGGTCCGAGCTGCTGATCGAGGCCGGTTTCCTTCGCCTTCGCGGCGAGGAACTTGGCCATCTGGCGGAGCTCGAGATCCTTGCCCTTGCGATAGCCGAGTGCGTCGACGAACACGCGCTTCTCGTCCGTCAGATTGCGGCCGAACGCCATGTCCACCACGTGCTGCAGCGCCTTCAGCGGTTCCCCGCGGTGACGTACGAGGAGCTCTGCTTCGTCACCGGTGAGGTTCAGCCGTGGTCCGTCTGCGGACTCCTCGACATCCACCGGTGAGGTGATGCCGATCGCTTCGTTGAACCGGTTCAGGAAATCGACAATCGGACTGGTCGCGTCTGCCATCTCAGCTCTCTCTCGCCGCGTCGGTTTTGCCGCCCCCGACTCTCTTCACCCGCCGCTCCGCGGCCGGGCGCACGACACGCACCTTGGGCGGGTGCAGGTAATTGCTGATCTGCATCTGTCCGACGCGCCAGACGTTGCCGACCAGCCAGTAGATCAGCGCGCCCGCCGGCGTCGACACGAAGACGAAGATCAGCACCAGCGGCATGATCATCATCATCTTCTGCTGCGCCGGATCGGCGCCGGGCTGCGGCGTCATCAGCTGCGTGACGATCTGCGACGCGCCGACGAGGATCGGCAGCACGTAGTACGGATCGGGCAGCGACAGATCATGAATCCAGCCGAAGAACGGCGCGCCGCGCAGCTCGATGGCCGTCTGCAGCAGTGCGTAGAACGCGAGGAACACCGGCAGGATCAGGACCATCGGCAGGCAGCCGCTCGCCGGATTGACGCCGTGTTCCTTGTACAGCGCCATCAGCTCCTGGTTCATTTTCTGTTTGGCCGGATCAGTCGCTTTCAGGTTTTTGTAGCGCTCCTGGATGGCCTTTGCCTCTGGCTGGATCTCCTGCATCTTCCGCATCGACACCACGCTCTTGTGGTTCAGCGGGAACAGAATCAGGTTGATCACCAGCGTCAGGATGACGATCGCCCAGCCGTAGTTGCTGACGATGTGCGCGTGGATCCACTCGAGGGCACGCAGCAGCGGCACCACCAGGACCGAAAACATTCCGAAGTTGATCGCCTTGGTCAGCGTCGGATCGATCGCGGCGAGCGTGTCGAAGTCCTTGGGACCGATGTAGAACACGAGCGACTGATCGGGCCGCGGCGGCTCGACGGCGAAGGCCATCAGATCGCGCGGCGACTCCTGCGAACCGGCAGGCGGCGGGACCTGCACCGCCTGATACGTCACCTTCGCGCGTCCCGGCTTCACGGCGAGCGCGGCGAAGTAGTGATCGTCGACGCCGGCGTAATCGAATTCCTGATCGTAGGAGGGCTGAGAGGCAATCTTGTTCGCCGCCAGCCTGCTGACCGATCCTCCTGACGAGAAGATTGCCTCCGGCTTGACCGCGTAGCGGCCGGTTTGCGAGTCGCTGTCGCCGAGCCCAGGGCCCCACTGCACGGTTGGTCTGAGTGGCGTGTCGCCCTGCGAGACCTGCATGCGGAGTTCGATGGTGTATGAAGCCGGATTGACCGCGAACGACTTGGTGGCGGCAAGGCCGGCGTCGTTTCGATACTCGAAGGTCAGCTGCGTGTCGGTCTGACGCACGGTGTACAGCGCGGTGTTCAGCGCAGACGTCGTGGCGCCGTCAGGCACCTGCAGTGAGAACGGCAGCGGCTGGGCATTGCCCAGCGATGTCTCGACCAGTTCGAGCGGCTCGCCCTTGTGATCGAGGTAGTCCTTCAGCCGCCAGCTCTTGAGGCGGGCACCGCGGTTGGTGAACACCGCGATCACGTGATTCGTTTCGAGACGGACCTCGCGCTCGCTCTGGTCGCCGACGAGTGCCGCGGCTGCCGGCGCGGCCGGTTCAGGCGCGGCCGTCTGCGCCGCCGCCGTGGCAGCTGGCGCGGAACCGGCCGCCGCTGCACTGGACGGGCCCGCTGTCTGTTTGGCACCAGCGGTCCCGGGCTTCGGCTGCGGCTTTGCGAAAAACGCCTGGTAGGCGTACAGCACCAGGAACGACAGAAAGATGGCGATCAGGACGCGGCGTTCCACTTCAGTTCCTTGGGGGCACCGGGTCGTGTCCACCGGCGCAGAACGGCTGGCAGCGCGCAAGCCGCTTTATCCCCAGCCAGGTGCCGCCGGCGACGCCAAATCGGCGGATGGCCTGGGCGGTGTAATCAGAGCAGGACGGGGTGAATCGGCAGGAGCCGGTGAAGAGCGGCGATATGAGCAGCTTATAGCCGCGCAGCAGCACCAGTGCGACACGGACCGCTGGCGTGCAGCCGGTGTCGTCCGTTGCGTAGCGATTCAAGCCGTCCGGTTGTGGTGCCGCCGAAGGGCCGAGCCACTCAGCGTCGCCTGCGTTCGAGAATGTGGCGGAATTCGACTTCAAGAGCGTTCAGGCTGGTGTCGAGCAGTTCCCGTTTGGGGACGATGACGATATCGAATCCTGGCGCGAGTTTGTTCCGACGGAACATTTCGCGCACCAGGCGCTTGGCTCTGTTTCTGACGACCGCGCCGCCCAGCTTTCGCGTGGCGGCGATCCCGAGCCGACCGACCGCCAACCCGTTCGGCAGCCGGAACAGCGTGAACAGCCGGCTGTGAACCTTGACGCCTTTGTCGTAAATCTTCTGGTATTCGACGCGACGGCGAATCCGCTCGTTCCGCGAGAGGCCCGCGCCGGTCGAAGTCACCAGTCGAACGTCCCAGGTCAGAAGTCGTGTGCTGCAAGTGCGCCCGCCCGCAGGACTTGCGACTTGACACCTCGCGACTTGTGACTGTTACTCGCTGCTGACCGTCAACCGCTTCCGTCCCTTGGCGCGCCGGCGCTTGAGGACGAGACGGCCGTTTTTCGTGGCCATACGGACGAGGAAACCGTGCGCCTTCCGGCGACGGCGGGTATTTGGCTGAAATGTACGCTTGCCCTTCAAGACCTCTCCTGACGCGAGACGAAACGCCTATCTTAGAAGACCCCTTCAAGGAGTGTCAACGAGCGTTCGACTGTGCTACAGTCGGCAGCCTCGTTTCCTGCTTCCAGCCACCCCGACATCAACTGCTCGCGCATGCACCTTTGGTCTCTTCCCAAAGTTTTCCACACCTGTGGAAAAAACTGTGGAAATTCCTCGATCGAGCTGCGACCGTTGAGCTTTGTGGCCGTTTTACCGGCCATTTGCGTGCGGGCGAAGGCGACCGCGCCCGTCAAAACGGGCTTTCTGACCCAGCCCATCGCATTGAGCCCGATAAATTCGGCCGCCGCACAGGGCGAAAGTCCGCTGATCGCAGCATTTATTCAATGAAATGACCGTTTGGGACCAGATCCTGTCGCGGATTGAGACGAAAGTGAACCGGCACAGCTTCTACAGCTGGTTCAAACCCACGAGCTTCATCGGTGAAGATGCCACGACGCTGCGGGTGCGAGTGCCGAATGCACTCTTCAAGGACTGGCTCACGAAGCATTATTCCGGCGTCATCGCCGAGGCCATGGGTGAGCTCCGGCGCGGTCATCTCGCCATCGACTTCGTGGCTGAGTCGGCCGCGGACCAGCCGGCCATAGCGCTGAGCGCCGAGGAGACCGAAGCGCTCGCCGGCGCCCCCACGGCGCTGCCAGCCCCGAGCGCCGGGCTGAACCCCCGCTACACCTTCGACAGCTTCATCGTCGGGTCGTCGAACCAGTTTGCACATGCCGCCAGCCGCGCGGTCGCCGAGGCGCCGTCGCGCTCGTACAACCCGCTGTTCATCTACGGCGGCGTGGGACTGGGCAAGACGCATTTGATGCACGCGATCGGTCATTACGTGCTCCAGCACGATCGCAATCTGAAACTCACCTACATCTCGTCCGAGCGGTTCATGAACGAGATGATCAACGCGGTCCGCTACGACCGCGTGCTCGATTTCCGCGAACGCTATCGCAGCGTCGACGTGCTGCTGGTGGACGACATCCAGTTCCTGGCCGGCAAGGAAGGCACGCAGACCGAGTTCTTCCACACGTTCAATGCGCTGTACGACTCGCAGAAGCAGATCGTGCTGAGCAGCGACTGCCCGCCGCATGAAATTCCTGCGCTCGAGGAGCGTCTGCGATCGCGGTTCGAGTGGGGATTGATTGCCGATATTCAGTCGCCGGACCTCGAAACGAAGGTCGCGATTCTGAAGAAAAAGGCCGAAGCCGAGGCCGTTCCGCTCTCGGACGATGTCGCGATTTACATCGCCGGGCGGATCAAGTCGAACATCCGCGAACTCGAAGGGTCGCTGATCCGGCTCGTGGCGTACGCGTCGCTGACCGGCCAGGAGATCTCGCTGTCGCTCGCGCAGGACGTCCTGCGCAACGTTCTCGATCACGAAGAGAAAGCCGTCACGATCGAGATGATTCAGAAGTACATCGCCGACTACTACAACCTGAAGCTGAACGACCTGAAGTCGCGCAACAACTCGAAGTCGGTGGCGATGCCGCGGCAGATTGCGATGTACCTGTGCAAATCACTCACGCACGCCTCGCTGCCGGAGATCGGCCGCAGCTTCGGCGGGAAGCATCACTCGACGGTGATTCACTCGATCCGCAAGGTTGAAGAACTGCGCAAGAAGGACAGCGATTTCAACAACCAGATTTCGGGTTTTCTCGAAGGTTTCCGGTGACCGATGAGGTTTTCCACAGCCCCGTGAAACGGCAGCTGCGGAAAACCTGTGGGCGCCCGGATGAGGCGGTTTCCGGACGCCGCCGGAGGGGAAAAGGCCCACGAAATTTCCACAAGTTAAGTTGTTGGAATAATTAGGCTTGCGACCCCACTAGATTTTTCAACAGACCCTCTTCTCCTATATAATTATTTCTTCTGTAAGTTCCCTCTCCATAGGGAGTAGCCGGCTCCTCTCCGGCCAGCCCCCTTTTCGAGGACAGCACAGCCATGGAACTCGTCGTCCGCAAGAACGACCTCCTGCGAGAACTGCAACTTTTTCAAGGCATCGTGGAGCGCAAGAACACGATTCCGATCCTGGCCAACGTGCTGCTCGACGCGAAAGACGGCGAGGTGAAATTCCTGGCCACCGATCTTGAAGTGGGGCTTCGCAGTAAATGCGACGCAACCGTATCGAAGCCCGGGGCGCTGACCCTGCCGGCTAAGAAGCTCTACGAGATCGTCAAGTCACTGCCCGACACCGACGTCCGAATTGCTGAGGACAAAAGTGGGGTGAAGGTTGCAGCAGATCGGTTCGACTCGCGGATGCAGACGTTGCCGAAAGATGACTTTCCAACTCTGCCGGACGCGGGCGGCAACGTCACGGCCACGCTGCCAGGCTCGGCTTTGAAGGAGATGATCAGCAAGACGCAGTTCGCGATCACCGGCGAAGACACGCGCTTCTTCCTGAACGGCGCACTGTTCGTCCTGCGTCCCGACTCGATGAGTCTGGTCGCCACCGACGGCCACCGCCTCGCGCTCGTCACGGCCAAACGCGAAGGCGCCGAGCCCGACGCGGCCGAGGTGAAAGCGATTCTTCCGAAGAAGACGCTCGGCGAGCTCGCGCGTCTGCTGGCTGACGGCGACGTCCCGGTGTCGTACGAACGCGGCGAGAACCACCTGTTTTTCGATGTCGGCGGCCGCAAGCTCATCTCCCGAATGATCGATGGCCAGTTCCCGGCGTATGAGCGGGTGATCCCGAAGGGCAACGACAAGCACATCGAATTCGAGCGCGAGCGGCTGACCAACGCGGTAAAGCGCGTGGCGCTGCTGGCCAACGAACGGTCGCGTTCGGTGAAGTTTGTGATCGACAAGGGCAAGGTGGACGTCACGTCGAGCAGCCCTGAAATTGGCGAGGCGCACGAGACGCTGCCGGTCGATTACAGCGGCGCTGCGATGCAAATCTGTTTCAACGCGCAGTATGTGCTCGATTTCCTCGCGGTCGTGTCGACCGACGTCGTTGCCCTCGAACTGAAGGACGAAGTCAGCCAGGCCATGATGACGCCGGTTGGCGCAGACGGATACGACTACACCTACGTCATCATGCCGATGCGAGTCTGATGGAACGAATCGAACACCAGGAACCATTCGAGCCCTCTTCGACGCCGGTGCCGGACGTAGAGGCTGGTCCGAACGGCAACGGCACCGCGCAGGACGTCTCCGACTACTCGGCCGACAGCATCAAGGTTCTCGAAGGTCTGGAAGCGGTCCGGAAGCGCCCGGCGATGTACATCGGCTCCACCGGGCCGGCGGGGTTGCACCACCTCGTCTACGAGATCGTCGACAACTCGATCGATGAAGCGCTTGCCGGCTTCTGCGATCAGATCAACGTGACCATCCACATCGACGGCTCGGTGACGGTGATCGACAACGGCCGCGGCATCCCGGTCGACCGTCACGAGAGCGGCAAGTCGGCCGCGGAAGTCGTGCTCACCGTGCTGCATGCGGGCGGCAAGTTCGAGAACAGCGCCTACAAGGTCTCTGGCGGTCTGCACGGCGTCGGTGTGTCGGTGGTGAACGCACTGTCGGAGACCCTCGAACTCGAAATCTGGCGCAACGGCCAGGTGCATCAGCAGACCTATCAGCGCGGCACGCCGCTCGCCGATCTCGAGATCACCGGCACGACGAAGCGTCGCGGCACCAAGGTCACCTTCAAGGCCGATCCGGACGTGTTCGAGACGACCGTCTACAGCTTCGACACGCTGGCGCAGCGGCTGCGCGAGCTGGCGTTCCTGAACGGCGGCATCGTCATCACGCTCGATGACGAGCGCGACGGCAAGAACCACCGGTTCCACTACGACGGCGGCATCGTCTCGTTCGTGCAGCACTTGAACAAGAACAAGGCTGCGGTCAACGAGAAGCCGATCTACATGCGCGGCGAGAAGGACGGCATCGAAGCCGAGATCGCATTGCAGTGGAACGACGGCTACGCCGAACAGGTCTACTCCTTCGCCAACAACATCAACACCCACGAAGGGGGCACGCACCTCTCGGGCTTCCGCGCCGCGCTCACGCGCACGATCAACTCGTACGCGACGAAGAACAACCTGGCGAAGGACCTGAAGGAAAGCGTGTCCGGCGATGACATCCGCGAGGGATTGACGGCGGTCATCAGCGTCAAGATTCCGCATCCGCAGTTCGAAGGACAGACGAAGACAAAGCTCGGCAACACCGAGGTGAAGGGCATCGTCGAAGCTATCGTCAACGAGAAGCTGAGCGCCTTCCTCGAGGAAACGCCGGCCGTCGCCCGCAAGATCATCGGCAAGGCGATCGACGCGGCCCGGGCGCGTGAAGCGGCCCGCAAGGCCCGCGATCTCGTCCGCCGCAAGGGTGCCCTCGACGGCAGTTCGCTGCCCGGGAAACTGGCCGATTGTCAGGAACGCGATCCGGCCCAGAGCGAGCTCTACATCGTCGAGGGTGAGTCGGCAGGCGGGTCAGCCAAGCAGGGGCGCGATCGCCGCTTCCAGGCGATTCTGCCGCTCAAGGGCAAGATCCTGAACGTCGAGAAGGCGCGCTTCGACAAGATGCTCGGCAGCGACGAGATCAAGACGATGATCGCGGCGCTCGGCTGCGGCATCGGCATCGACGACTTCGACATCGGCAAGCTGCGCTATCACCGCATCATCATCATGACGGACGCGGACGTCGACGGCTCGCACATCCGCACGCTGCTGCTGACGTTCTTCTACCGGCAGCTGCCGCAGGTGATCGAGCACGGGTACATCTACATCGCGCAGCCGCCGCTGTTCAGGGTGAAGCGCGGCAAGTCCGAGACCTACATCAAGAACGAGCGCGAGCTCGAGGAGTATCTGATCCGGCGGTCGGTCGGCGGCCGCGTCGTGAAGATTCCTTCGACCGGCGTCGAGCTGTCGGGTCCGGAACTCGAGAAGCTGCTGCAGCGGATGATCGCGCACCAGAAGCTGATTCAGACAGTCGAGCGGCGCGGCCACTCGCGCGAGCTGGTGGAAGCACTGCTGGCGGCCGGCGTCGATCGCGACTACTTCACCGATCGCGATCGCCTGGAGGCACTGGCGCAGTCGCTGACCACCGACCATCGGACGGTGTCAGTCAGCGGCGACGAAGAACACAGCCGGTTCCTGCTGCAGATCGAAGATCGATCGACCGGGTATCCGCGGCATCACACGATCGGCTTCGAATTCGTGTCAACCGCCGAGTACCGCACGCTGCTCGCAAACCATCGCGACATGCCGGCGTTCAACGGCTCGGCCATCGTCTCCACGCTCGAACAGCCGCAGGAGGAAGCACCGGCGGAGGACCTGCCGGCCGCAGCCACCGACGGCACGATCATCGGCGGCGCACCGGCCGACGACGCGACGAAGCTGGCGGCGGAGCCGAAGGAACGGACGCGCAAGCCAACCGCCGATCAGGCCGACGTCACGCTGTCGTCTTTCCAGCACAGTGGGATCCGAAGCTTGGAATTCACGTGACTTGAAGTCGCGGC
>JADMIO010955792.1_pt1 | contig 51038 bp, 45 predicted proteins | sample 8958161 | NCBI WGS metagenome assembly JADMIO01 (sample SAMN16585339, study PRJNA669376) | soil metagenome | isolation source: Crop rotation soil | place: USA: Cullars Rotation, Alabama | collected 2011 | reverse complement strand
GCCGCGACTTCAAGTCACGTGAATTCCAAGCTTCGGATCCCACTGTGCTGGAAAGTGGCGGCTGGGACGGTCGCGGCGAAGAGCATGCCAAACTCCGGTTGCCACCGCCTTAGCGGGCGGCGGATGGGGCTCTCGCTGTGGGCTGGCGGGGTCCCGAGCGCGTTGGACGCGCTTGAAAGGGCCTGTTCGCGCCGATCCCAGGGAGCGGGAGCGCGCCTTGCGCGGGGGGCGGATTGCCCGTCGTCGCGCGCGGCGATGGCGCGACATTGCATGAATTCGGGGCGAAATCAAAGCTTGGGCTGAGAAGAGGGCAAGTCCTGCCAGCTCTTGCCGAAAGGCTAACAAAACTGGTTTGGCAACCGCAGTTTTAACCCTTTCCTTAAACCTCATCGCAAGCCGCGCTGGGTAGTTTCCGCGTCCTCAATGGACCTCTCCCGACGCACTTTCGCCCTGGCTGGCGTGGCCGCCCTCGGCTTGGCCGTACCAGGGCGCGCTTTCGCCGACGCGCCCGCTGTGGTGCGCCAGGTGGCCGTGGCGCAGGTCGGGCAGGCGGTCCGAGTGCAGGTGGCGGTCGATCGCCCTGTTTCGCCTCGGACTTTTTTCCTTCAGGGCCCTTCACGGTTCGTCATCGACCTGCCCGCGACGCGCTGGGGGGCGGCCGCTCAGGCCGGCGAGGGCCAGGGCGCGGGTGTGGTGCGGCGGTTCCGGTATGGGCCGCGTCCCGACGGGACGACGCGGGTCGTGCTCGACCTCGACGCGCCGGCTTCGCTGGTGCGTTCGACGGCCAGCTCGCGCGGAGCGCCCGATCTGAGCTTTGACTTGGCCGCGGTCGGCCCGGTGGTCGCGCCAACGCCTCGGCTGGAAATGACCGGCCGCAGCAATCGCCGGCGCACCATCGTTATCGACCCTGGGCACGGCGGACACGACCCCGGGGCGATCGGCACCACCGGCGTGCGCGAGAAGGACGTGGTGCTCGACGCGGCGCTGAAGCTGCGCGAGGCGCTAGAACAGCGTGGCGTCTATCGCGTCGAACTCACCCGCGACGCCGACACCTTTGTGCCGCTGCCGGACCGCGTCGCGTTTGCGCGCAATCACGACGCCGACCTGTTTATTTCGCTGCACGCCGACAGCCACGCCAACCCAGAGTCGCGCGGCGCGTCGATCTACACGCTGTCCGAGCGCGGCGCGAACCGCGCGCAAACCATGGCCGCGGCGCAGAACTGGGACATCGATCTGGGCGGCGCGCGCCGCAATGGCGTGGTCGGCAACATCCTCATGGACCTCGCGCAGCGTGACACCACGAACCGCTCCGCGCAGTTCGCCGAGACCGCGATCCAGCGCCTCGGTACAGTGTCGCCGCTTCTGACCAACACGCACCGCAACGCCGGCTTCTTCGTGCTGCTCGCGCCCGACGTTCCCGCGGTGCTGATCGAGACGGGGTTCCTCTCCAACGCGGCCGACGAGCGCCGCCTCTCCGATCCGCGTCAGCGCGAGGCGATCGCCGAGGCGATGGCGTCGGCCATCGACGGCTATTTCCAGCCGCCGCGCCTTTACGCCGCGACCTCCTGAGCTAGCCCGCTGAAATCGTTCGCCCGAGGCTCGAAATCGGCGCGGAATCACGGCTAAACCCCACCCATCCTTCATGTGACAGCAAGGGGTCGCTGTCATATTCGCGCCCCAAAAAGCGCCGACCCCCAAGGGCATCGTCCAAGGGGCGGAACGGGTCTGGAACTGGGCCGAGCGGAAGAGCTGAATGCTGCGGAAAATCCTTATTGGCTTGGCCATCGCCGCCGGCGTCGTCGTGCTCGGTGTTGCAGGCCTCCTGGTCGCCGCCGTCACCGGTCTGCCGAGCTTGCAAGAGCTGCAGAACTACAAGCCGCCGGTCACAAGCCGCGTCCACGCCGGCGACGGCGCGCTGGTGGCGGAGTTCGCGCGCGAACAGCGCGTGTTCGTGCCGATCAACCAAATTCCCGATCACGTGAAGGAAGCCTTCATCGCGACCGAGGACGCGCGCTTCTTCGAACACTCCGGCATCGATTACCAAGGTCTTGCGCGCGCGATGGTGTCAAACCTTGGCAACGTGCTGCGCGGACGCCGCCTCGAAGGCGCCTCGACCATCACACAGCAGGTCGCCGGCAACATGCTGACCGGGCGCGCCGCGGGCTGCTCCGGCATTTTCTGCGCGCTCTACACCAAGCTGCGCGAAGGCCTGATGGCTGGGCGCATCGAGAAGGCGCTCGACAAGGATCGCATCCTCGAACTTTATCTCAACCAGATTTACCTCGGTAACCGCGCCTATGGCGTTGCGGCCGCCGCGCTCAACTATTTCGACAAGCCGCTCGATGAGCTGACCATCGGCGAAGCGGCGTATCTCGCGGTGCTGCCGAAGGCCCCGAACAACTACAACCCAGTGCGCCAGCACGACCGCGCGCTGCAGCGCCGGAACTTCGTCATCAGCCGCATGCTCGAGCGCGGTTTCATCACCGCTGCCGAAGCGCGCGCGGCGACCGCCGAGCCGCTGGTGGCGCAAAACCGGCTGTCGGGCGATCAGTACGTCGCGGCGACGCCGTTCGTGGAAGAGATCCGCCGTCAGCTACAGGCGCAGTATGGCGAGCGCGCTCTCTACGACGGCGGCCTGTCGATCCGCTCCACCATCGACACGCGTCTCCAGCTTGCCGCCGCGCGCGCGGTGCGTTCGGGGCTCGAAAACTACGACCGCCGCCATGATTGGCGCGGGCCGCTCCGCAACGGCGCCGCCGACGGAGACATCGCTGCGCAACTGCGCGAAGTGCCTCCTCCGCCTGCGCTGACGAACTGGGTTCGTGCGATGGTCACGCGCACACAAGGCGGCGTGCGTCTGCGCGACGAACAGGGCCGCGACGGCACGCTGCTCGACGCCGACGTGCAATGGGCGGCGCAAGGCGCCCGCCGGCAAGCCGCGCGCGCGCTGCGTGCGGGCTCGATCGTCTATGCCGAGCGCGCGTCGAGCGGCTCGCGCTACACGCTGAAGCAAGTCCCGCAGATCCAAGGCGCGCTGGTCGCGCTCGATCCGCACACCGGCCGCGTGCTGGCGATGGTCGGCGGCTATTCGTTCGCCGACGATCACGGCTTGAACCGCGCCACGCAGGCCTATCGCCAGCCCGGCTCGTCGATCAAACCGCTCGTCTATGCAGCCGCGCTCGATCACTCCGTCAACGTCAACGGGCAAGAGACTTTCATCACGCCGGCGACGCTGATCGATGACGGTCCGTTCTCGGTGGAAGCGGGCGACGGCTCGACCTGGTCGCCGGAAAACTACGAGCACGACTTCATGGGCCCGACGCCGCTTCGCCGCGGTCTCGAACTGTCGCGCAACGCCATGACCGCGCGCGTCGCGTACGAAATCGGCCCGCAACGCGTGCTCGATTATGGCCGCCGCCTCGGCGTCTATGACGACCGCACGCAAGCGGTGTTCGCGCTCGCGCTGGGCTCCGGCGAAACCACGCTTCTGCGCATGACCACGGCGTACGGCATCCTCGTCAATGGCGGCCGGCGCATCACGCCGATCATCATCGACCGTATCCAGGACCGCGACGGCCACACGATTTTCGCGCGCGACCAGCGTCCGTGCCAGGATTGCAACGCGCCGTGGCGCAACCAGCGCGCGCCGCAATTGCCGGAAGTGCGCGAGCAGGTGCTCGATCCGATCACCGCGTATCAAGTCGTGTCGATGGCCCAAGGCGTGATCGACCGCGGCACGGGTACAGTGGTGCACGACGGCGCGCTCGCGAGCTATCCGCTCGGCGGCAAGACCGGGACCACGTCCGACTACAAAGACAATTGGTTCATCGGCTTTTCGCCCGACCTCGTCGTCGGCGTGTGGATGGGCATGGATCAGCCGGTGTCGCTCGGCGACGGCGAAACCGGGGCGCGCAACGCAGCGCCTGTGTTCCGCGACTTCATGACGACGGCGCTGCACGACGTGCCGCCGACGCCGTTCCGCATTCCCTCCGGCGTGCGCCTCGTGCGCGTGGATCGCCTCACCGGCCAACTCGCCGGCATGAGTTCGACCGACACGATTCTTGAAGCCTTCCGTCCGGGCACCGAGCCGTCAACCGGCGGACAATCCTCCGCGTTCGTATTCGGCGGCACCGATCCGATCGATCCGCGGCTTCTGTCCGATCTGCAGAACGCGTTCGGCCCGAACGCGCAGCAGGCGCAAAACACGCAACAGCAGCGCCCGCCTGAACGCCGCCAGGAAGACGACGACCTCGGTCAATTGTACTAACGCTTGCGCTAGCGCCCGCGCGCGGCTCCAATCGCGCGCGTGGCGGGGCAACTCAAACGCGACATCGGCCTGATCGGCGCGGCGTTCATCGCGCTGAACGGCATCGTCGGCGCCGGCATTTTCGCGTCGCCCGCCGCGCTTGCTGACGCCGCGGGCGGATTGAGCCCGTACCTGTTTCTGATTTTCGGCGTGCTGATGATGAGCGTCGCCGCCGTCATGGCCGAACTCGCCGCGCGCTACGACAGCGCCGGCGGGCCGGTGGTGTATGTGGGCGAGACGCTCGGGCGTTTCGCAGGCTTCCAGGCCGGTTGGCTCTACTATCTCGCGCGCCTCGCGGCGTTCGCCGCCAACATCAACGCGCTGTTGACCTACCTCGCGGTGTTGGCGCCGGGGATCGATCAAGGCACTGCGCGCGCAGTGGTGATCGTGGCGGTGGTGATTGCGTTCGCGTTGCTCAACATCGTCGGCGTCAAACAAGCGTCGAGCACCTTGAATGTGGCGAGTGTCCTGAAGATTGCGCCGTTGATCGTGCTGGTCGTGTGGGGGCTGGCTGCCTATTGGCGCAGTATCCCGCCGCCGCGTGCGCCAGAAGGCGCGTTGCTCGGATCGGCCAGCCTGCTCGCGCTTTATGCGCTGACCGGCTTTGAGATCGCGACGCTGTCCTCGGGCGAAACGCGCGAGGCCAAACGCGCTGTGCCTCTCGCGCTGCTCGCGACCATCGGCGCGGCGAGCGTGCTCTACTTCCTGATCCAACTCGCCTACGTCGCCATTGTCGGCGACGCGACGCCGGAAAGCGCACCACTCGCGGCCGCTGCGTCGATCCTCGTCGGCCCATGGGGCGCGGGCGCGATCACGCTGGCGGCCGTCATCTCCATCGGCGCCAATCTCTTCGCGCAGTTCATCACCACGCCGCGCATCACGTTCGCGCTCGCCGAGGACGGCGCGTTGCCGCGCTGGTTCGGCGCCGTGCATGCGCGGTTTGCGACGCCCGCCCACTCCATCGCCGCGCTCGGGATCATCGCCGGCGCCCTGGCGCTCTCCGGCGCGTTCGTCTGGCTTGCTGTGATCAGCGCGCTGGCGCGCTTGCTGATGTATCTCTTGTGCGCGGCCGGCTTGGCGAAGTTGAAGTTGCGCGAACCGGTGGCGAAGGCGTTGGTAGCGTGGGCGGCTATCGCGCTGACCGCGGTCCTCGTGATCTGGGCGGCCGCGCAAGCCGAGGCGAAGGCCTGGCTCTTCCTCGCCGGCTTCGCGGCCATCGGTACGGCGCTTTACGCGCTCTCCCGCTGGCTTTCGCGCAAGCCACGCCCTATTTAGGCGCCTCAGATTCGAGGGACCCATGCGCGCCGACATCGCCGCCAAAGCCGAGCAAATCACCTCCGCCGTCGCGTTGCTGCGGAGGCGTCTTTGACTGGGATCGCGCCCAGGACCGTCTCGCCGAACTGACCGCGCTCTCGGAAGACCAGAACTTCTGGAACGATCCGGAGAAAGCGCAGAAGCTGATGCGCGAGCGCACCAAGCTCGCCAACGCGATCGAAAACATCACATCGCTCGAACGCGATCTGAGGGACACGCTCGAGCTCGCCGAAATGGCTGAGGCCGAAGGCGATAGCGCACTCGTGGAAGAAGCGGCGACGACGCTTGGCGGCGTGCAGGACCGAGCGGCTAAAGCTGAACTCGAAGCGCTGTTGTCAGGAGAAGCTGACGGCAACGACGCTTACATCGAAATCAACTCCGGCGCGGGCGGCACCGAGAGTCAAGATTGGGCAGCGATGCTCTATCGCATGTATTCGCGCTGGGCGAATGCGCATGCCTACAAGCTCGAAGAACTGGAATACCAGGACGGCGACACCGCCGGTATCAAATCCGCGACGCTTCTCGTAAAGGGCGACAACGCTTACGGCTGGCTCAAAACCGAAGCCGGCGTGCACCGACTCGTGCGCATTTCGCCGTTCGATTCCAACGCGCGCCGGCACACAAGCTTCGCGAGCGTGTGGGTGTACCCGAAAATCGACGACGAGATCGACATCGAGATCAACGAAAAGGACGTCCGCGTCGACACCTATCGCGCCTCCGGCGCCGGCGGTCAGCACGTCAACAAAACCGATAGCGCCGTGCGCCTCACGCACGCGCCCTCCGGCATCGTCGTGTCGTGCCAATCCGAACGCAGCCAACACAAGAACCGCGCCACCGCCTGGAACATGCTGCGCGCGCGCCTCTACGAACGCGAACTGCAAAAGCGCGAAGCGGAATCGCAAGCGCTGCAAGACGCGAAAACCGAAATCGGCTGGGGCCGGCAAATCCGCAGCTACGTGCTGCAGCCGTACCAGATGGTGAAAGATCTGCGCACCGGCTTCGAAACCTCCGACACCGGCGGCGTCCTCGACGGCGATCTCGATCAGTTCATGTCCGCCTCACTCGCCGCGCGCGTCGCCGGCGGTGGCGAAAAACCCGTTGAGGACATCGAGTAAGCAGTAGGCCGCAGTTGAAGCGAACTGACCCGCGCTCTAGTTTTGTGCTTGCGTGCGGTAACAGGCGCCGCGACGTGGGTAGGGGCAATGATCACTGTCGGATATGCGCACTCCCTTGCTGCGACGTGGTTCAAGAGCTTCCCGTTTACGCTGAAGACCGTCGCATTGGCGGACGGGCGGCTGCTTGCCCTTCTGAACTATTCCGACGGCGTCCACTCCGTCGAAGCGTTTCCAAATGGGACGACGGGCGATCAGCTGACCTTCGGCTTGACGAGCGACCCAGCGGCGCTCGCCCCAGCGGCCGGCATCGCGCTCGCGGGCGGTGGCGCCGTTGTATACGACACGCGGACCGTCGGCATCTCGAACTTGCTCGATTTTCAGATCATCGACAATTCGATGGCGTCGTTAGTCGGTCCGCAAACCAATATAACGAGCGTTGCGAACAGCACGGTCGTCGGTTTCGAACTGGCCCCGTTGGGCGACGGTGGCTTCGTCGCCGAGTGGGCGACCAGCGCCGCTCCTACGGATTCGCGCGCGGCGATCTACAATGCGAACGGCAGCGTCCGCGTCGCCGCGTTCGATATCGCCGGCAGCGGCGACCTGCTTGGCCTTGCCGGGGGCGGCTTCATGCTGCTGCACGACAACGGCGCGGGGGCCACGCTCGCCGATCGCTATGACGCCAACGGCGCGGCAGTCGGCGGTTCGACGACGTTCGCAGCCAACTACACGGACATCGTCGAACTCGGTGACGGCGGCTTTGCGTTACTGCTGGCTAACGAAAAGATTCAAATCTTCAACGCCGACGGTTCGGCGCGGACCGGCCAGATCTCTGCGCCGACGGTGCCGATGACAACCACGTCCTATATGGATTTGCTCGGCTTGGTGGACGGCAACGTCGCTATCGAGATGCGTTGGCAGCCTCAGATCGGCGCCGAGCAAAGATATCTCGCGCTGGTAAGCCCCACCGGCGATCTTCTCTCCTACGGGTCCCCGGTCTCGCCTGAGTTTCATGCCGGCACGGAGGCGTGGAGCCGGGTGTTCGGCGACAACTTGGTCTTGCAGGAATACAGCAGCACCGGCGAAGTGATGCAGTTCTATCGGCTGACACGCGTTTCGGAGTCCGACGCTGTGGGCGATACGATCATGGGCGTCGCTTCCAGTGAATACATGTACGGCAACGCCGGCAACGACACGCTGCAAGGGCTAGGCGGCGACGACTTTCTCTACGGCGGCGCGGACACCGACGTTCTTCAGGGTGGCGACGGGGCGGATACGCTCGATGGCGGCTCTGGCGCAGACGCGATGAGCGGCGGCAACGGAGACGATCGCGTCATTTATGATTCCGCAGATGATTTCGCGAACGTTCAGGGCGGGGCCGGTTACGATTTTCTGTTGGTCAACGACGCGACGTCGGTTCCGACGCATCTCACGTTGGCGGCCAACGGCTTCGAGCAAGCGAACGTGGAGTTCATCGACCATGGCTCGGAGAGCTGGAGCAAGATCACAATCTACGCGAACGGAAGTTGGGCCACACTGGCGCGCACAATTCTGTACGACGACAACACGCGGCTCTCGAACTTCTACGATTACAATTCCACGCAGACCTGGTCGTCCTACGATCAGAGCTACAACGCCTCGAACCAGCTCGTCCACACGCGCACATTCTACGATGCTGGCGGCTACGAGACGCAATTCTACGATCTCGGCGGACAATCGTGGTCGAGCTACCTCGATTATTCAAACGCCTCGAACCAGCTCCTGAGCCGGCGCACGTTCCTCGACAACGGCCGCTACGAGACGATCTATTTCGACTACAACAATACGCAGAGCTACAGCCAGTACATCGATTTCTCGAACACGAGCGGCCAAGTCGATGCGCGCCGCGCGATCCTCGACACCGGCCGTTACGAAACGACATATCTCGATGTGGCCAACACGCAGAGCTGGTCGGAATACACGGACTATTCCACCGCGACGGGCGTGATCGACGCGCGGCGCGTGGTTTACGACAACCACTACTACACCTACACGTATTACGACGTTCAGGGCACACAGCCGTGGGCCTACTACACCGACAGTTTCGACCCGCTCGGCAATTTCCTTGGCCGCAGCGGCCAGAACGACGACGGGTCGTTCTTCTAGGCTGCTTCGGTGGCGGCGCGGACTGCGCCGCGTGTAGCTTCCGGCATGAGCCAGCCTTCGTATTTCACGATGCAGCCGCAAAGCGGGTGGCCGATCTCCACGTGGAAACGGAAGCGACCGTCGTCGACGAATTCGTAGGATTCCGAGCGCGGCGCGAGCCAGAGCGGCAGCGGCACGCCGAGGACGCTCCAGCGCAGCAGTTTCAGCAGAACCTTGTCGTTCTCGAGCACCAGCGCCATCGCGAAGCAGAGCGGACCGAAGCGTTCCACAAGGAGATGCGCGTTGCGTCCGGCGCCTTCGCATTGATGGCTGGAGAACGAGGCGGCGCCGAATGTGCGGGTCCAGGTTTCCGCGCCATCTTTAGCGTCGAAGCGCACCGAAAGTGGAATGCGGTCACCAGCGCGTGGAAATCCAACCACCGCCGCAACGATGCCTGCGATTGGATTGCGTCCGCGCGTGACGCGCGCTTCGCCGCGCGCGCTGGGCGCTACATGCATGGCGCGGATCGCGGGCGGAAGCGCGTCCCATGCTGCACCCAGCAAGCGCCAATAAAGCGGCGTCTCGCTCGGCGGCGCATCGTCGCGAAGGCCGGTGTAGATCGCGCGTTTCTGAAACTCCCTGGCGTAATCTTCGAGTTCAAGCTCGCGCACCGCGGCGCGCGCGCCTGGCGCGGGTCTCTGTCCGTCGAGCATTTTGCGCACGATGGCCGCGACAGCCATAGAAGGGATCAGCGGACCATCGCCGCCTTCGGCGAGCAGATGCCAGGAACGCGTCTGCGGCGCGCCGTCGATCCCGACGCCGCGCACTGAGACAAACATGCCGCCGCGATGCGCGCCCCACCGAAAGCGGTTCGTCGCCCAATGCATCGTGGGCGCAAGCGGCGACAGCGAAGGGATCACGCGCCAACGCACCAGCCAGGCGCACGCGATCAAAATGCGATGCAGGATTTCCGGCACAGGCGCCGCGCCCATCCAGATGTCGCGTGCTTCAGGCCAGAGCTGCGAGAGCGCGCGCAGATCCGGCACGTCGACCAGCGAGAACAATCGGTTTTCGAGCGGCTCTCGCCCCGGCGGCGCGATCGTGCGCCTCCGCTGTTCGGTGAAAGGATGTCCGTCGCTGCGCTTACCGTCACGAACACGCGCGGCGCGCTGCCCAGCATAGGATGCGATCGCGCGGATCACGTTCTCGCCGACGCCCGCGTAAGGCGAGGGCGCGATGCCGCCCGTGATGCCATCGACGCGCGCCATGTCGTGCGAAAGCGCGCGCACGGCCGCCGCTGTCAGCACCGGAAAGCTCGAAGCCCCGCTCAGCACGAACAGACCTTTCGCCCGCGCTGCTTCATCGAACGCACTGACGCCGGCGACGAAGTCCGAGCCGTCTGCCAGATCGAGGTAGTGCACGCCTGCGGCTACGCAGCCTTCGATCAACCTGTAGGGATGCTCGCCGTAAGCCTGGAACGGCCCGCTGCAATCAACGACGATGTCGGGCCTTAGCGCGGCTAAGGACGCAGTGACGTCGCCGTTACGATCGAATTCGGCCGGGAGAAGCGGCGCCGCGCCGCGCGAGGCGCAAAACGCCTGCGCCTTCTCCAGCGATCGGCCGGCGACGATCAGCTTCAGCCGCGCATCATCCTCCAGCAGTTGCACCAACCGCGCGCCGAACGTGCCGTAGCCGCCGACGATGAGGATGGTGAGGTCGCTCATGCGAGAAAGCGTTCCGTGTCCTCGCGCGTCGGCGAATAACATGCGCGAGCGCCGAACCAGCGGATGCGGTTGCGGGCGATGAGGTCGTAAAGCGCGTCGCGCCAGGACAACGGAAGCACCCGGCTCGCGCGCGCGAGCGACCACGGCATACCCAAAAAATCCAGCACGCGGATCGCCGCGTCCGACTTGTACGTCGCGACCCCGCTCTCGATCAGGATGTGCGTTTCGTAGTCGCCGCGTTTCTTGCCGTAATGCGCGTAAAGCGCCGCGCCCAACGCGCTTTGCGCGGGCAGCAGGCGGAATCGCTTGCTCGCGTCGCGCTCCAGCACGAAGCGGACGAAGCCCGAGCACAACGCGCATTCGCCGTCGAAGACGATGATGGGGCGCTCATCTGGAAAGGCGGGGACGGTCGGATCGGCCCGGTAGCTGTAGGCCTCCCGCGGCGCATGAGTTGGGCGTTCGCCCATGGCGCCATCAAAGCGGTCGCCGCGATTCAGGTCGATCCCGCATACCGCCGCATGAACCAGGACTTGACGTCACGTCGGATTCCGTCTTGATTGAACGTTCAAACAAGAGGCCAGCCGTGGCGAAGACTGCGCGCGACAAGATCATCGAGGCGGCCCGGGAGCTGTTCTGGCTCAAGGGCTACAATTCGACCTCGGTCGCCGACCTGCTGAGCCGCACGCAGCTCAATTCCGGCAGCCTCTATCACGTGTTTCCGTCCAAGCAGGACGTGCTGATCGGTGTTCTCGAGGCGTATCGCGACGGCATCGGCGAGATGCTGCTTGAGCCCGCGTGGGGCAGCGTCGCCGATCCGATCGAGAAGATTTTCGCGCTGCTCTCGTTCTATCGCGCACTGCTGACCAATACCGACTGCAGCTACGGCTGCCCCATCGGCTCGCTCGCGCTCGAACTGCACGAACCCGATCCGCAAGTGCGCGACCTGCTGGCGCAAAACTTCGCAAATTGGACGCGCGCGATCGAGCAGTGTCTCGCCGACGCCGGCAAGCGCTTGCCGGCCAAAACCGATCACGCCGCGCTCGCGCAATTCGTGCTCACCGCGATGGAAGGCGGCGTCATGCAGGCGCGCACGCATCGTGACATCGCCTATTTCGACCGCGCCGTGAAGCAATTGCGCGAGCACTTCAATCTGTTGCAGGTGCACGCAAGAGAACGCGCGTAGGGGAGGTCTTGCATGAACTGGTTTGCGGTCATCGCGGCGGCGCTGAGTTCGTTCGTGCTCGGCGGGCTTTGGTACGGGACGATATTCGCCAAGCCATGGCAGCGGGCAGCCGGCTTGAGCGATGAGCAAGTGAAGGGCGGCAACAAAGCCGCCATCTTCGGCGGCTCGTTCGTGCTCGCGCTCTTCGCCGCGGCGATGTTCGCGTATTTCCTCGGCAACGACGAAGACGCCGTATCGGGTCTCTTGTACGGCTTGGGCGGCGGTCTCGGCTTCGTCGCCACGAGTTTTGGCATCAACTATCTGTTCGAGCGCAAGAACCTGGCGCTGTTCGCCATCAACGGCGGCTATCACACGCTGCAATTCACGCTGATCGGCCTGATCGTGGGAGCATCGCATTGAAACGCGCTCTGGCATTTCTTGCGCTGACGCTTGCGTTCGTCGCAGGTCCCGCGCGCGCGGGCGATACGCCGCTGGTGCAGATGCACTTCTTCGAAGGATGCTGGCGCGGCGCATTCGCCAACCAGCCGGGCGTCACCGACGAGCGCTGCTTCTCGCCGATGCTCGGCGGAACGTACATGCGCGACACCCACACCGTTCGCGGCAGCGCGCAGGCCTACGCCGGCGAGTCGATCTACTACCACGACGCTCAAGCCCATCGGCTCGCTTACACGTACTACGCCGCGGACGGCGCCATCAGCCGCGGCCTTCTCGAACCGGACGGGCAGGGCGGTCTGGTGTTCGAACCTGGCGCCTACGTCGACGCCAACGGCTCCACGCTCACGCTGCGCGCAACATGGCGCACGCACGGCGCCGATCGCTACACCGCCGAGACCGAGGTCCAGGAAAACGGCCGCTGGCGTCCGTTGATGCGCATCGACTACGTCCGCGCACCGGACCTGCATCCGCAATGAAAAAGGCCGGCGTTTCCGCCGGCCTTAAGTCCAAACCAGTTTGAGGAAATCAGTTCGAGGAAACGACCACGCCGCCCATGTGGTGCGCGTCGTTGTCGGGTTCGCCGAAGACCGAGCCGGCATTGCCAAACGAAGAGGGGCGTTCAGCCGGCTTCACGATCTGGGGGGCGGAGGGCATCCCCGGACCCGACTGTGAGAGCGGGTCCTGCAGATAGCGGCACTGGCCTTCGAACACCGCGCCCATCTCCACCGAGAGCGACTGGTGGACGATGTCGCCAAGCACGTGGGCGTTGCGGGCCAGCATGACTTTGCGCGCGCGCACCGAACCTTCGACGCGGCCGTGCACCGTCACGCTTTCGCTGACCATGTCGCCTTTGACCATGCCCGTGTCGCCGACGGTGACAGAACCGCCGCGCACGTTGCCTTCGATCTCGCCGTCGATCTGAAGCTCGGCGCCGTCGGCCTCGATGGTGCCGGTGATCTTCACGCCGTTGGCGATGATGGACGCGATAGCCGAACGGCCCGTCGTTTGACGGCGCTGAGTCATCGGATCCGGCAGAGCCGGCATGTTCGCGTCGCCCGGCCTACCCTTGTTCGTAAACATGTCGTCCAGCCCTTAAGAAGTTAACCGGGTCAACCACCCGGCCGCGGAACCACACTTCGTAGTGAAGGTGGGTAGCGGTGCTACGCCCCGTCGACCCCATCGACCCGATACGTTGGCCGATGGCGACGCGCTCGCCACGGCTGACCTGAATATCGCGCAAGTGTGCGTACCGAGTCTTAAAGCCGTGGCCGTGGTCGATCTCGACGACGTTGCCATAGCCGGACTTCTGGCCAGTGAACGAAACCACGCCCGGGGAAGTGGCGACGACCGGGGCGCGCTCGAACGCGGCCATGTCGAGGCCGGCGTGGAACGCCGGGCGGCCCGTGAACGGATCGACGCGGGCGCCGAAGCCCGACGTTTCGCGATAGTCGACCGCCAGCGGCGCGGCGAGCGGCGTCGAGTTGGCGACATCTGCCAGGCGGCGCGATTCACCGACACGAGCGGCGACTTGCTGAACGCGCTGCGCGAAAGCGGGATTGAGGTCGCTGTCGCGGAGATAAGCGACGAGATCTTGCGGGACGAGCGGGCCGCCGGCTTCAACATCGCCGCGGTCGCCCGTGAGCGACGCCATCGACACGCCGGTGAGACGCAGCACGCCGCTGACTTGCTCGTTGTGCTCGACGACTTTGTCTTCGAGTTCCGAGAGCGTGTGCTCTTGATCGGTTTCGAGGCGATCGACGCGGGCGCGGTAGCTGACGGTCTGGACTTGGTAGGGATCGCCGGCGAGGGCGCGAGACACGCGCGGCTCGGCTTCGTCGATCGAGGCCTGCATCAGCATGCGGGCGCCGTCGCGCTCGATCGGACGCGCTGCGGCCGACATCGTGGTGCCGCCGGCGTACTCGAGCAGGCTGCGCAGGATTTCGTGGCGGTGTTCGAATTCCGAGGTGGCGCGGTCGAACGCGCGGGTGCGTTCTTCAAGTTGCGCTTGCGAAGCGGCGGCTTGTGCGCGTGCTTCGTTGAGCCAGCGGTCGGACTGAGAACGAAGACGATCGATCTCGGCGTTGGTGGCGGTGGTCTTCGAGCCTTCGAGCAACGTGTTCGCGGTTGCGTAAACACACCAGCCGGCGAGACCGACGGCGCCGAGCGCAATCAGCGCTTGCTTGCCGGGCGACAGCGAGACGTAGCGAACGCTGCCGCCGCTACGATGATAGATCTGACGCTCAGGAAAAACGCGGTCGAAGAATCGCCGCGCGCGTGATCCGAACTGGCTCATTGGTGCGCCACCGCTCGCTAACCAAAACCAAAATGCCGTTAGCCCCGCCGAAGCTCAATTGACCTGAAACGGCCCCGAATTGCAACACTCGGGCTGCTCCGTTTACAGGAATTTCAGCTTCTTTAACACCGGCCTTGCGAATGCCGGGCCAGGTTTGTCCGCGTTGAGGGAAAGATTATCCCCAGACGGTCACAGCCCCTTAATCTCGGTTAAAACCTCATCGGCGTGCCCAGACACTTTCACTTTGCGCCAGATGTGCCTGATCTTGCCCTTTTCATCGATGAGAAACGTGGCGCGTTCCACGCCCATGTACTTGCGCCCGTAGAGGCTTTTCTCGACCCAGACGCCATAGGTTTCGCAAGTCTTGCCGTCCTCGTCGGAGGCTAATTGCACCTTGAGCCCATATTTGGCCGCGAACTTATCGTGCTTGGCGGGGCTGTCGCGCGAGACCCCCACGACCACCGCCTTCGCAGCCGCGAAAGCCTTGGACTTTTCAGTGAAGTTTAGCGCTTCCGTTGTACATCCTGGCGTGTCGTCCTTCGGGTAGAAATAGAGGACGACGCGCTTGCCTTTTAGGACGGCGAGGTCGACCCGGCCTCCGCCGGCGGCGGGCAAGTCGAATTGGGGTGCGGGATCTCCGGGTTTGAGCGTTTTGGGCATCTCTGACCTCGCGCCCGCGCGCCGGGCTCTGCCATGCCGACTGCATCCGGCTGGTGCGAAGCTTTGCGCGCCTTCATTTGCTTGGGCTAGAGAGAATTCTGAAGACGGTTTTGGGGCGACGGAGATGTGCGGATGATTCGCCGCTCGTCGCTGATCGCGGCGGAGATCATTCTTGGGTTGTTCGCCGCCGTGCTCATCGGGCTCGGCGTCGCCTGGTGGCGTCTGTCCCAAGGCCCGGTTGAGCTCAGCTTCCTCCGCGAGCACGTCCAGGCGGAACTGAGCAGCGCCCGTTCGGGCCGGCCGGTCGGGATCGACCGGGTTGAGCTGGCCTGGAGCCGGGCCGGCGGCGCCCTCGAACTTCGGGCCGTCGGCGTCGCCATGAAGGACAGCCAAGGTCATGTCCTCTCCCGCTTCGACGATACGCGCATCGAATTGGGCGCCCTGCCGCTGCTGATCGGGCAGATTTCCCTCGAACAGGCCGATTTCCGCGGCGGCGAGGTTTCGATAAATCACACCCGCGACGGGGCGATGCAGATCGCCTTCGGCCCGCCGGGCTCTCCGCCTGACATCGTCGTGCCGCCCGCGCCCCGCATGGAAAGCCTCGAGGCGCGTGTCTCGCGCTTGCTCGACGGCATGGCGGCGGCGTTCCGGCCGGTCGGTCCCGGCGGCAAGCTCCGGTCGATCGCCATTCACGGCGCTAAGCTCGCCATCCATGACGAAGGCGGCGGCACCTGGACCGCGGACTCCGCGAACTTCGAACTCGCACGCTCAGGCAATGCGCTCGCGCTAGTCGCTGACGCGCGTCTCGACGGCCCGCGCGGCCTCGCGCCCGCGACGCTCCGCATCACCACCGACACCGCCTTCCAATCCGCGATCGTCGAGTTCGGCGCACGCGACGTGCGTCCACGCGCGCTGTTGTCGCCGGAAGCGCTCGGTCCGTTCGCCGGCCTCGATGCGCCGATGACCGCGTCGATCTCGATGGGGCTTGATCGCCACGCCGGCATCAACCGCATCGAAGGCGAAGCCACGCTCGGGCGCGGTACCGCCGACATGGCGGGCGGCGAGTTCCAGGTCACCGGCGGACGCCTGCACGGCCGCTACGACGTCGCCGGCGACGAACTCATCATCGACGAGATCAATCTCGCCGGCGCCCGCACGCGCATCCGCGGCGAGATCCGCGTTGCAGATGCTTCTTCGGTGCTGCGCGCGGAACCAAACAAGCCCGCGCCGTTCACCGCGGCGATGCCGACGCTGACGCTCGATGCGCCGGGCGTGTTCTCCGAGCAGATCAACCTCTCCAACGTAGCGCTCGACGGCGCGATCGATTCCGCCGCGCACGAAATCCGGCTCGCGCGTCTGCACGCGGTGACGGGCCAAGCCAACATCGACGCGTCAGGCCGTCTCTACTGGGCGCAGGATGGCGCGGGACGTGTGCGCCAAGGCGTCGGCCTCGACGCCGCGATCACCGGCACGCTCGACGTGCGCACCGTGCTGCGTCTGTGGCCCATGGGTCTCGGCGAAGGCGCGCGCTCGTATCTCGCCGACTCGCTCAAGTCTGGCGACGTCAACGGCGCGGTTGTGCGGCTCGACATCCGTCCCTCCGACATGGCCGCGCCGCAGTGGCGCGAAGACGCGGTCGATATCCGCTTCAATCTCGCCAACACGACCATGCAGTACATTCCGACGATGTCGCCGCTGACCAACGCGCGCGCCAGCGCCGTGCTGCGCGGCAATAGCTTCAACATCACAGTGCAGGACGGGCGCATCAACGATCTCGCCGTCACCCGCGGCGCGGTCGACATTCCGCATCTGAAGCCGCACGGATCCGCCGCAATCGTCAGCGCGCGCGTCGAAGGCGATGCGCGCCGCATCGTCGAAGTGCTGATGCAGCGCCCGCTCAATCTGCGCGACCGGCTGCCGGTCGATCCCGCGACCATCACCGGACGCGGCGTCGTCAATCTGCGCCTCGAGCGGCCGATGCTCTCCAACGTTCCGTTCGAGGCCTATCGCTTCAACGTCGACGGGCATCTTGAAAACCTCGCCGGCATGATGACGACGCGGCGCGTGGCGCTGAGCCAGGGCCGGCTCGACGTCCGAGGCGATCAGAGCGCCATTCATGTCACCGGTCCCGTCCGCGCGGGATCGTCGGACGTGAACATCGCCTGGACCGAATGGTTGAACCGCCGCGACCGCGCATCGTCCGAGTACGAAATCACCGGCAACTTCGACGCCGACGATCTCGTACGTCTCGGCTACAGTTTGGCGCAATACGCGCAGGGCCGCATCGGCGTGACCGTTAATGGACAAGGCCGGGGCTTCGATGTCGACCAAGCCAACGTGCAGCTCGATTTGCGCGCCGCCGCGGTGGAATCGCCGTGGCGTTTCTGGACCAAGCGCGCCGGGCAGGCCGCTTCCGCGCGCTTCGACGTGGTGCGCCAACCCGACCATTCGCTGGCTTTCAATAATCTCGACGGACGCAGCGCCGGCTTCGTCACGCAGGGCCGCGTTCGCGTCACGCCTGACGGGCACATCATCGAACTCGATCTGCCGCGCCTTTCCATCGAAGGCCGCTCCGATGCGCACCTCACAGCGCAGCGCGCCGCGGATGGCGCGCTGGAGGTGCAGGTGCGCGGCGCGCTGTTCGACGGCGCGCCCTTCATGGACGGCGACGACCCGCCAGGAACAACGCGCGCAGCCAACGGCGCGCGTGTGGTCCAGACCGCCGCGCAAGTGCAGCCGCGCGACATTTACGAGCCGCTGGTGCGCGCTTCGATCCAGGTGGATCGCTTGAAGCTCCGCGGCGGCGCAACGCTCGGCAACGCGCGTGCGAACGTCACCGTGCAGCGTAACGCGTTGGCGCTTCTACAAGCCGAGGGCGCCTCCACGGGCAACAAGCCGTTCAGCGTTGCGCTTGGCGTGCGGCCGGACGATCCGTCCGGCGGCATCCGCATGCACTCCGATGACGCAGGCTTCGCCATGCGCGCGCTCACGGGCGCGGAAAACATCGTCGGCGGCACCGCGTCAGCCGAAGGCGATTGGCGCGTCGGCCCGCCGAGCCAATCGCATTTCACGGTGCACTTGCGCGACTTCCAGGTCGTGCGCTTGCCGGCGATGGCGCGGCTGTTGTCGTCAGCCGGTTCGCTCACGGGTCTCGTCGAGATGCTCAACGGCGACGGCATCGGCTTCACATCGCTTGACGCGCCAATGGTCTATACCGACGGCCACCTGCGCATAAACGATGCGCGCATGGCGGGGCCCTCGCTCGGCCTCACCGCCAGCGGCGCCTACAACATGGAAGCCGACAATCTCGACATCGATGGCGTCGTCGTGCCGTCTTACGGTTTGAACTCTGTGTGGGGCGAATTGCCGATAGTCGGCGATCTGCTCGTGTCGCGCCGCGGCGAGGGCGTCGTCGGCATGACCTATTCGGTGAACGGCCGCGTCGCCGAGCCGCGCGTGGGGGTCAATCCACTCTCCGCGCTGACGCCGGGCATCCTGCGACGCATCTTCGAACCGTCGCAGCCGCGCCAGCAACGCCCGCCGGCTCGCCAGCCCGCGCGCCGGCGTCAATCGAGCACCGATCAAACCGCGTCGTTGCCGACGGCAGCGGAGGCCGCACCCGCGCCCTAAGTCGCGCGAAGCAGCGCGTGCTTTTTCTTGCCCAGCGAAAGCTTCACCGCGCCGTCGACAATATCGGCTGCGGAAAGCGAAGCGTTCTCGTCGCTGACCAGCGCGTCGTTGATGCGCAGCGCGCCCGCCGCGACGTGCCGCTTCGCTTCGCCATTCGACGCCACCAATCCCGCACGCACAAACGCAGCGGTCACGCGCATTTGCGCGATCTCGGAAGCGGGCACATCGACGCTCGGCAGATTGTCCGAGCGCGCGCCCTTCACGAACGTATCGTGTGCGGCGCCGGCGGCTTTGTCGGCCTCGGCGCGGCCGTGCAGCAGGGCAGTCGCTTCAGTAGCGAGCACTTTCTTCGCGTCGTTGATGTCCGCGCCCTGCAGCGCTTCGAGCCGCGCGACTTCATCCATCGGCACATCGGTGAAGATGCGCAGGAAGCGCCCGACGTCGGCGTCTTCGGTGTTGCGCCAGAACTGCCAGTAATCGTAGGCGCTCAGCATATCCGCGTTGAGCCACACCGCGCCTTGCGCGGTCTTGCCCATCTTCGCGCCGGAGGACGTCGTAATCAGCGGCTGCGTTAGCGCGAACATCTCCGCGCCTTCCATGCGCCGCCCGAGATCGGCGCCCATGACGATGTTGCCCCACTGATCCGATCCGCCCATCTGCAGACGGCAGCCGTAGCGGCGATAGAGTTCGACGAAATCGTAGGCCTGGAAGACCATGTAGTTGAATTCGATAAACGTCAGGGGTTGCTCGCGCTCGAGCCGCAGGTTCACCGAATCCATCGTCAGCATGCGGTTGACGGAGAAGTGCCGCCCCACGTCACGCAGGAAGTCGACGAAGTTCAGCTCCAGTAGCCAATCCGAATTGTCGACCATGATGGCGTCGGACGCCCCTGTGCCGAATGTCAGGAATTTTTCGAACACGCCGCGAATGCTTTCGCGATTGAAGGCGATCTGTTCTTCCGTCAGCAGCTGGCGCGTTTCTTCCTTGCCGGACGGGTCGCCGATGCGCGTCGTGCCGCCGCCGAGCAAAACGATCGGCTTGCCGCCCGCTTGCTGCAGCCGCCGCTGCATCATGATTTGCGCGAGGTTGCCGACGTGCAGCGAGGGCGCGGTCATGTCGTAGCCAATGTACCCGAGCGTTCCCTTGCCGAGATGCGCGTCGAGCGCTTCGACGTCGCTGCATTGGTGGAATTGGCCGCGCGCGAGGATGTCGCGCAGGAAGGCGGAACGCGGGGCAGTCATGGCCGCGCGGGCCTAGCACGGCGCGCCGCGTTCGCAAAAGGGAGGTTAGGCTTGCGGCGCGGCCGAGTTGCGCGTCCACAGGCAATAGCCAAACACAACCGCGCCAGCCGCGCCCATCGCGATCATGGAGAGAGGAAGCGCTACGCCCATCGGCGCGAACGCCCAGGCGCCTGCGTAAGCAAGGCTGGCGAGAACGAACGCCCAACCGGACACGCGCTGCACTTTGAGCGCACGCGCGGTGCGGAAAACGGCTTTCGGGCCTTCGTTGGCGAAGTACGCGAGCACGAGCCCGGTGATCACCATCAAAGCGCGCGTGCTCGCGTCGCCGTCGATCATGCCGCTGCGCTTGGCGAGGACGATGAGCACGGAAAGAACCAACATGATCCCGGCGACGGCGAGGGCTTTGCCAATCTTGCTCATGTCGCGGCCTTTCTCTTGATGGGGCGCGGGCGCGAAGGCTCGAGGCCCAGCCCAACCGTGCCGGCGAAACCCAACAGCGCGTCTTCAAGCACCGAGAGCTTCAGGTGATACACCACCGACTTGCCGTCCTTCTTCGCGTGCACGAGGTCGGCTTCCTTAAGCACCGCGAAATGCGCCGACATGGTCGGCTTCGACACGTCGAAATGCTCCGCAAGCTCGCCCGCGGAAAGCGGCCCCTTGCGCAAGAGTTGCAGCACGCGCCTGCGCGTCGGATCGGAAAGCGCCTTGAACACGCTCATGTTCGAAAATTAGCTAATCATCGAATTGTTGTCAAGTGCGAGGCGCGGTCATTTTGCCGATGGGATCGCCGCGTAGTTAGCTAGTGCGTCGCGCACACGCATGTCAGGATCGTTAAGCGCAATTCGGTTCAATGATGTCTCGAAGTCCTGGCGAGTTTCCGGCGGAAAGTGCACGGATAGCGTGGGATAGGTTTCGGCAACGATTGCCGCGAGACGTGCACTTGCATCATTCGAGTAGAACCGTCGCTCAACGGAGAGGCCCAAGAGCGCACCTTGAACGAGTTGTTGATTGCCGAGTTGCATTCGCCTCAACCCCGCGAGCCGAGTGGCATAGCTGGGGTCGGACGGATCGAGCGTCGCCAGAAACTCCTCGGCCACGTCGCTCATCGCAGCGCTCATGCGCAGGAGATATCCAATGAGCAGGCTGACGTCGTCGCTTAGGGATTGGTCAGTCTGCTGCGCAAGCGCGTACTGGCGAAAAATAGCGCCAAAGGCATCAACAAGCTGCAGACAGGTCTGCATTCGCTCGCTCAGGGCGATGTGTTGATCGGTGCACGCCTCGATAGACGTCGGTTCAGCAAGGCGCTGGAGTAGAGCAGTGGACTGCGGATTGTTTGATCGCGGCAGCTGGCTTCCGTCTAATGCCGAGAGCACCCGCTGTGCCTGTTGGATGTCGGCCAAGGTCCACGGTCGATCCGTCGGCGGCATGCCGAGGTCAGTATAGTTTATTGGCGTTGATGTCTGAGTTTGCGCTGCGGTTGTGGGCTGGATGTTGCAGCTAGCGCCGATGACGCAGGCCGCGAGAATTCCCACCAAGCTTGCCACCGCATGAAGTCCCCCGCTCCTTAAGCTACCGCGGCGCGCGCTTCGCCAGAATCCGCTGCAGCGTCCTGCGGTGCATGTTCAGCCGGCGCGCAGTTTCGCTCACGTTGTGTCCGCACAGCTCGTACACGCGCTGAATATGCTCCCAGCGGATGCGATCCGCGGACATTGGGTTCTCCGGCGGCTCGGGCTTATCGTCCGGCGCGGCGAGCAGGGCCTTCACGATGTCTTCGGGATCGGCAGGCTTGGCGAGGTAATCGACGGCGCCGGCTTTCACCGCGGCCACGGCTGTTGCGATCGCGCCGTAGCCGGTCAGCATCACCACGCGGCTATCCGCCCGTTTTTTGTGCAGTACCTCGACAACCGAAAGCCCCGAACCGTCCTCCAACCGAAGATCGAGAACGGCGTATGCCGGTGCGCCACGAGCGATGGCGTCATTGGCTTCCGCAACGCTGCCGACAGCGGTCACTTCGAACCCACGCAACTCTAAAGCGCGCGCGAGCCGCGTGCGGAACGCTGCGTCGTCGTCGAGCAGCAGAAGGCTTTTATCGCCGGGCGGAAGGGCGGCTTCGGACATCGCTACACCTCGCTCCTTATGTAGCGCATTTGCGCCGCATTCACAGAGGCGGCGCCTCTATCGCCGAACGGGGCCAGATCGCGCGAACGAATGCGCCTTGATAGGGTAGAGACCGATTGCGCACCTCGATTTTCGCGCCGGTTCTCTCCAGCAGCGTCTTGGCGATAAAAAACCCGAGCCCAAGACCGCCGGCCGCGCCTGCATCGCGTTCCGTGAGGTAAGGATCGCCCAGCCGCGCCAGGATGCCGGGCGCGAAACCCGGCCCATCGTCGCGCACGACGACTTCAATCGACTCGCGCGTCCAGCGCGCTTCGATGTCGACGCGCGTTTGTGCAAAGCCGACCGCGTTTTCGACGATGCCGCCGAGCGAATGCACGATTTCGGGCATGCGCTTCAATTCGAGCGGGCCATCGCCGTGCGCGTCGATGATGATCTCGGCGCCCAGACCGCGATGCGGGTCGACGATTTCCTCCAGCAACGTCGTGATCGGCGCGCGTGCGACCATGGCGTCGACGCCTTCACGGTTCGCGGAGAGTTGCGCGAGAATGGCGCGGCAGCGTTCGCTCTGCGACACGAGCAACTGCAGATCCTCCGCGCGTGGATCGTTGGCGGGCAATTCGCGCGCCATTTCCTTCGCCACGAGCAGGATCGTCGCGAGCGGCGTGCCAAGTTCGTGCGCGGCGGCCGCTGCGAGTCCGCCGAGCGCGGACAACGTCTGCTCGCGCGCGAGCACCGCCTGCACCGCCGCCAACGCGACGTTGAGCCGCTCTTCTTCCGCCGCGACGCGCCATGCGTAGACGCTGGTGAAGGCGAGGCCGACGAGCACGGCGGCGGCGACGCCAAGCTGATAAAGCTGCGGCAATTCGAAATGCACACCCTCAGGCCACGGTAGCGGCAACCGCCACACAGCAATCGCGCCCACGCACGCGAACGTCAGCGCCGCCAACATCGCCGTAACGGATGGACGCAGAATCGTCGCCGAAACCGCAACCGGTGCGACGAACAGAAACACGAACGGATTTTGCAATCCGCCCGTCAGCGCCAGCAGCACCGCAAGCTGCATTACGTCGTAGGCAAGCTGCGCCGCAGCTTCCCATTCGCGCGCAAGCCCCTGGATCGGTCGCGTCAGCATCAGCACGACGTTGAGCCCCGCGCTCACCGAAATCGCCGCAAACGCCAACAACAGCGGAAAATCGACGTCGATGACGAAACGCACAAACAACACGGCGAACGTCTGGCCGATCACCGCGAGCCACCTGAGCAGGATCAGCGTGCGCCGGCGTACGCGGCTCTGCACCGTCCAGAAACTCGGCGGCAACAGAACCGGAGGTGCGGCAACTTCGCTCATGTTGCGTTGCTGTGCAGAAAAACCGTTACACTCACAAGAGGTGCGGCGTTCGGCTGCGTTGCGCGCTTAGCCAAGCCGGCGCACCGATTTCGCCCATGTCCCAGGCGCACGAACAGCCGCCGCCCAGCCGCCATCTCACTGGCGCGATCGTGCCTGCGCTCGCCGCCGCGGGCCTCGCGGCGCTCGGCGCTTTGTTCATTGTTGGACATCAAGGCAGCGCATCGAACGCCGGCCCAGCGGGCTGCGCGATGAATGTGAACATGGGCGGGCCATTCGTGCTCGTCGACGGCAATGGCGCCGCGGTGACGCAAGCGAGTTTCGCGCGCGGCCCCGCGATTGTTTATTTCGGCTTCACGCATTGCCCGGATGTTTGCCCCACCACGCTTTATGCGCTCGGCGAGGCGCTGCAGCAGTCGCGGGTTAACGACATTCAGCCGATTTTCGTCACGCTCGATCCCACCCGCGACACGCCGGGCGTGATGCGCGACTACGTGAAGACCGGCGGTTTTCCGACCGGTCTCGTCGGGCTCACCGGCAGCGAAGCGCAAGTGCGCGCCGCGGCGGAGGCATTCAACGTCAGCTACCGCAAAGCGCCGATCGAAGGCGCGGACGCCTCAGCCTACAACATCGACCACACGTCGCTTCTCTATGTGATGGACGAGCATTGGCGGGCGCGGGCGGTGATGGCCAGCAACGGCCAGACCCCGCAGACCATCGCCGCCTGCATTGCCGCGGGACTGTCTCGGACAGATTAATTTCGCAGCCCCAACGCTTGGCATTAACGGTAACTAATATTACCTCGGTCCCCGCGGGCGACGTGGGGGAACAGCAGGAGAAGCGGGCGAATCAGCTGCCTAAGGCCTTCGGGCCAGCGCCTTGGCGCGTGCTGCGGCGCAGCAGGAATCGCCTAATCAGTTACCTTAGCTTGCTGGAAACCGGTCGCCCGGCACTATGGGTGGTGTTGCTGCGTTGCAGCAACAAAGGAAGCCGAATGCTCTATTCGCTCTACGAACTCGGCCATTGGTCAGTCGCTCCGCTCCGGATCGCGGCCATGGTCCAGTCGAGTTTTCTCCGTTCTCCGTTCAATCCGGTGGCCGACACCGAGATCGCCCGGACCACCGCAGCCGCGTCCGACCTGTTCGAACGCATGACGCGCCGCTACCGGAAACCCGATTGGGATCTCCCGACCACGGCTATCGGCGGCGAGGTGGTTCCCGTCACAATCCGCACCGCGTGGGAAAGCCCCTGGTGCAAGCTTCTTCACTTTGAGCGCGCCACCGCTAAGCGGCGCAACGATCCGAAGGTTCTCCTCGTCGCGCCGATGTCAGGCCACTACGCGACGCTGCTGCGCGGCACGGTCGAAGCCTTCCTGCCCGAGCACGAAGTTTACATCACCGATTGGTCCGACGCGCGCATGGTGCCGGTGCTCAACGGACGTTTCGACCTCAACGACTTCGTCGATCATGTCATCGCGATGCTGCGCGAGATCGGACCGGACACGCACGTCGTCGCCGTGTGTCAACCCGGACCGCTGGTGCTCGCCGCCGCGTCGCTGATGTCGGAAGACAACGATCCGTGCGCGCCCGCGACCATGACGTTCATGGGTTCGCCGATCGATGCGCGCAAATCACCGACGGTGCCGAACAAACTCGCGGAAACGCGCTCCATCGAGTGGTTTCAGCAGCACATGGTCCACACCGTGCCGGCGCTCTATCCCGGCGCGTTTCGCCGCGTCTATCCGGGCTTTCTGCAGCTCGCGAGCTTCATGGGCATGAACCTGACGCGCCACGTCGATGCGCATCACGATTTCTACGAGAATCTCATCAGAGGCGACGGCGACAACGCGCAGAAGCACCGCGAGTTCTACGACGAATACCTCTCGGTGATGGACCTGTCCGAAGAGTTCTATATCCAGACGCTCCGCGAAGTGTTCCAGGAATATTCGATCGCCAAAGGGACATTCGAACATCGTGGCCGGCTCGTTCGCCCGGAAGCGATCACCAAGACCGCGCTGCTGACCGTCGAAGGTGAGAACGACGACATTTCCGGCATCGGCCAAACGCAGGCCGCCCACGAGATCTGCAAGAACATCCCGGAGCGCATGCGCCGCGACTACATCCAGAAGAACGTCGGCCATTACGGCGTCTTCAACGGCCGCCGCTTCCGCACCGAAATCTACCCGCGCATGCGCGCCTTCATGCGCGAATTCCACTCGCCGATGATGCGCGGCGTCAAACATCCACCGGTCGCCGCAGAGTAGGGGCCGCCGAGTAGTGCGGTTTTTCAGCCTTCGTGACACGCTCGCGCCCATGCGCGACGATTCGCGAGGGCCTCCAACCAAAGCGGTCATCACCGCCGCCGACGGCGAACGCGTCGAGGTGCAGCTTGTCGTGCATCCGCGCGCGCGCCGGATTTCGGTGCGCGTGTGCCCGGTCAAGCGCGTCGCCATCGCCACCGCGCCGTCGAAGCGTCACCTGAAACGCGCCGCCGATTTCGCCGCCGAGCGCGCGACCTGGATCGCGCGCGAACTTGCGCGTCTTCCGCAGGGCGTCTCGCTCATACCCGGCGCGCAAGCGCCGTTGCGGGGCGTGATGCATGCGCTCGCATACGAGAAGGGCCGCGCCGCGCCGCGCATCGAAGCGGGAGAAACACCGCAGCTCATCGTGCCGGCGCCCGATGCGGAGCTGTTCGAGAAACGGCTAGTGCGCTTCTTCAAGGCCGAGGCCGCGCGCGATTTCAACGAACGCTGCGCTGTGCACGCGGCGACGCTCGGCGTGAAGCCCGCGCGCATCCAGGTGAAGGAGCTGCGCTCGCGTTGGGGATCGTGCTCGCCCGACGGCGTGCTGGCGTTTTCCTGGCGCGTCGTGCTCGCGCCGCCGTTCGTGCTCGACTATCTCGCCGCGCACGAAGTCGCGCACCTGCGCGAGATGAACCATTCGCGCCGGTTTTGGGCCTGCGTGAAAAAATGCATGCCGGATTTCGAACGCGGCCGCCGCTGGCTGCACGATCACGGCGCCAGCCTGCACTCCGTCGGAATGGCGCGCTGAGGCGCTAGCCTTCAGGCCCGAAATCGAGCGAGCGATCTTGGTTGTCCGGCGGACGCTGCTGCTGGCCGGCGGCCACGCCGATCGGCGCGCCCACTGCCGCCCCCGCATTGGGATCGATCGGCAGGCCGGTGTCGAAGTCGCCCGCTTGCGGCAGCTGCAGGCCCCGCACCGGCACGGTGTGCAGCGCTGTCAGCATGTAACGATGCCAGATTTCCGTCGGCAACGAGCCGCCGGTCACCTTTTGCGTTTCGCTGAAATCGTCGTTGCCGACCCACACGCCGCCGACAAAGCCGGGCACGAAGCCAATGAACCAGGCGTCGCGATAATCGTTGCCCGTACCTGTCTTGCCGGCGATCTGGCGGCCCTCGATGCGCGCGGCCATGCCCGTGCCGCCTTCGACGACGCGGTTCATCATGTAGTTCATGTAGCGAAGCGGCCGCTCCTCGATCACGCGCGTGCGTGGCGGCGGGCGCCATGCCCACATCACTTCATCGGAATTGGCGCGGCGGATGCGCGTAATGCCATGCGCTTGCATGGCGTAGCCTTCGGTCGCCATCGCGCCGTAGGCTTGCGTTTCCTCGATCAGCGTCAGTTCCTGCGCGCCGAGCGCAAGCGAATGATAATTGTGCAGCGGCGAGCGCACGCCTAAGCGGCGCGCGACGTCGATCACTTTGTCGCCGCCGACTTCATTGGCGACGCGGATCGCCACCATGTTCAGCGAGAGCGCGAACGCGCTCGTCAGCGTCACCGGCCCACGATACTCGCCTGTGTAGTTCCCGGGCGTCCAATCCGGCTGTCCCGCGATCGACACGCGGATCGGCTCGTCCGCGCGGATGGTCCACGGCGTCATGCCGTTTTCCATCGCCGCGAGATAGATGAAGTACTTGAACGACGAACCGGGCTGGCGGTGCGCCTGCGTCGCGCGATTGAACTGGCTCACATCGTAGTCGCGGCCGCCCACCATCGTGCGCACGCCGCCGGCCTCGTCCATGGCGATCAGCGCGCCTTGCGAGACACGCCGCGCTTGGCCTTGCTCGGTCAGGACGGCGTTGAGCGCCTCGTCGCCCGCGCGCTGGGCGGCGATGTCGATCGTGGTGTCGACGATGAAGTCGTCGCGCTGGGTGCCGACCACTTCGTTTAAAAGCGGATCGATCCAGTCGCGATAATAGCTCAGCACGCCAGCGGGGTTGCGCTGGCTAACGACCAGTTCTTCCTGCAGCGCCGCGCGCCGTTCGCTGTCGCTGATGAAGCCCTGCGCCACCATTTCTGTCAGCACGACTTCGGCGCGGTCGCGGGCGCCTTGAAAATCCTGGCGGGCAGGGTTGAGACGCGACGGCGCTTTCACAAGCCCTGCAAGCGTTGCCGCCTGCAGAAGCGTGAGCTGGCGCGCGGGCACGTCGAAGTAGCGTTCCGCCGCGGCTTCGATGCCGTACGCGCCGGCGCCGAAATACACGCGCGACAGATAGAGCGCGAGGATCTCTTCCTTGGTGAACTTGCTCTCGAGCCAGATCGCCATCGCCACTTCCTGCGCCTTACGGCGCCAGGTGCGCTCGTTGGAGAGGAAGAGGTTCTTCGCGAGCTGCTGCGTGATCGTTGATCCGCCTTGCACGACGCGGCCGGCGCGGAAGTTCTGCGCGCCCGCGCGCATCAGGCCGCCGAAGTCGACGCCGTAGTGCTGGTAGAAACGCCGGTCTTCGATGGCGATGAACGCCTGCGCCACGTAGGGCGGCAGCGTCTGCAGATCGACGGGCGGGGCGTTCTGCGCGCCTTCGCGCAAGATCACGTGGCCGCTGCGATCGAGGAACGTGATCGACTGTCCTTGCCGCGCTTCCCACAGATCGTCCGTGGACGGCATGTCCCAGGTGACGAAGACGAAGAACGCCACGATCAGCGCCGCGAAGCCGCTGATGGCCCAGCCGCTCCAGATCGCCGCTTCGCGCACGCTCTTCGGGCTGCGCACGCGCTTCAGGCGCGACAGCACCTCGGCGCCGAACAGCGCGGAGCGGTCCTGGAAGTTTCTGACCCGCGGCTGCGCCCGCTCCCACGCTTGCTCGCTCTGGGCGCGCAGGCGGCCAAGGAAGGACGTGTCGGGCTCCGGCGGCGGCTCATCGGGATCGCCGGCGGCGCGGAAATAGTTGGTCGGCAATTGGCCGGACGGCTCGGCGTCGTGGGGATGCGGATCGACGGCTTCAGGCTCGTCGTGCGCCTCGGGTTCGTCCTCTGGGGCCGACGCCTCATGCGCGGCGTCCTCCGGCGGAGGCTCTCCCTCCGGCCGGTCATGTTCGGGCGGATCGGACGGCGGATCGTCCGAGCCTTCAGGAATGTCGTCTTCAGCCACCCATGGACCTCTAGCGCCGCTCTAGCGCGATTCTCCTAAGGCTTCCCCGCACGGGTCGCCCATTAACAAAACGCACGAGTTCCGGCGCCGTTTCGCCGTAGTTGGAAAATCGCGGCGAGACTGCGCTGGCCGTTGTGCACGCGCAACAAGTGCGAGCGGTTAAAGGCGACCGCTTTCAGTTGCGGGCAGGCCCCGCGGCGGCCATATAAACGGGCAATTGCGGGCAATTAGCCTGCCGAGGAGGATCAATCGCCATGAGCGATATCTATGGGCGCACAACGCCTTACACGCAGGCGGACGCAGCGGTCGATCCGGGCCTGCGGAAGTTCATGCTGGGCGTCTACAACAAGATGGGCCTCGGCCTCTTGGTCTCGGCCGGGTTGGCCTACGCCGTCGGCGCCTACGCGCCGCTGACGCAACTCGTCTTCGGCACCCCGCTTCTTTACGTCGTGCAGTGGGGCCCTCTGGTTCTCCTGCTCATCTCCAACTTCGCCATGCGCAACCCGTCGCCGACGGGTTCGGCGTTGCTCTACTGGAGCATCGTCGCGCTGATTGGCATGGGACTGGGGATCTGGGTGTTCCTGGCCATGGCCCGCACCGGCGTCACAACGCGCGGCGGGGCCGAGTTGCTCGTCACCTTCGGCACGATGGCCAAGGCGTTCTTGCTGACCGCGGCGTCGTTCGGCGCGCTCAGCCTCTGGGGCTACACGACGAAAAAGAACCTGAGCGGCTTGCACAGCATGCTGGTGATGGCGACGTGGGGCCTCGCTGCCGTCGCCATGCTCGGCTTCTTCCTGCACTCGTCGGCGTTCGAGATGGGCATTCAGTTCGCAGGCATCGCGATCTTCGCGCTGCTGATCGCGACGCAGACGAACATGCTGCGCGAGTTCTACTTCTACAATCGCGACAACGTCCGCAGCCTCGCGGTGATGACCAACTACGGCGCGTTGAACCTCTACATCGCGTTCGTGCAGGTCTTCCAACTGCTGCTGTCGCTGATGAGCCGCCGCTAGCGGCCACGTGCTTCGGAGTAACGCGAACGCCCCGGCCCAGGCCGGGGCGTTTTGCGTTTCAGTCCACCAGCCACATGCGTTTTGGCTCCAAAACCGCCAAAACACGCGGCAATTCGTGGCCGCGCCGCAAAATGCGTCCGTCGTTAGCGCGAACAGAATAGGCGCCTTGACGGCGCGCATTCTCCGGCCGCTTTTCGATCTGATAGAGCGGGGCTTCGGAGTGGCGGCGATAGACGGAGAACAGCGCGCGGTCAGGCAAAGCGTCCATCGCGTAGTCGCGCCATTCGCCCGCGGCGACCATGCGGCCGTACATGCCGAGAATTTGATCGAGCTCGATCCGATTGAAAAAAATCGAGCGCACAGATTTCGTCGTCGCAAGAGTCATCGCGTGTCATTGGAATGATGGAGGATTTGCCGCACGCTTCCACAAGCTTTCAGTAAAGCTGAAGCGGTACAATGTGTTATATCTCGTCCACATCTCGGTTTCGCCAACATTTCCGCTTGCCTTGGCCACACTAGAGCGCGAGCCTGATTGCGTGGTCGGCCGGGGAAAGGCACGGGTCCAGTATCCATCAGCCCCCCCAGCCCCCTGGGCTCGCGCCTCGGCTGACCACACTTCGCTTTCCTAAGTCTCGCTCGCGCCCGCTCTCACCAGCGGGCGTTATCGTTTGCGCGCGCTGAAAAACAGCTAGCAAAACAAGCTTATGCAAGAGCGCTGAAACATCGCGTCGCGGTTCCCGTGGAAGAGTTCTCCACAACAACCTGGAACTGCGAGCCTGCAACCGCTTGCGCCGCTCGGCGCCTTTAACGTGTCCGCAACGCCTCCCGAATCGCGCGCAAGTGATTCGGTCTCCTGCGCCGCCGAACGGCTGCGGCGTCACGCCGTCGGGGCCGTCCTAGCGTTTTCGCAAGGGGCGCCTTAAGAGCGGCGCCTGCTTTCGAGGGAACACCGACGGGATGCTGCTGCAGGTCGACGGACTGCGCAAAACGTTCGGCCGCCGCGTCGCCGTAGACGGTGTCGGGTTCTCGCTCGACGTGGGTGAAATCGTCGGCTTCCTCGGTCCAAACGGCGCCGGAAAGACGACGACCATGCGCATGATCGCCGGCTATCTCGAGCCCGACGATGGCGTCGCCAAGGTCTTCAACATCGATGTTGCGCAGGATCGACGCCGCGCCCAGGCGCGCGTGGGCTACCTGCCGGAAGGCGCGCCGCTTTACGGCGAGATGACGCCGTGGACGTTCCTGCGCTTTTGCGCGGAAGCGCGCGGCATGTCCCGCGAAGCCGCGCGTCACGCCGTGCGGCGCGCGGCGCAAGACGGGGCTTTGGGCGAGACCATCGATCAGCCGATCGAGACGTTGTCGAAGGGCTATCGCCGCCGCGTCGGGCTTGCGTCCGCGATCCTGCACGATCCGCTGCTGATGATCCTCGACGAGCCGACCGACGGTCTCGATCCCAACCAGCGTCACGCCGTGCGCGATCTCATCCGCCGTCTCGGTGAAGAGCGCGGCATCATCATCTCCACGCACATGCTCGAGGAAGTCGAAGCCGTGTGCACGCGCGCGATCCTGATCGATCAGGGCCGCATCATCGCCGACGACACGCCGAAAGCGCTGTCCGACAAGCACGGCGGGCTCGAAGCAGCCTTCCGCGCGCTGACGCGCCAGGAGGAGCGGGCGTGAGCGCACGGCGACTGCAATTAGGTCCAGGCGGCAAGAGCCTGCTCGCGGTCTATCGTCGCGAGCTGTTGTCGTATCTGACGACGCCAACGGCGTACGTGTTCGTCGCCGTTTTCCTCTTCGCGATCGGCTTGTTCACGTTCCAAGTCGGCGGTTTCTTCGAACAGCGCCGCGCCGATCTCGCGCCCTTCTTCGCCTTCCACCCCTGGATCTTCATGGTGTTTCTGCCGGCCGTATCGATGCGGCTGTGGGCGGAGGAGAGCCGCTCGGGGGCGCTCGAGCTGCTGCTGACGTTGCCCGCGCCGACATGGTCGCTGGTGCTCGGCAAATACCTCGCGGCCTGGACGGTTGCGGCGGTGGCCTTGCTGCTGACCATCCCGCTTTGGATCACCGTCATTATCTTGGGTCAGGGCGACGTCGATAACGCGGCGATTTTCACCGGCTATCTTGCCAGTCTGCTGATGGCCGGCGCCTATCTCGCCATCGGCGCGGCGATGTCGTCGCTGACGCCGGCGCAAGTCGTGGCGTTCGTGCTTGCGGTGCTGGTCGCGTTCGTGCTGACGGCGCTCGGCCTGCCGCTGGTATCGGACTTCTTCTCCGGCTTCGTCGGCGGTTCGGTGGCGGAAGCGATTTCGCGCTTCTCCATCCTCTATCATTTCGATGCGGCCCAGCGCGGCGTCGTCGAATTCCGCTCCGTCTTCTACTTCGTCTCGCTGATCGCGCTGTGCCTGGCCGTCAACGCGCTCGCCGTCGATGCGCGGCGGGGAGGCTAGGCGATGAGCGGACGCCGCTTCGCGCTGATCGCAGGCTTTGCCTTCCTGCTGATGTTCATCGCCTCGAATCTGGTGGTGAACTCGTGGTTCCGCTCGTGGCGGCTCGACCTCACCGAGAACCACCTCTATTCGCTCAGCCACGGCACGCAGCAGGTGCTCGACGCGCTCAGCGAACCGGTGGAGCTGAAGCTCTATTATTCCCGCGACGCCGCGACCTCGGTCCCGTCGGTACAAACCTACGGCGCGCGCGTGCGCGAGATGCTGCAGACGTTCGCCGCGCGCAGCCACGGCCGCGTGCGCTTCGTCGAACTCAACGTGAAGCGCTTCACGGAAGAAGAAGACCAAGCCGTCGAAGCCGGCATCGATCCGCAGACGCTCTACGAGGGCGCCGATCCCCTCTATTTCGGCCTCGTCGGCGCCAACGCCATCAACGACACGCGCACCATCCCGTTCTTCGATCCGCGCCGCGAGCCGTTCCTCGAATACGAGATCACGCGGCTGATCTACGAACTGGAAAACCCCGATCCGACGCACGTGGCGCTGATCACGTCGCTGCCGATGGACCCCGCGCGCGCGGCCGACACGCGCATGCAGGGCGCGAGCGGCCAGTCCGTGTTCGCCACCGAGCTCGGCCGTCTCCTGCACGTCACCAAGCTCGAGCCGAACTTTACCGAAATCCCAGCCGACACCGACGTGCTCGCCATCCTGCATCCCGCGCCGCTGACGCCGGTGCAGGCCTACGCGGTCGACCAGTTCATTCTCCGCAAAGGGCGCGCGTTCATCGCCCTCGATCCCGCGTCGATCGTGGCGCAACAGCAAGCCGGGCAGTTCGCGCAGTTCGGCGTCAACATGGGCGAGGGCGCCACCAGCTCGAACCTCGATCCGCTGCTCGCGGCGTGGGGCGTACAGATGTCCTCCGACGTTGTGCTCGACGTGAACGGCGCCTTGGATGTGAATGTGCAGGGGCCGAACGGCCAAACCGTGCGCGCGCCGCAGCCGTTGTTCTTCCTCATCGACCGCGAGCACCTCGACCGCCGCGATCTGATGACCGCCTGGCTCAACCGCGGCATCAATTTCGGCCTCGCCGGATCGCTGACCGCGAGCGAGCGCCCGAACCTCACCGTCACGCGTCTCGCCACGACGAGCGAGAACACGCTCCGGATGGAAGCGGAGCGCGCGTTGCTACGCCCGTCGCCGTTCGATCTGATGAACGAGCCGCCGCAAGCCGGGCGCATCGAGACCGTGGCGCTTCGCCTCTCCGGCACGCTGCCGACCGCCTTCCCGAACGGCCCGCCGCCAGAAGCGCCGCCCGCGCCGAATGGCGCGGCGCCGCTGCGCCAATCGGCGACGCGCGCTGAAGTCGTCCTCGTCGCCGACACCGATTTCCTCGCCGACGAGTTCTTCATGAACCCGCAATCGGGCACGCCGCTCGCCGACAACGCCTCCTTCGCGCTGAACGCCATCGACGTGCTCGGCGGCTCTGACGCGCTCGTCTCGCTCCGTTCGCGCGCGCCCTCGACGCGCTCGATGAAAATGCTGGACGACATGGAAGCGGAGGCGCAGCGCCACATCCAACGCGAGCAAGATCGCTTGCAGCAGGAGTTGCAGGATACCGAGAGCCGATTGGCCGCGCTGCAATCGCGTGGGCGCGGTTCGGGCTTCTTCTCAGGCAATCTGGGCGCAGAACTCACGCCGGACGAAAACCGGGAGATCGAGAATTTCCGCACCCACGTCACCGAGGTGCGGCGCGAGCTGCGGACAAAAGAACGCGATCTGCGCAGCAACATCAGCGCGCTGCAAGCGCTGATCCTGTTCTTCGACGTGTGGTTCGCGCCGCTCCTGGTCGCGGGCGCGGGCCTCTTCCTGTTCTGGCGCCGGCAACGCCGCGGCAAGGCGCGCTCATGACCACCGAAACCGCCACCCGCCGCAGACGCCGCGCCATCATGCTGATGGCGGTCGCTGGCGGCCTCATCGCGCTCGCCGCGGTGACGCTCGGCATCGAAGCGCGCTCGTCGCGCCCCGACCTCGCGGTCGGACCGGTCGTTCCCAACTTGCGCGAAACCATCGGCCGCGCGCAGCGCATCACGGTGACGAGCGCCGATGCGAGCTATCGCATCGAGAACACGCAGCGCGGTTGGGCCATGCGCGACCGCGGCGACTATCCGGTTGAAGCAGGCCCGCTGCGGCAACTGCGCGAAGGTTTGCAGAACTTGCAGTACCTGCGCCGCATGACCAGCGATCCGTCAAAGTACGATCGCTTGGGCGTGGGCGATCCGCGCCAGGGTGGACGCGGCATCCTCGTGCAAATTGAAGACGGCAACCGCGCGCTGCTCGTCGATCTCATCCTTGGCGTGGAAACCAGCGGTCTCTACGTCCGCAAGCCGGGCGAAGCGCAGGCCTGGGCGGTGCGGGTCGCGCCGGGCGCCGGCGAACTGCCGCCGCTGCGCAACGTCGCCGCATGGCTCAATCTGAGGCCGCTCACGCTGCAACCGTCCGACATCTCGCGCGTCGAAATCGCGCCGCAAGCTGGCGCCGCGTACATTCTCGCGCGTCCGACACAAGACGCTGCGACCTTCGATCTCGTCTCGCCCGCGCGCGCCGCGCAAACCGCCAGCGCCTCCGCGACGGCCGAGCAGATCACACAGCTACAGCCGATCGACGTGCAGCCCGCGCCGTCGATCCAAGGCACGCCGCGCGCGCGCATCCGCGCGCTCACCTACAACGGCCTCGCCATCGAGGGCGAATTGATCGACAGCGACAACAAGACATGGCTGAAACTGGTGGCGCGCGCCGTCGATCCAACGCACGAGCGCGACGCGCTCACGATCAACGACCGCACCGCCGCCTGGGCCTACGCGCTGAGCGCGGAGGACGCGCATGCGCTTGCTCCGCCGCTCAGCGGTCTGTTGCCCGAAGAGCCGCGTCCGACCTCGACGACATCAACGACAGAACCGACGCCGTAAGCGTTATCGGCTGGCAGAGGCCGTCTGCGGCGGCCGCGTCATCGCGGCCGCGAGGATGCGGCCGCCGCGCGGCGCTTGCACAACGACGGCGCATTGCGGCGTGCAGCGCGGGCGTTCGAACCACGTCGCTTGCCCGCCCCACGAACCGACACGCGTCACGCGCCGCACCAGATTGTAGTGCGCGATGGTGCGGCCCATGTTTTCCCCGGCGCGGATGCGCACGTGGATCGGCCCCGGATCGTAGGCGATGAGCCAGATGTCCGCCGCCTGCTGTTGCGCAGCGCCAGCGCCGACATTCACGCGCACTTGGTCATTCGCGAGCCGATGGATCGTCACCGACGGAGTGCCGGCGGGCAGGGGCGTCGCTTGCACTTCCATCAACGCTGAACGCGATTCATCCCAATCGTCGGCGCTGACCTGGCGCAAACCATCGACAATGAGCTGCGGCGTGTAAGGCGCGCGCCGGCGCAGCGCGCGCGAAAAAGCGCGTTGGCGATCCTCGAACTCCGGCTGCGCGAAGGTGTCCACCCAGCCGAGATAGTCCCAGTAGCCGACCGGAAACGTAAGCGCGATCAGCCCCGGCTCGCGAGAGAACTCGCCGAGCAAACGGTTCGCGCGCACGCACTGCGCGCACCCCTGGCTGGTGTAGAGCTCCACCACCACAGGCGCGCGCGGCGTGTGCGCCGTCGCTTGCGCGCGCGCGCTCCCGGGCAGCGCCGCCAGCAAGAGCAGGCAAGCGGCGAACAAGCCGAATTTCATGAAGGCGAGCATGGCTGCCTGGGCCCCGTGGTTCGAATCACAGGGTCGTGACGCTGAGAATGGTTCTCACGCCGCTTTGGCGAGGCTCCGCAAGACGTAGTGCAAAATTCCCCCATGGCGGAAATATTCGACCTCGTTCTCGGTGTCGATCCGGCACAACACTTCGACCTTATCGAGCGTGAGGTCCGGGCGCACGATCTCCAACATCACATTTTGGCGCGGACGCAGGGCAGCCAGGCCGGAAATGGATACCGTCTCGGCGCCGGTAAGCCCGAGCCCCGCCCACGATTGGCCGGCCGCAAATTGCAACGGCAGCACGCCCATGCCGATCAGGTTCGAGCGGTGGATGCGCTCGAAGCTTTCGGCGACCACGGCGCGAATGCCGAGCAGCTTTGTGCCCTTCGCCGCCCAGTCGCGCGATGAACCGGTGCCGTATTCCTTGCCGGCGAACACCACGAGTTCCTTGCCTTCCCGCTGGTAGCGCATAGCCGCATCGTAGATCGCCATCTGGTCGCCGGAGGGGTGGTGGATGGTGAAGCCGCCTTCCACGACGTTGCCGGATGCGTCGCGCACCATCGCGTTCTTGATGCGGATGTTCGCGAACGTGCCGCGCATCATCACTTCATGATTCCCGCGCCGCGCGCCGTAGGAGTTGAAGTCCTCCTGCCGCACTTGGTGCTCGTTGAGATAGACGCCGGCGGGCGACGTCTTCTTGATCGAGCCCGCTGGGCTGATGTGGTCGGTGGTGATCGAGTCGCCGAACATCGCCAGGATGCGTGCGGCTTTCACGTCGGCGATCGGCGCCGGCGTCATCTCCATGCCTTCGAAGTAGGGCGGGTTCTGCACGTAGGTTGAGCCCATGTCCCAATTGTAGGTGCGTCCGCCCGACACCTTGATGCCGCGCCACTGCGCATCGCCGTTGAACACATCCGCGTAGCGTTCCGCGAACATCTCCGGCGTCACAGCCGCGCGCACGACGCGCTCGATCTCTTCGTTCGACGGCCAGATGTCCTTGAGCGACACTGGCTTGCCCTGCTCGTCGTCGCCGAGCGGCGTTTGCTCGATGTCGTTCATCACCGTGCCTGCGAGCGCGTAGGCCACCACGAGCGGCGGCGACGCGAGGTAGTTCGCGCGTACGTCCTGGTTCACACGGCCTTCGAAGTTGCGGTTACCCGAAAGCACCGAGGCGACCACGAGATCGGCGTCGTACACGACCTTGCTGATCTCCGGAGGCAGAGGCCCGGAATTGCCAATGCATGTCGTGCAGCCGTAGCCGACCAGATTGAAGCCAAGCGCATCGAGGTCGTCGTCGAGCTGTGCCTTGCGCAAATAATCGGTGACGACCTGGCTGCCCGGCGCGAGCGATGTCTTCACCCACGGTTTCACTTTCAGGCCTCGCGTGCGCGCGTTCCGCGCGACCAGCCCCGCAGCAATCATTACGCTCGGATTTGACGTGTTGGTGCACGACGTGATCGCCGCGATCACCACATCGCCATGGCCGATGTTATTGGCCTCGACCTCTGGCCCGAGCGCGACGCGACGATCCATTTCCGCGCCCTTGCGGAATTCGTCGGTGAGCACTTTCTTGAAGCCGTCGTCGACGTCGCCCAGCAGCACGCGATCCTGCGGCCGCTTCGGGCCGGCGAGCGAAGGCCGCACCTCTTCAAGCGCAAGTTCGAGCGTGTCGGTGAACGCCGGCTCCTTGTCCGAACGCCACAGCCCCTGCTTCTTGCAATAAGCTTCGACCAGGTCGACGCGATGGGGATCGCGGCCAGTGGCCTTCAGGTACTCGATCGTCTTCTGATCGACCGGGAAGAACCCGCATGTCGCGCCGTATTCCGGCGCCATGTTGGCGATGGTGGCGCGGTCTTCGACGCTCAGCACATCGAGCCCGGGGCCGTAGAACTCGACGAACTTCCCGACCACTCCTTTCTTGCGCAACATCTGCGTCACGGTGAGCACGAGGTCCGTCGCCGTCGAGCCTTCCGGCAAGTGACCCATCAGTTTGAAGCCCACGACTTGCGGAATGAGCATCGAGATCGGCTGCCCAAGCATCGCCGCTTCCGCTTCGATGCCGCCAACGCCCCAGCCCAGCACGCCGATGCCGTTGATCATCGTGGTGTGGCTGTCGGTGCCGACGACGCTGTCGGGATACGCGTAGGTCTTGCCGTCGATCTCCCCCGTCCACACCGACTGGCCGAGATATTCGAGGTTCACCTGGTGACAGATGCCGGTGCCGGGCGGAACGACGCGGAAATTGCCGAACGCCGATTGGCCCCAGCGCAGGAACGTGTAGCGCTCGCCATTGCGCTGATATTCGAGCTCGACGTTTTTCGCGAACGCGTTTGGTCCGCCGAAATGATCCACCATCACCGAGTGGTCGATGACGAGATCGACCGGCACGAGCGGATTGATGCGCTCCGGATCCGCGCCAAGCTTCGCCGCGGCATCGCGCATGGCGGCGAGATCGACCACCGCCGGCACGCCGGTGAAGTCCTGCATCAGCACCCGCGCCGGCGTGAAGGCGATTTCCGCTTCGCTTTTGCCGCGCGACTTCAGCCACGCCGCCATCGCCTCGATGTCGGCGCGCTTGACCGCAACGCCGTCTTCCGCGCGCAGCAGGTTCTCCAGCAGCACCTTCAGCGACACCGGCAGCGCCGAGATGTCGCCCAAGCCGTTCTCGGCCGCGGCGTTGAGGTCGAAGTAAAGGTAGCCCTTGTCGCCGACGGACAGGGTCTTGCGGGAATTGAAGGAATTTTGAGCGGCCATGGCGGCGCCTCCTGGATGTCTGGTGACAGAGATCGCAGGCGCGTTGGGGAGCGCCCCATCCGGGAATCAACCGGCGCGCGGCAAGTCTTATCTAGGACGGTACCGCCGAAGGCGCAAACGGACCGTTAGCGCTACGCAGGCGGCGCCGGCGGCGTGTCGGCGACAGCCTCCTTGCGCCGCCAAAGCCGTCCGCCGCGACGCCTCCGGATGGACAGCACGGCCCAGCCGATCAGGGTTCCGACGAGCGCGAAGGGCAGCAGCATGGCGATCACGTTGATGATCACCGCGAAGCCCATGACGATGTAGCCGAGGAAGTTTGCGAACGCCTCGCCCAGCGGACGGAACGTGTCGCTCCTGAGCGGCTTGCTTTCGGACTCGTAGTTCAGCGTCAGCATCGACATCGCCACGCGCGTGCGCATGACGGCGAGATTGGACTCTGTCGCGTCGATCTGGCCCTGCACCCGCGCCAGTTCCCGTTCCACTTCGAGCAGATCGGACAGCCGTCCAGGACGGCTTTCGAGCAAACGCTGCAGCCGATCGCGCAACGCACGCGCGGCACGCAGGCTCGCTTCGGTGTCGACGATCTGCCGCGTCAGGTCTTCGGTGTTGGTGGTTTGCGAAAGGATGCGTCCGCCGGCGGCGTCCGTGTCGCGCCCGACGCGCGTCATGAACGTGCGCAGCCAGCCGGGCTCGCCACGGATTTGCACGGCGCCCGAAATCTCGCTTTGCGGATCGCCTTGGCGCGACGCGGTGATCAGCTGGCAGAGCCGGGGGCCCGCGTCCTGACAAGCCTTCTGATGCGCGTCCATCACGCCCGCGAGCCGCGCCGCCGGCAACTCGAGCCGCATCGCGTATTCGTAGGCGAGATAAAGTGTCGGCATCGGGCCGTTAGTGGCTGGTTGGCTCGGCGCGGGCTGTCCGCCGCTGGCGTCCAGAGCAGGCGGCGGCGGAGGCGCGGCGGGAGGGGCGGCGCTCATGTCCGCCTCGCCGGAAACAAAGCCACGCTCTTCGCTGGTCGGCGCAGTCTGTGCGCTTTGGTTCGCCTGCCCGCACCCGATCAAAAACCCCGCCAGGACGAGGCCCGCCAACGCCAACCGCATCTGTCCCTCCCGTTCAGCCGCATTGGCGCCGAACTTGGTTATTTGGCCGACGCTCAATAGAAGGGCCGCCGGAATTGTGGCGATGGTCCTCACAAACACGCAAACGGCGCAAGCGAATGCGCATGCCGGGTTTGCCGGCGCGCGCCTCGAAATCGCGGGCCTCTCGCTCGCGCGGGGCGGGCGCGTGCTGTTCGAGGGGCTGAACTTCGAGGCCACGTCTGGCGGCTACGTCGAAATCAAAGGCGCCAACGGATCGGGTAAGACGAGCCTCCTGCGCGCCGTCGCCGGCTTGCTGAAGCCGCGCGCCGGACGCATCGCCGTCAGCGGCCCAGAAGCGCCCGAACTGGCGCTGCATCTCATCGGCCACCGCGACGGCTTGAAGCCCAGCATCGACGCGCGCGCGCATCTGCGTTTCTGGAGCGGTCTGCTCGGCGGCGCGGAGTCGTTGATCGCCCCCGCGCTCGAACGCGTGGGGCTCGCGTCCATTGCGCGTTTGCCGACGCGCGCCTTCAGCCAAGGCCAAGCGCGACGATTGTCACTCGCGCGCTTGCTCGTCGCGCCGCGCCCGATCTGGGTCTTGGACGAACCCGCCGCCGGCCTCGACGCGCAGGGACGCGCACTGCTCGCGTCGATGATTGAGGAACACCGCAAGCAAGACGGCATCGTCATCGCCGCTGTGCACGATGCGCTTGGCCCTGCGCCGACGCACACACTCACGCTTGGTGCGGCGCGATGACCACAAAGCTCGGCGCCTCTAGGTTGGAGCGCGCGCCCCCCGGCGCGCAATCTCCTAAACCTCGCGAACACCATCCATGCGGGCCAGGCGGCCCGCGCTCCAAATCTCAAACAGACGCGTCGCACCAATGAGCGCGCTCGGCGCCGTCTTTCGCCGCGACGTCGCGCTTGCATGGTCCGCTGCTGGCGGCGCGCTCGCGCCGATCGGCTTCTTTCTCGGCGCCGCGACGCTGCTTCCGCTCGCGATGGGCGCGGAGCGTTCGCTGCTGCAGGTCGCCGGTCCACCTCTCGTGTGGATCGCTGCCGCGCTCGCGGCGCTAATGATGCTTGAGCGTCTCTTTCAGGCCGACCTCGAAGACGGTTCGCTCGATCAGCTCTTCCTCAGCCGCGCCCCGCTCGAACTCATCGTGTTTACAAAAGGCGCAGCACTCTGGACCGCGGTCGGCATTCCACTCGCGCTCGCTGCGGCCCCCGTCGCCATCGCGCTGCAAGCTTCGACAGCACTCGTTCCCGCCATTGTCGCCAGCCTCGCGCTTGGCATGGCCGCGTTCATAGGCGCGGGGCTTGTCGGCGCGGCGCTGACCGCAAGCGTCAAGCGCGGCGGCGTGCTGATCGCGCTGATCGTGCTTCCGTTCTTCGCGCCGCCGATCATTTTCGGCGCGGCGGTGGCGGGCGGAGGCGGCGCGTCGCCGCTGTTGATGCTGGCTGGTTGCGCCCTCGGCGCCGTCGCCATCGGCCCCATCGCTGCGGCTGCGGCTTTGCGCCTCCACGCGGAGTAGGCGGAGATGAGGCAGAACGCCCGCGCATGATCCAGGCCTTCGCCAACCCCGAGCGCTTCATGCGCTTCTCGCGCTGGGCCGCGCCGTCGTTCGCGCTGCTCGCCACGGCGTTGTTCGCGATCGGCTTGCCGTGGGCGCTCGTCTATTCGCCGGCGGATTACCTCCAAGGCGAGTCCGCGCGCATCATGTACGTGCACGTGCCCGCCGCATGGTGGGCGCTCGGCATCTACGCGCTGATGGGCGCCGCGAGTTTCGTCGGCATCGTCTGGCGTCACGCGCTCGCCGATCTCGCCGCGCGCGCGGCTGCGCCCATTGGCGCGACGTTCGCCGGCTTGTGTCTCATCACCGGCTCGATCTGGGGCGCGCCGACGTGGGGCACATGGTGGGAGTGGGACGGCCGCCTCACCTCGATGCTCGTGCTGTTCCTGATCTACCTCGGCTACCTCGCGCTCTGGGCCGCCGTAGAGGACGAACAGAAAGCCGCGCGCCTCGCCGCGATCCTTTGTCTCGTCGGCCTCATCAATCTGCCGATCGTGCACTTCTCGGTCGAATGGTGGAGCACGCTGCATCAGGGCGCGAGCGTGTTTCGCCCGGGCGGTTCGCGCGTGCACCCCAGCATGCTCGGACCACTGATGACGATGGCTGGCGCCTATGCCGCTCTGTTCGCCGCGCTCCTTCTCTATGGCATGCGCACTTCCATTCACCGCCGTCGCGTCGAAGCGGCGCTGCTGCGGCGGGCGCGCGCGGCATGAACTACGTGCTCGCCGCTTATCTCGTCACCGGCGCGGGCCTCGTCGCCGTGACGCTCTTCACGATCCTGCGCCTTCGTTACTGGGCCCAGCGCGCACGCGAGTTGGACAAGAGCTGATGGCCCGCCTCGTCGCGTTTGCGCCGATTCTCGCGCTCGTGCTGCTCGTCGCCATCGCGGCGTTCGTGCTCACGCGCGGCAACGCGCCGCCGTTGGTCTCCACCGGCGAAGCTCAGCGCATGACGCCGGCGTATGCGCTGGAGCGCCTCGGTGGCGGTGCGTCTGTAACGAACACGGAGCACGCTGGCCGCGCTTACGTCATCAACGTGTTCGCATCCTGGTGCACGCCGTGCCGCGCCGAGCATCCGCTACTGATGAGCTTGAAGCAGCGCGGCGTGACGATTGTCGGCGTCGACTACAAGGACAAGCCGCAGGACGCTTCCGCCTTCCTCGCGCAGCTCGGCGATCCCTTCACCGCCGTCGGCCTCGATCCCGAAGGCCGCTTCGGTCTCGAACTCGGCATCGCCGGCGTGCCGGAGACATTCGTGATCGGCCCCGACGGCCGTATTCGCGCCGTGCACCGCGGGCCGCTCACGCAAGAAGACATTGACCGCGAAATCCTGCCCGCGCTCGAAGCGCGCTAGGTCGAGCGCTGTTTGCGCTTGTGGCGCACGGCGCGCTGCTTGCGCTTGTCCCTGCGCTTCTCTTTTTGCTTCGCCTTCTTTTCCTTAGCCGCCTCGCGCGCCTTCTCCTTGGCCTTGCGCTGCGCTTCGCGCCGGGCGTCTTCCTCCGCTTTGGCGGCCGTGTCATCGGAGTGCTTCGACAGTTTTTCGAGCGCTTTGATGAAGCGCGTCTGCGACCGGCCCAGCGCGTCGAGCACGTAAGCATCCGCGGCGCGCGCTTGGTGTCTCACGGACGCAAGGGTCTGCGCGCCTTCGGCCGAAAGGCTCACCGCCTGCGCCCGTTTGTCCGAGATCGATGCCGCGCGCGCGATCCAGCCGCGCTTCTCCATGCGGCCGATCATGTCGGCCAGCGTGGAGCGGTCGATGCCGGTGGCCCGCACCAATTCGGCTTGGCTGACGCCGGGGGATTTGGAGATCGCGAAAAGCACGGCGAACTGGCGGAGCGTCACGCCGTTTTCGCCGACCAACTCGGTAAAGCGGTCGGACGCCACCTGCTGCGCCCGATGGAGCAAATGGCTAGTCGACGTTGCAAGCTCGAAATCGTCTTTGTCGACGACGTCAGCCATCGCGCCCGCCAATTACAACCAGCCCCAAAACGGCGCGGAGCATAACGGCAAGCGACCGGGGTTCAACATGAAGCGAGGCTGTTTCGCCCAACGGGCGAAATTGCGACGCTTATGTGAAAGCCAGCCTAAGTTTCTGCCGGAGATTTATCAGGCTCTGGCTGATGTTTGAGCACGAGCGGCGCGTTCGCGAGCGCGAAGGCGAGCACGAGCGGCGTGAACAACAGCAAGCGCGAGTTCACCCACCATTCCGTACTCATGGTGCGGCGAACGACTTCGTTAAGAATGGCGAGCATCGCGAACCACGCCGCCCAGCGCAGCGCGAGAATATCCCAAATCCTGTCAGGCAAAACGAAGACGTGGCGAAACAGCAGCTTCCACACGTTTTGTTTGATCGCCACGGAAACGCCGATCGCGAGTGCATAGAAGCCGTAAACAAACGTCGGTTTGATCTTGATGTAGTTCTCGTCGTGCAAGAGCAGGGTCAGCCCGCCGAAGCACGTCACCAGGACGCCCGTAACGAGCAGCACCGGCGGCACGCGGCCTTGGGTGAGGCGGCAATAGAGTGCTGCCCCAAGCGTCGAAACGATGAACAGCGACGTGGCGATATAGACGGCGTTCTCTTTGAGGCCCTCGATGCGCTGCAGCACGTTGAAGGCGACCACGAACACCGCGATGGGGCCGAGGTCGATCAGAAGCTGGCCGGCGCCGGCGGGCTTGTCGCTCATCGGCTTCTGATACGCTAGAAAGACGGCTACGGACTAGGGCTGGGCCCAGAAGGGGACATCGGATGCGGTTCCAAATCGTTGCGTTGGCTGTGTTGGCCGCTGGCTGCGGCGGATTCATGGGCGGCGAGCCGAGCCGTGCGCCGGCGGGCCCGGTCCAATCCATGGCCGACATCCTGGCGCATTCCCCCGCGTCCGACTGGCGCGCGCTCGATCCCGAGAACACGCTCTACATGGATTTACCGACCGGCCGCGTGGTCATCGAGCTGTCGCCGGATTTCTCGCCGGAGCACACCGCGAACGTCCGGGCGCTTGCGCGCGCGCATTACTGGGACAACGCCGCAGTGCTCCGCTCACAAGACAATTACGTCGCGCAATGGGGCCGTCCCGAAGGCGATCGCCACGACATGGGTTCGGCGCGCCCGGAAATCGCGGCGCCTGAATATTATCGCGGCACCTCCGGTCTCCCCTTCACCCGCGTTCCCGACGTCGACTCCTACGCAGCGCAAACCGGCTTCACCAACGGCATGCCGGCAGGGCGCGACGGACAAGGGCGCACTTGGATGCTGCATTGCTACGGCGTCGTTGGCGTTGGGCGCGATGAGCCGCCGAACACCGGCAATGGCGTCGAGCTTTACGCCGTCAACGGCCAGGCGCCCCGCCACCTCGACCGCAACCTCGCCATGATCGGGCGCGTGGTGCAAGGCATGGAGCTGTTGTCGTCGCTGAAGCGCGGCACCGGCGCGCTCGGGTTTTACGAAACCGCCGCCGAGCGCACGCCGATCCGTACCGTGCGCCTCGCCGCCGATCTGCCGCCCTCCCAGCGTCTCAACCTCGAAATGCTGCGCACCGACAGCGATACGTTCCGCAGGCTCATCGAATCTCGCCGCTTCCGGCGTGAATCGTTCTTTGTGGAGCCGACGGGGCACATCAACGTGTGCAACGTTCCGTTGCCGATCAGAACGCGCCAATAAGACCTGCTTCGCGCCGCCGAAACGGCGCCGGACGTTAACGGTCTCTTATACCATCGCGAACAGTCTGCGGCTCACGAGCGTGTGCGCGATTCCGCGCGCGTGAGTCGGCGGACTCGGAGAGGCAAGATGGCGCTGCAAGATCCCCAAGCCGAACCTTCAATGGAAGAGATTCTGGCGTCGATCCGGCGGATCATTTCGGAAGAAGAGCAGCAGCCGGCGAAAGCCGAGCCAGTGCTCGACTTGACCCAGCACGTCGAAGAGACCGCAGCGCCGGTCGAAGACGACATCGTGTTCGAGACCGCCGAAACGACCACGTTCGTCGAACCAGTTGTGGAGACCCCCGTGCCGACGCCGACCCATGCGCACCGCCCGACGCCGACGCACACGCCTGCGCCCACGCCGACGCACACCCAAACGCACACGCCCACCGACGTGATCATCTCGCCGCCCACCGCGTCGGTCGCCGCCAGCGCGTTGTCGCGCTTGGCCGGCAGCCTGCGCGTCTCCGACACGCCGGGCCAAACCGTCGAAGGCGTCGTCCGCGAACTGCTGAAGCCGATGCTGAAGGACTGGCTCGACCAGAACCTCCCGCAAATCGTCGAAGCGCGCGTCGAAGCCGAACTCGAACGCATCGCCCGCCTGGCGCGGTAATTCAGCGACAGCGAAAGTCATGGACCGGCGACCGAAAGGTCGCCGGTCTTTCATTTTACTCACACCACCTCCGTCAGCCCGGACGCGCGAAGCGCGATCCGGAACCCAGGGGAACGTAGGCCTGTGCGTTTGGCCCTGGGTCCCGGCTCTCCGCGAGCTTCGCTCGCTCCCGGCCGGGATGACGGAGTGGTTGGGTTACGGCCAAGCGGGACGCCTGCTATACGCCGCCGGCCATGATCGAGACGACCTTCGACCCGAAAACCGTTGAGCCGCGCTGGAGCGAGGCTTGGGAGGCCTCCGGCGCTTTCCAGCCCAAGAAGGACCCCAACGCCGAGACGTTCTGCATCATGATCCCGCCGCCGAACGTGACGGGGTCGCTGCACATCGGGCACGCGCTCAACAACACGCTGCAGGACGTGCTCGCCCGTTTCGAGCGCTTGCGCGGCAAAGCCGTGCTCTGGCAGCCCGGCACTGACCACGCCGGCATCGCCACTCAGCTCGTGGTCGAGAAGCAGCTCGCGGCCGAAGGCTCGAACATGGACCGCCGCGCGCTCGGGCGGGAAAAGTTTCTCGAGCGCGTGTGGCAGTGGAAGGAAAAGTCCGGCGGCACGATCCTCACGCAGCTTCGCCGCCTCGGCTGCTCCTGCGACTGGTCGCGCGAACGTTTCACCATGGACGAAGGCCTTTCCGCAGCGGTGCGGAAAGTGTTCGTCACGCTCTTCAAGGAAGGCCTGATCTACAAGGACAAGCGCCTTGTGAATTGGGACCCGTACTTCGAAACCGCGATTTCCGATCTCGAAGTCGTCAACCGCGAAGTCGCCGGCCAATTCTGGCACTTCAAATATCCGCTCGAAAACGGCGAGACCTACGAGTTTCCCACCGCCCACGACAAAGACGGCAAGCCGACCGCCTGGGAGACACGCAACTACATCGCCATCGCCACGACGCGCCCCGAGACCATGTTGGGTGACGGCGCGGTGGCGGTGCATCCAAGCGACACGCGCTACGCGCCGATCGTCGGTAAGCGCGTGCTGCTGCCGCTCGCGGATCGCTATATCCCGGTCATCGTCGATGATTATCCCGATCCGGATTTCGGTTCGGGCGCTGTAAAGATCACCGGCGCGCATGATTTCAACGACTACAGAGTCGCGCGTGCCCACGACATCCCGCTCTACGTGCTCATGGACACGAAAGGCCGTATGGCGGATGCGCCGCACGTGCCGGCGAAATATCGCGGCATGGACCGCTTCGATGCGCGCAAAGCCATCGTCGCCGACATCGAAGCGCTCGGCCTGCTCGATTTCGTCGAGGACAAAAAGATCCCGCAGCCATTCGGCGACCGCTCCAACGTCGTCATCGAGCCGATGCTGACGGATCAGTGGTACGTAAACGCCGGCGAACTGGCGAAGCAAGCGATCGCCGCCGTCGAAACAGGTAAAACCAAATTCATCCCCGAAGCGTGGACGAAGACGTACTTCCAATGGATGCGCAACATCGAGCCTTGGTGCGTCTCGCGCCAGCTCTGGTGGGGCCATCGCATCCCCGCGTGGTACGGGCCCGACGGCAAAGTGTTCGTCGAGGAAACACCGGCGGGAGCGAAAACCGCTGCGTTCAAGCACTACGGCAAGGATGAGCCGTTGGTGCAGGACGAAGACGTGCTCGACACCTGGTTCTCCTCCGCGCTCTGGCCGTTCTCAACGCTCGGCTGGCCGCAGAAGACAGGCGAACTCAAGCGCTTCTACCCCACCAACGTTCTCGTAACCGCGCACGACATCATCTTCTTCTGGGTCGCGCGCATGATGATGATGGGCCTGCACTTCATGAAGCAGGTTCCGTTTCACGAAGTGTACATCCACGCGCTCGTGCTCGACGAGAAGGGCCAGAAGCAATCGAAAGCCAAAGGCAATGTCACCGATCCGTTGGACTTGATCGACAAGTTCGGCGCCGATGCGCTGCGTTTCACGCTCGCGTCGATGGCCGCGCAGGGCCGCAACATCAAGCTCGGCGAACAGCGCATCGAAGGCTATCGCAATTTCGGCACCAAACTCTGGAACGCCGCGCGCTTCTGCCAAATGAACGAATGCGCTGTGTGGGACGAGTTCGAGCCCGCAAGCGCAAAGCAGACCGTCAACCGCTGGATCGTTGGCGAAACCACGAAAACGGCAGCCATCGTCACCGAGGAGCTGGAAGCGCGGCGCTTCAACGAAGCCGCCGGCGCGCTCTATCGTTTTGTCTGGAACATCTACTGCGACTGGTATCTCGAATTCATCAAGCCGCTGCTCGCGGGCGAGGATGAAGCCGCGAAAACCGAAACGCGCCGCACGGCAGCGTGGACGCTGAACCAGATTCTCATCCTCCTGCACCCGTTCATGCCCTTCATCACGGAAGAACTGTGGGCGCGCACGGCCGAATACGGCCAGAAGCGCGACCGCATGCTGATCGTCGAAGCGTGGCCGCATCTGCCGACGTCGCTCATCGACGCTGAAGCCGAAGCAGAGATCGAGTGGATGGTGCGCCTCATCGCCGAAACGCGCTCCACGCGTTCGGAATTGAACGTACCGCCTGCGGCGAAGATTGCGCTCCTCTTAATCGGCGCCGGCGAAGACATCGAAGCGCGGCTCGAGCGCTATCAGGAACTGATCGACCGCATGGCGCGGCTCGAATACTCCACAAGCGCCAACAACGCGCCCGCAGGGTCGGTTACGTTCGTGCTCGACGGCGCGACCGTGGCGCTGCCGCTTGAAGGCATCGTCGATCTCCCCGCGGAGGCCGCGCGTCTCGAAAAGGAAATCGCCAAGCTGCAAGGCGAAGCCGACAAGCTCGCCGCGAAACTCGGCAACGCCGAATTCGTCGCCCGCGCGCCGGAAGAAGTGGTGCAAGAACAGCGCGAGCGCCGCGATGAAGCGATGGCGACGATCGTGAAACTCTCCGCCGCGCTGAAGCAGATCAAGCCGGCCGCATGAAGATCTTCGTGACGGGCGCTTCCGGGTTCGTCGGCGGCGCAGCGGTGAAGCATCTGAAGGCCGCGGGCCACGAACTCCGCGCCATGTCGCGCTCCGAGAAATCCGACGCCGCGATCCGTGCGTTAGGCGCTGAGCCGGTGCGCTGCGATCTCGAAAACGTCGAAGCCAAGCACATCGGCCATGCCGAGGCCGTCGTGCATTGCGCCGCGTTTGTCGAGCAGTGGGGCCCGCGCGATGCGTGGAAACGCTTCAACGTCGATGGGACGCAGCGCATGCTCGACGCTGCGCGCGCGGCGGGCGTGACACGCTTCATCCACATCGGCACGGAAGCCGCCCTATTCAAAGGCCAACACCTGCGCGGCGTCGACGAGACCTATCCCCTCGCGCCGGATTCGCCTTACCCGTACTCGTCGACCAAGGCGCAAGCCGAGATGCTTGTGCGCGCTGCCAATGCACCCGGTTTCGAAACTATCGTCTTGCGCCCCCGTTTCATCTGGGGGCCGGGCGACACCACATTGCTTCCCGTCGTCGTTCACATGGCGAAGAGCGGCCGGTGGAGCTGGGTCAATGGCGGGCGCAACATGACGTCGTCCACGCACATCGCCAATCTCACACACGCGATCGAACTGGCGCTGACGAAAGGGCGAGGCGGCGAGGCCTATTTCATCCTCGATGACGGCGTTCACCCCATGCGTGACATGCTCACCGGCATGGCGGCGTCACGAGGCATCGCGCTGCCCGAAAAGAACACGCCCGCGTGGGTTGTCGATGCGCTCGGCGCCACATGCGAAGTGCTTTGGAGCGCGTTTCCGATGAAAGGCGATCCGCCGCTCACGCGTTTCTCAGCGATGATCTTGTCGCGCGACGCGATCCTGAAAGACGACAAAGCGCGCGCCGAGGTGGGCTACGCGCCAGTGATCTCCGTCGAAGAAGGCATGCGCCAATTGGTGCAAACCTAACTCCGTCATTCTGGGGCGGCGCGCACGCAGTGCGCGGCGAGCCCAGAATCCAGGGCAACGCGCACCGTCCTGCGATCCCTGGATCCTGGGTTCGCGCTTCGCGCGCCCCAGAGTGAGGGACGGAGTGCTTAAGTCCCGGGCTGCACGTACGGAATCTTCGCGAAGAACTCGCGCTCCCAGCCGCGCGGATTGTTTTCCATCCGACACTGCGCGTCGATGATCATCGTTTCGCGCGTGGGCAGCGTGTAGGGCGTCCAGCGCGGAATGGATGGGCAGTTCGGATCGCCGGTTTTGGCGAACGCGATAAACGCATCCTGCAACGCGCGCGACGCCGCTTCCGCTCCAGGCCCAGTGCCCGTCAGCGAGCCTTGCGCGTCGAGATTGCCGAAGGAGAGCCCGATATCGATCGTGTGCGGTGCGCGCAGATTGGGCTCGAGCGTCGAGTTGAGATTGACCTGATACACGTAGCCAGGCGCACCCGCCTTCGCGCGCTCCTCCGCTTCAATCACTTGCCCGCGCCACGACCGCGCGGCGGTGGAGGCGGCGTAGTACACATCCGTCGGCGTCCATGTCGGAAACTGCCGGCGATACTCGCGCACGACATACGCAGGATCCGTGTCGATGCGCATCTGGCCGGGCAGGCGCGTGAGCACGTCGTCCCACGTCAGAGTCCATGAAGTCGGATCGCTGCGATTGGTGAAGCCGCGCGTTTCGTCGCGCGTGTTGCCGAGGATCATCGGGATCGCGAGGCCCTGGGGATGCGCATCGGGATAGAACGGGTGGCGCAGCAAGTTCTTGAAATCGAGCACCGGCCCGAAATAGACGCCGCCGCCCAGGATCGGGTCCGTCGCATTCAACGCCGCCACCAATTGCGCCATCGGCATCGTGCGCAGCCGCTGCACGTCTGCACGCGCCACGCTGAGCTGCGCCAGATAAGCCTCCGTGCGCCGCTCACCGTTGAGCGGGCCCGTCGCGGTCACCTGTTGTCCGCTCATCGTTGCCGCGCGATGGAAGAGACCACGCGCCGCCGGCATTGCCATCAAAGTCGCAATCTTCGCGCCGCCGCCCGATTGTCCGAACACCATGACGTTGCCCAGATCGCCGCCAAATTCCGCGATGTTGTCGCGCACCCATTGTAGCGCCAGGATCAGATCGAGCTGGCCGGCATTGCCGCTGTCTGCGAACTCCGCGCCGCCGAAGCGCGCCAAAGCGCAATACCCAAACGCATTCAAGCGATGGTTCAAAGTAACGACGACGACATCGCCACGGCGCACCACTTTCCAGCACATTGGGATCCTAAGCTTAGAATTCCACGTGGACAAGTTGTCGCG
>JADMIO010817143.1_pt1 | contig 51055 bp, 43 predicted proteins | sample 8958161 | NCBI WGS metagenome assembly JADMIO01 (sample SAMN16585339, study PRJNA669376) | soil metagenome | isolation source: Crop rotation soil | place: USA: Cullars Rotation, Alabama | collected 2011 | reverse complement strand
CGCGACAACTTGTCCACGTGGAATTCTAAGCTTAGGATCCCAATGTGCTGGAAAGATCGCGCGCGACCGCGCGGCGGACCCAACGACGGGACGCCAAGCACTGCGGCGAGCGATCCATCCAACCTGCCTGATCCCTGCCTAGATTTCCTTGCCTTCCGAGGAGGTGCTCCATGATGAGCCAAGCGAAGAGACTCTCGACGCTCAACCACCGATCGGAACTTACTAATGCGTTCGCTGCCGCACGGCGCGGCGGCGTACGTCGGTCTGTGATCGTCGTCTTGGCTGTCTTAACGGTCGTCGTCGGCGCCGGGAGTTGGTACTTCACCTCGGGCGCAGGTGCAATCGACGAACATCCCCTGACCGGCCCCGTCGTCGTCGGCAAGTTTGTTCACGAAATCGTCGAGCGCGGCGACGTCGAAAGCTCGGCCAATGTCGAAGTCCGTAGCGAAGTGCAATTGCGCGGCAGTTTGGCCGGCATCGCGATCGTCGAACTCGTGCCCGAGGGAACCTTCGTCGAACAAGGCGACTTCCTTGTGCGTCTCGACGACTCCGCGCTGCAAAACGAATTGCAGCTGCAGCAGATCAACGTCAACGCCAGCCAGGCCGATGTCATCCAAGCCCAGACGGCCGTCGAAACCGCCAAACTCACGCTCTCCGAATACGAATCGGGCACATTCAAGCAGGACGAAGAGCAGTTGCAAAGCGAGAACTTCGTTGCCGAGGAAAACTTCCGCCGCGCGGAAGAATACTTCATGTACAGCAAGCGCCTGGCCACCAAGGGCTATGTCTCGCCCGTGCAGCTGGATGCCGATCGCTTCGGCGTCGAGAAGGCGCAGAAGGAGCTCGATGTCGCACGAACGAAGATGCAGGTGCTCCGCACCTTCACCAAGCAAAAAATGATCAAGCAGCTCGACGCCGACGTGAAGACGGCCGAAGCCAAGCTGCAAGCCGCCTTGGAAAACCACTCCGTCGAGTCGTCGCGGCTCGATCGCATCAAACAGCAGATCACCCGCTGCATCATCACCGCTCCGAAGGCCGGTCAAGTCGTCTACGCCAATCAGCCGGGCATCGGCAACAACGACGGCATCGTGATCGAGGAAGGCCGCCTGGTGCGCGAGCGTCAGGTGCTCATTCGCTTGCCGAATCCGAAGCAGATGCAGGTGACGGCGAAGATCAACGAGTCGCGAATCGACCTGGTGCGCAGCGGCATGCCCGCCCGCATCAAGGTCGATGCCCTGGAAGGCCTCGAACTGACGGGTATCGTCCGCAAGGTGGGCGAGTACCCCTCGCAACAATCCAGCGCCTATCTGTCGCACATCAAAGAATACGAAACCGAGATCGAGATCCTCGATCCGCCCGCCGGTCTGCGTCCCGGTATGACCGCCCAAGCCGCGGTGCTCGTCGAAGAGCGGGCCAACGCGGCCCAGGTACCCCTGCAGGCGGTCACCGAGCGCGACGGACGGTATTATTGTTTGGTGCAAACCGCCGACGGCCTCGAGGCCCGACAGATTCAAATCGGCCCCACGAACGAAAAGTTCGTCGTCGTCGAGGCGGGTCTCAAAGAGAACGAACAAGTCGTGATGACGCCCAAGCAATTCGAAGGCAGTGTGTCGTTGCCGACGCCGGTCGAATTCCCCGCCCGTAAGCCGACGATGTTGGCTCGCGATCGCGTGGAACGCGCGCCGCGGGTGGCGAAATCCGACGTTACCGAGCAAGCCGCGAAACGGGAAACCGCCAAACGTCTGAAGCCGTTGGCGATTCGCTCCACACCGCTCGAGGCGGTCCCCGTGTCGCATGGGGCCGGATTATGAATCCGGCCGTCCGCGTTCAAAACCTGCGCAAGGTTTACAAACTCGGCGGCGAGGAAGTGCATGCTCTGCGCGGCGTCACGCTCGACTTTCCGGAAGGTGATTACGTCGCCGTAATGGGCCCGTCCGGCAGCGGCAAGAGCACGTTTCTCAACGTGCTCGGGTGCCTCGATCGTCCGTCCGCCGGCAGCTATTTTCTCGGCAACGACGACGTTGCCCAAATGGACGACGATCAGCTTTCCGAGGTCCGCGCCTCGCGCATCGGTTTCGTCTTTCAGTCGTACAACCTGATCCCGCAACTTACGGTCATCGAAAATATCGAAGTGCCGCTGTACTACCGCGGGCACATCACGGCGGAAGATCGTCAGCGCTGCCGCGAGCTGGCGGCGCTGGTCGGCCTCGGCAACCGCTTGAATCACCGCCCGACGCAACTCTCCGGCGGTCAGCAGCAACGCGCCGGGATCGCCCGCAGTCTGGTGAACAATCCGCGTTTCATCTTGGCCGACGAACCGACGGGAAACCTCGATTCGGTGACGACGGCCGAAATCCTCGCCCTGCTCGACAAGCTCAACGCTGCCGGAAAGACGATCATCCTCGTCACGCACGAGGACGACGTCGCCCACCGCGCCAAACGCATCATCCGCCTGAAAGACGGCGCGATTCAATCCGACGAACGGTTGAACTGAGTTAGCCCGCCGCTTGCGGCGGGTCCGCGTCCAACCGCCGCTTGCGGCGGGCTAACAACGCTTCATCATCGCCCATGATCTTCCTCCGCCTACGCACGTGGCAGTCCGGCATCAAAAGCCTGCTGCTGCATCCGTTGCGCTCGCTGCTCACGGTGTTGGGTATCTTCATCGGCACCGCCAGCGTCATCTGGCTGTTGGCGATTGGCGAAGGGATCAGTGCCAAGGCTCAAGAACAAATCGCCCAGCTCGGTGCCGACAACATCATCCTTCGCTCGGTGCAATCGACGGCGCAAACGAGCAAAAACGCGCGCTCGCTCGTCAAGTTCGGCCTCACACGGCAAGACTACGACAATCTCAGCACGATTCCCACCATCTCCGGCACCGCCCGCATTCGCGAAACCCGCCGCGAATGCAAGAACGGCGATCGCACGCTCGACGGCCGGCTCGTCGGCTGCTCGCCCGAGTATCTCGATCTCAATCGGCTCATCGTCGAGGCCGGCCACTTCATTACCGACGCCGAATTGCGCTCGCTCGATACCGTCTGCGTGTTGGCCGGCCCCGCGGCTCGCAAACTCTTCGGCTTCGAGAATCCGACCGGTCAAACGATTCACATCGGCAAGGACTACTTCACCGTCGTCGGCGTGCTTTACGACAAGACCGCCACCGCAGCCGTCGGCGGATCAATGTCGGGCCAAGATTTCTCCGACGACGTTTACATCCCGATCACGACGTTCTGGCAACGGATCGGCGACTTGAACATGTACTACTCCGGCGGCTCGTGGACCCGCGAGTACATGGAGCTGAATCAGGTCACGCTCCGTGTCCGCTCGGCCGACGACGTCTTGCAAACCGCCGACGCCGTTCGCGAAATGCTGGCCCACAATCACAAGGAGCCCGACTACGCCGTCGTCGTGCCGTTGGAATTGCTCGAACAAGCCCGGGCCACGCGGCTGATGTTCATGGTCTTCATGGGTTTGATGGCGGCCGTGTCGTTGGTCGTCGGCGGCATCGGCATCATGAACATCATGCTGGCCACCGTGACCGAGCGCACACGCGAAATCGGCATTCGTCGCGCGCTGGGCGCCAAGCGCGGCGACATCACGCGGCAGTTCCTCGTCGAGACGATCGTTTTGTCGTTCGCAGGCGGATTGACCGGCGTCATCGCGGGCTTCACCTGCGGCCCGGTCATTCGCGGGGCCCGATCGCTGATCGAAACCACCATGCCGCGACTCTTCGCCACCATGCCCGAATCGATGCGCGACGTCTCGCCGCAGATCGTGCCGTGGTCGATCCCGCTGGCTTTCGGCATCTCGGTGCTGATCGGCGTGGTCTTCGGCCTCTACCCCGCCCGCCGCGCCGCGCGAATGAACCCGATCGAAGCCCTGCGCCACGTGGCGTAACAGTAAGCGGCGCTCTCGGCGCGTCGCCTAATTCCCGCCCCCCTTCTGGGCTCATTGTGAAACACCGGTGTTTCACAAATCTCCGAATAGCGAAACACCCTATGGGGGCCCCATATCTGTCACTTTATGGCGCCCTTAGTGAAACACGTTGCGTTTCATTATTTCACTTCCGGCGACCCCAATCCCGGCAGCCCGACGCGTAAGCAAGGGGAGAACTGCGTTAGAACCCGACACGTAAGCGAACGACCGCCGGCGTCGCGGCTCCAGCCGGTCCGTCGAACGGGCGCACACCGCCGGCATCAGCGGCCGCCTCCCGGCGAACCGCCTGAATTGGAAACGAACCAACTTGCCAAAGATCAGACAACAATGTTCATTATTATAACAATTTTTTATACAAAAGTAAATCATCCGGCGGCCCCGCAGGGCCGCGTTCCCTCAGCCCGGTCCAACGGACCGGGTACCCGAAGAAGAATCCATGTGCGGCCTGAAGGGCCGCGTTATGGAAATGGCAGGGACCGATGATCGACGCTCGCGTGGTCGCCGATGTTGCGTTCGCGGTTAACGCGGCCCTTCAAGCCGCCAAATTCATCGGGCGATCCGTGTCCCAGCCCGTTGGGCTGGGCTGAGGGAAGCCGGCCCGTTGGGCCTTCAGAGCGACGCTAATACGGTGAGCAAGGCGTCCGTCATTAGCTCCGTGTGGCCGTAGCTCAGGCTCAGGCGTAGGCGGGAGCTATTTGCCGGTACCGACGGGGGGCGGATCGGTGGGACGAGAAAGCCGCGGTCGCGCAGCGCGGCGGCGAGTTGCAGCGTTTTCGCGGCGTCGCCGATGACAATCGGAATGATTTGGCTCGCGGATTCGCCGACGTTGCGGCCTTGCGACTGGAGTGCTTTGCGCAAAGCGGCGGCTCGGGAGAGTAGTTCGGTGCGACGCCGCGGCTCCTTTTCAACAATCTCCAGGGCGGCGCAGGAAGCAGCGGCCGTTGCCGGCGGTAGCGCGGTCGAGAAGACATAGGGCCGGGCGCGATTTACGAGCCAATCGATGAGCGACCGCGAGCCAACGACGAAGCCGCCGATGCCGCCCAGCGCTTTGCTGAGCGTGCCGATCCGGACATCGACCCGATCTTCGATTCCGGCCGCTTCGCACGTGCCGCGGCCGTGCTTGCCGAAGACTCCGGTCGCATGGGCTTCGTCGACCGCCAGCATCGCATTGTGCCGGCCGGCCAAGTGGACCAGGTCCGCCAGCGGCGCGATGTCGCCGTCCATGCTGAACAGGCCGTCGGTCACGATCAGCCGACGGCGAAACGACGCCGCATCGCCGAGCAACTCGCGCAAATGGCCGATGTCGCGATGGCGAAACACCCGCACTTCCGCCCGCGAAAGTCGGCAGCCGTCGACGATGCTGGCGTGATTCAGCTCGTCGCTGAAGACGACGTCGCCGCGCCCGACGAGTGCCGTAATCACGCCGACATTGGCGGCATAGCCGGTCGAGAACACGAGCGCCGCTTCAGTCCCTTCGAAGTCGGCGAGTTTTCGCTCGAGCCGCTCGTGCCACTCGCTGTGCCCGACGACCAACGGACTCGCGCCGCTTCCCCAACCGCATTGCGTGGCCGCTTCGCACGCTGCGGCGGCCAAACGTTCATCACCCGCCAGTGCCAGATAGTCGTTCGAGCCAAAGTTGACGTACTCACGGCCGGCGATCGAAAGCCGCGGGCCTTGCCGGCCCTCGAACGTTTGCAGATGTCGATCGAGATCCGCCGCGGCCAGTTGCCGCAACTCGTCGTCGATCCAATCCAGTCGCTCGGGCTGCGACATTACTCGCGAACTTTCTGATGCGCCAGCTTTACGATCGTGTCGAATTCCGCCTTGCGAACCGGCTGCACCGACAGCCGCGAGCCTTTGCGCAACAGTTCCATCTCTTTGAGCGCCGGAACATCGCGCAGTTCTTCCAACGCCGGCTCGCGCGGAAAGATCTCTTCGAGCCGGATATCGACCATGTACCAGATCGGACTCATGGCCGTGTGTTTCGGATCGTAGTGATCCCCTTTGGGATCCTGCGCCGTGTGGTCGGGGTACCCACCGCGGACGACGACGGCCGTGCCAACGACCGCCGGCGGCTCGGCGTTGGAGTGGTAGTACAGCACGCGATCGCCCGGCTTGATGTCGTCGCGAAGAAAGTTGCGGGCCTGGAAGTTTCGCACGCCGTCCCAGAACGTCGTCTGTTTCGGCGCCGCGGCCAGGTGTCGGATCGAAAAACACTCCGGTTCGGTCTTGAACAGCCAATAGCGAGGGGCGGCAGGCATGGAAATAACCGTGTTAAAGGCCTTGGATTTCGGATTGTAATCGTCGCCTCCACGGCTGGGTACAATACCGTCGGCGGCGACCTAAGTCGGCAGGCGGCCGCCGTTTACGAGTTCGAAATCAACGATCCCCTGCAAGACCGCACACTCGGCGGCAACTATTTTCCCGCTGCTGCTCGGTTGCGGCAGTCAAAGGATGACCAGTGGGCGACCCCGGCCCAAAACCTGCGATCGACTGGTCGGCCGAGTTGTCGCGCCACGAGCGGTGGCTCCGCGCGATTGTCACGGCCCGGCTGGGAGAACGTGCAGGCGTCGACGAGGTGTTGCAGGACGTGGCCTTGGCGGCCGTGCGTCAGCGGGCCCCGATCAACGATCCCTCCAAGGTCGGTCCGTGGCTGTATCGGTTGGCGGTAACTCATTCACTCTTGTACCGGCGAAAGCTCGGGCGAAAACGAAAGCTCGTCGAGCGATACGCCGAGCAGAATCGACCGCACGAGGGAGACTCGCGCACAGCCGATCCGTTGGACTGGTTAATCAGCCAAGAACGGCGAGGACTGATTCGCAAAGCATTGAAAAAGTTGGCTCCACGCGACGCGGAAATCCTGCTGTTGAAATACACCGAGGACTGGAACTACCACGAAATAGCCGCGCGACTGGGCATCAGCCACAGCGCAGTCGAGACACGGCTGCATCGGGCCCGAGCGCGAATGCGCGACGCCCTGGCGGAATTGCAGGTCGTGGAAAGTAAGTAACGCAACGAATATAAGTAACCGCGGATGAACGCAGATAAACGCTGATGGGAATTGATTTCAATGATCCGCGTCCATCCGCGTTCATCTGCGGTTCCTATTCCGGTTACAAGTTGGGACTGAGAAAATGATCGACGAAGTTTTGACAAGCGACGATGAACGATTGCTTGATCGCCTGGTTGACGGCGAACTAAGTGAAACGGAGCGCCGCGAGTTGCTGCTGCGGCTCGAGCGAGCGCCCGACGGTTGGCGACGCTGTGCGCTGGCATTTCTCGAGGCGCAGGTCTGGCGCGGCGAGGCGAAGTCGTGGGTCAATGAGCCGGCGCCCGGTGGCGCGAAACCGCAAGCGCGGGTTGCCGCCCAACGCGGGTGGCATGGAGCTTCGACACTGCTCGCTTATGCGACGGCTGCGGCGGTTCTATTGGCCGGGACGATCGTGCTTATTAAGGACCGCATGGGCGACACGGTCGCGAGGATTGAAGTTGCCGATGGGCAGACCGTCGAAATTCACGAAACTGGTAGTCGGTCGTCACCTCAACCGCGGCAGAATCCCAACCAGAATCTCCGCCTGGTCGTCAACGAAGGAGCCGGCGAGGAGAACGTCGTCGATGTGCCTTTGGTCGACGCCGGTCGTATGAATGAAGCCCTCTTCGGACAGTGGCAGCAGTCGCTGCCGCCGGAAGTTGTGCGGATGCTCGAGCAGAGCGGCCATCAGGTCGTGCGCGAGCGGAGGTTGGTGCCGATCGATCTCCGCGACGGTCGTCGCGTGGTCGTGCCGATGGATCAGGTCGAGATTCGACCGGTGAGCATCGGCTCATTTCAGTAAGTGTTGCCGTTTAGCCGCGTCGCTTGCGACGCGCGTGTTACAAGGAGAGCGATATGAAACGATTACTCGCGGCGTTGGCCGCATCCGCATTACTGGCCGGCCAGGCGTTCGGAGCCGATGAACCGAAGAAAGACGACAAGCCGGCGGCAACGTCGCCGTCGCGTCACGGCGAGGAAGGTCATCAAGGCCGCGCGCGATTCTTGCGCGGCGGCGAGCAGCCCTTTTGGATCGGCGCCATGTGCATGCCCGCCGACGAAATCCTGCGAGCCCAGTTGAATCTGGACCATGGCGCTCTGGTCGTCGGACACGTGATGCCCGACAGCCCGGCCGCCAAAGCGGGCCTCAAGGAACACGACGTGATCGTGAAAGCGGGCGATCGTGAGGCGACCGATCTCGGCGCGCTCGTTGCCGCCGTCAACGAGGCCGGCGAGAAAGAACTGAAGCTCGAAATTCTGCGCGGCGGCAAGAAGCAAACGCTCGCCGTGACGCCGACGAAGCGGCCGGCAATGGATGCTCCGTTCTTCCAAGGCGGCGGCTTTGGTCCCCAAGGTCCGCAGCCTTGGCAGGAACAGTTCCAGCGGCAAATGGACCAGGCGCTGAAGAATTTGCCTCAAGGCGAGGAAGGCCGGCGGCTGCGCGAATGGCTGGAAAAGAATCGCCGCGGCGACGGCGATCCGTTACGCATGCACATGTTCGGCCCGGGCGTCGTGATGCAGCAGGAAGGGGCCGGCTTGCCCGCGGGCGTCAGCGTTTCGATCACCAAGCAAGGCAGCGAGCCGTCAAAGATTCACGTTCAGCGGGGCGATGAGAAGTGGGACGTCACCGAGGGCGAACTCGATAAGCTGCCGCAGGATCTGCGCGGACCGGTCGCGAACATGCTCGGCCGAGCCGCAACCGGCGGGGGCATCGTCGTCGGGCCGTCGGGCGTCGTCGTCCAACCCGGCGTCCCGGGCGGCGACGCCAAGGTCGACATCCAGCCGAATCCACGCGGCGGGAATATGAATTCCGTCTTTATCGGACCGAATCCAGGCGATCCGCTGCGCGGCCAAATGCTCGAAGAGATGCAAAAAATGCGTCGCGATCTGGAGTCGCTGCAGAAGCGGGTCGATGAGCTGCAAAAGTCGCAAGGATCGAAACCAAATCGAATCTGAACAAACCGACGTACGGCGGGCACCGAACCGAGCGGTGTCCGTCGCCAAGCGGCCGAGTCGCACGCCTGAGAAGTCCGGGGCAGTCTCAGGATGCGGCTCGGCTATTTTGTTTCCACCGCCGAACGGACAAAGCACCACAGAGGCACCGAGACACGGAGAAATCAGGGAGGAAATGGGCCACAGATTGACACGGATTGAACACGGATCATAAGCACGTTAGCTATCTGTGTTTCATCCGTGTCAATCTGTGGCCACAAATATCCTCTGTATCTCCGTGGTTCGTATTTGAGCGGTTCGAAGCGCCAAACCACTCGACGGATGTGGGCAAACGCGATAATAATATTCGGTTTCGCTTCCCTTCTTGTCGCTTGATGAGGAACGCTCGATGACCGCTCGTCCGACGAAAGAGCAATTGCTGTCGCGCCCGATTTGCCACATCGACATCACGAAACAGGATGTGACGCCGCTGGTCGACCAGATGCGGCAAATGGCGTTTTCGGCCCGCGACCTGGCTCGGGCCGCCGACATCTATCACCGCATGCTCGACGACCGGGACTGCGGAGTCATTCTGTGTCTGGCCGGTTCGCTGATCAGCGCGGGCCTGAAGCAGGTGTTCGTCGACCTAATTCGGCACAACATGGTTGACGCCGTCGTCAGCACGGGGGCGAACATCGTCGACCAGGACTTCTTCGAGGGTCTCGGCTTCAGTCACTACGTCGCCGACGATCGCTACAAGGCCGGTCTGGACGACGACCTGCTCCGCGACCTGCACATCGATCGCATCTACGACACGTTCATCGACGAAGACGATCTGCGGATCTGCGACGACACGACGAAGCAGATCGCCGACGAATTGCCGCCGCGGCCATACTCGTCGCGCGAGTTCATCCGCGAAATGGGCGCGTACCTGAAGGAACACGGCAAGACGCCCCATTCGATCGTGGCGGCGGCCTACGATTGCGACGTGCCGATCTTCTGCCCGGCGTTTTCCGATTGCTCGGCCGGTTTTGGACTTGTCGCTCACCAGCATGGTCGCGGCGACCAGCCCAAGGTGTCGATCGACAGCGTCAAGGACTTTTACGAACTGACGCAATTGAAGATTCGCAACCCGACGACCGGCCTGTTGATGATCGGCGGCGGCGTGCCGAAGAATTTCGCGCAAGACATCGTCGTGGCGGCGGAAATCCTCGGCGTCGACGCACCGATGCACAAATACGCGATTCAGATCACGGTCGCCGACGTGCGCGACGGCGCGCTGAGCGGGTCGACGTTGAAAGAAGCCTCGAGTTGGGGCAAGGTCGACACCGTCTTCGAGCAAATGGTCTACAGCGAGGCAACGATCGCCGTGCCGCTCGTTTGCGGCTACGCATACCACCAGGGGGCATGGAAGCGCCGCTCCGGCAAGCATTGGTCGAAGCTTCTCGACGAAGTCCCTCAAACGACCTAACCGCGGCGCATTCCGGGAAGGCCCGAATCCCGCGAGCTATGATAACAGAGGCTCGCCGGTCTTTTGCGGGTTGAGGAACGTCGTGTGAAGAGCTACCGCGATTTGAAGTTCTGGGATCGGGCTCATCGGCTCGTGCTGCGCACGTTCGAACTTACGCGCAGCTTTCCGAAGGAGGAACTCGTCAGCCTCACGCAAACGATGCGGCGTACGGCGATGACGATCACGTCGTCGTTGGTGGAAGGATTCGCCTTGGGAAACGAGCGTGAAACGATCGGCTTGGTGCAAAACGCGATCGGCGCGTCGGGACAGTTTGAATATCAGGTCGTGTTGGCGCATGACCTGGGCTACCTGCCCGACGATCAATATCAGCAATTGACCGATGAGATCATCGAGATACGCCGGCAGTTGGCATCGCACTTGATACGCATCCAGTCGATGCACTAGCAGCGGCGAGTAACAGAGTGGCAAAGTAACAGAGTGGCAGAGTAACAAAGTGCCGGAGTAACATCGCCTAGCCGGATTACTCTTACACTCTCTCACTCTTGAACTCTGTCACTTGCTTCCTTTGCCGCCGCGCATCGTTTGCGGCGGATCGTGCTCCGGAACCTTCAATTCCTGTCGCAGCCGCGCCAACTCTTTCTCCAGCCGGGCTCGTTCCTGCGCATAGTTGGGATCGGCGAAGACGCTTTTCATTTCCTTCGGATCCGACTCCAGATCGAACATCTCCCATTCGTTCACGTCGGGCTCGTAGAAGTAAACGAGTTTGTAGCGCCGGTCGATCACGCCGTAATGGCGGCGCACCGAGTGCGGGCCTGGATATTCGTAATAGTGGTAATAGAGACTTGTGCGCCAATCGCTCGGTGTCTGACCTTTGAGCAGCGGTACGAGGCTGCGCCCTTGCATGTCGCCGGGCACCGGCAAGCCCGCGGCCTCCAACAGCGTCTCGGCGAAATCGAGGTTCGAGACCATGGCCTCGTTGACACCGCCCGCTTTGGCCGTGCCGGGCCAACGCATCATGAGCGGCGTCTTCACCGACTGCTCGTAAATCCAGCGTTTATCGAACCAGCCGTGCTCGCCGAGGTAGAAGCCTTGGTCGGATGAATAGACGACGATCGTATTGTCCGTCAGACCTTCCTTGTCGAGATAATCGAGCACTCGGCCGACGTTTTCATCGACCGAATCGACGCACCGCAGGTAGTCCTTGATGTAGCGCTGATACTTCCAGCGGATGAGATCCTGTCCTTGCAGATTCGCTTTCTCGAAGGCCGCATTCTCCGCGTCGTAGGCCTCGTGCCACAGTTTTTCTTGCTCGGGCGTGAGGTTCTTGGGGAAATCGAGTTTCAGATCTTTGCGGGTCATCGTCTTGGCGATGGTCATGTCCTGCGTGTGCTCGGCCTTACCGCGGCCCGCGTAATCATCGAAGAGCGTGTCGGGCTCGGGAATCGTGACATCGTCGTACTTGTTCAGATATTTTGGGCCCGGTTCCCATTCGCGGTGCGGCGCTTTGTGCTGGCACATCAACAGGAACGGCTTCGACTTGTCGCGCTTCGCCAGCCAGTCGAGCGAAATGTCGGCGATGATGTCAGGGGTGTAGCCCTGGTGGTTCACCTTGTTACCGTTTTCGATCATCGGCGGGTTGTAGTAGGCGCCTTGCCCCGGCAGGATGTGCCAATAGTCGAAGCCGGTGGGATCGGTCACCAGGTGCCACTTGCCGATCATGGCCGTCTGATAGCCGGCGGCCTGCAACAGTTTCGGAAACGTCTGTTGCGAGCCGTCGAATTTCTCGCCGTTCATGTTGGTGTAGTAGCCGTTGAAGTGGCTGTACTTGCCCGTGAGGATCACGGCGCGGCTGGGACCGCAGATCGAGTTGGTCACATAACAATTTCGAAAGAGCATCCCCTCTTTAGCGAGGCGGTCGAGGTTCGGAGTGCGATTGATCGTCGAGCCATAAGCCGAAATCGACTGATAGGCGTGATCGTCGGAGAACAAAAAGACGATATTCGGCCGTTTGGCATCGGCGGCTCCGACGGCGGCGCAGGCGAGAACGGTCAGAGTGAAGACGGGCAACAAAAGCGGTTTCACGGCAGTTTCCTCAGAGGTCGATTCGTTGGCGGCGGCGTAGAATTACCGGTCTGCACTAACCCGACGCGTCGGCGAAGACTCCGCATTGCGGAGCGTGAAGCGGCTCAATCCTAGATACGCAGACCGCGCATCGCTAGTAGCCGGCGCGCGAAAAGCCGCCGCGTCGTTTGTCGTCCGACTTATGAATTACTTCGCCCACGGATACCGCTTCGTCGACGATCCGTATTTTCTGGCAGGCACGGCGGTTCCCGATTGGCTGTCGGTCGTTGACCGGCGAGTGCGCGTGCGGCCGAAAGACGCCGAAAACCACGCTCAGACGGCCGACGGCGTTTCGGCCCGTATTGCCCGCGGGATCGCGCAGCATCACGCCGACGACGCCCGCTTCCACACGACGGACGCCTTCGCCGAATTGTCGTGGCGCTACACCGTCGCAATCCGCGACCTGTTGCCCGGCGACGACGGACTGCGGCCCAGCTTCCTCGGTCACATTCTGATCGAGATTCTGCTCGACGCCGTGATCATCGGTGAGCAACCGCAGTCGCTCGAGGCTTATTACCAGGCGATGAGCGAAGTCGATGCGGGCGTCGTGGAAGAGACGGTGAACCGCATTGCAACGGCAAAAACCGAGCGTTTGGCGCTACTTATTCCGGCCTTTACCCGTGAGCGGTTTTTGTGCGATTATTCCGACGACGGCCGACTGCTGCGGAGGCTGAATCAAGTGATGCGTCGCGTCGGGCTCGATTTGTTACCGGATCGATTTATGGAAGTTTTGCCGGCGGCGCGGCGTGAGGTGGCGCAGCGCCGGTACGATCTCTTACCCGCTAGTTGGATCTAACCAATCGCCGCAGACGCCGCGCGGCGCTTGCGGTTTCTCGACAAACGATGCTCTACGCCGCCGTAACCTACCTGTTGACGGGAATCGCCGCCGAGCCGGTGCCCGACGTCGTCGTCGTTTGCCCCACGGTGTTCCGCGGGACGATGGATCCTTGGATTGCCTACCGGCAGCAGCAAGGCCGCACCGTCGCGATCATCGATGCCGCCCGCACGCCGGACGATATTAAATCGCGGCTGCACGACTACTATCGGCTGAACCCGAAATTGTCGGTGCTGTTGGTCGGCGATTCCGAGCCGTCGTGCGCGTACAACCCGGCGGTTCGCAGCCGTTGCGTTCCGGCGCATATGGCCGAGGCCAAGGTCAACACGGCGTTCGGTTCCGAGCCGCAGATCGCCACCGACAACTGGTACGTCGATTTCGACGGCGACGATCTGCCCGACGCCCCGGTTGGGCGTCTGCCGGTCGATTCGGCATTAGAACTGGCACGGCTCGTGCGGCGAATCATCGACTATGAGCATTCCACCGATTTCGGCCGCTGGCGACGGCGCATTAACTTCATCGCAGGCCTCGGCAACTTCGGCGTCATCGCCGACACGGCGCTCGAGAACGCCGCCAAGTCGCTGCTGACGCGTTATCTTCCGCCGGCCTATGAATCGACGATGACCCACGCAAGTTGGGAGAGTCCGTATTGTCCGGGCCTGCCGCTGTTTCAGCTTGCCACATTGCGCCGATTCAATGAAGGCTGCCTGATGTGGGTGTACATGGGGCACGGGTTGCCGCGTGAGGTCGACCGAATCGAAACCGGCGAAGGGACGTTTCCGATCCTGCGAGCGAGCGATGTCGCGAAACTGCAGGCCAAGCAACACCCGCCGCTGGCCGTGTTTCTATCGTGCTACAGCGGCGCGTACGACGCCGGGCAGGACTGCCTGGCCGAGGAGATGCTGCGAGCCGACGGCGGGCCGATTGCGGTGCTGTGCGGGACGCGCGTCACAATGCCTTATGCGATGGCGGTGCTGGGTCAGGAACTAATGACGTCGTTTTTCCACGAGCGGCACGCCACGCTCGGCGAAGTGCTGTGTCATGCCAAGCGCGCTACGCTCAGTAAGCCGCGCGATGGACTGGAGGCGCGGCAATTCGACGCCATCGCGGTGACGCTCATGCCGATGCATGCCGATCTGAAGGCGCAGCGTCGGGAGCATTTGCATTTGTTCAATCTTCTGGGCGATCCGCTCATGCGGATGCCGCAGCCGGAGATCGTGTCGCTCGAGGCGCCGCGGAATTCGACGGCGGGCGATACGATGGCGATCAGCGGCAACACCCCGATCGGCGGTCGGGCAGTGGTCGAGTTCGTCGTCCGTCGCGATCGGTTCACGTTCGCGCCGCCGGAGCGCAAGGGCTACGATCCGACGCCCACCGGCCTGACGGAGTGTACCGACACGTATACGCTGGCCAACGACAGCCGCTTGGCCGCCGAAACCGTCGAGCTGTCGCCGGGCAAATTTTCGCTGTCTCTCAAGGTGCCGGCAGAGGCCTACGGCGAATGCCACGTTCGCGTGTTTGTCGAAGGCACGGACGACTTTGCGCTCGGTTCGGCCGACGTGAAAGTTCGTTCAGCTCCGCGAACGAAGTAGGAGCGGGCTGCGTAATCTATTTAGCCGCGTCGCTCGCCGACGCGCTCGATGGCGCGGGTCGGCGAGCGACGCGGCTAAATGGAAATTGATACAATTGCCGGCGCATGCCCGCTGCTTCACCCTCGCCGACGCCCGCTCCGCGACGACCCTTTCGCCGACGTCTGTTGCGCGGCGTCGTCGGCGCTCTTGCGGTCGTCGCGATCATCATCGCGGCACTGCCGACGTTGATCTCGTGGAGCCCCGCGCTGCGCAACTATCTGGTGCGGCAGGCCAAAGGGGGCTTTAAGGGCGAGATCGAGTTCGGCGACGTCTCGCTCGGTTGGTTTTCACCGCTGCGCGTGACGGGCGTCGTCGTCCGGCCGCCTCAAGGTTCGCAGTCGGCGCCGCGCGAGCCGGCGCTGTCGATCGAAAGCGTCGAATCCGAACGATCGCTCGCCGACATGTTGCTGGCCACCGACGATTTGCGAACGTTTCGCTTCGAGCGCCCCACGGCGCTGGTCGAATTCGTCGACGGCAAATCGAATTTCGCAGAGATGTTCACGCCCACCGAGGGCGAGCCGATGTGGCCGCGCTTGCAGCGGCTTGGCGCCAGGGTCCAGATCGTCGACGGCGCGCTGCGCTGGAAGTCGAACGCGACCAATGAGCCGTGGCAGATCGTCGGCGTGAATCTCGGCGCTGCGCTGCGACCTGCCTCGAAAAGCCCGAGCGGCAAGCCCGAAATTCTGGTCGATCGCGGCACGTTGGTCGACCACGAAGATTTGACCGTCGGCATGTGCGACGACGTGTTGAAGTACGTCAATCCGACGATGGCGAACATTTCTACGGTCCGCGGCGACATCACGATCGAACTCGACGATTGGCGTTTGCCGTTGGGCGACCTGAAAAGCGGTGAGCTCGGCGGACGTCTGACGATGCACAGCGTCGACGTCGGTCCCGGACCGTTCGTGCTCGGCGTCTTCAAGACGGCCGGCGAAGTGCCGATTGTCGGTGGACTCATCAAACAAATTCATCTACCGTCGTTCGTGCAAATTGCACGCGAGTCGACGGTGCCGTTCAAGATGGTCGCCGGCGGACGCATCCACCATGAAAACCTGCGGTTTAGCGTGGCCGACGTTGTCGATGTGAACAGCCGCGGCACCGTCGGACTCGACCAAACGCTCGACCTCGTTGCGGAATTAGGCATCCATCCGCCGAACCCTGATCAGCGCCGCGCAGCAATTCTGCGCGTGCTCACCGCGCAGGGCTGGCCCGTGAACGTTCGCGGCACTTTGCATGCCCCGGAAATCGATATCTCGCCGTTGAAATATGCGGCCGCACAGTTGGCGGCCAAGTATTTGGTCGACCTGGAATCGGGCAAACCGTCGATCGGCGCCGACGTGCTCCAGCGACTGAACGACGTCGGCCTTCCCGTACAGCCGAACGATGCTCGTTACATCGCCGAGCTGGTCAATCGCCTGCAGGGCCAAGCGACGGGAACGGCAGGCACTCTGCCGACGACGGCCGGCGACACGGCCCTACAAGCCGTCGGTGCCGCATTCGATATTTTGCACACGTTACAAGAACGGCGCGCACAACAAATGCAAAGCTTTCCGCCGCAGGCGCCTCCGCAGTTTGCGCCCAACGGCGCGATGCCGCCGGCTCCGCGACCGATCCCGCCGCAATTTGCACCCAACGACAACCCTCCGCCCGGCCTCGAACCGCAGCAGCCTGAGCCGCCGGCGCGAAGGCCGCTGTTGCGCAAGGGGCTGCGCATGTTGCTGGAAGCGGCCGATCAAGCGATCCAACCGCAACCGCCGCCGCGCCCTCCGGCCCCGACGGCAACGCCCTCCGCAACTCAACCAAACCCCTGAGCGCCGCCGGCTCGCAGGCCGCGCCACTTCCCGCCTCCGAACCGCCGGCTATACTGTGGGTCTTAGCTCTGGGGACCCTGCCTTAGCGTGAGTTGCCGACGACGATGGCCAATGCATTTGATCCGTATCGCGAAGCGCTCGTAGTCGAGACGAAGACGATTTGGCCGGCGGAGTTTGACGGACTTTCGCCCGCAGAGAAAGGCCGCATCGAGGGCCGGCTGCACGGCTCGCCGCAGGAGGCGGCCGACATGGACTACACCCGCCTACACACCGGTTTCTGTCGCGACATTACCGTAACGGCCGCCGACGTCGAACGAGTGAAATAATGCCGTCGGCGTTGCCACTAATCCGCTAGCAAGTTGCAACGTCCGACTTTTGACTTCTGACCTCTGATTTCTGCAATGCTTCCTCGCCGCACCGTTCACGTTGCACTTGGCGAGCGAAGTTATCCGATCGAAATCGGCACCGGCAATCTGCCCGACGCCGGCCGGTTCCTGCTCACGCGACGTCAAGTCTCGCACTCGGTGATCATCACCGACGCCAACGTCGAGAACCGCCACGCGATGACCGTGGCCGAAAGCCTCAGCGCCGCTGATATCACCGTCGATCTGTTGGTCGTCGATCCGGGCGAAGGCGCAAAGAGCGCCGAGGCGCTCGAGGGCCTGTGGAACAAGCTGCTCGACTTGGGAACCGATCGCCGTACCGTGATCACCGCCGTCGGCGGCGGCGTCGTCGGCGACTTAGCCGGTTTTGCGGCCGCGTCGTATGCCCGCGGTCTGGCGTTTCTGCAGGTTCCCACGACGCTCTTGGCCCAGGTCGATAGCTCGGTCGGCGGCAAGGTCGGCATCAACCTCGCCGGCGGCAAGAATATGGTCGGCGCCTTTTGGCAGCCGGTCGGCGTCGTCATCGATACGGCCGTGCTCGACACGCTGCCGGCGCGCGAATATCGCGCCGGTCTGGCCGAGGTCGTTAAATACGGCGTGATTCTCGACGCCGATTTCTTCGCCTACTTGGAAGCAAACGTCGAAGCGCTCAACGCCCGCAAAGCCGAGGTACTTCGCGAGGTCGTGGCTCGTAGCTGCGAGTTGAAGGCGCAGGTCGTCAGCCGCGACGAGCGCGAGGAAACCGGCCTGCGGGCCGTGCTGAACTACGGCCACACCTTCTGCCACGCCTTCGAGACCTTGACGAACTACGACACGCTCTTGCACGGCGAAGGTGTGGCGATCGGCATGATGTGCGCGGCTCGGCTGGCCGAGCGATTGGGCCGGATCGACGGCTCGCTCGGCGATCGCCAAGAAAAACTGCTGACGGCGCTGGGGCTGCCGGTCGCGGTTCCCGAAATCGATCCGGAAGAGGCAATTCGCGTGATGGCCCGCGATAAAAAGGTCGAGCACGGCAAGCTGCGGTTCGTACTTCCGAGCCGGTTGGGGCACGTGGAACTCGTCGGCAACGTGCCGGCGGAAGAAGTCCGCGCAGCGATGAATGACTAGCGAAATCTCCAAATCTTAAGCACCAAGTTCCAAACAAATCTCAATACTCAAATCTCAAATGAAAGTCATCGTAAACAACGTTTTCGTGTGGACTGCATGCGTTCTGGGATTTGGATCAGTCGCATCGACTAACGCCGACAATTGGCCGCAGTGGCGGGGGCCGGAAGGCAACGGCATTAGCCGCGAGAGCGGCTTGCCCATCGAGTGGAGCGAGACCTCCAATATCGTTTGGAAAACAAAGTTGCCGGCTTGGGGCAACAGCACGCCTGCAATCTGGAACGACGCGATCTTTCTCACGACGCAGGAGGGCGAGACCCTGTCGGCGCTGCGGCTCGATGCCCGCGACGGCCGCATCGAGTGGTCAAAGCAAATCGGCGCCGCCGAAACCGTGCGCGAAGCCGAAAAACGCTCCGTGCAGAAGTTTCACAAGCTACATAACAACGCCAGCCCCTCACCGGTGACCGACGGCAAAACGGTCGTCTTCCATTTCGGCAACGGTGATCTGGCGGCCTTCGATTTCGACGGCAACCAACTTTGGAAGCGAAACCTGCAAGACGACTACGGGCCGTACAGCATTTGGTGGGGCCATGCCAACAGCCCCGTGCTCTACGGCGACATGGTGATCAATGTCTGCATGCAGGACTCGCTGGAAGGAACGGCCGCGACGAAAAAGGCACTGAGTTACGTCGTTGCCCACGATCTGAAAACCGGCGCCGTCCGCTGGTTCACGTCGCGTTCGACCGTTGCCGAAGCGGAGCAGTTCGATTCCTACACCACGCCGGTGTTTCATCGCACGGCCGACGGCATCGAAATGATCGTCATGGGCGGCAATCAGCTCGACGCCTATGATCCGGCCACCGGCAAAATCCGTTGGCTGCTGACCGGCCTCACCGGCGGACGCACGATTACCGGCCCGGTCGTCGAGGGCGATGCGGCTTACGCGACGCGCGGCCAAAAGGGCGAGTTGATCGGCGTGCGGTTGCCGACGTCTCCCGGATCCGCGTCGGGATTGTCGGAGTCGGCCGTGCTCTTTCGCCACAAGGAACTGACGCCCGACAGTTGCACACCGGTCGTTTGGCAGGGGCGCGTCTACACCGTGGCCGATCAAGGCATCGCTCAGTGCCTTGATGCCAAAACCGGCCGACAAATCTGGAAGGAGCGACTGCCGGGCGACTACAAGGCCTCGCCGATTGTCGCCGAAGGTCGCATCTACTTCCTCAACAAGGCGGGCCTGACGACGGTCGTCGCCGCCGGCGACGAGTTCAAGAAACTGGCCGAAAACCAACTCGACGACGAAACGCTCGCCTCGCCGGCCGTCGCGGACGGCCGTTTCTACCTCCGCGGTCGCGAACATCTCTACGCGATCGGAAAAAAGTAGCTGACCGGAAGTTACTGCTGCGTCTCGCGCACGAACGTGATGTAGTCCGTGTTGACCGCCGTGCCGCCGCTGCGGCCGATGGTTTTGGCGATTTGCCCGCGATGGTACGGCCCGTGGGTAATGACGTGCGTGAGGATGTCGACGACGGGCGTAACACACTCGATGCCTTGGCTGGTGCGATAACGAACCGGCCGTGTCAGTTGATCGTCGCCGAGTCGCTCGACAAAGTCGCGATAGCCGGCCTCATTCTCCGCCGCCAACGCCGCGCACTGGTCGAGCCCCAACGTCGGCCAAACGGGATGCCGCGCCTCGCGCTGCTCGAGCCGCGCCAGCCACACATGCTCCGCAGCCAGCAGATGCGCCAATAGCGGCAATGCCTCGGTCTGCGCAGCAGACGCGCCACGCAGCGCCTCGAGTGTCCGCCGATCGGCCCACGCCGTGTAGCGGAACATCTTTGCCAGGTACGCTCTCATTTCCCGTTGTCCATTGATTGCCGTCGTCAGCTCACGGCTTCAGCCGCGTTGCGTCGATCGTTGTCATCCGCCCATAACCTTCCGGCCAGCTCGATTCGATTTCCGCTTGGCCGATGTAGTCGCTTTGGTTAAGCGTCGCTTTCCAATCGGCGGCGGTTCGGCCGCGAGCGTCGAGGTAGACCTTTACCAGATACTTGCCGGCCGGAAGCGCGGGCTTCGAAGTTCGCCAGGCCGCGGCCCGCGGTGAGTCCGGGTCGGCCATGAGCGTCAGCGTGTGCTGCCACATTCGGCCCTTGCCCCAGTTCGGGCGATCGGTGCTTGCGATCGGCCGCAGTTCCCAGGCGCCGCGCGAAGCATCCCAAGCGTACACGTCGGCCTGCAAAAGAGCGTCGCCCCAAACCTGCTGCGTATTTGCGAGCTTGATCCAACTCTCCGAGCCGAAACGCTCCGGCGCGCCGGCGGTTTTCGGCAGGGAGGCGGCGGTGGCATATCGGCCGCCGACGATCTTGGCGTAATCCTCGATCCAAGTGCGAAACGCCTTATAGCCCTGATCGCCGACGACGAATTTCTTGCCGCCGCCGTGCTTCACCTCCATGAGCGGCTTGAGCAGAAGCAAGCTTTTCTCGGGCCGTTTGACGTCGATCAGATCGGTCGAAAGCAAATAATCCATCGTCGCCTCGGGCCCGGCGGCCTTTATCCAGGCGACTTGGTCGCCGAACTCTTTCACACGTTTCTGGTTTTCAGCGCTTCCTTCGGTGTGGCAGTTCATGCAGCGGAAGCGCATGGCCCAGATGTTGTTTTCGAACGACTCCAGAAGCCGGTCCTTGCGACCGTGGCGAATCACCTCCGGCGGGTTCTTCGGCGCCGCCAATTCGCGGGCCGCGAGTTTCGGCGCATCGCGCAGGGCCGGATCGCCGGCCGACGCCTTGATCCAGGCTGCAAACGCCTCGAACTCGGCGGCGCGCACCTTTTCGTGAATCAGGTCGGCCTCGCGGTTGTTTTCCTCGCGCATATTGATCAGCTTGAGGATTTTTGATTCCTCGGGCTTGGCGAGATCGATCAAGCCTTGATCGCGCAGTGAGAGGAATGTCTTTTCGTGTGACGGCAGGATGTAGTTTTTCAACTCGACGCCGCCGAGATGGCATTGTGTGCAACTCGACGGGTTCGGCGACTTGAAGATCGGCATGATTCGGCGTTGGAAAATGTCTTGCGCCGACTCGTCGGCGAAGGCCCCGCCGCCACAACACGTCGCCGTGATCAGATACGCAATCGCAATTCGACTTCTCATAACACTTTCCCCGCCGGTTCGTTAACCAGCGCTCGCAGAGGGAATTGGAACTTACCAAGCTTTCCACCGTAGTTTCCCGCACTGACGGCGGCAACGTCCGGACCGACGACGGCGGAGAGCGATCGTTTCATAGCCTCGGCCACGCTCGCCTCGTCGACGCCGTCGATGACCAGTTCGTAGGCGCATTGGGCGTCGCGATGCAGTTGTGTGTCGACTTGTCCGCGAAGGCTTGGGCAATAGGCATCGGCCGTCGAGGCGACCAAGCCTTTGTAGCGCGAGCCGACTTTGCTGCCGCTACGGGCAATGCCGCCGGGGAACGGCGTAATCACGCCTCGCATGTCGGCGATCGCTTCGACGGCGCGCCGAGCGGCATGCAAGCCGCCGTCCATCGAACGGGCTTCGATAATCAAGTTCCCCCCGGCCACTCCCTTGCCGACGCCGAGCTCGTGTTCGACCAGGAACTCGCCGTCCATCACCGGTACGCGCCAATACCGACGACCGTCGAGCCGCTTGCTCTTCTGGAACCCGTCGCCGAAATAGCGGACGTGTTTACCCAGCGCGATCGTCTCCTCGGCGCCGGGCAGCCCGTCGTACACGGCCGTCGAAGGGCAGGTCATCAGGCACTGGCCGCTGCGACGTGGAATCGCCTTGGCCAAGGCCTCGGTCGAAAAGCCGAAGGCCAGCACGGAGGCGCCGGGGCGGCGGTCGGGCGTCTCGCTCACTTCCAGCATGCATTCCACGCCGACCTCTGCATCGCAAGCGATCACGGAACTGCCGTAGCCGGTGAATTCGCGCAGGGCGGCATCGAGCCAGTAGTTGTCGTGGGCCGTGACGATGAGCCGCACGAAGCGCATCCGAAACGCTTCGGCAAATGTGTCGATGATTTCGGTGCCGTTAAGATTCATGAATGCCGCGAGGCCGGACGTCTTGAATCGCGTCATCCTGACGCGCCGCGGCGGCAAAATCCAGGCGTCGTCGGAGGCCGTTATTCCGGGAGGTCGTCTTTTTCGATCCAGACGTCGTTGGGGCCGACCGGCGGCACGTCGTCGTCAAAGGCATTAAGCCACAGCAGCCTGAATGCGACCCGTCTTTTCCGTGCCCGACGTTCGTCTGGCCGATTTCGATCGCGCGCTGCCGCCGGCTGACGACGCAATGACGCACCGGAGACCGGCGAGCATCCATAGAAACGACCGGAATTACAGTCGTCTTTGAATCGACGACCCTCGAATGGGATGCGCATGACGTTTCTCGGCCGGCCGTGATTTCCAGAGCGCAGTTCGAGACGCCGGCATTCTACAATCGTTGCAATACAGTCAATAGTCAAAATTATGTACACATTATTGAATCGTTTAGGATTAAAAACACAACCTATAGCTTGTCGTTTCGCTTTCCACGCGGTAAGCTGAATTCAATCGCGAAAACGTTCGCGACCGTAACAAAAACCCGATTTATCCCCCTCACGACTATGACTCTCATCCCGTTTGAACCTCAGGAAATCGACAACATCGCGCTGCGCGTCCTCGATCTTGCGTCTGCCGTGCGCAAGATGGCCGAGAAGGCCCGCCAAAACAACATCCGCCAAATCAATCTCCACGCCAACAAGATTCAAGAGTGGCTGGGAAAGATGGAAGAGTGGGCCCACGACGCCGGTGCCCGCGTTGACGCCGAGATCAGTAAGCTCGATGCGACCAGGCGAGCGCAACAGCTGTTGCAGAAGAACAAACGCAAGTAGCTCGTTGCGGCGACGAAAGGAATTACGGCACGTGCGCCGTCCAGTCCACGTTGCCAAACTTGTCTGCCGCCCATCGCTCGGCCTCGGCCGTCGGCAGGTCGTTCAACGTCTCCGCGGCGCCAAAAGCGCCGCGGAGATTTTTTTCCAGCGTCGCAGGATCGATCGGCACATTGGTCACGAAATCGCCGTGCGATCGGCCGGCGCGATACTGTGGTTGTCGCGGCGGGGTGCGCAATAGCTCGCCGATCGTCGCCAATGGGAAGTCGTGCAGCAGCGTACCGTGATACAGGAGATGCTCGCGGCGGCAGCGTAAGCTGTTGCCCGAGAATTTCCGGTCGCCGACGGCGAGATCACTGGTGCCGGATTTCATGGCTTCGGGCACAATCGGCCGAATCGCCTCGAGCACTCTCGAGAGCACGAAGCGGTGCGCTTCGTCGATGGCCCGCAGATGGGGGCGCCGAGCAAAGCTCAGTACGACGGAAAACATCAGACAACCCGGACCGATGACGACGGCTGCGCCGCCGCTGGTGCGCCGCAGGATCGGCACGCTCCGACGACTGCATTCTTCGACGTTCACCTCGCCGGATAGCGACGACGAACGGCCGATCACGACCGCCGTCGTTCGGGCCTCCCAGATACGCAGCACTTCCAGCGGCGCATTGCCTGTTTCTGCGCGTTCCAAGAGTGCTTCATCCAGACCGAGATCCGCGGCCGGCGTTTCGCAGGTATGCGCAAGATAAAACACGTTACGGGCCCGGCAACGGCGGCAACTTCGCGCCGTAATAGACGGCGCGATGGCGATTGTCATCGAAGGCAAAGTGCAAGTACTCTCGGTCGGCGGTCACGAAGCCGTCGGGATAATTCATTCGCCCTTGCGGACCGTCACACGACTCGGCTTGCAACACGCGCCGATACGGCCAGGTCTTCAAGCCGTCGAAGCTGATCCACAGCGCCATCGGACTGCGGTGCTTCGGGTTGGGGTTATGGAGAATCGCGACCGTGTCGCCGCCGAGTCCGTAGAGTGTGGCCTTCGAGCCCGGATTGGGAATGTCGGTTTTCGCGGCGAATTCCGGCCAGGTGCGGCCGCCGTCTTTCGATTCGGCGTAGTACAACACGCCGCCCAACCGATCGCCGCGAATGATCATCGCGATCCGGCCGTCGGACAGTTCGACAATGTTGTTCTCGGCCCAACCGAAGTAGCGGTCGTTGTCGGTGATTCGAATGTTGCCGTGCTCGGTCCAGGTGCGGCCGTCGTCGCTCGACATCAACACGCCGTTGCGCGGATTGGTGAAGGCCCGCTCGAGCGGCGGTTTTTGCTGTTCGGATTCAGGGCCGATGTAATGTTGAAACGGGACCAGAATGCGGCCGTCGCGTGTGACGATATGATTCCGCAAGAACGTGCGATTCTGCAAACGGCCGGGCGCCGGCTCCGGCGTGCTCCACGTGAGGCCCGAATCGTTACTACGCAGGATCCAGCTGCGCCAATCGCTGTTCCAATGCTTCGAGTGGGTCGAAAAGAAGAGCGTCATGCGCCCCTTATGAATCATCAGCTCGGTCGGGCCTTGGCCGATCGTTTTTCCTTGGCGCGGGAACGACGTATCGAACGGCTCGGCCTTCGACCACGTGCGGCCTTGATCGGTACTGCGGGAGACGGCCGTGTAGTTCAAGGGCGAAGGCTCCGTGTCGCCGCCGGCGAGAAAGAACAGCACCCACGAACCGTCGGGCAATGCGCGGAGCGTGGTATCGCAGACCATCTTGTTCGGCGTGACGCCGTCGTAGATTACCGTCGTGCGGTCGAGCTTCGCATCTTCGGCGGTTTGCTTTTGCCAATCAACGGCAAAGGCCGACGCGGTGTGGCAAGCGATGAAGGTCGTGATAAGAAAAGCGGCCGATCGTTTCATGAATGCTCTCTACTTTTCGGCGGCGTTGACATCGATTACCGCGCCTTGGCTGCGCAGGATGCTCTGCATTTCGGCGACCGCAACGGTTCGCGGTTGTTTCGAATCGCGGATCGCCAAATGTGCGGCGACGCCGGCGGCTTGTCCCAGCGCCATCCAAGTCGGTTCCATACGGATCGACGAATAAGCAATGTGCGTCGTCGAAGCAGCAACGGGGACCAACAAGCCGTCGATCTTCCGCGGCACCATGATGCCGTAGGGAATCTGATAGGGCCGCGTGATCTCGGCCAACATACAGAGATAGCCTTCGAGCACGCGAGTGTCGCCGGCGCGACGCTTCTGGATGGGGAAACTATCGATCGGAAATTCGCCCACGGCGACGGCATCTTCACGCGGCTGGGCGCCGTTGCCGCCTTGGCGCGTGACGTCGCGCTCAGTCAAGGTGTATTCACCGACCAGCCGTCGTCCTTCGCGAACATAGAGCTGGAAAGGAAAGTGTCCGTTGTCGGCGAATTCGTCGAGCGCCAAGTGATAACGGTTGGCGAGTTCTCGATCGGCCGGCGGCATCGCGTCGTCGTTCTGCAAGAACCACAGGAGTCCCAACGTGAGATTGCGGATTCGCTCGGCGATCCGCTCGCGACCCGACGGCTCGGCTTCCAAATAGCCGTGGTTTTCCTCAACGAACACGAACCCCAAGCCCCGCGGGTTCATGTTCACATCGGTCTTGCGATTAGGAATGTTGGCAATCGTGAAGGCGATGCGAGTGACGGTTGCGTTCTGACCGAACCGCCCGGAGGTCAGATCATCGACGTAACCGAAATAGCGGCTGCGGTCGTAGTCGGCGGGCGGCGAAGTCAAGTGAAACTGATTCGCGGGATCAGTCGAGAAGCAGAGCCGATAGGTGTAGGCGGGGAGCCGTTTGTCGCCCACGCCGGATCCACCGAAATGCTCGTGGTTGCGAAAATCGAGATAGATTTCGCCGGCATGCGGCTCGTTGAATTCGTCGCGCGATTCGCGTCCCGTGCGGAATTCGGCGCCGGCCGAGGCGTAGACATCGCCTTCGTACGTGGCATCGATGAAGAGCTTGCCCCGTAACGTACGCCGTTGTGCCGTGGCGCGGTCCTGTACCTCGACGACCGTCACGCGGTCGCCGCTCGTCTCGGCTTTTATGAATTGATGATGCTTCAGGACCGTGATTGCGGCCTGCTCGTTCACCAGTTCGTCGAAAATCTTCTCGGCGACCGACGGTTCGTAGTAGTAACCGTCGCGGCAAAGGCGGACGTTTTCGGACTCGGCGCCGTAGCGATCGACGTAATACCGCTTGACGCGGTCGACGAATTCACGAAACAGGCCTTGAATCATCGGACGGTTTTCGATGTCGCTCTTGCCGAGGCCGGCGGTGCTCATACCGCCGAGATGCTTGTGATACTCGACCAGCGCGACGGAACGACCGAGCCGAGCAGCCGTGACGGCGGCGGCAATTCCACCGGGCGTGCCGCCGATCACCACGACGTCGAAGTCGTTGTCGTCGGCGCGCGATGACCGCTGTTGAGCCGGTGCCGAGGCGACGGCTGCGAATCCGACGACCGCGGATCCGACGAATGTTCGTCGACGAATTCTTGGCGTCTTCATTGTGGTTTGCTCGCCGCGGTATCGCGGCCGAAGGTCAGCCAGGAAAGATCGAACCGCGCAAAATGGATTTCGTCCCAGTAGTGCGTGCTTCCCTTCGGACCGCGCTCGTAAACGAGGCCGATCGTGCCGTCGGCGAGCACGACGAGGTCGGAATACGAAGACGGATGGGGCCAAATCGTTCGGCCGGCGGTCCAACTTTCGCCTTCATCGTAGCTGACGCGGACCGTGAGATTGTAGCGGCCGTAGGGATGCTCGGGCTGACGAAAGGGCGAGGCGGGGCTGGAAAACAACAGCCGATTCTTGCCGTCGGTGGTCGTACGGGAGAAGCGCTCGACCGAGCCGTGGCAACGCGGCGTGATCAGTTCCTCGGCACGATGGACCGGCTCCCAGGTCTCTCCGCCGTCGCGACTGACGGCGATCAAATGTCGCAGGTTGTCCGGCGCATCGGCGGCACTTTCGTTGCGCGAGACGACCATCACCGCGCCTTCCGCGAGTTCGACAAGTTGGCATTCGCTCGTGTTTTCTCCGATCGTTCCGCCGAGTTGCCACGATGTGCCGTGGTCATCGCTGTAGAAACAGTGCGCGAAACTTCGTAGTCGCCCGCCGCCGACGTCTTCGCGATGCCGGGCGGGCACAATCAATCGGCCCTTCTTGGGACCGTCGGATAGCTGCACGATCGCATGGCCCGGCCCGACGCCGTAGCGCTGCGACCAACCACGTTCCCAAACGGCCATGCGTCCGCGCGGCGGCTTGTCGTCGTCGTCCGGTTTGCCGCTTTGCAGGCGGTCCCACTCGGGCCGCGTCACTTGTTCGTGCACGGAGACGGGGCCGTGCCAAGTCGCGCCGTCGTTGGTGCTCGTGAAGTAGTGATACTTCTTCTTGTCGCGCAGAAAGAAGAGCCACAGTTTGCCGCTCGTGCGATCCGTTCCGACGGTGATGTCGGTGCACACGCGATCTTCGTCATCGAAGATGATTTGCTCATCGCTCCAAGTGCGGCCGTGGTCGCGGCTGCGCTTCATCGCGATGTCGTGATTGCCGATGTCGCCGGGACCGTCGTTGCGTTTCTCGGCGAAGACCAAGAGGTCACCGCCCGGCGCTTGCAAGATCGCGGGAATGCGATAATTCGGCTTGTTCTGCGGCGCGACCGGAAAAACGAGCGTGGTTTCGAACACCGGCTCGGCGGCAGCCGCAACATGCGCGAAAACGCAAGCGACGAGCGACGTCGCAACGCCCATGCGCCGACACGTCACGGATGTTGCCCGTGTTTCAGGAGGAAGTCGAGCATGGGCTGCGACTCGAAGAACGCCGGGTCGCCTTCGTGGCCTTTGGCGGGGACGACGATCAATTCCATCGGTCCGCCCAACGCTCGGTAGCGCTCGAAGATGATTTGACTGTTGTGCTCGATCGGCACGGTTTTGTCGGCATCGCCGTGGATGTGCAGGATCGGAATCTTGGCGGCGGCGATCGGCCGGAGTCGTTCGGTCGGGTTATGCGAGGCGAGTTGTGAGTCGAGCGTCGCCTCATCGACACCGTACATCGGCGCCGCTCGTTTCAAGCCCGGAAAACTTCGCAAGTCGCCGACGGGGAAAATTCCGGCGATGCAGGCCACAACATTAGGATGATCGGCGGCGAAGTTGTAGTGATTCAATCCGCCGCGGCTCTGAGCCAGCAGGCAAACCTTCGGCGACAGGCCGTATGCTTTGGTCGCATAGTTGTAGAACTCGGTGAATTGTTCGCGGCTCGGCGGGTTGGCGAACGTCTCGCGAACGTAGATGCCGGCCACGTAGAAACCGCGGTCCATCAGCCGTGTCAGGAGCCAGGCGTTGGGCTCGCCGGGATGCGTGCCGATGGTCGGGGCGTACCAGACCCAGGGCTTCGCGCCGTTCGGTGCCGGCTTCGTCGGGTGAATCACGAAGGCGTCGCAGTCGGCGACGCGGAAGTCATCACGTCGGCCGCCGAAATTGCTCAGCGAACGAGCGGGCTCGGTCGCGTCCTTGCCGTCGGTGAGCCACTCGAGATTGAACCGTGCCAACGTCAGATAGGCATAGCTCGTCGATTTTTTCTTCTCTTTGTCGCTGTCGCGACCGCGCTCGTAGAGGCACAGGATCGTGCCGTCGGGAAGCACCGCGAGATCGCTGTAGGCGCTGTAGCCGGGATCGAGCACCTTATTCACCGGCCAAATCTTGCCTTCGTCGTAGCTGAGCTTGATCGAGATGTTGCGCCGATCGCGGCTTTTGCCTTCGGCCGCCTTGCCGTCGTAGCGATCGAGATTGTGGGGGTTGGCGAACAGAATGCGATTCTTCAGCGCATCGGGACGATTCGAGTAGCGGACGATGCTCGCCATGCAAATCGGCTCGACCAGCGCATCGTCGAATTTCGGCTTCGACCAACCGGTGGCACCGTCGGAACTCACGGTGACCAAGCGCCGCTGCGCCTTCGACTCGCTACGGACATTGAGCATCACGCGGCCGTCGACCAACTCGACGAGGACCGTTTCGTTGGGAAATATCCATTCGTCGGTGTTCGGCACGGCAATCTCGCCGCGCTTCCAGGTTTTGCCGCGGTCATCGCTATAGATCGTCGCAGTAACCGAGGGGCGATGCGCGTGCCCGCCGGTACCGGTCGAAAGCCAGACCGGAACGACGAGCCGGCCCGAATGCGGGCCGCGCTGCAACTGCACGCCGTGGGCCGGCCCTGTGGCCAGCACCTTCCAGTCGTAATCGCTTTTAAACGGCTCGAACGCGGACGACGTGATTTCGACGGGCGCCGACCAGGTCACGCCGTCGTCGTCGCTGCGAATGTAGAAGCAGCGGCAATACTCGAGGCAATAGAGCATGTGGACCGTGCCGTCGCGATCGGCGAAGGCCGCGGCGTTGTTGTAGGTGACGTCGTCCGGGTTGGCGAGGTTCTGCGCCAGTGCGACCGGGTTCTTCGTTTTCGGGCCCGGCACGTCGGAGATTTTTTGCCGCGAGCTCCATGTGCGGCCGCCATCGGTGCTGCGGCGGAGCATGATGTCGATTGTGTCCCAATCGCTTTTGCCGGTGCGGCGGGCCTCGCAATACGCCAGCACTGTGCCCTTGGCCGTGACGACGACGCCGGGGATGCGATAGAGCGCGTAGTCGTCTTTGCCTGCCTCGAAGAGATCGCTTTTCTCGAGCAGCGGCTCGGCGGCGCCGACATCGCCGGCACAGCACACCGCGCACACAACGGCGGCGAGCCGGAATCTGGCAAGTCTCGACATGGCGATCGAAGCTCCCGTTTTGGAATGACGGCCGAAACGGCGCATCATTACCCAAACAGTTGCTCGACCGCAACACCCCCGTCGACGAACTTAATCGGCCGACCGATGGGGCTCATGTGCTCCTTCTTGGCGTTCACGCCCAGCGACTTATAGATCGACTGGAACAGATCTTTTTCGGTTACAGGGTTGTCGGCGACCGTTTCGCCGGCGGCGTCGGTCGAGCCGATGACTTGTCCGCCGCGAATGCCGCAGCCGGCCATCACCGCGGAAAACGCACGCGGAAAATGGTCGCGACCCGTACGCGGATTGATTCTCGGCGTGCGGCCGAACTCGCCCATCCAGACGACCAGCGTCCGGTCCAACAGCCCGCGCTGCTCGAGATCGGTGAGCAAATAGGCGAACGGCTGATCGAGCTGTTTCGTCAGACCGCGGCAGGCAGTGAAGTTATCCTGGTGCGTGTCCCAGCCGCCGATATTGAGTTCGACGAAGGTCACGCCGCTTTCGACCAGACGACGCGCCAACAGACATGCCGCCGCGAAACCTTGGCCTCCGGCGCGGCCGCCGCCGCCGCGCGGTCCCGCCTCGGCAACTATCTGGGTGCCGTAAGCCTCTTTCACGGCAGCCGATTCGCTATTGAGATCGAAGGCCTTCATCTCGGGGCTGAGCACCATGCGCGAGGCGTTTTCGTAGAGCTTCTGGTGGTCGCTCGATCGCGAAACCGGGCCGACGGCCGATGCTTCGCGCAGCCGTCCGATCAAGTCGACGCGACGGCGAAAGCGATCCTCCTCGGTCGCTGCTTGGGCGTTGTCAGGCACACGTCCGGCCGCTTGCACATTGAATGCATCGAAGCGGCTCCCCAAGAAACCTCCGCTGCCCGCCACCGGAATCGGGTTGCCGACGCGCACAAAGGCCGGCAATTCGGACGCGGCGTCGGCGAGTTCGTGGGCCGTGGCGGCGCCGACCGAAGGAAACTGCACGCTTGCCAGCGGCAGGTACGACGTATGCATGAGGTGCGTCGCCCGCTGATGATCTCCTTCGCGACTCGTCATCGAGCGGATGATCGCCAGCTTGTCGGCAACCTTCGCCAAGTGCGGAAGATTGTCGGCGAGCTTGATTCCCGGGACATTCGTGTCGATCGTTTTGGTTTCGCCGCCGTTGGCATGTTCCGGTTTGGGGTCGAATGTTTCGAATTGGCTGGGACCGCCTTGCATCCAGAGCAGAATGCAGGCCTTGTGCTCACGGCGGAGTTCTGCAGCCTGCAGACTCAAACCGTCGCGCCAATTGAGCGTCGTCGCGGCGGTGCCTCCCGCGGCCAGCATTTTCAAGACGTCGCGCCGCGCGACCACGCCGTCACGGTTGACCGACAAGCGAACATGCCGACGAAGAATGGCATTCATGGTTTGATTCCTGAATCGACGTGCGTCACAAGCAACGCGGCAACCTGGGTTAATTCCGATAGCGAATTTCTTCCGAGTTCAACAGCGACCAGTACAGATCTTCGAACGCTTCGGTTCGATCGCCCACTTGTTTGATGTAGTCCAAGCAGACGGCCGTCTCTTGTTTGCTCGGCTGTCGCGATAGTATTTGCAAATAGAGTTCGGCCGCGGTTTCTTCGTCGTCCAGGCCGCGACTCAGCAAGTCGGACAACGTCGATCGGCCGTACTGACCCGTGGCCGCCTGAGTGATGAACTGGGTGTTCATCAGAAACAGGGCCTGCGGGATCGAGTCGGAAATCTCTTCGCGCCGCAAACTCGGATCGAAGCCGAAGAGCTGGTAAAACGGCTGCCGGGCGCCGCTGCGCCCGCCGAAGGCACGTCCGTCGCCGTCCGGCGGAGGATTGAAGAGGTTGATACCGACGGCTTGCGACAACACGTCGATCAACTGATCCGCCCGCAACCGCCGCGGCACATTCGCGGTAAACGGCGTCTCGTCGGGCAATCGCTTCGGCCGGCTTTGCCGCCGGTAAGCGTCGGTCGCCGTAATCGTGCGGAAGAGCCATTTCACGTCGTAGCCGCGGTCGGCAAACTGAGCCGCCAAATAGTCGAGCGTTTTCGGCGCGGAGCAATGTCGTTCCGGGCCGATGTCGTCGACCGGCTCGTAGAATCCCTCGCCGACAAGTTCGGCCCAAATGCGATTGACGAAAGCCTTGGCAAACCAAGGATTGTCTTTGGCGGTCATCCACACGGCCAGCGCATGGCGTCGTTCGTCGTCGGTGGTGCCGGTTGCCATTGGTTTGTCGGTGGCGAAGAAGACCGGGGCGACTTCAGTCCCCGGCGACGACGGGTCCTTCAGGTCGGGCATGAAATGTTCTTTGCCGGCTTGCCCTTGCTGTCCGGGCCGGCGCATGACCGGTCCGTTATCGACGCCGGCCAGCTCCAGCGACGGCTTGCCTTCGATAGCCGCGCGCCGCATCGAGACGCGGGGGAAAAAGGCGGCAAACTCGTGGAACTGTCGCCGCTTCCAGCGATCGCTGGGGTGGTCGTGACATTGGGCGCACTGAATCTGCACGCCCAAGAAAACGCGCGACATCTCCGCGGCGACATCCACGGGCTCCGACAGTTGGGCGACAAAGATTGCGCCTTCTCCGTGGTCGGCCACAACTCCCTTGGCCTCGACAAAGGCGCCGGCAATTTTGTCCCAACCGGTGTTTTGATTGAGTTGCTCGTTGAGGAAGCTTTCCAGCGGTCCCATCACGAGTTGGCCTTGCTGGAGCATGGCTTGGCGAGCCAAGATCACATCGCGCCAATAGCGGCTCCAGTTCACGCCGTACTGCGGATCGGCTAGCAACTGATCGATCGTCGCCTGCCGCTTATTCGGCCGGGAGTCGAGCGCAAATGCGGTGATCTCGCCGACCTTCGGCGCTCGCCCGACGAGGTCGAGGTACACGCGGCGCAGAAAGATTTCGTCGCCCGCCTGCGCGGCAAGCGATTGCCCGGCCGGGAGATTTTTCAGGACTTCGTCGGCTAGCAGGCGATCAATCTCCAAGGCGACTTGTTCATCTGTCGCGGCGCCTGCCGCCGGCGAAGGACCAAGTGCGTCGTCCGCCACGACGGAAACGCCTATCGTCAGCGACCAAGCGAACACGGCCACCGGAACAACGCGGCCCCAAGAAAAGCCGGTCATAGATTCGCCTCCAATAGTGCGAAGACCGGCTTTACAAACACCCGACGAAGCGGAAAGTTCCGATGGGTCGCCCGAGCGGCTTGGGTTGCATCGTCTCAGGCTTCTCACACAGACGCACCCCGCACGCAATAACTCGTAACCTGTTTCAAGTTACGGCGAGTTGCAAGTCGCGACTTTGGAAAAGCCCTGGAGACGATGAATCTTGCCCCGGTTAACGGCGCACGTTCACATCCACGTTTGACGGCTTGCTGCTCACATTGACGTCCGGCGGCTTCACGTTCACTTGCGACGGCGTGTCCTTGACGATGACGTCGGGCTTGCCGTTTTCATGAATGTTCATTTCGCAGCCCACCAGGGCCGGCGCCAACGCCAACAAAACGACCATGATCTTGCGCAACATGATGACGCTCCTGAAAGTCCGCAGCGCCGAGGCCTTGCCCTTGAGGCGGCGTACCTCAGCCGCGGTGTGGCGGAAAAAAACTCTTTGCAAGTTGAAACGCAAACTGCATTCCCAGTGGACGACGAAACGGTTCTTCCGTCGCAACACCTGTTGCGGGCGAAAGATAGACAACGAACCTGCGAGTACCAATCTGCGTCCACAATCGGGACCGGCCTTGACGCATATTTGACCGCTTGGGCCTGTAGTGAGGCGGCTTGCCAATTGTGGGGGCTCGGCGTAACGTGACGGATTACCTCGAATGAAAAGTGCCGGAATAAGAGACCGCCGAGCGCTTCGACCGCCGGATCGTCCCAGCCAGAAAGAAGTCATGCGTCCACAGTTTCCCACGACCCGCACGGAAATCGCCGGTGTTTCGCTGCGCGAGATCGCTCGGCAGTTCGGCACGCCCACGTACGTCTACGACGAAGCGGCGATCATCCAAAAAATCAACGATTTGAAGGCCTTCGAGGTCGTCCGCTTCGCACAGAAGGCCTGCTCGAACATCGCCATCCTCGACCTCGTGCGGCGGCACGGCGTGCTGGTCGATGCCGTCAGCTCGGGCGAAATCTATCGGGCCTTGCAAGCCGGCTACGTTCCGCACGACGCCGACTCGTCGAAGCCGCACCCGATCGTCTATACGGCCGACATTTTCGATCGCGAGTCGCTGGAGACCGTGTTGCGGCACGATATACACGTCAATTGCGGCTCGCCCGACATGATCGAGCAGTACGGCCGACGCAAGCCGGGCGCGAACATCACGTTGCGGATCAATCCGGGCTTCGGCCACGGCCACAGCCAAAAAACCAACACCGGCGGAGAACAATCGAAGCACGGTATTTGGCACGAGCAGCTCGACGACTCCCTGCGCTTGGCTGATCGCCACGGTCTGACGGTCACCGGCCTGCATTTGCACATCGGCTCGGGCACCGATCTGGAGCATCTCTCGCAAGTCTGCGGCGCGATGGAAAAGCTTGCCGCGGAAGTGGGGCGCACGCTGACGATGATCTCGGCCGGCGGCGGCTTACCGACCATTTACCAAGCGGGCGACACGTACGTCGACGTCCGGAAGTACTACGACCTCTGGGACGCTTCCCGGAAGCGACTGGAAGCCAAGTTCGGCCACAAGCTGACGCTCGAGCTTGAACCGGGGCGGTATCTCGTCGCCGAGAGCGGCTATCTGGTGTCGGAGATTCGCGCCATCAAGCGGATGGGTAAGAACACGTTCTACCTGCTCGACGCGGGCTTCAATAACTTGGCCCGTCCGATTCTGTACGGCTCGCATCATCCGATGTCGATCGTGCCGGGAGCGATCGACGGCGGCGACGCGCCGAGCGGCGACCGGCCAAAGGCTGACGTCGTGGTGGGCGGCCCGCTCTGCGAATCGGGCGACATCTTCACGCAGGCCGAAGGGGGCTTTGTCTGCACGCGCAACTTGCCGGTCGCGCAGATCGGCGAGCTTCTCGTCATTGAATGCGCCGGCGCTTATGGTTTCGCAATGGGCTCGAACTACAACGGCAAGCCGCTGGCGGCCGAGGTGTTGTTGCGCGGCGGCAAACCGTATCTCATTCGCGCCCGCCAAACGCCGGAAGATATCGTCCGCGGCGAAGTGATTCCGCCGGCGTAGCGGTCGGGGTTTTGCATCGGCGACGACGGGCGGGTATCGTGTGCGTTCTTCACCCGCACCCGAGGATGCCTACTATGTTGCGTCGCACGATCGTCGTATTGTTTCTGGCTACGTTGTTGGCATCGAGCGGCGGGGCCGCCTATCTGTTGTTGCGCGGTACCGGCGCCGACATGACGACCGCGGCGCAAAAGTTCCTCGGCTCGCTCGACGACACGGCGCGGGCCAAAGCGACGATGGGCTTCGACGATCCGGCGCGGATGAAATGGCATTTCATCCCTCTGCCCGAGCGAAAGGGCTTGCAGGTCAAGGAAATGAACTCTGATCAGCGGACCGCGGCCCTCGGCCTGCTGAAAGCCTGCGTGAGCCAAGTCGGCTATCGAAAAGCCGAGGTGATCATGGGCCTGGAAGCGATTTTGCGCGAGCTGGAAAAGTCGCGCGTGGGCGGCCCGATTCGCGATCCGGAGCGCTATTACTGGACCGTCTTCGGCATGCCGGCCGACGACGGCACGTGGGGTCTGAGCATCGAAGGGCACCATCTGTCGCTGAACTTCGTCGTGGCCGACGGCAAACTGTCGTCGTTTACGCCGGCGATGTTCGGGGCCAACCCGGCCACCGTGCATGAACATAACATCCCCGGCGGCGCACCCGGAGGCACACGCATCCTCAAGGACGAAGAAGAGCTGGGCTTCGCGCTACTGGCGAGTCTTGCAGCCGATCAACGCAAAACGGCCGTCATCGCCGAGAAGTCGCCCGCCGATGTGCGTGCCGCCGGCGAGGCCCAGGCACCGCAAACTGCGCCGGAAGGTTTGCCCGCCAAGAATATGCAGCCCGAGCAAGTGAAAATGCTCCGGACGCTGTTGGGATCGCATCTCGGCAATATGACGGCCGAGATCGCGGCGAGCCGTGCCGAGGAGATCGAGGCCGCAGGGATCGAAAACGTCTATTTCGCCTGGGCCGGCGCCGATAAGCCGGGTATCGGGCACTATTACCGCGTGCAGGGGCCGACGTTCGTGGTCGAGTTCGTGAACGTGCAACCCGACGCGGCCGGTAATCCGGCCAACCACATTCACCAAGTGTGGCGCGACCTGCGCGGCGACTTCGGTTTGAAGGCGAAGTAACGACTTAGTCCGCGTCGATATTGCTCGCAGGATTCAGATACGTACTTTCCAGAATTCGCGAGTTCTGATTGCGCGAACGTCGCCGATCGAGCGAACTCCAGGCGGTCACGCCTGCAAGCTCCGGCATGATCTCCACGAGCTGATTGATCATTGTCTGCGCCAAGCGCCGCACCGACGGCTGATTCGATCGTTCCTGAATCGCCATCACGGTCTTCATCAGTCGCAACATGCGGGCCCGCTTGAGCACCGGCTCGGACAGCGGGGCATACGGTTCGACGAGCAAATCTTCGATCGGCACTTCCAGCAGCCGCTGCCACTCGTAAAGCTGCGCGATCGTGAGATCGGTCGTTTCGGACTCTTCGTGCCGTAGCTCGTCGATCGATTTGCCCATCAATTGCGAGGCGCGCTTGATGGAGATGCCCTGCTCGCGGCGAACTTCGCGTATGCGATGCAAGACCGCAGGTGCCGCTCTGCGACCGCCGTTAACCGGAACGGTCGTGGGCAGAGCACCGTTGCACAGGACTTCATGGACGTCGGAAATCGTCGGTTCGTCGGCGCCCGCCATCGGTAAAACCGACGGCGCATCGAGGGTCGCCAGCGCGAGCGAGATCGCGGCGTAACCATTCACCGACGGCTCCGATGCCGAGCGGCAGGAGGGAACAAAATCAGGCATACTCATGGAAGAGCCTTAGCGCACTCCGTCGCAAACGAAACAGGATGAGACCACGCGCGAGAAACCGACAATCTGCTCACTCAACTGCAATCTCGCCGTCCTCATCTGTCCGACGGAGTTCCTTAACGACGCTTGCCCTTCGTCGTTGCCTGGCGAATGCCGACTGAGCCGTGAGTGGAAAAGCACCCGGTGTGAACCGACGCCTTCATTGCGTCGCTGCCAATCATCCTATGAAGTAAGCAGCCCGCATTCAAGCGCCGGTTCTCGAATTCGACGCCGCTACGAGCCGTCGTCGAGCCAGACACTATTACGCAAGTGCCACCGCAATGGTTCTTGCCAAAATATAAAACGGACGACGACAACAAGCGTCTACGCACCGAATGCGCGGCCCCCAGGGCGAACTACCTCACGACCGTTCGCCGGCCCGAAGGCGTCGTGAACCCCCGTCTATTCGCCCAGGGCAAAAGCCTTGAGCTTCGACAGGAGGTAATTCGGTGGGCGTTTTTGGCCTGCAGGCGCCGCCGGAGCGTTGGTCGGCGAGCGTTTTGATGCCGTCGGCGTGTCGAGGCGGCGCCCTTCTTTGCCCGAGGAAAGGCTACGGTGAAGCTCCGACGCCAAGCGACCAATCGTGCGACGCGATGAGGGCCGCCGCAGTTCGACCGACCGCAGCGGATAACCGGCCGACCGTAAGTAGCCGAGTACCGTCTGACGGTCGTCATTCGTCGGTCGGCCGGCGACCAGTCGCCGCGGCACCAGCAGCAATTCGGGAATGTGTGTTTCGACGGAGTACTGAGGCCGCAGTTCCCGCGGCGGAAGCGGAATGCTGCCGACGGGATCGGGGGCGACGCCGTACACGGCACCGTCGGCCGATCGTCGACTCCAGAGCTTGCCAAGTTCTTCGGGATCGAAGTCGGTGCTGCGGCAGGCCAGCAGCCACTGACCCCGCGTATAGCGCAAACCGCTGCGTAGCGCTTCATCCGGACCAAGCTTGGCCGGATGGACGATCAACTGAATCTGCGGGAACTTTAACGACAGTTCGTGCGCCGTTTCGACTGTGTGGTCGGTCGAGCCGTCGTCGACCAACACGATGTCGAATTGCGACGTGAACTCCGGCAGAATCTCGAGCAACTCCTCCAATTTGCTCGCAACGACCGACTGCGCGTTCCGCAGCGGCAAGACGACGCTCAACGACGATTTCAAGCGGCAACTCCTCGCGAGCAATACGATTGATCCGGGAATACAGGGCGCTTGCTCGGTGCGCTACCCGACCTTACGAATCGTCCGCGATCCGGCGGTAACTCCAGCCGCCCCAAGCAGAAAGGCGCTTTCAGCGACATTGCCGGATGCGCTTGTCGTCCGGGCGGTGCCGAGTATTCTGAACGGTTTACGTCCACGGCCCGCCGACTTCGGATTTCCGCCATGCCTGACATGCCCGTGATGCCCGATTTTTCCAAAGGCGACGGCCTGCTTCCCGCCGTGGCTCAAGATGCAGTTACCAGCGAGGTGCTGATGCTGGCCTTTATGAACGCCGAGGCCTTCGCCGAAACGCTGGCCGGCGGCCGGGCCGTGTATTACAGTCGCAGCCGCGGCCGGTTATGGCGCAAAGGCGAAGAAAGCGGACACTACCAGGAAGTGCAACAAGTGCTGGTCGATTGCGACGGCGACTCGATCGTGCTCAAGGTCCGTCAACAGGGCGAGGCGGCCTGCCACACCGGCCGGCGAAGTTGCTTTTTTAACGAGATCACACCCGACGGCGCGCGAATTATCTCGGAGCCGATCATCGACCCCGCAAAACTGTATGGAAAGAAACATGACTAACATGCGACGGGCTCTGCCGCTGGTGTTTGCATCGTGGCTCGCTTGCGGTTTTGCGGACACGGCGCGCGCGGAGCTCCCGTTCCTATTCGAAGACGCATTTGAGCACGGCACGGATCATTGGAAGGCCACCGACCCGGCCGCTTGGAAGCTCGTCGACGGCCGTTCCGGCCACGGCAAGGCCTACAGCCTGTTCCAGCAAAGCAAGTACACACCGCCCTATCGCAGCCCGTTCAACTACTCGCTCATCAAGGACGCGGTCGTCACCGACTTTCGTCTGGAGGCCGACGTGCTGTCGACCAAGCCCGACTATCCGCACCGCTCGATGGTAATGGTGTTCGGCTTTCAGGATCCGTCGCGCTTCTATTACGTCCACTTCGGCAAGAAAACCGACGACCACGCCAACCAGATTTTCATCGTCAACGACGCCCCGCGCGTGAAGATCTCGACGAAGACGACGCCGGGCACGAATTGGGACGACAATTGGCATCACGTCAAAATTGAGCGCAACGTCGAGAGCGGCGACATCAAGATTTTCTTCGACGATATGAAAGAGCCGGTGATGACGGCCGTCGACAAGACCTTCCTGTGGGGCCAAGTCGGCCTCGGCTCATTCGACGACATCGGCAACTGGGACGATGTAAAGTTGTGGGGCGCAAGAAAGTAGTTAGCCGCGTCGATTGCGACGCGTGTGTACGCCTATGACTTCCGTTGCCGATCGCCAATGCTTGATCGCCGCCGCCCTCGAGGCCCGCGATCGCGCCTACGCGCCATACTCGAAGTTCGCCGTCGGCGCCGCCCTGCTCACCGAATCCGGCAACGTCTACCTGGGCTGCAACGTCGAGAACTGCTCTTACGGCCTGACGATCTGCGCCGAGCGGGTCGCAGCCTCGGCTGCCGTGACCGCCGGCGACCGCAAGTTCACGGCCTTGGCGTTGGCCTTGAAAGGGGCCGGCACGCCGTGCGGTGCGTGTCGACAATTCCTGGCCGAGTTCAATCCGCGGCTGCCAATCGTGATCGTCGATGCCGACGATGCCGGCCGGTTCGTCGAGATGAACCTCGAATCACTGCTGCCGGGGCGGTTTGAATTGCCGCAGTGATTCGCCTTGAGTCTCGCGTGCGACGACCGCACAATGGCGACCGTCACGTCGCCTCGTTCACGTCGTCGCCAGGCAGCGCATGTCGAGCGAATCGCCCACCGTTGCAGACCCAACGCCCGCCGTCGATACGCAGCGGTCGTTTGCGCCGACCCCGATTTTCTGGCGAATCGGCATCCTGGTCGTCGTCGCCGCGGCGGCGACGTTTGTTTACGTCGGACGTCACTGGCTGCACCAGCACGTGCGGGCCGGCATCGGCATCGTTTGCTTCATCGCCGTTGTCGCGGCCTGCTCGGTGAACCTGCGGGCGGTGCGACTGCGAGCCATCGCCTGGGGTCTGGCCCTGCAGGGAATCTTTGCCTTCGTCATCATGCGGACGAGCGTCGGCGCCGGCTTCTTTCAAACCGTCGGCAACGTCGTCAAGCAGTTCCTGGAGTTCACAAACGCCGGATCCTCGTTCGTTTTCGGTGCCCTCGCCGAACCGGAGACCGCTGAAAAAGCCTTTGGTCCCGGCAAAGGATTCGTGTTCGCCTTTCAAGCGTTGCCGACGATTATCTTCGTGTCCTCGTTTTTCACCGTCCTCTACTACTTCGGCATTCTGCAGTTCGTCGTTCGCGTCATGGCCCGGGGCATGATGTATATGATGGGCACCAGCGGCGCGGAGTCGCTTTCGGCCGTGGCCAACGTGTTCATGGGCCAGACCGAGGCGCCGCTGATCGTGAAGCCCTATGTGCCGCGGATGACCCGCTCGGAACTCTTGGCGATGATGGTCGGCGGCATGGCGACGATCTCCGGCGGCGTGATGGCCGTCTATATCGGCATGGGGGCCGACCCGGTCGCGATCCTGGCCACGAGCGTGATGGCCGCCCCGTGCGGGCTCTACTTGTCGAAACTGATGCTGCCGGAAACGGAGCTTCCCGAAACGCATGGCAAGGCCAAGGTCGTTTCCGAGAAGCTGCACACGAACGTCATCGACGCTGCGGCCGGCGGCGCGAGCGACGGCATGCATCTGGCCCTGAATGTCGCAGCCATGATCATCGCCTTCCTCGCGTTTATCGCCTTGATTAACGCGATGTTAGGGCTGATCAGTCCCGGACTCTCACTGACATCGATTTTCTCGCGCATCTTTTACCCCGTCGCCCTGCTGATGGGTTGCGAGGTGAACGACGCCGGAATGTTGGCCGATCTGCTGGGAATCAAGCTCGTCACGAACGAATTCATTGCGTACATGGAACTGACCAAAGGCCAATACGCCGGCGTCATCTCGCATCATGGACTGGTACTCGCCACTTACGCGCTGACCGGCTTCGCGAACATTGCCTCGATCGGCATTCAATTGGGCGGCATCGGCGGCATGGCCCCGACGCGTCGCGCAGACCTGGCGGCCCTTGGCGGTCGCGCGCTGTTATGCGGATTCGTCGCGACGCTGATCAACGCCTCGCTGGCCGGAATGTTGATGTAAATGTGGCGCTAGGGGCTGGGCGTCAGGCGCTAGGAAAGATACATGCTTGCCAAAGACATCAAGACCGGCGCCGTCGTCCAATATGCCGATGCGCCGTGCATGATCGAGACGATCAACGTCCAAAGCCCCTCGGCCCGCGGCGCGGCGACGCTCTACAAGTTTCGGGCTCGCAATCTGATCACCAAGCAGAAGGTCGACATCACGCTCAAGGGGACCGACTCGCTCGACGAGGCCGACTTCGGCCGTCGCAACGTGAAGTTCATGTACGCCGACGGCACGCACCTGCACTTTCTCGATCAAACCGATTTCAATCAGTATTCGCTGTCGTTCGAAGAGACGACCGAGGAACGAAAATATCTAACCGACGAACTCGAAGGGATCATGGCTCTGATCTACAACGACCAATGCGTCGGCATTCAATTGCCGCCGACGGTCGTGTTGACCATCAAACAGTGCGACCCCCAGGTACGCGGCAATTCCGCCACCGGCCGCACCAAGCCCGCCGTGTTGGAAACCGACCACGTCCTGCAAGTGCCGGAGTACCTGGCCGAGGGCGAGCAAATCAAGGTCGACACCCGCAGCGGCGAATTCCTGGGCCGCGCAGCGGGGTAATGCCTGAGCTTTCGGCGCCTCGACGCTCACTTCTTTCGGAACGTGTCGCCGGAGACAATGAGCAAAACCAAGTCTTGAAGCCCGTCGCTCGGGCGGTCGAGTTCGTTCACGATTGCTTCGAGTTGCGGTCGATCCGCGGCGTCGAGCTTTCGGCCTAGGGCGTACGTCAGCATCTTTTCGGTGAGGCAGCGCGCGAACTGTTGCTCCCGGCCGAGGAGGATTTTCTTCAGCCCGGCGATGTCGGTGAATTCGGTTCCGTCAGGCAGTCGGCCGGAGGCATCGATCGTTGGGCCGTCGTTGCGACTCTGGGGATAACGGTCGCGCCAGGCGCCGATCGGGTCGAAATTCTCCAACGCAAAGCCCAGTGGGTCGATCTTGCGATGACACTGGGCGCAGGTTTCGACTTTGCGATGTTTTTCCAGTTGATCGCGGATGGTCGTGGCGCCGCGGATGTCGGGCTCCAACGGCTCGACGTCGGGCGGCGGCGGCGACGGCGGCGTTCCCAGAATGTTCTCGAGAACCCAAATGCCGCGAACGACCGGCGACGTGTCGATGCCGTTGGCGCTGGCCGTGAGGATGGCGGCCTGTCCGAGCACGCCGCCGCGCCGCCGGTCGGTGAGACTTACCTTTCGGAAACCGCCGCCGCTGACGTCGTCAATGCCGTACAGTCGGGCCAGGCCGCCGTTGACGAATGTGAAATCGGCGTCGATCAACGTGGTGATCGGCAGGTTCTCGCGGAGTATGTGCTGAAAGAAGAGTCGCGTCTCCTCCTTGATCGCCTTTTCCAGACCGTCGACGTAGTAGGCCGAGAATTTCGCCGGATCAGGCGGCATCGAGCCGATCTTGTAAAGCTCCAACCATCGCGACGTGAACTGAGTCGCAAAGGCGCCAGCCTTTTCATCCGCCAGCATGCGCCGCGCTTGCGCCGCGACTTCGGTCGGGTCTTGGAGCCGCCCCTCGGCCGCGGCTATCAACAGCGGCTCGTCCGGTGCAGTCGACCACAGGAAGTAGCTCAAGCGACTCGCGAGCGCGTAATCGTCGAGTGACCCTTCCGGTTCGACCAAATACAAGAAGCTCGGCGAGCAGAGCACGGCCTTCAATCCGGCTTCGATCGCTTGTTGGGGTGCGTCGCCCTGCTTGCGACGATCTTCGACCAGTTGCAACAACACTTGAACTTCCGCTTCGGCGACGGGACGACGAAAGGCCCGCGCGGCGAAACGGCGGAGAATAGCGCCGGCGTTTTCATACGTGGGAGCGTAATCACCGTACAAGGCGCGATGACTCTTCGTCGGCCAAGCGTCGTAGTGCGGTCCCTCGAGCTCGATTTCGTACACGCGGACGCGCGGACCTTTGTATTCGCGATAAAACGTCGCCCAGCCGGGGCTCGTATTCTGCGTCCGGCGAAAGGCCTTTTGAAATTTCGATTTCTCGTTCTCCGACTCCGGCGGCCGTTTTGTCGGCTCGCGTTCCGCGGCCGCCTTGGCTTCGTTCCAGGCCTTTTCGCCCGCAGCATCGGCTTCGACCATCTTCGAGAATTCGGGAAAAGCCTGCGGAGTGGCTTCAACCAACCGGCGGCGAATCGACCGCACGCTTCGCGGGCCGTTGGGAAACGTCAGCCGGGGTTGGTATCCGGCATCGAGCCATACGGTCGTCTCGTACCAGCGCGGTTCGTCGTCGGTCAGCTCGAATTCGCCGAGGGCGCGGTCCGAGCCGGTTCGAAGTTCCAGCGGACCATAAGCCGCCGAACCGGCGACGATGCCGACACGCAGCGGTTCGTTCTTATGCGCCCCGACGATCGATTCGTCGTACGGGTAGTTGCGGTTGATCGCTTCGGCCTTAAACCGCAGCTTGTAATAGCCGGCGCGCGGCACGCCCTCGACAAGTTTTTCAATCCACAAATGGCCGCCTTGATCGGCCGTGCTCGTACGGATGTGTTGGTAACGGCCCGGGACGTCTTGGCTGTCGGGCCGACTGATCGTCGGCGAGAACGGAGCATCGAAATGATACTTGCGCGGTTCCGGAGCGGCGCCGTAACCGACGGCGCGCGAGACAAGCTGATGCGCGGCGTCGACGTATTGTTGCAGGAGAAAGTCGGACATGACGAGCGTCGAGCCGATGTTGTCGAACTGCCCCTGGGTCTCATCCGGTGGGAACTTTTCCGTCGGGTCGAACAACATATCGTCGAGCGCCAAGAGATCGCGGACGGTGCGATCGTATTGCACGCGGTTCAAGCGGCGCAGCATCGTTCGTTCGGCCGTGCCTTCCAGCCGGGCATGTGCCGCGAGCAATTCGCTGCTGATCCTTTTGACGATCGATCGAACCTCGTCGGGCTTGGGTTGCTTGGCGGTTTTGGGAGGCATCTCGCCGAGATTCAATTGATCGACGATGTCTTGCCAATGCTGAGCGACGTCGACATCCGCCAGATTCGAGTCGAGCGTGTCGAACCGACGGTCGGCCTTCTGCTTCTCGGCGCCGTGGCACGAATAACAGTATTGAGCCAGAAAGGGCTCGATATCCTTTTTCAGCGGCGCCGCCGTCGTCGTGCGCGGAGCGATCATCGCGACGACGACGACCAGGCTCGCACAAAGGGAGTAGATCGTTCGCTTCATGAACATTCGTTGATTCCGCGATCGGCGCATCGTTTTCGCGTCAGCTAAAGTCGGTCAGCGTGCCGCGGGCATTGTTGAACCGCTCGATCTCGACGCCGCAGCGTTGCAAGAGCGAGGTGTACAAGTTGCAGAGCGGAATGCGGCGATTGGCTTCGGTCGGGTACGTCTTGTGCTCGCCGTGGCGGAAGCCGCCTCCGGCGACAAGGACCGGCAGATCTTTGTTCGAGTGTGAACTGCCGTTGCCCATGCCGCTGCCGAAGAGCACGACGGTCCGATCGAGCAGCGTGGCGCCGCCCGGTTCGACGACGCTTGCGAGCTTGTCGAGAAATCGCGCTAGTTGCGACATCTGAAAGCGCTCAATGACCAACAGGCCGCGGCGCAGGGCTTCCGCTTTTCCATGATGCGAAAATCCGTGATAGCTGCCTTCGAGCCCGAGGTCGCCCGTATCGAGCGAGCCCGGACAACTCAGGCTCGCCGCGCGCGTCGAGTCGGTTTCCAGAGCCAGCGCCAGCAGGTCGTACATCATCGGCAGCAGATAACCGATGCTTCCTTCCGTCGGCATCGGCATGTCGACCTGCGGTTTCGGCCGATCGTGCCAGTCTTGCGACATGTTGAGCTTGCGCTCGACCTCGCGAACGGAAGTCAGGTATTCGTCGAACTTGCGGCGGTCGGCCTGACCGAGCCGTCGTGCGAGCAATTTCGCTTGCTCGTTGACGGCATCCAAGATGCTTTCATTTAAGGCGTCGGCCTCGGCTCGCAGGCGGCGCGACTCGGCATCTTCCATGACGAACAAAGCGCGAAACAGATCGGTGGCCCGTGCGATCGGCGGGACGTTCACGGCGTTGCGCGTCCACGAGAGCTTGCAGTTCAGATCGCCGTCGGCTTCGGCACCGGCGCTGACGACGAGTGAGGGAAACCGCGTCTGCGAGCCGAACGCTTCCGCCGCGCGCTGGTCGACCGAAATATTGCCGTCGGGCCAGTCCTTCGCTTCGCTATCTTTCAAGCCGGTTAAAAACGAATGGACCATCCGATGGCCGCCGCTTAGACCGTGGTCGAGGTGCGAAAAAACCGTGAAGTTCCGTCGCTGCTTTGCCAAAGGCTGCAAGGCCTCGGGCAACTCATAATTTGCACCCGTCGAAGTCGGAAAAAATGCATCGGGCAGCATCCCGAGCGGGTTGCCGACGCAAACAAGCCGCATGGGCGACGCAGCGGCGCCGGCGGCGCAGACCGGGCGAAGCGTGGGCCGCATGGCTTCCAACAGCGGCAGGCCCAGGGCCACACCTGCGCCGCGGAGAAAGGTGCGGCGAGACAGTGGCAAGAGTTTCGCGGCCATCGCGTGTCATCATCCTAGACGTCGAATAAACAGGCTCGTTTAGGATAGACGCGTACGGTCTTGAAAATAATTTGGTATCAGATCATGAAATCAATCGTTCTTTATGAATTGCAAGTCGGCCGGTGTCTTGGGCTTGGATCGATTCATTTCATGACTCGGGACGGTGTGAAATGAAACGAAACGAATCCGGCGCCGTTCGTGGCGTCATAGCCGCACGAACAGCTTCTGCCGATACAGCCATACGCAAACGAGCCAGAACACGACCATCACGCCGACGCTTTGCCAGATCGGCCCGTATATGCCGCCGAACAGCTTCGGTTCGAAGCTGAAGCTGGTGTTGGCATTGGCCCAATCGGCGAATCGGGCATATGGCCGATCGAAAAAGGTGTGCAGTTGTCGGCCGGTCCAAGTCTTGAGCGTCTGCGACATCATGTAGACAAGGAACGAGTTCATACCGACCACGGCCAGCGGCAACGCCAAACGCCGCAAACCCAACACGTCGAAAACCGCGTAGAACAGGGCCAACAGCCAAATCACCGCGCCGCCGGAGGCTAATGCCCAAGACGGCGTCCAGATGCGCTTCACGATCGGGCAAACGGTGTAGCTTGCGGCCAGCCCCAGGGCGATGCAAACGGCGCCGGCGATCAACAGTCGCACAAGTTTGTCCCGCGACGTGCGCGGCCCGCGCAAAAGTTCGCCGACCATCAAGCCCAACAGCATCGTGACGATGGACGGCACGAAATTGAGCGTGGTGTAACCGCCTTCGTCGTATTCGTAGGGCTGCGAACGTGGGAGTTTATTGAGAATGATGCGGTCCTGTTCGGCGGCGAAGTTCGTGTTTTTTGTCCAATGCGCAAACACGGGAGGCTGCAAAATGCATTGTTCCTTGTCGTCCGGCTTGACGATCCCGACCTTCGCGTAGTCGAAACCGTCCGGCGGCAACGGATGTTGGTAGAAGGCGTACCATGTGCCGCCGAGAATCGCGACGGCCACAATCGTCTGCAGAATCACGCCCCGGTTGACCAGCAAAAATACGAACATGTAGCCCAGGCCGATCTGCGACAGTACGTTCATGAATTTCCAATTCGTCTCGGGCTTGCCGATGCTGCTGAGAAACACTCCCAACAACACCAGCGCCGCCGACCGAACCAGGGCATGCCAGAAACGGCCGATGTACGAGTCGCCGCGGCCCGCACGTTTCGCATATGAATAGGGAAGCGCGGCGCCGACCATGAACATGAAGGCCGGCTGGATCAAGTCCCACAGGACTCCGCCTTGCCAGGTGACATGCTCGAGTTGATGGTAAAAGAAGTTCGCCACGTCGTAACGGCGCTCGCCCGCCGTCGCGCCCGCCGCCTTGAGATTATCCATCACCGTCTTCATGCCGAACGCGCCGGAGGCTAAGAGCAGCATGATCGCGCCGCGGTAGGCATCGAGAGACGCGAGCCGCGACTCTTTCACCGCGAACGGCGGCAGCGCACTTTTCGGCGGGACTAACGACGTCGGCTTCGGTTTTTCCGGAGCCACTGCAGGCTTGATACTTTCCGGAGGACGACGTTGTTCTTCTTTGAAGGCCATGGGAGATCTCCGCCTGAAAAACGCCGCACAAACCCGGCGGCTATCTTCTTTCACTACTCACCGCTAGATTACGACCGTTGTAAGCGCTCAGCAACAGAATTCGACCATTTAGCCGCGTCGCTCGCCGTCGCGTGTACCACTGCAGGATTACGTCATGGGATTCATCAACATCCGCGACGTCCCGCCGATCGAGCCGGTCCCGGGCTGCCGCATGCGTACGCCGTTCGGCAAGCATCTGATGCTCTCGCATCTGGAAATGGACGCCGGCGCCGAGGTGCCGTTACATAGCCATCCGCACGAGCAAGGAGGCATGCTGATCCGCGGCAAGCTGCAACTGACGATCGGCGACGAAACGCGGCTCTGCAATCCGGGTGATATGTTCTTGATTCCGCCGAACGTTCCGCATCGCGCGGTGGCCGTCGACGGTCCGGCGCTGGTGCTCGATGTGTTCAGCCCCGTGCGCGAGGACTACGCGGAGTTGGCGAACAGGTACATTCCGCCGGTTGAGAAATAGTCGGTTATCGCGGCAGCGCCGGCGTCAGCGCTCCCGACGGCCCGAGCAGCTTCTGTAAGCCGCGATTCAGGCCCTGCTCCAGCGCCCCTTCCGCGGCATTGCGCAGCGTTTGCCCCGTCGCCTCGGCCAAGGCCCGGGCATCGATCGCGGGCTTCGAGAGCGTGCCGGTGATCGGCAGTCGTATCGCCTGGCTGGAGACCAACTGTTGGGCGATCGGCAAGTTGCCCAGGCGTTGCCCGGAAAGTTGGATCTCGGCGAGCATCGACAGCGATTGGTCCGCGAGTCCGGCGGAACCATGCGTGCGCACCGTCACGCCCGGGAAGGCGAATTCGAGATTCTGGTGATAGATGCGTCCCTGGATCATCTTGAAATCGACGGTCGATTCGCGCGTGAGTCCCACGGTGAGCGGCTGCTGCAATAGCGTGGCCAGTTCCTGTGTGATATAGCCCGGCCCGATGTCGACGGAGTGCACGGTGAGCTTGCCTTCGATTTCGCCGTTCTCGGGATGATCCAGCGGCACGCGCAATTGATCGATGACGACGGAAAATGCCCCGCCGACTTGTGCCACGCCGGCCATAATCGGCACGACGTACTTCAAGTGTTGATTGGCCATCTCCGGCGTGATCGTGATGTGGTCGGCCAATACGCCCGGTGCGAGACGTAGTTCCTGTTGACCGGCCAGCCGCAACGTCGGCTCCAAGCGGACTCGCCCTCCGCTGACCGGCACGACGAGTGGATTCATCGCGACAACGCCCTCGCGCAATTGCGCTTCGACCGCCTGCTTGCCGATGGGAAAACCATAAAGATCGATGCGGTCCCAGCCGACGCGCGCCGAGCCGTTGAGCTTTTCCCAAGGCACGATCTTCCGGTCGGCATCGTACAACGGTCCGGTCAACTCGAAACGCTGAGTATCGTTGCCCGCCAACGAGACGCCGTTGCCGATGAAACTTTGCACGATCGGCGTCACTCGTGCGAGATCGCAGGCGGCCTCGCCTTTGAGGTCGGCGATGCGCGTCGAGGAGAGTTGCGTGACTTTCCCCGCCAACAGCATACGCAGCGCTTCGCCGGCAACTTCCAGTCGGTCGACGACCGCTGCATCATTCAGCGGATCGTACAACCCGGAGCCGACGATGCGCAACTGCGGTTCGCGCCAAGCGGTCCTGCCGGCCTGAGCCACCGCGAAGTCCTTGATGCCGGCATCGAGCGAGGCGGCCACAACGGTGCCGGTACGTTGCATTTTCGCACTACCTTCCAGCAGGCCCGCGACTTGGAGCGACTGCGGAGCGGTCGGGCCGAACACTGTGCGCAGTCGGGCCACATCGGCGCGAATGCCTCCCTCACCGACCAGCTCAGGCAATCGGCCCGTCGGTGTTGCGTACAGGAAATTGCGAACTTGTGCGACCAGCGACGGCGTCGTCAACAGTGCTTCGCGAATTTCGATATCCGTCGCGTTATAGCGGGCCGCCGCCGTGAGATCCGCCGTCGGTTCGTCGATCGCCAGACCCGGCATCGCCACGCGCAACGGCTCGGCGTGGATCCGCGACTCGGTGACTTCGATTTCGTCGGGCCGGCGCAAGCGAACGGCCGCCGTCAGATTCGCGCGGCCTTCGGCGGCAAGATAATCGGGCAATCCCATGAATGGCCGCAGCCGAGTGAGCCACGACTTCAGATCGCCGCGCCCCTCAACCGCCAGCGGCCACACCGTGTCGGCCGCGAGCACATTCTTGACCGGTGCGGTGAGTTTCGCCGTCAGTTGGTCGGCGCCGGCTTGCACGCCGACGGCGCCCTCATCGACGGACGCGATGCTCAGGCCGACCGCGCGGCCCACGGCTTGAATGCCGAGCACGAGTTGTGCTTCCGTCCACGTGGGCTTGCCGGGCACCGAAAGTTGGAAATCGCCGATCGACGCCTGGGCATCGACGTCGAAGCGATCGTCGCTCAGTCGGATCCAGGTGCCTTGAGCCGTGCCGGTGCCGCGCAGACGCATGCCGCCCAGATCGATGAATTGACCGGAACGTTCAACCAACCGCTGCAGGTCGTACTGCGCGGTGAAGTCGAACGATTTCGTATTGTTCGTGCCGGTCGCCGTGAAGAAATCACTTCGGCAAGCGATGCGCTGGACAACGGGTCCGGCCGGCGAATCGACGGCCTCGACGACGGCTTGAATCGGCTCGTTCCACTCCAGCGGCCCGCTCTGACGAACGGCCTTGAGCGCGGAGGCGGCGGCCTCGGCCCGCCACTGTCGTAATCCCTGAGGATTGCGATCGCCGACGATTGCCAAGGTCACGTCGCCGGAGGTGATTTGCACGTCGTCACGAAGTCGCAACAGGTGCGGCATCGCCTGGCCGATCTTGGCAAGGCTCGCCTGGGCGGTCGCGCGGCCTTCGCATTGCGTCAGCAAATCGAGCAGCTCGGGCAGCGCGTCGACCGTCAACAGCCGTCGATAGCCGTCGACCGAACCTTGCACGGCAACGGTACCCAGTTCGCAAGCCGCGCCGAGTTGGTCGATCGTCAGCCGGTTGCCCGCGACGGCGACCTTGAGCGGCATATCAACTTGGGCCAAACGAATCTGATCGCCGTGAAGGGCGGAACCGCCGACGGCCAAGTCGTAGACCGTGAGTCGGCCTTCCGCCGACGCCGCCGGTTCGGTCGCAGAAAAATCGAACGTCGATCGCAACTGACCGCTCGCCGTGCCGGCGAGTTCCAGGCCCGTAGCAAATCTTCGCGCCAGCGTTTGCACAAGCTCCAGCGGCAAGGCACCGATCGTCGCCGAAAGGTTTCCACGCGGCGCGGGCGAGCCTCGTGAGGTCACCGCATTCGCAAACGTGCCGGCGACCGACAGCGGTTGCTTGCCATTACCGACGGCAAGCATCGTCTTCATTTCGATCGTTAGCGGCGTCGAAGTCTCCGACGACGCGATGAACACACAATTGAATCCGTCGAAGGTCCAGCGGCGTCCGGTTGCCTCGTCGCGGATCGTCGCCGTGCCGTCGACAATTTCCACGGCGGCATCGACGGGCTGGCTTGTCTTTTCGCCCGCCAGCAAGTCGGCGACGATCTCTTCAAGATTTGTGGTGCCGTCGGATCGTACGACAAGCTGCAGATCGGGCTTTCCAGCACAGTGGGATCCGAAGCTTGGAATTCACGTGACTTGAAGTCGCGGC
>JADMIO010838910.1_pt1 | contig 51062 bp, 50 predicted proteins | sample 8958161 | NCBI WGS metagenome assembly JADMIO01 (sample SAMN16585339, study PRJNA669376) | soil metagenome | isolation source: Crop rotation soil | place: USA: Cullars Rotation, Alabama | collected 2011 | reverse complement strand
CTTTCCCAGGCGGTGCCGCGCATCGACTCGGAAACCGCATTGCGGGCCGCATTCGCCCAGGCGCCGGCGCTCTACGTGCCCGACACGGTGCAGTCGACGGCGGGCAGGCATGTCGTCGGCGTGCTCGAGCGGCTCGGCCTCGCTGCCGAGCTCGCGCCGCGGCTCTGCGAGCATCCGAACGGCGCGACGGCGATGCGCGCCCTCGCCGAAAGCGGCGCATCGGGCGCCCTCGGCTGCACGCAGGTCACCGAGATCCTCTACACGCCCGGCCTGGCGGTGGCCGGGCCGCTGCCCGAGCCGTTCGGCCTGGCCACCGTCTATGCCGCCGGCGTCGCCCGCGGCGCCAGGGAGTCGGCGCTGGCCGAGGCATTCATCGCCCTGCTGAGCGGAGCCGCTTCGGCGAAGGAGCGCCAGGCGGGGGGCTTCGAGGACTAGGTCGGCGAGCCTCAGCCCGCGCCCTCGACCTTGCAGATGAAGTCCTCGAACTTGCCGGCCAGCGAATCCGGCAGCCGTTCACGCGACTGCGCGACGCGGATCCGGCCGGTGAACTCCAGTGCCTCGCGCAAGGTGGCGGCGAACCGCTCCACCTCGAGCGCGGTGAGCGGCTGCGACGAGACGAGCTTGAACTCGACGTCGTCGAGCGCGTGCTGGATCACTTGGTACTGGTGGATCGGCGCGATCCGGTGGAACGTCTCGAAGCCGGCGCGCGGCAGGAAGCGGGTGCCGTCCGCCTTCATCAGCAGGTTGCGCTTTCGGCCGACGATGCGGCGCAGCGTGGGCAGGGTCCGCCCGCACGAGCACGGGCCGCCGACCTCGGCGTAGTCGCCGATCTCGTAGCGGATCATGGGCGAGGCGAAGTTGTGCAGGTCGGTCAGCACCACCCGGCCGACCTCCCCCTCGCCGCACGGCCGGTCGTCGTCGTCCAGCACCTCGACCCGCACCGACTCGGCCATCGTGTGATAGAGCTCGCTCGCCGGGCACTGCAGGGCGATGATGCCGACCTCAGCCGAGGAGTAGTTGTCCTCGATCGGCATGCCGAGCATCTCGACCAGACGTGCGCGCAGGTCGGTCGAGAGCATCGCGCCGACCGTTCGCAGGTGGCGGATGCTCGGCGGGATGCCCTCCGGCCGCGTCGTCCAGCGATCGGCGAGCGCCTTGAGGTTGGTCGGAAAGCACAGCAGGTGCTCCGGCTGGAAGCGATCGATCGCCGCGATCTGCTCCTCGATGCTCGTGGTGCCCGGCATGGCCTGGGCGGCGCCGGTGACGAACACGTCGCCGACCGGATTGCCCCAATGCTCCATCTCGACGAAGGTGTGGTTGGTCGGCCGGATCGAGGTCAGCCGGCCGGCGAAGTCCCGCCGGTGCCAGAGGTGGTCGCGGATGGTGCAGGCGGCCCAAAGCTGGCGGCAGACCGCCGTCTTGCGCAGCCGCACCGGCTCGCCGGTGGAGCCCGAGGTCGAGACCATGCCCGAGGGCTCGTGGCCGGCCGGAATCTGGGTCGCGGCGAAGCTCGCGCCGGCGTCCTGCAGGTGCCGGCGAGTCATCGGCGGCAGCTCGCGCAGCGCGGTCACGCTGTCGAGCGCGCCGCGGCTGAGCCGCGCCGCCGCGAGGCGCGTCCGGAACGCCGGTGAATGACGGGCGTGGTGGGCCGCCAGGCGGGCGAGCTGCGCACCCTGCGCCGCCTCGATCTCCGCGGGCGGCAATCGATCGCTCGCCATCAGCCGCGCCACCAGCGCGACGATGGTCGCCGCATCGCCCGCCGGCACCGGCGGCCAGACGATGCCGTCGACGCCGGAACGAACGCGCGGGATGGCGCTCATGGCAGCGGTCGCGCCGGCGGCACGTCGCGCACCTGGCAGACGAATTCCTCGAACTTGCCGCTGCGGCTGAGCGGCAGCCGGGTGCGCGACTGCTCGACCCGCACCCGCCCGGGAAAGTCGAGCGCCTGGCGCACGATCTCGCCGAGCTCGCCCGCTGCCGCATCGGAAAGCGGCGCGGCCGTGACGACCTTGAGCACGATCGCCTCGAGGCTGGTCTGCACCACCTGGTACTGCTGCACCGGGGCGACGTCGCGAAAGCGGTGGAAGCCCACCAGCGGCCAGTGCCGCGTGCCGTCGGGCTTGATCAGCAGGTTGCGCTCGCGGCCGCGGATGCGCTTCAAGGTCGGCAAGGCGCGGCCGCAGGAACACCGGCCGCCGATCTCGGCGTAGTCGCCGATGTCGTAGCGGATCAGCGGCGAGGCGAAGTTGTGCAGGTCGGTGATCACCACCCGGCCGACCTCGCCCTCGGCGCAGGGCTCGTCGTCGTCGTCGAGCACCTCGACCACGAGCGACTCGGCCATCGTGTGGTAGAGGCCGCTCGCCGGGCACTGCAGCGCGATCACGCCGGCTTCCTGCGAGGAGTAGTTGTCCTCGAGAGCGAGGCCGGTGACGGCCCGGACGTGCGCCCGCAGCTCTTCGGACACCGTCTCGCCGACGGTGCGCAGGTGGCGCAACCCCTCCGGCACGGCGCCGCGCGCCTTCCAGATGTCGGCGAGCGCGCGCAGGTTGGTCGGGAACGCGAGCACGCTCTGCGGACGGAAGCGGTCGATCAGCGTCGCCTGCTCGTCGATGCCATGGGCACTGATCATCGCCTGCGCGCGCCCGGTGGCGTAGAGCGTCGCCACCGGATAGCCCCAGTCGTCCATCTCGACGTAGTCGGGATTGGTCGGGCGGATCGAGGTCATGCGGCCGCCGAGGTCGCGGCCCTGCCACAGGTGGTCGCGCACGGTGCAGGCCGCCCAGAACAGGCGCGACACCTGGGTGCGCTGCACCGTCACCGGCTCGCCCGTCGAGCCCGAGGTCTTCGTCTCGCCGATCGGCCGGTGGTCGTGCGGCACATGGCGCGCGAAGAAATCGGCGCCCGCCTCCTGCAGCTCGCGGCGCCGCAGCACCGGCAGCTCGGCGAGGCGATCGATCCGGCCGAGATCGGCGGCGGTCAGGCCGGCGCGGCGCAGGCGCGCCGCGAACGCCGGCGAATTGCGTGAAAGATGCAGGGCGACGCGGCCGAGCTGCTCCCCCTGCGCGGCCTCGAGCGCCTCGCTGCCCAGGCGCTCCGTGCCCTCGAGGCCGGCGACCAGCGCCGCAAGCTTGGCCGAGTCGCCGACCAGCAGCGTCGGCCAGACGATGCCCTCGACGTCGCTCGGGCCGCCCTTGCGCGGATTCACGGCGCCGAACCTGCCGAAGCCGCCGCCTTCCTGAAGGTCAGCATCGGGCAGCAGGCGGCCATGTCGTAGCTGCCGCAGGCGATGAAGCGGGCGCCCTCGATGCCGGGCGGCAGCAGCCGGGTGAACTCCGCCCGGTCGGGAAAGGTGTAGGCGAGCGGCGATCCGGCATAGACGTCGATCGTATCGATCTCCGCCCGCGTCCAGCCGGTGCGCCGGGCGAGCGCGTCGCGGTCGGGAAAGAGCGAATCGAAGCGCTCCAGGATGCTCGCCACACGCACGGTCGGCGACGTCGTCGCGGCGATGTGCAGGGCGAGCTGCCACTTGAACGCGTGGAAGTTCATGACCGCCGGGCGCGAGGTCGTGTCGAGCAGGTCGTCGACCGTGAACGGCACCCTCGGCCGCTCGTACAGCCGGCAGGCGAAGCTGCCCCCGGGAAGGAGCAGATCGACCACGATCCCCAGCAGCCGGGCGGCGTCGTCGAGCGAGGTCAGGGCGTTCGGGCTGCCGTCGCCGATCACCGCGGCGAAGCGGGGCTCGCCGGCGAGCTCGAGCCAGTCGCCGCGGATCGCGCGCTTCGTCGGGCCGTCGCCGGGCCAGAGCGCGGCGATCATCTCGGCACTCCGGTCGACCGCCTCGACCTGCGCGAACGCCCCGGCCAGCTCGGGCGTGACGCCGAGCAGCAGCAGGGGCGCCGCGTCGGCGCCGACCAGGCGGCGCACGCAGTCGATGACGCTCGCGTCGGGCCGCAGCGGCGGCTTGAGCAGCGCCCAGCGGGCGGGGAAGGTCTGCCAGTGGTTCACGGCGGCCTCAGGCACGGAAGTAGGCGACCTGCACGCCGGTCGCGAGCAGTCGGCCCTCGGCGCCGTAGAGGTGGACCGTCTGGTCCCCGAAGCTGCGGTGGAAGACGTTCGCGTCGGCCAGGCCCGCGAGCGGCGCGCTGCCATGGCGCTGCAGCTCGTCGGCGGCCGCATGGAAATAGGTGGTCATCGAGACGGTGCCGAACGGCGGAATCCGCCCGAGCACCTGGAACAGCCGGCCGAAGAACGCGTCGCTCATCGCCGCGAGCGAGACGAAGTCGAGCGGCCGGGCCGGCGCGTCGCGCAGCCAGAGCAGCGAGCGCGGGCTGCGCGGCGGGTCGGGCGGCGCTTCGCTCAACGCCAGCAGGCCCTCGACGAAGCGGAACTCGTACTGCGACACCCAGGACAGGCGCGAAGGCGTCGGCATGACCGGCACCAACTCCCACGCCGGAATCTCAGGCATCGCCGCGAACTGGTGGCTGAAGCTCTCGCGCCGGGCGGCGGTGACGACGCTCGCCGTCAGCACCGCCTCGGCGCCGTCGCCCTGCGTGAACTCGACGAGCCAGTGCTGGCTCGAGCGGTTGGCCCGTGCCAGCCGCACGGCGACGCGGAACTCGCCGCTCGCGATCGGCGCGCAGAAGTTGACCGTGAGGGCGAGCGGGTCGCCCTCACGCGACGGATGCTCGAGCACCGCCCGCAGCGCCGTCGCCGCGGAGCTGCCGCCGAACGGGCCGATGAAGGTCCAATAGGCGTCGCTGGTGTGCGCCCGCCGATGCGGGGCCGCGGGATCGCCTTCGAGGGCAGTGGCGAGATCGAGGGCGTGCGGCGTCATGGCCGGCGATTGTCGTGGCAGTCGGCCGCACGGCGGCGCGGGGCTTGTCGTTTCGCCCCGGCGCGGGTGAACGGCGCCCCGCACAATCGCCCATGCCCGCCGAGAGCGATCAGCTGGCGCTCTTCGCCGGCCCGACCGAATCGACCGCGCCCGGCCTTCCCGCCGGCTGGGACTACCGCACCGACTTCATCTCCGTCGACGAGGAGGCCGCACTGCTGGCGGCGATTGCCGACCTGCCCCTCGAGGAGGCGCGCTACCGCGGCTACGTCGCCCGTCGCCGCGTCGCCCACTTCGGCACCGACTACGACTACGACGCCAATCGCCTGCTGCCCGCGCCGCCTCTTCCGGAAGCCTTCGGCCCGTTGAGGGACCGTGCCGCCGCCTGGATCGGCGAGCCGCCCGACGCGCTGGGCAGCGCCCTAGTCGCCGAATATCGTCCGGGCGTGCCGCTCGGCTGGCATCGCGACGTGCCGGACTTCGAGACCGTGGTCGGCATCTCGCTGGGCGGCATCGCGCGGATGCGCTTCCGCCGCTATCCGCCGGTCCAGCCGAAGAAGGCCGACGTGCTCTCGCTCGAGCTCGCGCCGCGCTCGGCCTACTTGCTGCGGGCGGAGGCGCGCTGGGGCTGGCAGCACAGCATCGCGCCCACCCCGGGGCTGCGCTGGTCGATCACCTTCCGCACCCGGCGCGCCGGCGGGCAACGATCGGGGCGCCGCCGCATCGTCCAGGGCTAGGCGCTCGATGACGACACGCGCGCGCGGCACGCCGTCCGACCCGCAGAAGTTTCGGGTCGAGGTGCGGCCGAGCGCCATCGACGGGCACGGCGCGTTCGCGGCCGAGGCCATCCCGGCGCGGCGCAAGATCGGCGAGATCCGCGGCGAATCGATCGGCCTGCGCGAGGCACGGGAGCGGGCGCGCGGCCTCGAGCGAATCATGATCGTCGCGGTGAGCGAGCGGCGGGCCGTCGACGCGTCGCGCTCGAGCGATCCGTTGCGCTTCACCAATCATTCGTGCGCGCCGAACGCCGTGCTGCGCGTCCACCAGGGCCGGATCGAGATCTACGCGATGCGCGACGTCGCCGCCGGCGAGGAGCTCACCGTCGGCTACGGCGAGACGCATCACCGCGGCCGACTCGCCTGTCGCTGCGGCGCGCCGCGCTGCATCGGCCGCCTCTAGGTCGCTCGCCGCGAGCTCATTCGCGCAGCAGGTCGGCGAGCTGGAGCCGGTCGAAGCGGGCTTCTTTCCAGAACGCGGCGAGGTCGGGCGCCGGGTCGAGCAGGAGCGCAGCGATCAGCGGCTCGGCCGGCGCGCGCTCCGGGTCGGCCAGCAGCACGTGGCGCCCTTCGCCGGCCTCGTCGAGCCGGCCCACCCAGTCGAGGCCGGTCAGCACGTCGAGCAGCGGATCGATCTGCAGCGGGTCGGTCGAGAGCGCGTGCGAGAGGTCGCGTGTGGTCAGGCCGCGGGCGCCGCCGTCGCGCGCGCCGCGAAGCGCTCGCAGGATCGCCAGCGCGAGGCGAAAGCGCGAGCCCATCGACACGGGGAAGCGCTTCAGGCGCGTTCCCGCCACCGGCGCGTACGCGGCGATGACGGCGCCGAGCAGCACGATCACCCAGCAGAGGTAGATCCAGATCAGGAAGATCGGCACCGTCGCGAAGGCGCCGTAGATCATGCTGTAGGCGGAGACGCCGCTGAAGTAGAGCGCGAGGAGCCGCTTGGCGGTGGCGATGCCCAGCGCCACGAACAGGCCGCCAACCACAGCATGGCGCCACTGCACCTTCGTGTTCGGCACGTAATGGAACAGGGCGGACATGCCCAGCGCGATCAGCACGAACTCGAGCATCGCGATGACGACCCCGAAGCCCTGCGGCCCGAACCGGCCGTAGCCGCGCGCCACCGAGAAGGCGTAAGAGGTGGTGGTGAGGCTCACCGCCAGGAGCAGCGGACCGAGCGTCATCGCCGACCAGTAGACGAGCACGCGCTGGGCGATCGGACGCGGCTTCTTGACGCGCCAGATGGCGTTGAGCGTCTTGTCGATCGTGAGCATCAACGCGATCGCGCTGATGAGCAGCACCGCCAGGCCGACCAGGCCGAGGCGGTTGGCGCGGGTCGAGAACTGGGTGATCGCGCCGAGCACCGGCTTGGCGATGACGTCGGGAAACAGGTTGGAGGCGAAGTAGCGCTGCAGCGTCTCCTGCAGCGTCGAGAAGATCGGGAAGGCGCTGAAGACGGCCAGCATCACCGTCGCCAGCGGCACGATCGAGATCACCGAAGTGAAGGTGAGGCTGCCGGCGGTGAGGGCCAGCCGGTCCTCGCGGAAGCGCGCGAGCAGGGTCGCCGCGGTGTCGTACCACGGCCGGGCCTGCAGACGAACGAGGGCGCGAGAAGCGACGGTCGTCGGTACGGTCACGGCGCGGCAACGGAGGTCATTGCTGGCATCATAAGGACGATGATGGAGAGCGCCGCACCGGATGCCACGAGCCTGTGGACCCGCGCGCTCGCGCTGGGCTGCACCGTCGCCCTGCTCGTGCTCTGCCTGCTCTGGGAGCTGTGGCTCGCGCCGACCGGCAGCGGCACGTTGGCGATCAAGGCCCTGCCGCTGCTCGTGCCGCTCGCCGGCCTGGCCCGGATGCGCCTCTACACCTATCGCTGGATGAGCCTGCTGGTCTGGCTCTACGTTGCCGAAGGCGCGGTGCGCGCGACCAGCGAGCGCGGCCTCGGCGCCTGGCTGGCCGGCCTCGAGGTGCTGCTGGCGACGGCGATCTTCGTGGCCTGCGCCGTGCACGTGCGGGCGCGCTTCCGGCACGCGGCGGGGGCGGCGTGAGCGACCTGCTCGAGCGGCTTCGCGGGGTCGTCGGCGCGGCCCACGTGCTGACCGGTAATGACCTCGGCCGCTGGGAAGTCGACTGGCGCAAGCGCTGGCGCGGCAAGGCGCTCGCCGTCGTCCGCCCCGCCAGCACCCTCGAGGTGGCGCAGGTCGTGAAGCTCTGTGGCGAGCACCGCACGCCGATCGTTCCGCAAGGCGGCAACACCGGCCTGGTCGGCGGCTCGGTGCCCGACACGAGCGGCCGCCAGCTCGTGCTCAGCCTCGCCCGGCTCGACACGGTGCGTGCCATCGATGCGGCCAACATGACGATGACCGTCGAGGCCGGCTGCGTGCTGCAGAACGCGCAGCAGGCGGCGGCCGGCGCCGGCCTGCTGCTGGCGCTGAGCCTGGGTGCGGAAGGCAGCTGCACGATCGGCGGCAACCTCGCGACGAACGCCGGCGGCACACAGGTGCTGCGCTACGGCAATGCTCGCGAGCAGTGCCTCGGCCTCGAGGTGGTGACCGCCGCCGGCGAGGTGTGGGACGGCCTCACCGGCCTGCGCAAGGACAACACCGGCTACGACCTGCGCGACCTGATGATCGGCAGCGAAGGCACGCTCGGCATCATCACCGCGGCGACGATGAAGCTGCAGCCGCCGCCGGCGGCGATCCTCACGGCGCTGGCGACGCTGCCGACGCTCGAGGCGGCGATCCTGCTGCTCTCGCTCGCCCGCTCCAGCCTCGGGCCGGGCCTGACCGGCTTCGAGGTGATGAACCGGTTCTCGCTCGACCTGGTGAGGAAGCGCTTCCCGGCGCTGCGCCAGCCGCTCCCGCCCGCGCCATGGACGGTGCTGCTCGAGCAATCCGACTCGGAGGGCGAGGCCCATGGCGCAGCCGCGCTCGAGTCCCTGCTCGCCGCGGCGCTGGAGCGCGGCCTGATCGAGGACACCGCCATCGCCACGAGCATCGAGCAGGGCAACGCGATGTGGCACCTGCGCGAATCGATCACCCTCGCCCAGGCCGAGGAAGGACCGAACATCAAGCACGACATCTCGCTGCCCGCCTCGGCGATCGGCGACTTCGTCGAAGCGACCGATGCCGCCCTGGCGCGCGCCCTGCCCGGCATCCGGCTCGTCAACTTCGGCCACCTCGGCGACGGCAACCTGCACTACAACGTGCAGTGCCCGGAGGGCGAGGATGCGCACGAGTTCCTGCGCCACGAGGACGAGGTGAACGCGATCGTCTACGACGCGGTCGGCGCGCGTCATGGCTCGGTGTCGGCCGAGCACGGCATCGGCCGCCTCAAGCTGGGCGAGATGAGCGCGCGCAAGTCGCCGGTGGCGCTCGCCCTCATGCGCTCGATCAAGCGCGCGCTCGACCCCGAGGACCTGCTGAACCCGGGGCGCGTGCTTCCGCCGCCAGCCACGCCGTGAAGGCGGCGACCTCGGGCCGGCGGGCGGCGCCCGCGGCGACGAGCATGCAGTAGCCCTTCGGCGAGACCACCGCGTCGGCGAACGGCACGGTCAGCCGCTTCGCCTTGAGCAGGCGGTCGATCAGCGGCACCCGGCCGAGCGCGGCCCCCTGCCCCGCCACCGCGGCCTGCACCAGCTGGTCGTACGAGGAGAAGTGCAGCACCGCGGCGGGCCTGAGCTCGGTCAGCTGCATGGCGTGCAGCCAGAGGCCCCAGTCCTGCAGCTGGTTGCTGCCGTCGGGCTCCATCCGGAGCAAGGTGTGGCCGGCGAGGTCGGCCGGCGCCTTGAGCGGTGCGCCGGCGCGGAGCAGGCGCGGGCTGCAGACCGGGAACACGGTCTCGCCGAACAGAGGCACGGCGCCGGAGGGCAGCAGGTCGACCGACCGATAGCGTACCGCGACGTCGACGCCGTCGCGATCGAGGTTGGCCAGGGCGGTGCCGGTGGAGATGCGCACGTCGACCTCGGGATGCGCGGCGACGAACGAGCCGAGGCGCGGAATCAGCCAGAGCCCGGCGAAGCCGGCGGTCGTGCTCACTACCACCGGTCGGGTCTCGCCGCCCTGGCGCAGCGCCCGGCTGGCGCGGTCGATCGTGGTCAGCGCCTCGGTGGTCGCCTGCTGGAAGGCGCGTCCCTCCTCGGTCAGCGCCAGGGCCCGGTGCAGGCGCCGGAACAGCGTGACGCCGAGCTGCTCTTCTAGCGCCTGGATCTGCCGGCTGACCGCCGACTGGGTCAGTGCGATCTCGTCGCCGGCGCGGGTAAAGCTCAGATGGCGGGCGGCCGCCTCGAACGCCACCAGCAGTTCCAGCGGCGGCACGTCGTAGGCGCGGCGGCTCAGTTGTGGCATTCGTCGCGCTTCATGCATGCAGGATATGCATGCAAACCATGTCCGAATACCGTTTGAGCATGCGTCCCGCGAAGCGCAACATTCTTCTCGTGGCCGCTGCCCGAACCCCGGAAGGAAGGCCGCAATGCATGCATGAGATTCATGCTACCAGGAGAACGACATGCGCAACGACCTGATCTTCGACACCCGCCTGCTCACCAAGGGCCGCATTCGCCGCGTCCATCATCCGGTCGGCCGGCGGGTCGAGTGCGTGACCGGCTCGCTCTGGATCACGCAGGACGGCGACTTGCGGGACATCGTGCTCGCCGCGGGCGAATCGTTCGTCTTCGACCACAAGGGCGACGCGCTGATCAGCGCGCTCGATGACTCCAGCTTCCTCCTGCTCGAGGCCTGCGCGCCGGCGACCGCCCTCGCGCACTGAGGCCGAGGCCCGGTTACTGGACCGGGCCCTTCAGGGCGTCCGGCAAGGGCAGCGCGACGATGGCGATGCCCTCCTCGCGCAGCGCCTCGGCGTCCTCGCTCGAGGCACGGCCGCGGATGCCGCGCTCCTCGACCTCGCCGTAATGGATGCGCCGGGCCTCCTCGGCGAAGCGGTCGCCGACGTCCTCGGTCGAGCTCATCACCTGGCGCACGACCTTCAGCCACTGCGACTGCAGCGTCATCTGCATGCCCTGCGATGCCGGCTCGGCCTCCGTCGCCGCGTGCCGGCTCACGTTGAGCCGAGGCGCGCTCGGCAGGCGGCTGATCTCGATGCTGCCGCAGAGCGGACAGGCGATGCCGGTGGCGGCTGCCTGCGCGGCGTAGTCGTCTTCGGAGGCGAACCAGCCCTCGAAGCCGTGGCCGCCGGCGCAGCGCAGGTTCAGCACCTTCATGCCGGCATTATCCGTGTCGCTCAGGCGGGTGCGGGTCGCCATTCGAGCGGCCACCGCCCCTCGCGCCATTGGCGCAGCCAGAGCAGGCCGACCAGCGTCTTGGCGTCGGTCAGCCGGCCGTCGCGCGCCGCCGCCTCGAGTTCGTCGGCGCTGGCTTCGAGCACGTCGAGGAACTCGCCCGCGTCGAGCTGGCGCTCTCCCGCCTGCAGGCCGCGCGCGAACCAGATCTCGATGCCTTCGGTGGCATAGGCGATCGCGTTGTGGGTGATGCCGGCGCGTGCCCATTCGGCGGCGCGGTAGCCGGTCTCCTCGAACAGCTCGCGCACCGCACAGTCGATCACCGGCTCGCCCGCCTCGAGCTTGCCGGCCGGAAACTCGAGCAGGGCGCCGCCGATCGGATGGCGCCACTGGCGCTCGACGATCAGCCGGCCGTCGTCGAACATCGCGACAATCATCACGGCGCCCGGATGGACGATGTACTCCCGGTGCCCGGTGCTGCCGTCCGGAAGGCTCACGCGGTCGCGGCGGACGTCGAGGAGGCGTCCCTTGAAGATCTGCTCGGAGTCGAGCGTGGTCTCGCGTAGGTGGCCGGTGTCGGCCCCGACCTCGCTCAGGCGCATCGGCGCGATGCGGCCGCTCACGTGGCGAACATCTGCACGATGGCCTGGGCGCACATCTGCATCAGGCCACCGGGCAGGATGCCGAGCAGCAGGACCGCGGCGCCGTTGAGCGACAGCATGATCCGCGCGTCGGCCGTGCCGGCGACCGGATGGGCGTCGGCCGGCTCGTCGAAGTACATCACCTTGACCACGCGCAGGTAGTAGAACGCGCCGAGCAGGGAAAGCACGACCGCGACCACCGCCAGCCAGATCAGGCCCGGCACGTTGGTCGTCACCAGCGACTGCAGCACCGCGAGCTTGGCGTAGAAGCCCACCGTCGGCGGGATGCCGGCGAGCGAGAACATGAACACCGCCATCACGCCGGCGAACCATGGGCTCTTCCTGGCCAGGCCCTTGAAGTCGTCGATCAGCTCGGCCTCGTGGCCGGCGCGCGACAGCAGCATGATCATGCCGAAGGTGCCGAGCGAGGTGAGCACGTCGGTGACGACGTAGAACATCGCCGAGCTGTAGGCATTGACCGCCGAGACGGTGTTGCCGCTGACCACGCCCGGACACAGGCCGAGCAGCATGAAGCCGATCTGCGCGATGGTCGAATAGGCCAGCATCCGCTTGATGTTGTTCTGCGCGATCGCCGCCAGGTTGCCGAGCAGCATCGAGGCGACCGAGAGCAGCACCAGCATCTGTTGCCAGTCGAGCGCCAGGCCGAGCATGCCCTCGACCAGCAGGCGGATCGTGATCGCGAACGCGGCCAGCTTGGGCGCGCCGCCGACGAGCAGCGTCGCCGCGGTCGGAGCGCCCTGGTAGACGTCGGGCACCCACATGTGGAACGGCACCGCGCCGAGCTTGAAGGCCAGGCCGGCGACGACGAACACCGTGCCGAGCACCAGGACGGACTTGTTGATCTGGCCGGTGCCGATCGCCTTGAACACCTCGGCGATCTCGAGCGAGCCGGCCGCGCCGTACATCATCGACAGGCCGTAGAGCAGGAAGCCGCTGGCCAGGGCGCCCAGCACGAAGTACTTCATCGCCGCCTCGGTCGCCTGCATGTTGTCGCGACGCATCGCGACCAGGGCGTAGAGGCTCAGCGACATCAGTTCGAGCCCGAGGTAGACGACGAGGAAGTTGTTCGCCGACAGCATCACCAGGATGCCGAGCAGGGCGAACATCGAGAGCGAGAACAGCTCGCCCTTGAGCATCTCGCGGTCGGCCGCGTACGGCCGGGCATACACCAGCGTGACCATCATCGCCAGCGTGGCGAAGAGGCCGAGCAGGTGGCCCATCGGATCGGCCACCACCATCCGCTGCATCGCGTAGAGGGTGAATCCATCGGCGAAGTACCAGAGCTGCAGCAGGGCCAGCGCGAACAGCGACGCCTGCGTGAGCGAGTAGGTGACGATCCGCTTCGGGTCCTTCACCCACAGGTCGACCAGGGCCACCAGACAGGCAGCGGCCAGCAGCAGGATCTCGGGATAGACGGCTTGCCAGTTCATGTTCGCCGCCTCAAGGTGCGACCTTGCTGATCGTGGTGTGGCGCAGCAGCTGCGCCACCGAGGCGTGCATCACGTCGGTGAAGGGCTTGGGATAGATGCCCATGGCCAGCACCGCGGCGGCGAGGATGCCGAGCATGGCGAACTCGCGCTTGTCGAGGTCCTTGAGCTCCGCGACCTCGTGGTTCGCCACGTCGCCGAAGTAGACCCGCTTCACCATCCACAGCGTGTAGGCGGCGCCCCAGATCATGGTCGTGGCGGCGAGCGCGGCGATCCAGAAGTTCACCTTCGTCGCCCCGAGGATCACCATCCATTCGCCGACGAAGCCCGCCGTGCCCGGCAGGCCGCAGTTGGCCATCGCGAACAGCACCGCCAGCGCGGCGAACTTGGGCATGGTGTTGACCACCCCGCCGTAGGCCGCGATGTCGCGCGAATGCATGCGGTCGTAGAGGACGCCGATGCACAGGAACATCGCGCCGGAGACGAAGCCGTGCGAGATCATCTGCACGATGCCGCCCGAGACCGCCAGCTCGTTGCCGCGGCCCTGCGCGTCGAACAGGAAGAAGCCGAGGGTGACGAAGCCCATGTGGGCGATCGACGAGTAGGCGACCAGCTTCTTCATGTCGCTCTGCACCAGGGCGACGAAGCCGATGTAGACGACCGCGACCAGCGACAGCGCCACCATCACCCAGGCCCACTTGTGGCTGGCGTCGGGCGTGATCGGCAGCGAGAAGCGGAGGAAGCCGTAGGCGCCGAGCTTCAGCATGATCGCCGCCAGCACCACCGAGCCGCCGGTCGGGGCCTCGACGTGCGCGTCGGGCAGCCAGGTGTGCACCGGCCACATCGGCACCTTCACCGCGAAGGCGAAGAAGAAGGCGAAGAACAGCAGCGTCTGCGCGTGCAGCGGCAACGGCAGGCGGTGCCAGGCGAGGATGTCGAAGGTGCCGCCCGACTTGTAGTACAGGTAGATCAGCGCCACCAGCATCAGCAGCGAGCCGGCCAGCGTGTAGAGGAAGAACTTGAACGCCGCGTAGACGCGGCGCGGGCCGCCCCAGACGCCGATGATGAGATACATCGGGATCAGGGTCGCCTCGAAGAAGACGTAGAACAGCAGCCCGTCGAGCGCCGAGAACACGCCGACGAGCAGGCCGGAAAGGATCAGGAACGCGCCCATGTACTGGTTGACGCGCTCGGTGATCACCTTCCACGCCGAGATCACGACGATCACCGTGATGAAGGCCGAGAGCAGGACGAACCAGACCGAGAGGCCGTCGACGCCGAGGTAGTACCAGACGTTGAAGCGACTGATCCAGGGGTGGCGCTCGACGAACTGCATCGACGCCGTGCCGAGATGGAAGCTGGTGACCAGCGGAATCGTGACCAGGAAGCTGGCCAGCGAGGCGAGCAGCGCGCCCCAGCGCACCGCCTCGGCGCGCTCGTCGCGGCCGAAGGCGAGCAGCAGCACCCCCGACAGGATGGGCAGCCAGATCGCGATGCTGAGCAAGGGCATGTTCTTGTTGTTCTCTTTGGGCTAGCGGCCGATGAGGTTGCCGAGATAGGGCCAGAGCTGCCAGGTCATGAGCCCGATCACGCCGATGATCATCACCAGCGCGTACCAGTACAGGTAGCCGCTCTGCAGGGCCCGGGTCGAGCGGCCGAGGCGGCCGATCGCGTTGGCGCTGCCGTCGATGAAGACGCCGTCGATGGTGCCGACGTCGCCGCGCTTCCACAGGAACCGGCCGAGCAGCACCGCGCCCCGCGACAGCACGTGCTCGTTGAACCAGTCCATGTAGTACTTGTTCTCGAGCACGCGGTAGATGAATCCGGCGCGAGCGCGGATCGCGGCCGAGATGTCGGGTCGCTTCAGGTAGAGGAACCAGGCCAGCGTCACGCCGCCGAGCGCCAGCCAGAACACCGGCCCGGTGAACGCGTGCAGGGCGAAGGCGACCGGGCCGTGCCAGTCCATCGCCAGCTGCGACATCGCCGGATGCGCGCCGGACAGGACCAGGATCGAGTCCTTGAAGAAGCCGCCGAAGATCATCGGGCCTTCGGTCAGGAAGCCGATGCCCACCGACGGGATCGCCAGCAGCACCAGCGGCAGGGTCACGACCCACGGCGACTCGTGCGGGGTCGCGTGGTCGTCGTGATGCGCGCCCGGCTCGGCGTGGGTCGCGTGCTCGTCGCCGTCGTGATGCGCCGCCGAGTGGTCGTCTTCCGGCGGGAAAGGCTTGTTGCGGAAGCGCTCCTCGCCGTGGAAGACGAGGAAGTACATCCGGAACGAATAGAAGGCGGTGACGAACACGCCCGCGGAGACGGCCAGGTAGGCGAAGGTCGAGCCCGGCAGCTTCGAAGCCGCCACCACCGAGATGATCGAGTCCTTCGAGTAGAAGCCGGCGAAGAACGGCGTGCCGATCAGGGCCAGCGAGCCGAGCAGCGCCGTGATCCAGGTGACCGGCATGTACTTGCGCAGGCCGCCCATGTTGCGGATGTCCTGGTCGTGGTGCATGCCGATGATCACCGAGCCGGCCGCCAGGAACAGCAGCGCCTTGAAGAAGGCGTGCGTCATCAGGTGGAAGATGGCCACCGGATAGGCCGAGACGCCGAGCGCCACCGTCATGTAGCCGAGCTGCGACAGCGTCGAGTAGGCAACCACCCGCTTGATGTCGTTCTGGATCACGCCCATGAAGCCCATGAAGAGCGCGGTGATCGCGCCGATCACAAGGACGAACGACAGGGCGACGTCAGACTGCTCGAACAGCGGCGACATCCGCGCCACCATGAAGATGCCGGCCGTCACCATCGTCGCGGCATGGATCAGCGCCGAGATCGGTGTCGGGCCTTCCATCGAGTCGGGCAGCCAGACGTGCAGCGGGAACTGGGCGCTCTTGCCCATCGCGCCGATGAAGAGGCAGATGCAGATGACGGTGATCAGGCGCCAGTCCATGCCCGGGAAGCCGAGGCGCGACAGGTGCGCGGTCTGGCCGAACACCTCGCCGTAGTTGAGCGAGCCGGCGAAGGCGACGATCAGGCCGATGCCGAGGATGAAGCCGAAGTCGCCGACCCGATTGACGATGAACGCCTTCATGTTGGCGAAGATCGCCGTCGGCCGCTTGAACCAGAAGCCGATCAGGAGGTAGGAGACGAGGCCGACCGCCTCCCAGCCGAAGAAGAGCTGGAGGAAGTTGTTGCTCATGACCAGCATGAGCATCGAGAAGGTGAACAGCGAGATGTAGCTGAAGAAGCGCTGGTAGCCCGGGTCGTCGGCCATGTAGCCGATGGTGTAGACGTGCACCATCAGCGAGACGAAGGTCACCACGGCCATCATCACCGCGGTGAGGCCGTCGACCAGGAAGCCGATCTCCATCTTCAGCGCACCGGCGTTGCCGGGCTGGCCGAGGACCATCCATTCGTAGACGGTCTGGTTGAAGCGGGCGCCGTGCCAGCCCACTTGCCAGAGCACCCAGGCCGAGAGCACGAAGGCGATCGCCACGCCGGCAATGGTGACGACGTGCGAGCCGCGCCGGCCGACCTGGCGGCCGAACAGCCCGGCGACCAACGCGCCGGCGAGCGGCGCCAGCGGGATGGCCAGGAGGAGGGCTTCCGGGATCGGGGGTGCGGCCATGGCGCTCTGCTCAGCCCTTCAGGGAGTCGAGCTCGTCGACGGCGATCGTCGAGCGGGTCCGGAACAGCACCACCAGGATGGCGAGGCCGATCGCCGACTCGGCGGCTGCGACGGTGAGGATGAAGAACACGAACACCTGCCCGGCCATGTCGCCCAGGTAGTGCGAGAAGGCGACGAAGTTCAGGTTGACCGCGAGCAGCATCAGCTCGATCGCCATCAGCAGCACGATCAGGTTCTTGCGGTTGAGGAAGATGCCGATCACGGAAAGCGCGAACAGGATCGCGCTCACCGTGAGGTAGTGTCCGAGGGTGACGGGGCCGAGGCTCATCGCTTGTCTCCCACCGGGGGCGGGGCAATGCTCGAGGTGTCGGGAGCCGCCGCTTCGGGCTTGAGCGACACGAGCCGCACCCGGTCGGCCTTCTTCGCCTTGACCTGCTCGCCCGGATCGATCCGCTTGCTGTCCTTGCGCGCCCGCAGCGTCAGCGAGATCGCGGCGACGATCGCCACCAGCAGGATCACCGCGGCGATCTGCAGCGGATAGAGGTAGTTGGTGTACACGTCGACGCCGAGCAGCTTGGTATTGCCGAGCTTGGCCGCCTCGGCCGAGAGCGGCCGCGCCTCGGCCACGAAGAAGCCGGGGATCAGCACCGCCGCCATCTCCAGGGCGATGATCACGCCGACCAGCAGCGCCACCGGGAAGTGCTTCCAGAAGCCGACGCGCAGCGATTCGGTGTCGACGTCGAGCATCATGACGACGAACAGGAACAGCACCATCACCGCGCCGACGTAGACCAGCACCAGCGCGATCGCCAGGAACTCCGCATGCAGCAGGATCCAGACGCAGGCGGCGCTGAAGAAGGCGAGCACCAGGTAGAGCGCCGCATAGACGGGGCTCCGCGCCGTGATGACGCGGAACGCCGCGAACAGCAGCACCAGCGAGAAAACGTAGAAAAGTGCGGTGGCAGTCGTCATGGCATCCGGTTCGCGCGCGCTTGCGCCCGCACCGCCCGTCGCCGGGCGGCACATGGCCTCAGCGGTACTTGGCGTCCGCCTCCTTCGCCGCAGCGATCTCGGGTTCGAACCGGTCGCCGACGGCGAGCAGCATGTCCTTGGTGAAATACAGGTCGCCGCGCTTCTCGCCGTGGTATTCGAGGATGTGCGTCTCGACGATCGAGTCGACCGGGCAGCTCTCCTCGCAAAAGCCGCAGAAGATGCACTTGGTCAGGTCGATGTCGTAGCGGGTGGTGCGGCGCGAGCCGTCGTCGCGCACGTCGCTCTCGATCGTGATCGCCAGGGCCGGGCAGACCGCTTCGCACAGCTTGCAGGCGATGCAGCGCTCCTCGCCGTTCTCGTAGCGGCGCAGCGCGTGCAGGCCGCGGAAGCGCGGGGAAAGCGGCGTCTTCTCTTCCGGATACTGGACCGTGACCTTCTTGGCCAGGAAGTGCCGCCCGGTGAGCTTCATGCCCTTGAACAGCTCGCCGAGCATGAAGCTCGAGAGGAAGTCCTTGATCGGTGACGCTTGCGCCATGCTATTTCCAGATGTTCCAGGGCGACTGGATCCATAGGCCGACGAGGACCAGCCAGACCAGCGTCACCGGAATGAAGATCTTCCAGCCCAGGCGCATGATCTGGTCGTAGCGGAAGCGCGGGAAGGTCGCGCGCACCCAGAGGAACAGGGTGGCGATGACGAAGATCTTGAGGAACAGCCACAACCAGTTCCAGAACCAGTCGGTGGCGACGATCCAGTCGGGCGTCTGCATGCCCAGGGCGGCGAACGAGATCGGCGCCATCCAGCCGCCGAGGAACATCACCGCGGCGAGGGCCGAGACGAGCAGGATGTTGGCGTACTCGGCGAGGAAGAACATCGCGAACGCCATGCCCGAGTACTCGACCATGTGGCCGGCGACGATCTCCGATTCGCCCTCGACGACGTCGAACGGCGCCCGGTTGGTCTCCGCGATGCCCGAGATCACGTAGACGACGAAGATCGGCAGCAGCGGCAGCCAGTTCCAGCTGAGGAAGGTGATGCCGCGCTCGGCGAACCAGCCCCGGCCCTGGCCGAGCACGATGTCGGTCATGTTGAGGCTGGCCGAGACCATGAGCACGATGACGAGGGCGAAGCCCATCGCGATCTCGTAGCTCACCATCTGCGCCGAGGCGCGCAGCGCGCCGAGGAAGGCGTACTTCGAGTTCGAGGCCCAGCCGGCGATGATGACGCCGTAGACCTCCATCGAGGTGATCGCCATCAGGAACAGCAACCCGGCGTTGATGTTCGAGAGCGCCTTCTCCGGGCCGAACGGCACCACGGCCCAGGCCGCCAGCGCCGGCATGATGGTCATCACCGGGCCGAGGAAGAACAGGCCCTTGTTGGCCGCGGTCGGGACGATGATCTCCTTGAAGATCAGCTTCACCGCGTCGGCGATCGGCTGCAGCAGGCCGAGCGGCCCGACCCGGTTCGGGCCCGGCCGGATCTGGCTCCAGCCGATCGCCTTGCGCTCCCAGAGCGTGAGGTAGGCGACGCAGAGCAGCAGCGGCACGACCAAGGCCACGATGCGCACCACCGCCCACACCGTCGGCCAGGCGGCGCCGAAGGTCGAGGCGCCGAAGGTGGTGATGGACTCGATCATCCCGAGGTCCTCAGGCGACGCTCGTCGCCACGACGACGCTCGGGGCCACCGGCTCGAGGGCGATCTCGACCCGGCCGAACATCGGGCCGAGCGGCGCGGTGAGCGGATGCGCGGCGGAGACGCGGACCACGTTCGACGCCAGCGAAGGCTCGACGCGCGCCGGCAGCACCACCGAGCGCTCGCCCTGGGTGACGCGCACGAGGGCGCCGTCGGCGATGCCGCGCTCGGCGGCGAGCTCGCTCGGGATGCCGGCGAGCGGCGGCCGCGCGTCGGCGGTCAGCTGCAGCCCCGCGGCGCGACGAACGATCGAATCGACCGCATAGATCGGCACGTCGGCGATCCGCTCCAGTCCCTGCCCGCTCTCCCGCTTCGCGGGAGCGGGCTGCGGCGAAGGCTTGCCGTCGGCAGCGAGCCGCCCCGGAATCCTCTCGACATCCCCAAGCGCCTCCGCCCTCACCTCTTCCGAGGTCTCGAACGAGAAGCCGGCGAGCCCGAGCAGGTTGCCGAGCACGCGCAGCACCTTCCACGCCGGCCGCGCATCGCCGCGCGGCTTGACGACGCCGTGGAAGCTCTGCACCCGGCCTTCGCCGTTGACGAAGGTGCCCGAGGTCTCGGTGAACGGCGTGATCGGCAGCAGCACGTCGGCGAGATCGTCGCCGGGGGCGGGTTGGAACGGCGAGAGCGACACGACCATCTCCGCCTTGCCGAGTGCGGCTGCCGCGGCGGCGCCATCGGCGGCATCGAGCCGCGGCTCCACGTTCATCAGGAGGCAGGCCTTGAGCGGCGCCTCGCTGCCGAGCATCCGGGCGGCGTTCGCGCCGCCGTCGCCCGGCTGGGCGCGAACCAGCTGCGCGCCGACCGCATTGCCCCCGTCGACCAGCCAGCCGAACGACGCGCCCGTCTGCTCGGCGATGGCGCGGGCCAGCCGCTCGATCTCCGCCGCTTCCGGGTGCTGGGCGGCAGCGTTGCCGAGGAGCACGGCCTTGAGCTGGCCGGAGACCAACGCGGCCGCGATGGCGCGAGCCTCGTCGGCCGGGCCGCTGTCGCCCGGAGCGGAGCGAAGGGTCTGATCGCTGCCCGCAGGTCCTTCGCCCGGCTCAGGACGGCAGGCGGCGAGGATGTCGGCGAGCGACTGCACCCAGCCGCTCGGCGCGACGGCGAGGCTCGGCCCCATCGGCATCAGCCAGTCGTCGCGCAGGGCGTGAAGGCTCATCACCTTGGCGCCCTTCTTCGCCGCCTGGCGGATGCGCTGGGCGAACAGCGGATGGTCCTTGCGCAGGAACGAGCCGACCACCAGCACCCGCTCCAGCTCGGACAACGCGGCGATCGGCTGGCCGAGCCAGCGGATCGAGGCGCTTGGGGCGCTCGGAGCGGCTTCACGCAGCCGGAAGTCGACGTTCTCGCTGCCGAGGCCGCGCACCAGCTTGGCCAGCAGGTGCAGCTCCTCGACGGTGTTGAGCGGCGAGGCCAGCGCGCCGACGCTCTGCGGCCCGTGCTCGACGATGATGCTGGTCAGGCCGCGGGAGACGTAGTCGAGCGCGGCCGTCCAGTCGACGGCCTTCCATGCCCCGCCCTGGCGGATCATCGGCGTGGTCAGCCGGTCGGGCGAGTTGAAGGCCTCGTACGAGAAGCGGTCTCGGTCGGCGAGCCAGCACTCGTTGACTTCCTCGTTCTCGAGCGGCAGGACGCGCATCACCTGCGCGCCCTTGACCTGCACGATCAGGTTGGCGCCGGTCGAGTCGTGCGGGCTGACGCTCTTGCGCCGCGACAGCTCCCAGGTCCGGGCGCTGTAGCGGAACGGCTTGGAGGTGATCGCGCCGACCGGACAGATGTCGATCATGTTGCCCGAGAGCTCGGAGTCGACGGTGTCGCCGGCGATCGTGGTGATCTCGGAATGCTCGCCGCGATGGATCATGCCCAGCTCCATCACGCCGGCCACCTCCTGGCCGAAACGGACGCAGCGGGTGCAGTGGATGCAGCGGTTCATCTCCTTCATCGAAAGGAGGGGCCCCACGTCCTTGGGAAAGACGACGCGCTTGTCCTCGTCGTAGCGCGAGGAGGAGGCGCCGTAGCCGACGGCCAGGTCCTGCAGCTGGCACTCGCCGCCCTGGTCGCAGATCGGGCAGTCGAGCGGGTGGTTGATGAGCAGGAACTCCATCACCCCCTGCTGCGCGTTGATCGCCTTGTCGCTGCGGGTGCGCACGATCATGCCCTGCGTCACCGGTGTGGCGCAGGCGGGCATCGGCTTCGGCGCCTTCTCGATGTCGACCAGGCACATCCGGCAGTTGGCCGCGATCGAGAGCTTCTTGTGATAGCAGAAATGCGGGATGTAGGTGCCGGCCGCGTCGGCGGCATGCATGACCATGCTGCCCTCGGGCACCGAGACCTTCTGGCCGTCGAGATCGATCTCGATCATCGCGGCGCTCCCCAGGTGCTGGCCTGCGTTTCCTTGGCGGAGACGTGGCGCGGCTCGCCCACCGGCGAGACCATGGGATGCGGCACGCCGGCGAGCGCGGAGCTTTGCTCCGGATGGATGCTCGCGGCGGGACCGATCGAGCCGGCATGCACCGGCTTGGCGCTCTTCTCGATCAGCGCGACGAACTCGTCGCGGAAGTGCTTGATCATGGCGCGCACCGGCATCGCCGCGGCGTCGCCGAGGGCGCAGATGGTGCGGCCCTGGATGTTGTCGGACACGGAATTCAGCAGGTCGATGTCGGCGAGCCGCCCCTGGCCGTTGGCGATGCGCTCGACCATGCGATAGAGCCAGCCGGTGCCTTCGCGGCAGGGCGTGCACTGGCCGCAGCTCTCGTGCATGTAGAAGTAGGAGAGGCGCAGCAGCGAATGGACCATCGAGCGCGAGTCGTCCATGACGATCACCGCGCCCGAGCCGAGCATCGAGCCCGCCTTGGCGATGGAGTCGTAGTCCATCGTGCACTCGTTCATGATCGCCGCCGGCAGCACCGGCGCCGACGAGCCGCCCGGGATCACCGCCTTCAGGGTCCGGCCCTCGGTCACGCCGCCGGCAAGCTCGAGCAGCTTGGGGAACGGCGTGCCGAGCGGCACCTCGTAGTTGCCGGGCTTCTGCACGTCGCCGACGACGGAGAAGATCTTGGTGCCGCCGTTGTTCGGCTTGCCGACCTCCAGATAGGCCGGCCCGCCGTTGCGGATGATCCAGGGCACCGCGGCGAAGGTCTCGGTGTTGTTGATCGTGGTCGGCTTGCCGTAGAGGCCGTAGCTGGCCGGGAACGGCGGCTTGAAGCGCGGCTGGCCCTTCTTGCCCTCGAGCGACTCGAGCAGCGCCGTCTCCTCGCCGCAGATGTAGGCGCCGAAGCCGTGGCTGGCGTGCAGCTGGAAATCGAAGCTTGAGCCGAGCAGCTTCTGGCCGAGGTAGCCGGCCGCCCGCGCTTCTTCGAGCGCCTCCTCGAAGCGCTCGTAGACCTCGAAGATCTCGCCGTGGATGTAGTTGTAGGCGACGTTCACCCCCATCGCGTAGGCGGCGATGGCCATGCCCTCGATCACCTGGTGCGGGTTGAACATCAGGAGGTCGCGGTCCTTGCAGGTGCCGGGCTCGCCCTCGTCGGAGTTGCAGACGAGGTACTTCGCGCCCGGAAACTGCCGCGGCATGAAACTCCACTTCAAGCCGGTCGGGAAGCCGGCGCCGCCGCGGCCGCGCAGGCCCGAGGACTTGACCTCGGCGATCACCTGCTCGGGCGTCATGCCGACGCCCTCGCCCTGGGCCAGGATCTTGCGCAGGGCCTTGTAGCCGTCGCGTGCCTCGTAGTCCTTCAGGCGCCAGTTCGTGCCGTCGAGGTCGGCGTAGATCTGCGGCTCGATGTGGCGGCCGTGGAAGCAGGTCTCCTTGCCGGACGCCTGGAAGCGAGAGAGGTCGAAGGTCGGATTCATGCCGGATTCGCTCCCGACTGCGCGCGCAGCGACGAGACCAGCTCGTCGAGCCGCGCGTCGCTCATGAAGCTCACCATCTGCAGGTCGTTGACCAGCAGCACCGGCGCGTCGGCGCAGGCGCCGAGGCATTCCGACTTCTGCACCGTGAAGGCGCCGTCGGCGCTGGTGCCCCCCTCGGCGATGCCGAGCGAGCCGCACAGGTGCTCGAGCGCATGCTGGCCGCCGCGCAGCTGGCACGGCAGGTTGGTGCAGACGTTGAGCTTGACGCGGCCGACCGGCACCTGGTTGAACATGTTGTAGAAGGTGGTGACCTCGTGCACCGCGATCGGCGGCATGCCGAGCGCCTCGGCCACCAGCTCCTCGCTCGCCTGCGTGATGTAGCCGTGCTCCTTCTGCAGGATGGCCAGGCACGCGATCACGGCCGAGGCCTTGCCCTCGGGCGGGTACTTGGCGATCTCGCGATCGAACGCCTTGCGCGAGGCCTCGGACAGCGTCGCCCGCGTCGCGGCCGGCGCGCCCACGCCGGAGCCCTGGCCCGTCGGCGCCGCGCCGCCCGGACGCTGGATGCGGTTCGGATCGACCGTCTGCGTGCTCATCGGTCGATCTCCCCGAACACGATGTCCATCGTGCCGATCACGGCAACGGCGTCGGCGATCATGTGGCCGCGCGCCATCTCGTCGAGGGCGGCGAGGTGCGGAAAGCCAGGGGCGCGGATCTTCAGCCGATAGGGCTTGTTGGCGCCGTCGCTGACGAGGTAGATGCCGAACTCGCCCTTCGGATGCTCGACCGCGGCATAGGCCTCGCCCTCGGGCACGCGAAAGCCCTCGGTGAAGAGCTTGAAGTGATGGATCAGGTCCTCCATCCCGCTCTTCATGTCGACACGCGACGGCGGCGCGACCTTGTGGTTGGCGGTGATGACCGGCCCCGGGTTGGCCTTCAGCCAGTCGACGCACTGGCGGACGATGCGGTTCGCCTGGCGCATCTCCTCGACCCGGACCAGGTAGCGGTCGTAGGTGTCGCCGTTGACGCCGAGCGGGATGTCGAAGTCCATCTTCTCGTACACGTCGTACGGCTGGTGCTTGCGCAGGTCCCACAGCACGCCGGATCCGCGCAGCATCGGCCCGGTGAAGCCGAGGTTCTTGGCCCGCTCGGGCGTGACCACGCCGATGCCGACGGTGCGCTGCTTCCAGATCCGGTTGTCGGTGAGGAGCGTCTCGTACTCGTCGACCTTGGCCGGGAAACGGGTCACGAAGTCGTCGATGAAGTCGAGCAGCGAGCCCTGCCGGTTCTCGTTGCGCTCGCGGGTCGACTTGGCCGAGCGGATCTTCGACTCGCGGTACTGCGGCATCGTGTCCGGCAGGTCGCGATAGACGCCGCCCGGGCGGAAGTAAGCGGCATGCATGCGGGCGCCCGAGGCGGCCTCGTACATGTCGAACAGGTCCTCGCGCTCCCGGAAGCAGTAGATGAAGATGTTCATCGCGCCGCAGTCGAGGCCATGCGCGCCGAGCCACATCAGGTGGTTCATCAGCCGGGTGATCTCGGCGAACATGACCCGGATGTACTGGGCGCGGATCGGCACGTCGACGCCGAGCAGCTTCTCGATCGCCAGGCAGTAGGCGTGCTCGTTGCACATCATCGAGACGTAGTCCAGCCGGTCCATGTAGGGCAGCGACTGGATGTAGGTGCGCGTCTCGGCCAGCTTCTCGGTCGCCCGGTGCAGCAACCCGATGTGCGGGTCGGCGCGCTGGATCACCTCGCCGTCGAGCTCGAGCACCAGGCGCAGCACGCCGTGCGCGGCCGGATGCTGGGGCCCGAAGTTGAGGGTGTAGTTCTTGATGTCGGCCATGCGCGCGGCGGATTCAGTGCAGGCCGCCCCAGTTGTCCTCGCGGATCACGCGCGGCACGATCTCGCGCGGCTCGATCGTCACGGGCTGATAGATCACCCGCTTCTGCTCCGGGTCGTAGCGCATCTCCACCGTGCCCGAGACCGGGAAGTCCTTGCGGAACGGATGGCCGATGAAGCCGTAGTCGGTGAGGATGCGGCGCAGGTCGAGGTGGCCCTCGAAGATGATGCCGAACAGGTCGAACGCCTCGCGCTCGAACCAGTCGGTAGAGCTCCAGACCTCGTTCAGCGAAGCCACCTGCGGCAGGTCGTCGTCGGGGCAGAACACCTTGAGGCGCAGCCGCCAGTTGTGCGTCAGCGAGAGCAGGTGCGAGACGACGCAGAAGCGCGGGCCTTCCCACGGCGCGTCGCGGTAGCTGGAGTAGTCGACGCCGCACAGATCGACCAGCTGCTCGAACTTCAGCGCCGGGTCATCGCGCAGCAGCCGCGCCGCCTCGACGTAGTCGGCGGCCGAGACGGTAAGGGTCAGCTCGCCGAGGGCGCGGTCGAGCTTCTTCACTCGCTCGCCGAGCTTCGACGTGATCGCTTCCTGGAGGGTGTCGAGCTTCGTCATGCGGCGCTCAGCGGGCGATCGTGTTCTCGCGACGGATCTTCGCCTGCAGCTGCAGCACGCCGTAGAGCAGCGCCTCGGCCGTGGGCGGGCAGCCCGGCACGTAGACATCGACCGGCACGATCCGGTCGCAGCCGCGCACCACCGAGTAGCTGTAGTGGTAGTAGCCGCCGCCGTTGGCGCACGAACCCATCGAAATGACCCAACGCGGCTCGGCCATCTGGTCGTAGACCTTGCGCAGGGCCGGCGCCATCTTGTTGCAGAGCGTGCCGGCGACGATCATCAGGTCGCTCTGGCGCGGGCTCGGCCGGAACAGCATGCCGAAGCGGTCGATGTCGTAGCGGGCGGCGCCGGCATGCATCATCTCGACGGCGCAGCAGGCGAGGCCGAAGGTCATCGGCCAGAGCGAGCCTGTCTTCGACCAGTTGATGACGGTGTCGAGGCTCGTCGTGACGAAGCCTTCCTTGAGGACGCCTTCCAGGCTCATAGGGGCATCGCCTTCTTCATTCCCAGTCCAGCGCGCCCTTCTTCCACTCGTAGGCGAAGCCGACGACGAGGATGGCGAGGAAAAGCATCATCGCCCAGAAGCCGGCGGGACCGATCTCCTTGAGCGCCACGGCCCACGGGAAGAGGAAGGCGATCTCGAGGTCGAACAGGATGAACAGGATGGCGACGAGGTAGTAGCGGACGTCGAACTTCATCCGCGCGTCCTCGAACGCCTCGAAGCCGCATTCGTACGGAGAGTTCTTGGCCTGGTCGGGCTTGCGCGGACCGAGCAGGAAACCCAGGACCTGGGGCGCCACGCCCACCGCCACCCCGATGAGGATGAAGAGGATGACGGGAAGGTAGGGGTCGAGAGTCATTGTTCTGGTGCCGACGGCGAGACTCGAACTCGCACAGCTTTCGCCACTACCCCCTCAAGATAGCGTGTCTACCAATTTCACCACGTCGGCGCACTCGAATTTCTTGCCCCGGCTCGCATGAGGATGGCTCGCCGGGCAACCGCGAATTCTAGCGGAGCAATCGATCTCTACTTCTGCGGAATGGCGCCCGCACCGGATGCGGTGGCCGATGCGACGGGCGCCGCAGCAGGTGCGACGACCGCGGCGCTCGCCGCCCCAGGCGCTGCGCCCGGAATCGCCCCGGCGCCCGAGGCCGTCGGCGCAGGCGCGGTGATCGGCGTTGCCGGCCGGTCCAGCACGCTCGTGGACGTCGCGGGATCGCGCGGCCTGTCGAACGACGTGTAGGCCAAGGCGAGCGTGCAGATGAAGAAGATGGCGGCACAGGCGGCCGTGGAACGCGAGAGGAAGTTGGCGCTGCCCGTGGCGCCGAACAGGCTGCCCGAGGCCCCGCTGCCGAACGAGGCGCCCATGTCGGCGCCCTTGCCGTGCTGGATCAGCACCAGCCCGATCATCGCCAGCGCCGCGAAGATCTGCAGCACCAGCACGAAATTCATCAGCATGCTCATTCTTGTTCGACTCCGAGAGGGTCCGAGGCGAGGCCGGCGGTCAGGCAGCGGCCTTGCAGATGGCGGCGAATTGCTCCGCATTCCACGAGGCGCCGCCGATCAGGCCGCCGTCGATGTTCGATTGCCCGAACAGCGCCGTGGCGTTGTCCGGCTTGACGCTTCCGCCGTAAAGGATGGAAATGGCAGCGGCCCGCGCGCTCCGCGCGGCGAGCTGCGCGCGCAGCTGCGCATGCACGGCTTCGGCCTCGGCGGGCGTGGCGGTCTTGCCGGTGCCGATCGCCCACACCGGCTCGTAGGCGAGCACGACGTCCGCGATGGCATCGCCAAGCCGCTCCAGCGCGGCGCCGAGTTGGCGCGAGACCACCTCGACCGTGGTGCCGGCCTCGCGCTCGGCCAGCGTCTCGCCGACGCAGACGATCGGCGTGATGCCGGCGGCCAGCGCCTGCGCCGCCTTCTCGGCGACCAGAGCGTCGCCCTCGCCATGCAGGGCCCGCCGTTCCGAATGGCCGACGATCACGTAGCGACAGGCGAACTCGGCCAGCATCGACGCGGCGACTTCGCCGGTGAACGCACCATTCGCGTGGCTGGAGCAGTCCTGCGCGCCCCATGCGATCGGGCTTCCCTGCAGGGCAGAGGCCACCTCGCCGAGATACGGCGCCGGAACGCAGACCGCGACGCCCGACGGAAACGGCGCCGCCGCCCGCAGCGCCGACAGCAGCGCCGCATTGGCGGCGCGGCTGCCGTTCATCTTCCAGTTGCCGACGACCAGGCGGCCGCGGCGCTCGCCCGGGCTCACCACTGCAGCACCAGCTTGCCGATATGGGCGTTCGTTTCCATCAGCGCATGCGCCCTCGCCGCCTCGGCCGCCGGGAACACCTCGTGGATGACCGGCTTGACCGCGCCCTGCTCCAGCCACGGCCAGACGGTGCGCTTGAGCGCCGCTGCGATCGCGGTTTTGAACGCCACCGGGCGCGGGCGCAGGGTCGAGCCGGTCACCGTGAGGCGGTTGCGCAGCACGAGGCCGGCGTCGACCTTCGAATCGGTGCCGCCCTGCACCGCGATGATGACGAGCCGGCCATCGGGCGCCATGCAGGAGATCTCGCGCTCGACGTAGGGGCCGGCGACCATGTCGAGGATGACGTTCGCGCCGGCCTTGCCGGTGATCCGCTTCACTTCCTCGGCGAAATCGTGGGTCTTGTAGTTGATCGCGTGGTCGGCGCCGAGCGCCCTGCAGGCAGCCGCCTTCTCGTCGGACCCGACGGTGACGATCACGGTGGCGCCGTGCGCCTTGGCCATCTGGATCGCGGTCACGCCGATGCCGCTCGAGCCGCCCTGGATCAGGAGGGTCTCGCCCGGCTGCAGGCGACCGCGGTCGAACACGTTCGACCAGACGGTGAAGAAGGTCTCGGGCAGGCTGGCGGCCTCGATGTCGCTCAGGTTCGCGGGCGACGGCAGGCACTGGCCGACCGGCGCGACGCAGTACTCCGCGTAGCCGCCGCCCGCCACCAGGGCGCAGACGCGGTCGCCGACGGCGAAGCCGGCGTCACGCAGGGCCGCGGCATCGCCTTCCACGATCGTTCCCGCCACTTCGAGCCCGGGGATGTCGGAAGCGCCAGGCGGCACCGGATACAGGCCCTTGCGCTGCAGCACGTCGGGACGGTTCACGCCCGACGCCGCCACGCGGATCAGCAGCTCTCCGGAGCCGGCCGACGGCATCGGCCGCTCGCCCGGCCGCAGCACCTCGGCCTTGCCCGGCGCGGTGATCTCGATCGCCTTCACGAAACGCTCCGGCTCGACGCTAGCGACCTCATTCCTGGTGGGCGTGCTGCTCGCGCGGCGGCTCGCGGTCGAGCAGCGCCTTCATCGAGAGCTTGACGCGGCCCTTGTCGTCGGTCTCGAGCACCTTGACGCGCACGACCTGGCCTTCCTGGAGGTAGTCGGTCACCTTCTCGACCCGCTGATGAGCGATCTGGCTGATGTGCAGCAGGCCGTCCTTGCCCGGCATCAGGTTCACCAGGGCGCCGAAGTCGAGAATCTTGGTCACCGGGCCTTCGTAGACCTTGCCCACTTCGACCTCGGCGGTGAGCTGCTCGATGCGCCGCTTCGCGTCTTCCGCCTTGCCCGCATCGGTGGAGGCGATCGTGATGGTCCCGTCCTCGCCGATGTCGATCGTCGTGCCGGTCTCCTCGGTCAGCGCACGGATGGTGGCGCCGCCCTTGCCGATCACGTCGCGGATCTTCTCGGGATTGATCTTCATCGTGTAGAGGCGCGGCGCGAACTGCGAGACCTCGGTCTTCGCGCCGCCCATCGCTTCCTGCATCTTGCCGAGGATGTGCAGACGCGCCTCCTTGGCCTGGGCCAGGGCGACCTGCATGATCTCCTTGGTGATGCCCTGGATCTTGATGTCCATCTGCAGGGCGGTGATGCCGGTGGTGGTGCCGGCGACCTTGAAGTCCATGTCGCCGAGGTGGTCCTCGTCGCCGAGGATGTCGGTCAGCACCGCGAAGCGGTTGCCTTCCTTGATCAGGCCCATGGCGATGCCGGCGACGTGCGCCTTGAGCGGCACGCCGGCGTCCATCAGCGACAGGCACCCGCCGCACACCGAGGCCATCGACGAGGAGCCGTTCGACTCGGTGATCTCGGAGACCACGCGCATCGAGTACGGGAACTCGGTGCGGTCGGGCAGCACCGCGACCAGTGCGCGCTTGGCCAGGCGGCCGTGGCCGATCTCGCGGCGCTTCGGCGAGCCGACGCGACCCGTCTCGCCGGTGGCGAACGGCGGCATGTTGTAGTGGAGCATGAAGTGCTCGCTGAACTCGCCGGCGAGCGCGTCGATGCGCTGCGAATCGCGGTCGGTGCCGAGGGTGGCGGCGACCAGCGCCTGCGTTTCGCCGCGGGTGAACAGCGCCGAGCCGTGGACGCGCGGCAAGAGGCTGGTGCGGATCTCGATCGGCCGCACGGTGCGGGTGTCGCGGCCGTCGATGCGCGGCTCGCCGGAGAGGATCTGGCCGCGGACGACCTTGGCCTCGATCTCGAACAGGAGGTTGTCGACCTTGACCGGATCGAACTCGGTGCCGGCGGCGACGAGGGCCGACTTGGCGGCGGCGTAGGCGTCGCGCGTGGCTTGCGTGCGCGCCTGCTTGGAGCGGATCTGGTAGGCAGCACGGATCGCCTGCTCGGCGTGGCCAGTGACCTGCGAGATGAACGCCTCGTCCTTTGCCGGCGCCTGCCAGTCCCAGACCGGCTTGCCGGCTTCCTTCACCAGCTCGTTGATCGCGGCGATGGCGACGTTGCCCTGCTCGTGGCCGAAGACCACGCCGCCGAGCATGATTTCCTCGCTCAGCTGGCGCGCTTCCGACTCGACCATCAGCACGGCGGCCTCGGTGCCGGCGACGACCAGGTCCATCTGCGTCTCGGCCATCTGCGACTTGGTCGGATTCAGCACGTACTGGCCGCCGACGTAACCCACGCGCGCGGCACCGATCGGGCCGTTGAACGGGATGCCCGAGATCGCCAGCGCGGCGCTGGCGCCGATCAGCGACGGGATGTCGGCGGCGATCTCCGGGTTCAGCGAGAGCACATGGATGATGACCTGGACCTCGTTGTAGAAGCCCTCGGGGAAGAGCGGCCTGAGCGGCCGGTCGATCAGGCGGGAGGTCAGCGTCTCGAGCTCGCTCGGACGCCCTTCGCGCTTGAAGAAGCTGCCGGGGATCTTGCCGGCGGCGTAGGTCTTCTCGACATAGTCGACGGTCAGCGGGAAGAAATCCTGGCCCGGCTTGGCGTCCTTCTTGGCGACGACGGTGGCGAGGATGACGGTGTCGTCGATCGACACGACGACGGCGCCGCTCGACTGGCGGGCGATTTCGCCGGTCTCGAGGGTGACGGTCTTGTCGCCCCACTGGAACGTCTTGGTGACCTTGGTGAAGATGCTCATGGCGTGTTCCTCAGTTTCTGCGGCCGCCAGCGGGGCGGCACCGGAACCCGGAACGAGAGCCCTGCCGGCGAAATGCCATTCCAGGGGTGCTCGATGCGTCTCGCGCCTGAGCATCGGTGGAATGACACAGCCTCGCCAATCCGGGTCGCTCGCTCCTAGGAATCCGGGAGCCCGCGAACGGGCTCCCGGCTTCGTTTCAGCCTACTTGCGCAGGCCGAGCTTGTGAATGAGAGCGGTGTAGCGGTCGGCGTCCTTGCTGCGCAGGTAGGCGAGCAGGCTCTTGCGCCGGTTGACCATCTTCAGCAGCCCGCGGCGGCCGTGATGGTCCTTGAGGTGGGTCTTGAAGTGCGGCGTGAGCTCGTTGATCCGGTCGGTGAGCAAGGCGACTTGCACCTCGGTCGAACCGGTGTCGCTGGCGCTGCGGGCGTGCGCCTTGACGATCTCGGCGGTGCGTTGGGTGGTGACGGGCATCTCGTTTCCAGGCATGTGAAACCGAGCGCCGGCCCCTTCATGCGGCAATGGGGCGCGAGTCCGGTTTCGGGTTTCGACTTGCGAACACCGGTGAAACCGACCGGTGCCGTGCTGGGCTTCCGCCGAAGCGGAGCCGATGATTATAGCCGGAGGAAGCGCTTCAGCCGGTCTACCCCTTCCACCAGCCGCGACGGGTCGCGCGAGGCGAAGCACCAGCGCAGCCACCCTTCGCCCTCCGGCCCGAAAGCGGCACCCGGGGCGAGTCCGAGGCCGGCCTCGCTGACCAGCCGCTTCGCGAGCGCCAGCGAATCGGGCTCCCCTTCGACGGCGAAGAAGGCATAGAGGCCGCCCGGTGGCACGGCGACCGAAACTCCGGGCAGCGCGGAGAGGCGCGGCAGGAGCGTGTCGCGGCAGGTCTTCAGGCGCCCGACCAGGTCCGGGACGGAGGCGTCGGCCCGGGCCAGGGCGGCGAGCGCCGCCCGCTGCACGAACACCGGCGCGCACGACGTGTTGAACTCGATCAGCTTGGCCAGGTCGGGCGTGAAGCCCGGCGGCGCGACGATCCAGCCCAGGCGCCAGCCGGTCATCAGGAAGCTCTTCGAGAAGCTGTGAATGACCAGCAGGCGGTCCTCGGGCTCGGCGATGTCCAGGAAGCTCGGCGCGCAGGCACCGGCCGCGCCGGCGAAGAACACGCGCTCGTAGACCTCGTCGGCGACGATCCAGGTGCCGGTTCGGCGACAGTGGTCGAGGAGCGCCTGCTGCTCGGCGCGGGTGAGTGTCCAGCCGGTCGGGTTGTTCGGCGAGTTCACGAGCAGCATTCGAGTGCCCGAATTCACCCGCTGGCGCAAGGCATCGAGATCGAGCCGCCAGGCGCCCTGCTCCATACGCAAGGCGAGCCGCGTGACGAGGGCGCCGAGGATCGCCGGCTGCGCGGTGAGGTTCGGCCAGACCGGTGTCACCGCGACCACCTCGTCGCCGGCGCCCACGAGCGCCTGCATCGCCAGCATCAGCGCGCTGACGCCCGACGACGTGACCGCGATCCGTTCGGCGGCGAGCGGGCGATGCAAGGCGCCGACATAGCGGGCGAGCGCCTCGCGCAGCTCGGCGACGCCGAGGTTGTGCGAATAGAAGGTCTCGCCTTCGGACAGCGAGCGGACCGCGGCCTCTCGGATGTGCGCCGGCGTGGTCTCGTCGCTCTCGCCGAACCAGAACGGCAGCACGTCGCTGCGGCCGAGCGCGGCGTTGGCCACCTCGCGGATCTTCGATCCCGGCAGGTCCCGGATGACTTGTCTCATGCGCAACCGATCACGAATGCGGGCCTCGGCCCTTGAAAACAAAAATGCCGCACTCAACTCGGCGGCAGGGTCGCAGCGGAGATGCCGCGACCAACCCATTCTAGGAGTTCAACCATGCTCGTTCTGCCCCTCTCCCGCCCGACCTCCCTGGTGCGCCGCAGTGCCGTCACCCCGGCCTTCGCCAGCGCCATCGACCGCCTGTTCGACGAGTCGTTCGACCGCTTCTTCGGCGGCAACAACACCGCCGGCGCCGAGACCCGCACGCCCTCGATGGACGTCTCGGAAAGCGACAGCGCCTACACCCTCGTCTTCGACGTTCCGGGCACGACCCGCGAGCAGCTGAAGGTTTCGGTGGAAGGCAAGCGCGTCGTCCTGAGCACCGCAGCCGCCGCCGAAACCGCTGCCCCCGCGGAAGCGAAGGAGGCGCCCGCCGCCGACGCCAAGCCGGCGGACCGCGTCCTGTACCGCGAGCGCTCCGCCGCCGCCTATGCGCGCACCGTCGTGCTGCCGGCCGAGGTGGACCAGGCGCAGTCGCAGGCGAGGTTCGAGAACGGCGTCCTGACGCTGACCCTCGCGAAGAAAGTGCCGGCGGGCGCCACGCAGCTGAGCATCGCCTGATCGCGATGCGCTGAACCCGGGCCGGCTGTTCAGCCGGACTGGGCGACGGATGCGGAAGGCTCGACGACGCTCAGCGGCCAGCGCGGCAGCACGTCGAAGCCGCCGTTCGTCGACGGCGCGGCAATGCCGCGCTGCAGCCTCATCGCCGCCGCGAGCGCGATCATCGCGCCGTTGTCGGTACAAAGCGCCAGCTCGGGGAAATGGACCCGAGCCTGGCGCTTTTCGCATTCCTGGCGCAGGCGCGAGCGCAGCAGCGTGTTCGCGCCGACGCCGCCGGCCACCACCAGCCGCGAGAGCGCGGTTCGCTCGAGAGCGGCCATCGTCTTCCTCACCAGCACGTCGACGATCGCCTCCTGCGTCGAGGCGGCCAGGTCGGCGCGCGGCTGCTCGCAGTTCGAGCCTTCGAGGCGCAGCGCATGGGTCCGCACGGCCGTCTTCAGGCCTGCGAACGAGAAGTCGAGCGAGTCGCGTTGCAGCAGCGGCCGCGGCAGGTCGTAGGCCTCGGGATCGCCGAACTCGGCCAGCCGGGCCAGCGCCGGCCCCCCGGGGTAGCCGAGGCCGAGCAACTTGGCCGACTTGTCGAAGGCCTCGCCGGCGGCGTCGTCAATCGTGTCGCCGAGGAGGTGGTAGTCGCCTACGTCACGAACCTCGAGCAGCTGCGTGTGACCGCCCGAGACGAGCAAGGCCACGAAAGGAAACTCGGGAGGGTCGGCAGACAGGAACGGCGACAGCAGGTGCCCTTCCAGGTGGTGCACGCCCAGCGTCGGCTTGCCGAGCGCCGCAGCGAGCGAGCTGGCGACGCCGGCGCCGACCAGCAGCGCGCCGGCGAGGCCGGGACCTCGGGTGTAGGCGACGACGTCGATCGCGCCGAGTGCGACACCGGCCGACGCGAGCACCTCGCGAGTCAGCGGCAGGACGCGCCGGATGTGATCGCGCGAGGCGAGCTCCGGCACGACGCCGCCGAAGTCGGCATGCATCTCGACCTGGCTGTGCAGGGCCTGGGCCAGCAGCCGGGGCACGCCCTTCCCTTGTGCTTCAACGAGGGCCACGCCGGTCTCGTCGCAGGAGGTCTCGATGCCGAGGACGCGCATCGAGGAAGTTTAGGCGGCGCCTCGGGCGGGCGCTCGGCTGCTCAGTGGGTCAGACCGAGGCGAAGGGCCTTGACCACGGCTTGCGGCTTGTTCGCGCAGTCGAGCTTGCGATCGCGGAGGCGAGGATCTTGACGACAGATCCTTTGCAGCCCAGGCGTAGCGCCTTCAGCCCCCGCGAACACGAATGCCTGCAATACGAGGCGAACAATTGCGCATACGCGACCAAGGCAGCCAGTTCGCTGCCGCTCTTCGGTAGCGGCGCGTAGCGATCTATGCCGAACAACAAGTGCCAGTCGTGTGGCATGTGAAACGGGACTGCGATTCCATATGCGTACCCGCAAGCCGCTTGATGCTCCCATTGCGTTCCGAGGCCACTTCGCACATAGGACTGCTGTCCATGGCCGCAGGTTCCCCGGACACCTTGCAGTGCTGCAGCACCGGATCGACCCTGATCAGCGCCTTGTCATTCCATTCGTCCTGAACTCCTCGGGAGTGTTGTCGAGCCAATGCGTTGCCACGCCGCTGCCGTCGCCCGAGAAGTCGTCATGCATCAGGACGACGGCGTACCGATCGAAGCCTGTCGCAGTCGTGAATGCGAGCACCGCCGCATCAATGGCGCCGGCGTCCCTTGCAACGGCGATCTCTTCGAAATCCGGATGAAGCAGCACCGGATGAAAGAGCTCTCGAGTCGTCCTGGCCCGTGCTGCGAAGTCGTGTGAAACTGCCATGAGAGCTCCAGCGGCAAGGTCATCGTACGTCGCTCGCTCGGCGGACCCAAGCGCCAGCAGTCTGTAGCACTCCCTGACTCTCAAGACATCAACGGCTCTGTTTGCCGGCGCTCGGCACGCGGCGCATGTCCTGCGCCACCTTGCCGTCCTGGAGCACGATCACTCGTCCTGCCGACGCAATCGTCTCCGGCCGATGCGCGACGATCACGCGGGTGATGTTCAGCTGCCGGATCGCTGCGTTGACGTCGCGCTCCCGCTCCACATCCAGCGCGCTAGTCGCTTCGTCGAGGAAGAGAAACTTCGGTCGCTTATAGAGCGCGCGGGCCAGCAGGATGCGCTGGCGTTGACCCCCGGAAAGGCTCGTGCCCATGTCGCCGACCAGCGTGTACCAGCCCATCGGCATCGCCTCGATCTCGTCGGCCACCGCCGCAATGCGGGCGCATTGCTCCGCCCAGGCAGTGTCGGCATCGACATCGAAGAAGGTGATGTTGTCGATGATCGAGCCGGCGAAGAGCTGGTCTTCCTGCATCACCGCGCCGATCATGTTGCGCCACTCGCGGAACCCGAGTTGCTGCAGATCGACGCCTCCGACCCGAATGCGTCCGGTCTGCGGTGCATGGATGCCGAGTAGGCACTTCAGAAGTGTCGTCTTTCCGCAGCCCGAGGGGCCGACTATGGCCACCGAGTCGCCCGGCTCGATGCGCAGGTTGATTCGCCGCAACACCGGATCCTCGGTCGCCGAGTAGGCGAAGCCGAGATCCACCGCTTCGAGCGTCGGCAGGGCCTCGCCGAGCCTGACCGCGGTGTCGGCCATCGGCTCCGGCTCGGCGAGAACGATGTCGGCCAGCCGCTCTCCCTCGAGCCGCAGCATCTTGAGCTCGATCGCCTTGTCGATCAACGCGCCGACGCGCTGGGCGAACTGCTCGCGGTAGGCGAGAAAGGCGAACAGCATGCCGACCGAGAACCGGTGGTCTAGCACAAGAAGCGCACCTACCCAGATAACCGCGACCCGTTCGACGCCGAACAGCAGCTTCTGCAGGACGCCGAACACCAGATCGAGCTTTCGCGTCGCGATGTCGGCATTCATCGAGTCGACGACGAGATTCATGAACCGCGCCTGCCGATCGGCCTGACGATTGAATAGCTTGATCGACTGCACGCCGCGTAGCGACTCGAGGAAGTGGGTCGAGCGTTTGGCCTCGAAGACGATCGCCTCCTCGGTGGCCTCGCGGAGCGGCCGGAAGAACGCCCGGCGCAGCAGCCCGTAGACGACGACGCTCGCCAATGCAATCACTGCAAGCGTGCCGCTGTAGATCAGCATCATCGCCAGCGTGACGACCACGAGCAGGCCGTCGAGCACCGCCTCGACGAAGCTGGTGGTCATGGTCTTCTGGATTCGCTGCACCGCGCCGAAGCGCGACATCACGTCGCCGGTGTGGCGCCGGTCGAACCAGCTCACCGGCAGGCGCATCAGGTGGGCGAAGACGTTGCCCAGCCACTGCAGGTTGAGCGTCGACGAAAGGTGCAGCACGGCCCAGGAGCGAATCGCGCCTGCGCCGACCTGGATCAGCACGAGGAGCCCGAAGCCGATCCCCAGAGTGAGGAGCAGGTCTCGGTCGTTGCTGACCAGCACCCCATCGACCACCCACTGCAGGTAGAACGGCGTCAGGAGGACAAACGCCTCAAGCGCGAGGGCGAGCAGGAAGATCTGCGCCAGCGAGCGCTTCAGGCCGCTCACGCGCCCGAGCAGTTGGCGCAGGCCGACCGCCTGCTTCTCGACGCCGGGACTGAAGTCGGCCTCGGGCGTGAGCTCGAGCGCGATGCCGGTGAAGTGGCGAGACACCTCGTCCAGCGGCAGCCGGCGAACGCCGCGCGCAGGGTCATGAAGGATCGCGCGACCGCCGGAGATCTCCTTCAACACGACGAAGTGATTCAGATCCCAGTGCAGAACGCACGGCAGCTCCAGCTGCGGGAGATGCTCCATTTCCACGCGCACGGCCCGCGGGTTGAGTTGCAACTGGCCGGCGATTCGCAATAGGTCGGCCATCGTCGCGCCCTTCATCGACACCGAGAAGCGGCGGCGAAGGGTCGCCAAGTCGCTCTCGAAGCCGTGCCTGGCGGCAACCATGGCGAGGCAGGCGAGGCCGCACTCGGCGCCCTCGGTCTGCAGGATCATCGGCATCCGTCGGCGCATGCCGAACAGGCTCAGCGCCTCCAGTGACGGCGCTCCGCTCATACTCTGTCCGCGACTCCGAGCACGGGCTCGAAGATCCACTCGATCAGGCGACGGCGATCGAGCACGACATCGGCGTCGAGTTGCATTCCGGGCGCCAGCGCCTGCGGCGCACCATAGGCCGCAACGTCCTGGCGGTCCAAGCGAACCGTGATCCGGTAGAGAGGTTCGGCCGAATGCGTGACACCTGCCAGCGGCATGGCGGCCAGCTCCGCCGGCTGGAGCGGTGCTTTCGACACCTGCACCACGTGGCCAGTTTGGTGCCCGAACTTCTGATACGGGAACGCCTGATAGCGAAGCATGACCTTCTGATCGGGCCTAACGAACCCGATCGCACTCGATGGAGCGAAAAGCTGGGCCAGCAACTGCGTGTCAGCCGGAATCAGGCTCGCCATCGCGCCAGCGGCCAAGACACTTTGGCCAGCCTCCGCCACGACGGCCGAAATCGTGCCGTCCTGGGGTGCCCGGACCACGATTCGCTGCCGAGCCGCGTTCTCTGCCGCTTGCTGCGCCACGACGGCGAGGTCGCGCTCGATCTCGCCTTGCGCGGCACGTGCCCGCAGCGGCAGCTCGCGGCGCTCGGCTTGGAGGGCAGCGATTTCGCGCAAGTGGGCAGCGCGCTGCCGCTCGAGGGCGATCAGTTGAGCTTTGACACCGAAAAGTTCCTCGGACTTCGTTCGAACTTGGGCGTCGGAAACGAAGTTGTCGGCTCGGAATTTCTTGTACTGGTTCAACGCCTCCTCTGCGAGCCGTTCGCGCTTGCGCTGGAGCTCTTCTTCCTCGGCGAGCGGGCCGAGCTCTCGATGCATCGCTTCGATGCGCCGGTCGAGGGCGGCGAGCCGGGCAGCTTCGAGTTCCGCCTGTCGAGCCGAACTGCCTCGGAGGCTCTCCTGCCGGGAGGCGAGGCTCGACGCGACTGCAGCCTGGGTATCACCCGCCGTGCTCGACTGACCGACCGCGAGCACGAACAAGGTGTCGCCCGCCCGCACTTGCTGCCCCTCGCGGGCATGCGACTCGACGACCGTCGCCGGCTGCGGCGCCACTAGCCGAATGACGCCGCGGTCAGGCGACAGGAAGCCGCTCACCCGCGCCTTGCGGGCGTATTCACCCGTCCAAACGAAGACGAAGACGATGAGAACCACGGCCAAGACAAAACCCGTCGCGACCCACAGTGGGACGGGACGGGTCAGCTGGACGGAGCCAAGCCAAGCCTGATGCTTGCTCTCGTAGACCTCGTGGCGGAACAGTTTGTGCAAGCTACGACCGCCAATTGGGAGCAGCTTCCGCTCGCGATGAGACGGACCTGCCGGTCGACTTTGGGTCTACCAGCCCCCTGCGGGAATACTCGACTGTTGCGGGCCGGCACCGGAAACCTGGCGCAGCTGCGCAGGGGTCAATTGGACCGGGGGCTGGGCTGGAACCGGTGTTTGCGGCTTCGCGGGCTGAGTGACATTCTGTTGCATTGACGGCTCCTGCTGAGGACTGGCGCCAGGGAAAGGCGCGTACGCATCGATTGCAGCAGGCAGACGCGAAAAATGTAACTGTCAACTCTTACAGTGGGCAATCCCTCACGGCGCAGGCCGGGTTGCGTCTATCGCGATGTGAACTGTTAGCGGATGAGGCCCAAGCGGAGCGCTTTGAGGACCGCCTGGTGCTTGTTCACACAGCCGAGCTTGTGGGTGGCGTTATTGACATGCAGCGCGGCCGTTCGCTCGCTGATTCCAAGGACGCTACCGACTTCCCAAGCCGTCTTTCCTTCCATCGTCCAGCGCAAAGTTTCCAGCTCCCGTGGCGTCAGAGCAGGTGCGCCTGAGACATTGACCGCGGGCGCCAAGATCCGTTGGGCCGCGTCCTGCGCGTGGACTGCAAACAGCTGCAAGTCCGCGACGAGTCGGGTGACGGCGGACGTGTCGCTGGGAATCGCTTGGTCTCGATCAACACCTAGAACGAAATGTCTGCCTTCCGGCATATGCAAAGCCATGGCTATGCCACTGCGGATACCGAACCGCGCCTGTTCTTCCCACATTTCGCCGAGCCCTTGATTGGCGTAAGTATTCTGATCCCAAATGATCGGCACGCTGTTCCGCTTGCAGTGCTGCATCACTGGATCCCTGCGCTTCTTGTCGGAGCTCGAAAAGATGTCTCGGTAATCGTAGGGAGTGTTATCTACGGTGATGAACTCGGGCTGGCCGAGCTGGTGATCGATGACCAGCATGGCTCCTACCGTATCGAAGCCGAGCTGCTTCGCGAACCGAAAAACCTCCGTCTCGAACTCGTCTTTCGTACGAGCTCCGAGAACCGAAGTGAAACTGGACTCGAGCATGTCAAGCGCCGCCCGCCTGGCCTTTGGCTACCGTCTGAACGTCGCTGAACCCTGGCAACGTTGACAGATGGCAAAGCAAGCGAGCTTCGCCACACTGCGTCATCGATTGAATAGCGGAGAACCGCCATCGAACCGATGACAACAGCATTGACTCCTGCCTGGATCGTGTACGCATGGCCCCCCCTATTGTGGCAGGCCAGTCGCGCTCCGCAATTGCATCTCCAGCACCTGAGCACGCGCATCCTGAGCTACGGCGACGAGGAGTCGCCTTGCACCGGCCAGACGCTCTGGGGCGACGCGACCGCGCAGCAGTCGGCCGGCGTCGCTTGGGACTGGGTCGAGGTTCAGGACGGCGTGGTCGCGATGGCGGATCCGCTCGGCCTCGTCACCAACCTCAAGCTTCTCGACGACAAGGGCGAGGCGCTCACGCAGATCCAGGTTGCGGTGCAACTGCATCAGATCGTGCACGCGCTGCCGTGGCAGTCGGAAGTGAGGCGCGCGTTGCATCCGATGGCCTCTTGAGCAGCTCCGACCGCCCGGCTGACCTCGGAACCGACTGTCGCAAATTTCACGAAACCCCTTGCAATTGCCTCTCCCCGCGAGGCTGCGGGCAAGGTACTCTCACCTCTCCCTCTGCTGAGCAGCAGCCCTTCGCGAACCCGACGGCGGAAATGAAAGAGTACCGACTTCTCGCGTGGCCCGAGCTCCCCTCGGAGTTCCAGCGCACCGCGTGCCGCCGTGTCCTGAACGACCTGTCCCTGCGCTACATGACGCTGGCGCAGCTCATGGAGGGAAGCGGTCTCAAGAAGGCGGAGCTGCGTTCGCTCCTGAGCATGCTCGACGCACGCGGTCTGCTCGACGAGCGCGACGGCACGGCTCCCGATTCCTTCCTCGATTCGATCGGCAAGCTCGGCTGGTTCCGCCGTCCCGGCACGCCCACCCACGACGGCCGCTGATCCTGGCCGACTGCACGACCGCGCTCGCGGTCAGTGCCTCTCCTTGGCGTGGTTGATCGAGTACTTCGGTATCTCGACCGTCACGTTCTCGCGCTTGAGGATCGCCTGACACGACAGCCGCGACGTCGGCTCGAGGCCCCAGGCCCGGTCGAGCAGGTCCTCCTCGCTCTCGTCCGGCTCGCCGAGGGATTGGTAGCCCTCGCGCACCACCACGTGGCAGGTGGTGCAGGCACAGCTCATCTCGCAGGCATGCTCGATCTCGACGCCGTGCTCCAGCAGCGCCTCGCAGATCGATTCGCCCGGCGCCGCCTCGATCTCCTTCCCTTCCGGGCAGTACTCCGGATGCGGCAGGACCTTGATGATCGGCACGGTCAGACGTCCTCGACGCGGCGGCCGGCGAGCGCCCGACGGATGCCGCGGTTCATGCGCTCGGCGGCGAACCCCTCCGTCGCCTCGGCGAGCGCCTTGACCGCGGCTTCGATGGCGAAGCGATCGGTGCTGGTACGGGCCGCGGCGAGCGCGGCCATGCGCGCGTCGATCGCCTGTCGATCGTCGGCCGCGAGCAGGTCGCCGTCTTCGGCGAGCGCCGAAGTCGTGGCGGCGAGCAACCGGTCGGCATCGACCTGCGCTTCGCGGAGCGCACGTGCCGCCATGTCGGCCTCGGCGGTGCGGAAGCTCTCGCTCAACATCCTCGCGACCTCCTCGTCGGCGAGGCCGAAGCTCGGCGTCACCGTCACCGTCGCCTCGACGCCCGCCGTCTCCTCGCGCGCCGTCACCGAGAGCAGGCCGTCGGCGTCGATGGTGAACGCGACCTTGATTCGCGCCGCGCCCGCCACCAGCGGCGGGATGCCGCGCAGCTCGAAGCGGGCGAGCGAGCGGCAGTCCGCCACGAGTTCGCGCTCGCCCTGCACCACGTGGATCGCCATCGCCGTCTGACCGTCCTGGAAGGTGGTGAACTCCTGGGCACGCGCGGTCGGGATCGGGCTGTTGCGCGGAATGATCCGCTCCACCAGCCCGCCCATCGTCTCGAGCCCGAGCGACAGCGGAATCACATCCAGCAGCAGCAGGCCCGACGCGGTGGCGTTGCCTGAGAGCGCCTCGGCCTGGATGGCGGCGCCGATCGCCACCACCTCGTCCGGGTCGAGGTCGATCAGCGGCGGCCGGCCGAACAGCTCGGCAACGGCCCGCTGCACCAGCGGCATCCGGGTCGAGCCGCCGACGAGGACCACACCGTCGACCTCCTTCGCCTTGGCCTTCGCGTCGCGCAGCACCTGCCGCACGGCGGCCAGGGTGCGCTCGACGAACGGCTTCGCGATCGCATCGAGGGCCGCGCGATCGACCTCCAGGCGGAACGGGCGCCCCGCCAGCTCGCAGGCGAACGTCGCCTGCTCGCTCGCCGACAGTGCCTCCTTGGTCGCCCGTGCAGCGACGAGCGCGGCGCGGCGATCGGCCGGCGTTTGCGCGGTCGCGCCGCCCTGCTCCATCGCCCAGGCCGCCAACGCGGCGTCGAGGTCGTCGCCCCCGAGCGCCGAGTCGCCGCCGGTGGCAATCACCTCGAACACGCCCTCGGTCAGGCGAAGCAAGGAGATGTCGAAAGTGCCACCGCCGAGGTCGTACACGGCGAAGAGGCCCTCGGAGGCGTGGTCGAGGCCGTAGGCGATTGCCGCGGCAGTCGGTTCGCTGATCAACCGCAGCAGGTTCAGGCCGGCCAGCTCGGCGGCGGCCTTGGTGGCCTGGCGTTGCGCATCGTCGAAGTACGCCGGCACCGTGACCACCGCTCCGTACAGGTCGTCGGCCAGCGTGCCCTCGGCCCGCTGGCGCAGCGTGGCCAGGATCTCGGCCGAGACCTCCACTGGCGACTTCGGGCCCTGGACCGTCTGGATCCGCACCATCCCGGGCGCATCGACAAAGGTGTACGGCAGGTGTGGATCGACATCGGCGCGGCCCCGCCCCATCAGCCGCTTGACCGAGACGATGGTGTTGGACGGGTCGGCGACCGCCTGGTCGAGGGCGCGCTGGCCGATCTCGGTGCGGCCGTCAGCGCGGTAGCGGACGGCCGAGGGCAGGATCGTCCTGCCCGCGTCGTCGGGCAGGCACTCGGCGACGCCGTTCCTCACCGCAGCGACCAGAGAATGGGTCGTGCCCAGGTCGATGCCGACGACGTGCCGCCGGCTGTGCGGGTCGAGCGAAGCGCCCGGCTCGGAGATCTGCAGCAGCGCCACGTCAGGAGTCCTCCAGCGCGGCCAGCCGCTCGTCGACGTCGGCGGCGAAGCGCTCGATGAACATCAGCGCCCTCGCCTGCCTGGCGGCGGTTTCGAAATCGCCGGCCTCGTCGATGGCCCGCGTCAGCGCCGAGTGAGCGGCCCGGCGACGTTCGTCGACGTCGGCAGCGATCGCCTCGACCGCCTCGAGCGTCCTCGCCTCCTCGAGGCCCTCGCGCCAGGCCATCTGCTGCATCAGGAAGTCGGCCGGCATGGCCGTGTTGTCCTCGGCCCGTACCGGCACGCCGCCCAGCTCGCACAGGTAGGCGGCGCGCTTGAGGGGGTCGACGAGTCGCTCGTAGGCCTCGTTGACGCGCACCGCCCACTGCATCGCGGCCCGTTGCGCCGCGGCGCCTCCGGCCGCGAAGCGATCCGGATGGACCTCGGCCTGCAGCTTTCGACGGCGCACTGCCAGGTCGGCCACGTCGAGCGTGAACCGCCGCGGCAGGTCGAACAGGGCGAAGTCGTCGCTGGCGAAGGACATGGTCGAAAAAACGAAAAGGGCCCGCGCCGCGGGCCCGCCGGCTCGGAAACGCAGGCCTAGACCCGGAACGACTCGCCGCAACCGCAGCGGTCCTTTTCGCGCGGATTGCTGAACTTGAAACCTTCGTTGAGGCCTTCGCGAACGAAGTCGAGCTCGGTGCCGTCGATGTAGGGCAGACTCTTCGGGTCGACGATCACCTTCACACCGTGATCCTCGAAGACCTGGTCTTCCGGAGCGTAGTCGTCGGCGTACTCGAGCTTGTAGGCCAGGCCCGAGCAGCCGGTCGTCTTCACGCCCAGGCGCACGCCGATGCCCTTGCCGCGCTTTCCCAGGTAGCGGGTGACGTGGCGGGCCGCCGCTTCGGTGAGGGTCACCGCCATGTCAGTGGCTGGCCGTCTCGGGCGCCGACTCGCGAGCCCGCTCGACCGCGTTCTTCGCCTTGTAGTCGCTCACCGCCGCCTTGATCGCGTCCTCGGCGAGGATCGAGCAGTGGATCTTCACCGGCGGCAGGGCGAGCTCCTGGGCGATCTGCGTGTTCTTGATGGTAAGGGCCTCGTCGAGCGACTTGCCCTTCACCCACTCCGTGACGAGCGAGCTCGAGGCGATCGCCGAGCCGCAGCCGTAGGTCTTGAACTTCGCGTCCTCGATCAGGCCGGTCTCGGGATTCACCTTGATCTGCAGCTTCATCACGTCGCCGCAGGCCGGCGCGCCGACCATGCCGGTGCCCACCGAGTCGTCGCCCTTGTCGAAGGAGCCGACGTTGCGCGGGTGCTCATAGTGATCGACGACCTTCGCGCTGTATGCCATTTCGTTCTCCTGTGTCTCTTCCCTGACCGGCTCAGTGCGCCGACCACTGGATGGAATTGAGGTCGACGCCTTCCTTGAACATGTCCCACAGCGGCGAGAGCTCGCGCAGCCGGGCGACCCTGTCCTTCAGCGTCGACACCACGTAGTCGATTTCCTCTTCGGTCGTGAACCGGCCGATCGTCATGCGCAGGCTCGAGTGGGCCAGCTCGTCGCTCCGGCCGAGCGCCCGCAGCACGTAGCTCGGCTCGAGGCTGGCCGAGGTGCAGGCGGAGCCGGAGGAGACGGCGATGCCCTTCACGCCCATGATCAGCGACTCGCCCTCGACGAAGTTGAACGACATGTTCACGTTGTGCGGCACCCGCTGGGTCGGATGGCCGTTGAGGAAGGTCTGCTCGATGCCGGCGAGACCGTCGACCAGCTTCCTCTGCAGCATGCGGATCCGCTCGCTTTCGCTGCCCATTTCCTCGCGGGCGATGCGGAACGCCTCGCCCATGCCGACGATCTGATGCGTGGGCAAGGTGCCCGAGCGCATGCCGCGCTCGTGGCCGCCGCCGTGCATCTGCGCCTCGATGCGCACGCGGGGCTTGCGCCGCACGTAGAGCGCGCCGATGCCCTTGGGGCCGTAGGTCTTGTGCGAGGCCAGGCTCATCAGGTCGACCGGCAGATTGGCGAGATCGATCTGCACCTTGCCGGTGGCCTGGGCGGCGTCGACATGGAAGATGATCCCGCGCTCGCGGCACAGCGTCCCGATCGCCGGGATGTCCTGGATCACGCCGATCTCGTTGTTCACGAACATCACGGAGACCAGGATCGTGTCGGGCCGCAGCGCCGCCTTCAGCTTCTCGAAGTCGAGCAGGCCGTCTTCCCGGACGTCGAGGTAGGTCACCTCGAAGCCCTGGCGCTCGAGCTCGCGCATCGTGTCGAGCACCGCCTTGTGCTCGGTCTTCACCGTGACGAGGTGCTTGCCCTTGGTCTTGTAGAACTGGGCCGCGCCCTTCAGCGCCAGGTTGTCCGACTCGGTCGCGCCCGAGGTCCAGATGATCTCGCGCGGGTCGGCGCCGATCAGGGCAGCGACTTCCTCCCGCGCCTTCTCCACCGCCGCCTCCGCTTCCCAGCCCCAGGCGTGGCTGCGCGACGCCGGGTTGCCGAAGTGCTCGCGCAACCACGGGATCATCGCGTCGACGACGCGCTGATCCACCGGCGTCGTCGCGCCGTAGTCCATGTAGATGGGGAAATGCGGGGTCATGTCCATGGCGAAAGGCTTACTTCGTGAAAGCCGCTCCCAGGGCGAACACCGAGTTCGGCGCGGTGATCTTGATCGGCTTGACCACGGGAGTCGTCGAGATCGCCCGCTTGACCGGGTGCTCCTCGATCGACACGCCCTTGGCGATCTGCTCGTCGACCAGCTTCTTCAGGGAAACGGAATCGAGGAACTCGATCATCTTGGAATTGAGGCTGGCCCACAGGTCATGCGTCATGCAGCGGCCGGCATCGTCGCCCATGCAGTTTTCCTTGCCGGCGCAGCCGGTGGCGTCGATCGGCTCGTCGACCGCGACGATGATGTCGGCGACGGTGATTTCCTCGGACTTGCGACCGAGCGAATAGCCGCCGCCGGGTCCGCGGGTGCTTTCGACGAGCTCGTGCCGACGGAGCTTGCCGAACAGCTGCTCGAGATAGGACAACGAAATCTGCTGGCGCGCGCTGATCGCCGCCAACGCGACCGGGCCGGAATGCTCGCGGAGGGCGAGATCGATCATCGCCGTCACGGCGAAACGGCCTTTGGTGGTCAAACGCATGAGTTCACTCCTCGAGTTCGGTGTCGGATCGCCGCTGACGCGGGGCGTACTGACAACTAGGCAAAAACCGAGCCGTCGTGTCGCCTATTTCCTATCCCGACCGATTTAGTCGAGTATAGAGGAAACCTACTGATTCGGTCGAGATTGGGGGGATTGGTTCCCCTTCAAGTGGCAGGGCGATGCGCCCTGCGAGTCGGCAAGGTTTACCGATTCTTTCCTGCCGCGCGGGGCGCGTCCGCCACCCCAGCGACGCTGTCGGTTCCCGGCGCGCCGAACGCCTGTTCGCGCAGCGCTGCCAGCTGGTCGCGCAGCCGGGCCGCCTTCTCGAACTCGAGGTTGCGCGCGTGCTCGAGCATCTGCTTCTCGAGCAGCTTGATCCGCTTGCCGAGGTCCTTCTCGCTCAGCGCCTCGGTCGCCGCAGTCTCCTTCGCCAGGCGCATCTCCTCCTTGGCGCTCTTGTCGCTGTAGACGCCGTCGATCATCTCCTTGATCTTCTTGACGACGCTCGCGGGCGTGATGCCCTGCGCCTGGTTGTGCGCGGTCTGGCGAGCCCGGCGGCGCTCGGTCTCCTCGAGCGCGAGCTTCATCGAGTCGGTCACCTGGTCGGCATAGAGGATCGCCTTGCCGTTGAGGTTGCGCGCTGCCCGGCCGATGGTCTGGATGAGGCTGCGCTCGGAACGCAGGAACCCCTCCTTGTCCGCGTCGAGGATCGCCACCAGCGAGACCTCGGGAATGTCGAGCCCCTCGCGCAGCAGGTTGATGCCGACCAGCACGTCGAAGGTGCCCAGGCGCAGGTCGCGCAGGATCTCGACCCGCTCCACCGTCTCGATGTCGCTGTGCAGGTAGCGCACCTTGACGCCGTTATCGGAGAGGTAGTCGGTGAGCTGCTCGGCCATCCGCTTGGTCAGCGTGGTGATGAGCACACGCTCGTTCGCCTCGACGCGCTCGCGGATCTCCTGCAGCACATCGTCGACCTGGTGCGTGGCCGGCCGGACCTCCACCACCGGGTCGATCAGGCCGGTCGGCCGCACCAGCTGCTCGACCACCTGCCCGGCGTGTTCCTTCTCGTAGTCGGCCGGCGTCGCCGAGACGAACACCACCTGCCGCATCTTGGCCTCGAACTCCTCGAACTTGAGCGGCCGGTTGTCGAGCGCCGACGGCAGGCGAAAGCCATATTCGACGAGGGTGGTCTTTCTCGCCCGGTCGCCGTTGTACATGCCGCCGAGCTGGCCGATCATGACGTGGCTTTCGTCGAGGAACATCAGGGCGTCCTTCGGCAGGTAGTCGACCATCGTCGCCGGCGGCTGCCCCGGGGCCGCGCCCGAGAGGTGCCGGGTGTAGTTCTCGATCCCCTTGCAGTGGCCGATCTCCTGCAGCATCTCGAGGTCGAACCGGGTCCGTTGCTCCAGCCGCTGCGCCTCGACCAGCTTGCCGGCCTTGACCAGCTCGTCGAGGCGCTGGCGCAGCTCTTCCTTGATCGTCTCGATCGCCGAGACGACCCGGCCGCGCGGCGTGGCGTAGTGGGTCGCCGGATAGACGACGAAGCGCGGGATCTTCTGCCGGATCCGTCCGGTCAGCGGATCGAACAGGGTCAGCGACTCCAGCTCGTCGTCGAACAGCTCGATGCGCACCGCGAGCTCGCTGTGCTCGGCCGGGAAGACGTCGATCGTGTCGCCGCGCACCCGGAACGTGCCGCGACTGAAGTCGCTTTCGTTGCGCGTGTACTGCATCCGGATCAAATGGGCGATCGCGTCGCGCTGGCCGAGCTTGTCGCCGGTGCGCATGATCATCCGCATCTCGGTGTAGTCCTCGGGGGCGCCGATGCCGTAGATGGCGCTCACCGAGGCGACGATGATCACGTCGCGACGTTCCAGCACGCTCTTGGTCGCCGAGAGGCGCATCTGCTCGATGTGCTCGTTGATCGCGCTGTCCTTCTCGATGAACAGGTCGCGCTGAGGCACGTAGGCCTCGGGCTGGTAGTAGTCGTAGTAGCTGACGAAGTACTCGACCGCGTTCTTCGGGAAGAACTCGCGGAACTCGGCGTAGAGCTGCGCCGCCAACGTCTTGTTGGGCGCGAACACGATCGCCGGCCGGCCGACCCGGGCGATCACGTTCGCCATGGTGTAGGTCTTGCCGGAGCCGGTGACGCCGAGCAAGGTCTGGAAGCTCAGGCCGTCGCGGATGCCCTCGACCAGCCCGTCGATCGCCAGCGGCTGGTCGCCCGCCGGCTCGTACGGCTTGAACAGCTGGAACGGCGAGCCGGGAAACGTGACGAATTCGCCTTCGCGCTCGTCAGCGGGCGCGGTGGCGGGAGCGGGAGCGGCGATTTCGGGCATGACGGATAAAATGGGGCGCTTCGCCGTTCTGAGCGAAACCGGTCACGGTAACGCAAAGCGCCCTCTCGGGCAAAGGCGCCAAGCCGGCGGCTCTTCCCAGATGGCGACGCCGCCGCCGATTCCAAGCTACCGCGCCCCGCGCGCCTTCCTAGGACAGATTTCCGATGCCTTCGCTGTTCGACGCCGTCGAGATGGCCCCCCGCGACCCGATCCTGGGCCTCAACGAGCAGTTCGCCGCCGATCCCAACCCGGCCAAGGTCAATCTCGGCGTCGGCGTCTACTACGACGAGAACGGCAAGCTCCCGATCCTGCGCTGCGTGCGCGCCGCCGAGCAGATGCTCGCCGAGACCGTGAAGCCGCGCGGCTACCTGCCGATCGATGGCATCGCCGCCTATGACGCCGCGACGCAGGCGCTGGTCTTCGGCGCCGAGCACCCGGCGCGCAAGGCCGGCCGCATCGCCACCGTCCAGGCGGTCGGCGGCACCGGTGGCCTCAAGGTCGGCGCCGACCTGCTCAAGCGCATGCGGCCGGACGCCAAGGTGCTGATCAGCGAGCCGAGCTGGGAGAATCACCGCGCCCTGTTCGAGGGCGCGGGCTTCGAGGTCGGCACCTACGCCTACTACGACCCGGTGAAGAAGGACGTCGACTTCGCCGCGATGAAGCGAGCCCTCGAGGCCGTCGCGCCCGGCACGATCGTCGTCCTGCACGCCTGCTGCCACAACCCGACCGGCTGCGACCTGACCCCGGCGCAGTGGCGCGAGCTGGTGCCCTTGCTGGCCGCGCGCGGCCTGGTGCCCTTCCTCGACATGGCCTACCAGGGCTTCGGCGACGGCATCGCCGAGGACGGCCTGGCCGTCGGGCTGTGCCTTGACGCCGGGCTGGAGTGCCTGGTCGCGACCAGTTTCTCGAAGAGCTTCTCCCTCTACGGCGAGCGGGTCGGGGCGCTTTCGGTCGTCTGTGCGAGCGCGGAGGAGGCACAGCGCGTGCTGAGCCAGCTGAAGCGCGTGATCCGAACCAACTACTCCAACCCGCCGACCCACGGCGCCGCCGTCGTCGCCCATGTCCTCGCAACGCCCGCCCTGCGGACGATGTGGGAGGACGAGCTCGCCGGCATGCGCGACCGCATCAAGCGCATGCGCGCGGAGCTGCGCAGGCGCCTCGAGGCGGCGGGCGCTCGTCTCGACACCGAGTTCATCACCCGCCAGCGCGGCATGTTCAGCTACTCCGGCCTGTCGAAGGAGCAGATGCAGCGGCTGCGCGGCGAGTTCGGCGTCTACGGCGTCGATTCCGGCCGCATCTGCGTGGCCGCGCTGAACGACAACAACCTCGACGCCGTCGTCGCGGCGATCGTGAAGGTCAGCTGAGGAGGAAAGTCCTGCCCATGTTGCTCTACGAGTGGTACGAAGCGCAGCGCGCGCTGATGAGCCCGTTCTCCGAATTCGCGAGCGCTTCGTCGAAGCTCTACAACCATCCGCTGTCGCTGTTCGCGCACACGCCGATGGCCCATCGCATCTCCGCCGGCCTGGAGCTGATGCACCGCCTGGCGAAGGACTACGAGAAGCCCGAGTTCGGCATCCGCTCGGTCGAGATCGACGCCAACGAGGTCGCGGTGCACGAGCAGGTGGCGATCGAGAAACCGTTCTGCCGGCTGGTGCGCTTCAAGCGCTTCACCGACGACCTGCCGACCCTGCAGCGGATCAAGTCGCAGCCTACGGTGCTGGTCGTGGCGCCGCTTTCCGGCCACCACTCGACGCTGCTGCGTGAGACGGTGCGCAAGCTCCTCGAGGACCACAAGGTCTACATCACCGACTGGACCGACGCGCGAATGGTGCCGGAGAGCGCCGGGCCGTTCCACCTCGACGACTACGTCGCCTACGTGCAGGAGTTCATGCGATCCATCGGCCCCGAAGAGCTGCACGTGATCTCGGTCTGCCAGCCGACGGTGCCGGTCCTCGCGGCCGTCTCGCTGATGGCCTCGAACGGCGAGCCGACGCCGCGCACGATGACCATGATGGGCGGGCCCATCGATGCGCGGAAGAGCCCGACCGCGGTCAACAACCTGGCGATGAACAAGAGCCACTCCTGGTTCCAGAACAACGTCATCTACCGGGTGCCCGTCAACTACCCGGGCGCCGGTCGTGCGGTCTACCCCGGCTTCCTGCAGCACGCCGGCTTCATCGCCATGAACCCCGACCGGCACCTGAAGTCGCACTACGATTATTTCCTCGACCTGGTGCGCGGCGACGACGAGAAGTCGGAGTTCCACCGCGACTTCTACGACGAGTACAACGCCGTGCTCGACATGCCGGCCGAGTACTACCTCGACACGATCAAGACCGTGTTCCAGGACTTCGCGCTGGTCAACGGCACCTGGAAGGTCAAGGCCCAGCTGGTGCGGCCGCAGGACATCACCGGCGCCGCGCTGCTCACGATCGAGGGCGAGCTCGACGACATCTCCGGCGCCGGCCAGACCCGCGCGGCGCACGACCTGTGCACCGGCATCCCCGCCGAGCGCCGCTTCCACTACGACGCCATCGGCGCGGGCCACTACGGCATCTTCTCCGGCCGGCGCTGGCGCGACAACGTCTACCCGAAGATCCGCGAGTTCATCGCCACCCACCGGGGCCCGCACGCCGCGAGCGCCCGCAAGGCGGCGACCACGCGCGCCCTCGGCACCTCGGACAACGGCAGCGCCGCGCCGGCGAAGCGTCGCACCCCGGAAAG
>JADMIO010607021.1_pt1 | contig 51065 bp, 56 predicted proteins | sample 8958161 | NCBI WGS metagenome assembly JADMIO01 (sample SAMN16585339, study PRJNA669376) | soil metagenome | isolation source: Crop rotation soil | place: USA: Cullars Rotation, Alabama | collected 2011 | reverse complement strand
CCGTCGGCCACTTCGCCCGCAACGCGCACCATGATCGGGCCGACCGCCGAGATGTCGACCTTGATGTCCTCGAAATCGTGCCGGGCCGGTGTCCATTGCTCCGTGAGCAGGCTCAGCTTGTAGTAAGGACCGTCATGCTGCAGCGGTCCCTCGCGCCGGAACGCCTTCAGGCACGCTTTCACCGCCAGCACATAGTCCTTCATCTGTGGCGCGGGCTTGTCGAAGGGGCTGGCATAGCGCCTCTGGATATGTGCCTTCACCTGGCTGCCGAGGCCGAGGCGAAACTTGCCCCGGGTGTTGTGCGCCAGCTCCCAGGCGATCTCCGCGCTCACCATCGGGCTCCGCGCAAAGGCAATCGCAATGCCGGTCGAGAAATGGAGCGAGGGCGCCGCCATCGCGGCGGCGGCAATGTTCATCCACGGCACCTGATGGCCTTCGGTGAACAGCATGCCGGAAAACCCCGCCGCCTCGGCGCGCCGGGCAAGGACTGCCGCCTGGTCCCAGGTGGTGGCGCGCGTCATGACGTCGAATTCCATTGTCTTCTCCCTACTTCGTGCCGTTGAACAGGAGCTCTGCGGCACTTGCGACGATGTCGGCGTCATCCGTGCGGTACTCGCCGTTGGTCAAGAACACGATCGAGGTCCGATGGTCGGCGTAGTACCAGGCATCGGCCTTGAAGCCGGTGACACTGCCGTTGTGGCCATAGGCCATCCCATAGTCGGAGTCCGAGATTTCGATGCCGAGGCCATAGCCCTCCTCGTTGGACGAAGGCTCGAGCATGCGCTGGAGCGTCTCCGGCTTCAGGAACTTCTTGGTCACCAGGAGCGCGGACAGGAAGCGAACGAGGTCTCCGGCCGTCGTGGTGAGCGGTCCGTCGCCCAGGTGCGCCCCGTAGGCGATCAGGTTCTCGCGCGGCTGCGGCCCGCGACGCGACGCGTGGGCGTCCGCGACATCGGGGGCACGCGGGTCCGCGCCGACGCTGCTGAGAGTCATGCCGGCGGGGACGAAGATGCGCTTGGCCAGAACGGCGCCCAGTCTGGTGCCATCGACTCGCTCGAGAATCAGTCCCAGCAGTGCAAAGTTGGTATTGGAGTAGGCATAGGCCGTCCCCGGCGCAAAATCCGCCGGCTGGCCTGCGATGGGCACCAGGGCGCGCTCGACATCGACCAGCATGCGGGGGTCCTTCGCCGCGGCCTCTTCCCAGGCATCGTCGAAATAATCCGGCATCCCGCTCGAATGGTTGAGGAGCTGCTCGACCGTGACCTTGGACCAGTTGGCGAGGCCCTCGAGCGTTCCCGCCGGCACGATGATTTCCGCGATGCGCTGGTCGAGACGGATCTGCCCCTCATCGACCAGTTCGAGGACGGCCGTGGCCACCGTCATCTTGCCGGTGGAGGCCACGTAGAAGCGCGAGGTGGTCGTGACCGGCGCCCCGGTCTTTCGATCGAGGACACCGGTTGCCACGACGGCGTCGATCCCGGGGCCCGAAACGGCAAGGACGGCGCCGGGCAGGCCCTGTTCGCGTACGAAGTCGTCGAGCAGCGTCTGCAGCGTCGCCGTGCCCAACTGGGCTTGTGGCTGGGCAGACGCCGGCATCTGCACGGTCACCAGGACCAGTGTCAGAAACGCACATGCAAAACGCATCATCACTTGCTTCCCCCCTGCTTCCCCTGAGAGGCCAGTGCTGTCGGAGCCTATCACGACCCTCTACACTGCCGGCCAACACCATTTGGAGGAGACCCCAGGATGCCCGCATCCGACATAGCCTACACGCCGATCCTGCCCGAGGGCTGGCCGCGTCCACGCGGCTTCTCCCATGCCGTCGTGGCCACCGGCACCCGAAGCGTGCGCATCGCGGGCCAGATCGGCCGCACACCGACTGAGAGCCATATCGCCGCCGGCACCGACGCCGGCACGCAGTGGCGCGTGGCGCTTTCCAACGTCGTTTCTGTCCTGAAGGCGGCGGGTGGCGAGCCCGGGCATCTGGTGGCGCTCCGCGCCTATGTGACCGACATCGCCGAATTCAATGCCGCGGGTGCCGCCATCGGGGCAGCCTGGGGCGCCACGCTGGGCAAGCACTTCCCGGCGATGACGCTGGTGCAGGTCTCGGCGCTGATCGACCCCAACGCCAAGGTAGAGATCGAGGCGGACGCAGTGCTGCCGTAGACTCTTCCAGTCAGCATATGCCCGAGGACGGACCCACCTACGAAGCGACCTACCGGCGCACGGAGGTCGCCTTGCCCAGTCTCGTGGGCGTCGTGGTGCTCTTCTTCGCCGGTCTCTGGCTGGTCCTGCAGCATCCCGCCGATGACCGGGTGATGGTTGCCGTTCTCGCATTGGCCGGAGGCGTAGTGGCGGCAGCGGTGGTGATCCTGCTGACGGTGTTCCGCGTGCATCGCTGGACGATCGAGGCCGGGGGCGTTCGCATCTTCGAGCGGCCCAAGGTCCCGCTGATGGGATTTGGCCGGCGCGCCATCGTCCCGTTCAGCGATATTCTCGGCGTCCACCATGTCGAGAGCGGCTTCGACACTCTTCTCGAAATCGTCACCTCGGACGGACGCCGCTATCGCCTGCCCCAGCGCATGGTCGCGCCCGACGCACGCGCGCTGCCGAAACCCGATCCTGCGTTCGACCTCGACCGCTTTGCCGCAGCGCTGCACGCGGCTGCGCGGCAGGCCGGCCGCGAGTTGCCCCGAGCGGAGGGGCTCAGTTTCTGGAATACGTTGCCAGGCATCGCCTTCATCGCCGTGCTGTTCGTCATGGCCTGCGCGATCGCCGCTGCCGTGGCGTGGGCTTTGCTGCACGGAATGACGACGTCGCAGCCGCGCGGGGGATACACCGCAGCCATCGCACTGCTGCTGCCGGTCGGCGCGGGCTGGCTCCTGCTCAAGGCGATGCGCCGACGCCGCCTCGTTCTGGCGGCGATGGCGGAGAAATCCTGAAACGCTGCCCGCCGTTCAGGGGAGCGACACCTTGACGAGCTTCCCGCCCCGCACGTCGACGCGCTTCATCATCGAGCCCCCTTCGGTCTGGCCCCACTTGACGCTGGTGGTCACGTACCAGACTCCGTCGGGCACGCGCGCGAACGCAAAGCTGCCGGAGGCGTCGCAGCGCGTCGTGCGAAGCGTCGAGACATAAAGCGGATCGTCCTTCTCGAACTTCACCGGCCCAAGGCCGGCGGCACGCGTGCCCCGGGTTGCGTTGCCGAAGATCGCCGTCATCCGCGCCTGCGCATAGGCGGAATCGGGAACAAGATTGGCTCCCTGGCCGGCGCAGGTATGCGTTGTGCCGCCTGAGGTCATGGTCGCGGTACCGACGACGGTGTTGGCGCCAGGCTTGCGCGACCACTCGACCTCGGATGCGGCGATTGGTGTCGAGAGGGGGCTGGAGCCCGGGAGCCCGAGCTGGGCGCAGCCGGCGACGGCCAGGGCGATTCCCAGGATCATCGCGACAGGCTTCATGCGTGGCTTCTCCCCTTCTGCCCCAGACAGAGTTACAGGGTAGATTCAACGCACAAGGGAGGCCTGTGTTCCTTTGGTGGCCTCAGCCGAAGGTGGCAAAGACCTCGTCGATGGCCTTCAATTGATTGCCGGCCGCCGAGGACGGCACCAGGATCGGCGTGTGCACGCCCGCCGCCCGCCAGGCGGCGACGCCGTCCCGTACTTTTGCCGCCGGCCCGAACAGCGTGTTGTCCGCCAGCCATTTGTCGGTGAGAAATTTCGGCACGTCGTCGCGGCGCCCTTCCGCGATGGCCTTCTCGATCGCATCCATTTCCTCGACGTAGCCGGCCTCCCTCCAGTAGTTCCGGTAGTTGGGCAGGAAGGCGTAGTTGGTGAGCGTCTTGCGGTTCACGGCGCGGGCGGCGTCCACGTCGTCGTTGATGCAGGTCGGAATCATGTTGCCGATGAAGAAGGCAGGATCGTTGCGTTTGGCCGCCGGCAGCGCGGCCATCGACTGGGCCATGTGCGAGAGCGAAGCGTTGGCGAAGATCACGCCCTGGGCAAGCTCGCCCGCCAGTGCCACCATCTTCTTGCGCAGCGCCGCCACCAGGATCGGTGGCAGCGGACCGAAGCTTTGTTCGGCGCGAAACTTCTCGATGAAGGCGCGTGTATCGGCGAGCGGCTTGCCGGGCGTCACGCCCATCCGGACATGCGAGGGCCCGTGCGCGATACCGATGCCGAGGCTGAACCGTCCGCCCGAGATCTCGTGCATCATGGCCGCGCTCTGGGCGAAATCGACCATGGTGCGCTGATAGATCGGCGCGATCGCGGTGGCGAAGGGGATCGAGGCGGTGTTCCACGCGAGCGCTTCGCACGTCGACATGCCCCCTGTCGGGCTCGGCACGTAGAGGCCGGCAAAGCCACGTCGCTCGGCCTCCTGGCTGAGCTCGATGGTGCGCCGGCGACGGCCGGGCATGGCGATCATGCAGAGGGCGGGAAGCGGTTCGGCCATGGCGAGATGATCCCCTCAAGGTTGTCCAGGCGGCTTGGCGGTCCAGCGCGGCGGCAGGAGACGGGTGTTGAGGAAGAACGGCGCGCTGTTGTCGGTGATCCGGAAGAGACGCAGCACCGTGGGCAACGGCAGGTCGTACTCGGCGCGGAAGTAGATCTCGGAGCGCTGGGCGATGCCGGGATCTTCGTTGATCGGGTGGCCTATCAGGGAACGGAACGGACAATTGAAAGTGGCGGACTGGCCCGGCTCAAGACTCGCGGTGGTGCCTTGGGGAAAGCGGAGGTTGTTCGCGACAATCAGCGTCGGCTCCATTCCCGAGGCGCGCACGTGATCCAGAACGCAGCTCACTTTCAGATTCGCCAGCGCAAAGTTGGGGTTCTTGTTTTCCACCCGGAAGGTGACGTCGAACGGCGAACCCGAGGTCACATCCTCCGATGCGTAGTTGGGAATTGGCCGCTGCGACCACGCGACATACACGAAGCCACCGATACCGCAGACGACGAGCAATGCCAGAAGAGCCTGCCGGACCGAGCGCGCACCACCGCGCGCCATCACCAGCAATTCCTGCTGGAGTGTCTGGGTCGGAGCCTTGGGGCGGGATTGCCGGCGTGGTCCCGGTCTCGTGCGCGCGGGGACCTTTTCCCCGCGTTTCCGTCTCGGCTTTTGTTTTGCGGCCATTGCGACGATGATGGCGGCCGTCGTGATGAATGCCAACAGGAGATGATGTCGCCATGAAGATCGATTTCGCGGGCAAGAAGGCCATCGTGTGCGGCGGCTCCAGGGGCATTGGCAAGGCGATCGCGCTGGGCTTCGCGTCGTGCGGCGGCGACGTCTCGATCTGCGCCCGCGATCCCAAGGCCCTTGAGGAAACACGGTCGGAGCTCGCCAAGCTCGGCCACAAGACTCACGCCGCCAGTGCCGACCTCGCCAAGGGAGATGCCGTGCGCGGCTATGTACGCGATGCCGTGGGGGCCCTGGGCGGCTGCGACCTGCTGATCAACAACGCTTCGGCCTTCGGCTCGACCGACGACGACAAGGGTTGGACCAGCAGCCTCGCGGTCGACATGATGGCGATCGTGCACGCCACGCAGGAGGCCCTGCCGGCGCTCAAGAGCTCCAAGGGCAGTGTCGTGAACATCTCCTCGATCTCGGCACTGCATCCCGCGGGGCGGCAGCCGCCCTACGGCGCCATCAAGGCAGCGGTGATCCACTACACCACCACGCAGGCTGCGATGTACGCCAAGGACCGCGTCAGGGTGAACTGCGTCGCCCCGGGCTCGATCGAGTTTCCCGGCGGCGTCTGGGATCGGCGCAAGACCGACAATCCCGAACTCTACAACAACGTCCTGGCCTCGATCCCGTTCGGCCGCATGGGCTTTGCCGAAGAGGTCGCCAACGTGGCGCTGTTCCTCGGCTCGCCCCTGGCGTCGTGGGTGACCGGCCAGACCATCGCGGTGGCTGGCGCACAAGGGCTCTAGCAAGAGACCTTCGGGGCCTAAGGCGACGGCACGAGCTCTCCGGCGGCCAGAACCACGATCTCGCCCTCGGCAAGCGGCCGCCAGTGTCCCGCTGTAACAGGGACGCTGGCGAGCAGCGCCATCTCCTGTGCTTCGCCCGCGTGCGGATCGTGGATCGTGACGCCCGCCGCGCCCGCTGTGCTGCCGCGATGGCGGTGGCGGAACCACAGGCCCGGCGGCGCCACGATGCCGTCGGCCTGGGTGCGGCAATGGCCGTGGCCGAACACGAATTCACCATCGCTATAGAGAAAGTTGGCGATTCCCAGCGGCCTCATCTCGGCTGCGAAAGCTTCGACGGCCGCCAGCCTCTTCTTGAGCGATGGGACGGCGCTGCTTTTCCGCTCGTTGTCCTTCCAGAGGGGCGCGATGCGCTCCAACAGCAGGCAGAACGCCATTTCCGAATCGGTCTCGCCCACGGGATGGAAGCGATGCCCGGACTTGGGTGCCGCCGCCGCGAATTTCGTCGCGATCTCGGCAAAGCCACCATTGTGCGCAAACAGATGCATGCGACCGCCCAGCTCGCGCGCGAAGGGTTGAGTGTTGGCGTGGGAGTTGGCCCCGTAGGTCGCACGCCGGATGTGCGAGATCAGCAGTCGGGTCGACAGCGCGCGCTCCTGGATGAAGACCACCCAAGGGCTGTCGCCCGCCGGCTCCGGCTCCTTGTAGAGGCGGATATCGCGGCCTTCATGGAAAGCGACTCCCCAGCCGTCGATGTTGCGGCCATCGGGTGCGCCATGGGCGGCAAAGCGCTTCAGCGAAAAGGTGGCGCGGGTTGCACGTCGGCTGGAGAGGCAGAAGAGTTCGCACATGCCGAGCAGAATAGCATCGCCTGCCCGGCGCCGGTGATTATCCGCGTCGCGCCCTTTGAGGCCGCAATCCAGCGAACTCGGGGCCGTTCAAAAAAGGCCCCGCATCCGTCGCCAGACGTCCATGCGGGGCCAAAGGAGCGCTCCGCTGGGATAGGAACTTGAGCCAGAGCGATCAGGCAGTATGTGCACGGACAGTGGAAATTCCTGTGGCCAAGCTGTGACCACTGCATTGGGCTAATGGGCGTGGTGGGCATGCGCCCAGCGCCGAAACCAGACTTTCAGGAATTGGGCGGCGCTACCCAGCAGCAGGGCGCAGTTGAGAACGCGTGCGCCGATGCCCGCCGCAGGCGCCGGGCTGTTGGACGTCACGGAAAATCGAGCCTGCATGGAAGGCACTCCGTCCGGCAAGATGTCTTCGGCACGGTGAACTCTCTTCACGGCAGAAACGAGGCGCCGAGCCAGAGTTTTCCCCATCAGCGTTGGAGCGTCACGCACCGTCGCCGGCGCCGACGAAGCAGTAGATGACGCCGCTCTTGCCGGCGCAGATGTGAGAGCGGATGGCGTCCTTGTTCAGCTTGGAATCGAGCACGACGCTGGGCGGCACGGGGATCCAGCGCCCATTGATCAGCGCCCGCCACCGACCATCGTCGCCGATATAGGCACGCGTCGGCCGGCAATCGCCCTTGACGCCATTCTTCGTGCCATTGCAGCAGGACATTCCCGAATAGGGGTGTTTCAGTCCGCTATACCAATCGTGGTTTTCGCTGTGGCCGACACCGCGATGGCTCTCCTGGCCCCAGGCGCCGAGAGCGACGCCGAACAGTGGAAGTGCCACGAACAATGCGATCTGTTTGTTCTTCCGCACGACGAACCTCCGGGCCAGAGCGCAGAGACACGCAAACGCTATGGAAGAGGTCCGGTTGCAGTCCGTCGAAGGTGCCGGCGATGTCGACGGATGATGACGATTAGCGCCCTGCGACAGAAACCAGCGGAAGGTCGAAGCTGGCGCTTGCGCCCTTGATGTCGGCGGGCAAGGGCGCATAGGGCGAGCCCGCACGCACGCCGGCCAGGACGCCGCGGTCGAACTCCGGCACGCCGCTCGATTTCGCAATGCTGGCCTCGAGCAGTTTGCCGTCGCGCGCGATCACGATACGCACCACGGTGACACCGCGGTTCGCGGCAACGCTTGCCTGGAACCGGTAGCTCTCGAGCTTGCGGACGACCTGCCAGAGGTAGCTGTCGGCGGCGCGGGTACGGCTGAAGGCATCGGCCGGAGTGGCATCGGGCGTCGCCGAGGGCTCCTCGTCCGTCGCAGCGGGTGGCGGAGGTGGCGCGGCAGGAGTGGGTGGTGCATGCCGGAAGTCCAGCTCGCGCGCGGGCGGTGTGGGTGGCGTTGTCAGCGGCGCCAGCAATGACTGCAGCGTCGGCGCAGGCGTGGACGGGGGAATGGGCGCAGGTGCCGCCATCGGGGGTGCGGCGAACTCGGAGGGCTTCGGCAGGGGTGGCCGAACCGCCGGGGATTGGACTTGCGGCGCCATCTGGAATTGCAGCGGCGCCTGCTGCAGTGGTGACGGCAGCAGCGCGAGCGGCGCCTTCGACAACGGCGCCGTGAGCGGCTGAGCCGGAGAACTGACCGTTGCTCGCTCAAGCAGCGGAGGCGGCGCCCTGGGCAACTCGAACGAGACCTGGATGGCCTCCTCGTCTGGCGGCAGCGGCGGCCGCTGGACCCACGCCGCCCACAGCGCCACCGCTATCAGCGCATGAAGCAGCGCCGCCAACGCCACCGCGAGGGGTCGTTCGAAATGCAGCGAGAAGGCGCCGACAGCATAGGTCACAACGGCAAAGGCTAGGACGTAATTCGAAGCGGCGCCATGGCGCCGAGGCAGGCCGGTACAGGTTATTCGCCGCGCGCGAGCAGGATCTTCTCGTCAGGACTGAGTTCGCGCGGCAGGCAGCGCAACCGCGCGCCTTTGGTATGGACCTTTGCCATCTCCGCCGCGATGTCGCACTCGGCCTTGCTGTCGAAGGTGCGAAGTTCATAGCAAGCCCGCGGCTCGATGCCCTGCTCGGCCGTGATAGCGGGAGCATTGAGGCAAAGCGTCAAGGCGATGACGAGGCCGTTCATGTCCACCTTTCTTTGGTGCGTACGAGCGGGCTAACGCCGTCGGCCCAGGAGGCGTTTCGTTCGTTCTGCCAGCGCGCATTCTTGGCCCAGTTTTGTCACAGCATGCCGCGCGGCCTCGCGTGCATGCTCCATGGAATGCGGCCCCGCCCAGTTCAGCCCCCCGACGCGTCCCTTGAGGATTTCACGCGTCAGCTTGCCGCCCGGTTTGCCAAGGAGCGGCCCGCATCAGGCGAGGCTGTCCCCGATTTTGCCCCGGCACAGGATGAAGCTGTCCGTGACGCAGGGCCCGAGCCTCGTCCGGCGGTCCCCGATTCCGGACCCCGCCGTTTGCGAAGCCGCACCTTGGTTCTTTCGTTTCTGCTGGGTGCGGGGATCGCAACCGTCTGCAGCTTCTCTCTCTTGCGCCGGGTCCCGCCGTCACCGCCGACAGTCGTGGCGACAGCCTCGCCTCCCGTGACTGCTTCGAACCCGCCGATCGCGCCGCCGTCACCGGCGCCGATGCCCGCGAAGCCGCCGGCCGTCACGGCAGCACCAGAGCAGCCGCCACCGATCGCACCCGCACCTGTCTCCACCGTGCAGGACAGTGTAGCCAATTCGAATGACAGGGACCGGACACTGGATACCCGCGACATCCGTGAGATCCAGACTCTGCTACAGACGCTCGGCATGACTCCTGGGCCCGCCGACGGCGTCGCAGGCCCCCTGACCGTCGCGGCCATCAGCCGTTACGAGCAGTCGCGCGGGCAAACGTCGGCAAGTGGTCTCAACCGCGAGCTGCTGACGAGGCTACGGCAGGAGGCAGCCGCTGCCACTTCGTCCATTCCATCGCCGCCAAAGGCCGCAGCGGCAACCCGGCCGACGCCTGATCGTTGACCTGCCGAAAGGCCGGTCATGCACAGATGGACGTCTATACCTTTCGGCATTGCAGGTGTTCTGGCGCTCGCGATGCCTGTTGCGGCGGCGGATGGCTGCCTCGACCAGGTGCGAAGCCTCGCCAGCCGCTATGACATCTCGACCGACCCACCAACCGCTTCTCCGGGCGAGTCGAAGCCAGGGGTCACGACGCAGGATCTTGCCCGCTCGGGCGGGGTGATCGAGCCTCCCGCCACGGAGGACAAATCGGTCATCACGCCGCCGCGCGACCAGGGCAATGCCATGCCGACGATGCCCGACGTCAAGACGCCGCCTCCCAGCGATAGCGCCAAAAAGGGCGCAACGTCGCCCAAGGGACCGGACCTGACGGCCCTGCAAGCGCTGCTGGTAGCGGCGCGCGCCCAAGCTGAGCGTGGCAGTGAACCGGAATGCCTGGATGGCCTGGCGAAGGCGCGACAGCTGATCGCGCGCTCGGAAAAGCAGGAACCCTAGGGTGCCGCCAAAAGCTGCTGGGTGAGGTCGGCACAGGGAACGTCCTTGGCTGTGCCGATCACCGGCGTGGGCAGCGGGAACACTCGACCGAGCCCGATGCGGGGGTTGCGTAGCTTGCCGTCGATCATGACCGCGCCGTGCAGGTCGAGCAGGTCGAATCCCTTGCGGCGCGCATCGACCTCGGCCTTGACGACCTGGCTCTGAAGCGATGCCTGGCCCTGGACATAGAGGACCGACTTCTGCGTATCCAGAATGGTTCGTTCGAAAGCGACCGTGCCGTGCTGGAAGTTCAGCCGGCCAATCGCGCACTTGATGGGAATACGATTGTCGCCCGTGACATAAAGAACGAGCGCATCGAAGATCTGCAGCCCTGCCAGGCTCACCATCAAGCTGCTGACGGAACCGCCGCCCAGCGCCAGCGCCACGTGGCCGTCTGCGGTTCCCATGACCTGCGCCAGCGAGCGGCCGGTACCGGCGAGGACCAGACGACCCTGGATCTTCCCCTGGGTCGCGTCGAAATAGGGTGATTCGCGGAAGAAGTTCTTGAATTCGATATCGCCGGCCTGGAGGTTGGCACGCACCTTCGGTGTGTCGGTGCGCGCGTCCATGACGAGCTCGCCCTGGATCTTGCCGCCGCCGAACACTGCCATGGTGAGCGGCTTCACCGTCGCCACGCCGTTCAGGATCACGACCCGGAAGGCAAGAGCCTGCACGGGCAGCCAGGGCGGTGCGATCACCTTCTTCGCATCGAGCGTCACGTCCATGTTCATGGCCCGCAGCTTCTCGATATGCAGCGGCACGTTGGGAAAGAGGTCGCCGGTTGCCTCGAGCTGCTGCTGGGTTTGCGCCTGCTTCGCCGAGACATTGGTCTTGCGGGCAGGTGGCAGGCCGATCAAAGGCGCCAAATCTTCGAAGACGAGCTTTTGCGACACGAGCTTGGCCGTCAGGAACTCCGGCTTCTTGCGCTCATCGATCGTCACTTCGCCGGTGAGGTCGCTCTCGCCCACACGCCATTTGGACTGGACGAACTTCCAGATACCCGGTTCGCGTTCTAGCTTGCCGGTAATGGTGTACGGCGGCGTCGGCGGACCGGGAATCCCGAGGAGCGGATAAATGTCGGACATGTTGGGCCCGGACATCGTGAGATCGACATTGGCGCCGGTCCATTTGAACGGATCGTGCACCGTGCCCTTGACCTTCAGCTTGGTAGCGCCAAAGGCGACGTCGAGGTCGAGCGGATAGGGTTGCTCTGTGTCGCGCAATGCAAGGATGGAGCCCCCAACGAATTTCAACGTGAGCGGCTGGCCTTCGAGCTTGCCCTTCAGCGAGAGTTCCGCCTGCGGCTGGTCGCCGGCCTTGCCGGTGGCGGTCGTCACGGTGCCGTCGAGCTCGAGCTTGCGTTTGGAATCCCGGTACCCGAGCTTGCCTTCCGTAACCTCCAACCGGCCGATCAGCGGCGTGCCATAACGACTGTCGGGCTCGATCGCCTTGGCGACACCAACCGTGCCGGGCGCCTCCTCGACGCTCCAGTTGAGCTGCTCCTTGTCACCGACCTCGACCTGGACCTCGGGCTTGCGCAGCACGAGCCTTGGCAGAACGAGGTCGCCTTTCAGGAGCGGCCAAAGACGAATGTCGAAATCGACCTGCTCGACCTTCAGCATGTAAGGGGCCTTGCCCCATGCCGCATTGGCAATCTCGACGCCATCCAGCCGAACGTTTGCGGTCGAACCCCAGTCGATCGCGATGCTGGTGATCCTGGTCTTGCGGCCGGTGTAGTCGGTGGCCTGGCCTTCAAGCTGGCCGCGGAGATAGTCCGACGTCACAAAAAAATAGAGCCCGCCGGCGCTCACCACGACGAGACACAGCAAAATGCCGGCCGACCAGCCAAGAATCCTGAGGAGGCGTCCCATGGCGAGTGAAACGCCGCCGGACCGCCAGCGGTTGCTCCTTATCGCTGCCCCTTATAGGAAACCAGCGGCAGGTCAAAAGTGGCGCTGGCACCCTTGATATTGTCGGGCAAGGGGGCGTAGGGCGAGCCTTCGTTGACCCCCTGCAGAACGCCTCGATCGAACTCCGGCACACCGCTCGATTGCAGGACGGAGGCACTCAGAAGGCGGCCATCGCGTGCGATGACGACGCGCACGACGGTCCTTCCCTGTGTGGCGGTCACATGTGCTTCGTAGCGGTACCCGATGAGCTTGCTGACGACCTGCCATAGATAATTGTCTGCCACGCGAGCGTGGCTGTAGGTGTCGGCGGGATTGACGAAAGGATGGGGCGACGGCGGCTCCGCGGTCGAACCCGATGGCGGCCGGCGCGTTGGCGCCGTCGAGAGAGGCGACGGCCGAAGCTCGGGGCGCTGCGGCTGGGGCCGCGGCGGCGTCGGAACTGCCTTCGGTGGCGGAGGCGTCGGAAGCGGGGGCAGGTTCTGGGGAGTCGACTGTGGTGCAAGAGCAGCCATCGCGTTGGGCGAGGGCGGCTGCGGCTTGGGCTCCGCTGGCGTCGCCGGCGCCTCCGGCAGCTGTGGCGGCGATTGCAGAAGAGACGGAGGCGCTGCTTCCACCATTGGCGGCGGCGCTGGCGCGGGAGGCGCCGTCGACGGCGGCGCCTGGGGCGCCTGCGTGGGCTTGTCCGAGATATTCGGCGCGGGCGGCGACAGCCCCATCCGCGTCACCGGCGGCAACGGTGGCTGCGGCTTTTGTTCAGGCTGTGGAGGCTCCGGTGGCTTGGGCGGCTCGGGCTTGGGCTGCTCGATGGAGACCTCGATCGCATCTTCGAACTCCGACGGCGCGGGCTTGAGTTGAGAGGCCCCCCACAAGCCAAGCACTGCCAGCGCATGCAGCAGCACTGCAAGCGCCACCGCCGGGAGCGACATGCGTTCGGACCGCAGAAAGGAGGCGCTGACGGCGTGAGCCATGGGACGGCCGCCATATTAGCATCCGTTCGCGCTTGATGGTCACGGCTTCCTGCGACACCATCGGCCCATCAATTCACTTTCGATAACCGGAGAAAGACCATGGCCATTACGCTCGAGCAGCTAAGCGCCGATATTCGCGCGGCCCTGAAGGCGGATTCAGGCCCCGCCGGCAAGCAGACGATCTGCGCGCTGGTCTCGAAAGTCCTGCGCGACGAGGATTTCATCGCTAAACACCTCAAGGCCGAGGACTGCAAGCCGCGCAAGGTACTCTATGAGGATCCCGAGTTGGGCTTTTGTGTCTGCGGCCATGTCTACGAGAAGCCGGCGCATGGCGCGCCGCACGATCACGGTTCGAGCTGGGCGATCTATGGCCTGGCCGTCGGCGACACCGAGATGACCGACTGGCGCATCGTCCAGAAGGGTGACGGCACCACCCCTTCCCTGGTGGAGCCTGAAGTGTCCTACGTGATGAAGCCCGGCGACGCCCACTTCTACGACGTCGGCGTGGTCCATTCGCCCAAGCGCGACGGACTCACCAAGCTTGTGCGGATCGAGGGTGCCAACCTCGATCGCATCAAGCGCTCGAACATCAAGGCCGCAGGCGCAGCCAGCAAGGCTGCCTGAGCGGCGCGCCGCTCAGGTTTGCTGGATCGCTGAGAGGATCCACTTGCCGCCGCGGCTGCGCAGGAAGGTCCAGATCTCCGTAGCCTCGGTCCGCACCTGATCGCTGCCGGCAACGATCCTACCGTCAGCGACATTGCGGGTCGTGTCGAACATGCTGAAGCGCATGGCGACGGTGGCGTAGTCGAGACCGGCTTCGCTCCAAGCCTCAGACAGGTCGCCCTGCTCGAGCTTCACTGCCTCGATCTTGTTCTCGACGCCACGGCTCGCGTTGCCGGAAAGCTCTTCCGAGAAGTAGCCCAGCATCTCCGGTGTCGCGAGGCCACGCAGCTTCGCGAGATCGCCCTGGCTATAGGCACTCTGGACATCGCCCAGCAGCGTTTCGAAAGCCGTGTAGTCATCCGCGCCAATGGCAAGTTGCGGTGCCGAGTTGGCGGCAAGCAGGGCTGCGCCCGCTCCTGCCCCCGGACCCACGCTCTGGCGTGCCATCGGCACGTCGGTGAGACCGGGCTTCGCACCCGAAGAGGCATAGGCCTGGGCCGGCTGAGCCTGGGCGCCACCGCGGGCGCGCCAGAGTCGGACAGCTAAGTAGGCCAGTCCGCCGATCAGCAGGACCTGCAGAAGCAAGCCGAGGAAACCCGCACCGCCCGCGAGGCCGCCGGCAAAGCCGCCGCCGAACATCATGCCGATCAGGCCGGCGCCCAGCATGCCGCCCATCAGGCCGGACAGGAATGGATTGCGCGACATGAAGCCACCGGATTGCGGCGTGGCCGATGCCGGTGTTGCCGCGGGCCGCTGCGCCTGCTGTACGGGCGTCGTGCTTCGTTCCATGGGCTTGGAGTTCGGCGCCGTCTGGGTGGGCGCCGGCGCATGGTCGGTCTTGCCGCCGCGGCTGCCGGAACTCGAGCCGGCGCCCGCGCGGGCGTCGACGGACGACGGCGCCAGCAACGGCGCCGCGATGATGAGGGCGGCCACAGCCGCGAACCAACGGAACTTTGTCATTTTTTTAAGCTTCCCTGTGTTGGACCGAGCCAACGGCCGTAATGTTAGGGGTATATCCCCCTCATTCAAGGTGCCAATGCACCATTACTGCAGCTTTTCCACCACCCTGCCCAGCCGCTCCAGGGTGCGGATCACCATCTTCTGGCCGAGGCCCGGCCATTGAACACGCAGCAATATATGGTCGGTTCCGGTGCGCTCGCCGTAGCGGCCGATCTGGTCGACCACCTGGTCTTCCGAACCGATGATGAAACGGCTCTGGGCAAATTTGTCGAAGTCGGCGCGGATGCGCTCCTTCGGCACGAAGCCCGAGGCGCCGCTCCAGGCGGCATAGGCCTCATACTTGAAGCCCAGCGGCTCGCGCACTTCGTCCATCGAGCCGAGGTGGCATTCGCGGATGATGGGGAATTCGGTGGCAGGCGCCAGGCCCGCCGCTGCACGCGTCTCGCGGAACATCGCGCCCAGCCGGCCGACGTTCTCCTCCGACACCATCGGCGAGGGCATCCAGGCATCGGCGAGCTTGGCCGCGCGCTTGACCGCAGCCTCGACATCGCCCGCCATCCAGATCGGCGGACCGCCGAGAACCTTGGGCTTCACGCTCGCCTGCACGCCACTCAGCGTGTGGAAGCGACCGCGATGCTCGACGACATCGTCGCGCCACAGCTTCTTGATCACCTCGACGGCCTCGACGAAACGCGGCACGCGCTCCTTGAAGGGTACGCCGATGGAATCGAACTCCTCCTGGCGATAGCCGAGACCGAGGCCGATGATGGCATTGCCGCCGGTCAACCAGTCGAGCGTCGCAGTTTCCTCGGCGACCACGACCGGATTGAGCAATGGCAGAAGCAGTAGTCCCGGGCCCAACCTCATGCCCTCGGCCTCGGAAGCGAGCCTGGCCAGCAGCGGCATGGCCTGAAACATCTGCAGTGGGCTCGACACGAAATGCTGGCCGACCATGAGCGAGGCGAGCCCGCTGGCCTTCGCCACCCTCACCTGCTCGATCAGGTTGGCAAGCTCCGGCCCGAGGTCGGCGCCCTGCCGCCACTGCGTCGCCATATAGAGACCAAGCTTCATCGCGATTCCTCCCGGCGCTCAGTATAGACCGGCCGTCCCGATTGCGCCCCCGCGCGCGGCCGGCATATGCTTTTGCCGGAGGAGGTCCTCATGACGATCACGGTCAAGGCACGGCATCCCGCCCTGGGGGCAGAAGTCCACGGCGTCGACATGCGTCAGCCGATGGATGCAGCCACGCTGAAAGCGGTGAGCGATGCCTGGATGAAACACCTGGTCCTGGTGTTTCCCGGCCAGCACGTGACCGACCGCGAGCATGTCGCCTTCACCCGTCAGTTCGGCGAACCCGAAATCTTCCATCAAACGTCGCTTCACCTGCGGTCGGACAGGGAGAAGGAAATCTTCCTGGTCTCCAACGTCGACGATCAGGACCGCGTGATGAAGCCGTCGGAGCCGTCGCAGAAGCAGCTGTCGTCGTCACGCATGTGGCACACCGATTCGAGCTATCGGCCGATGCCCTCGATGGGCTCGCTGTTGCACGGCATCGAGATCAGCCGGACCGGTGGCATCACGCAGTTCATCAATATGTACATGGTCTACGAGGAGTTGCCGGATGGATTGCGCCGCCAGGTCGAGGGCAGGAAAGCACGGCACGATTTCGCCATGCTGTCCCGGCTGACCGGAGCACCGGCGCCGACGGGCAAGGAGCGCGAAGCCATGCCGCCGGTGTGGCATCCACTGGTGCGGCGCCATCCCGTCACCGGGCGGAAATCGCTCTATGTCAGCTCGATCTACAACGATGCCATCGAGGGGATGGACGATGGCGCAGCGCAGCGCCTGATCGACGAGCTCAGCGAGTTCTCCGCCCAGCCCAAGTACATGTACCGGCACGAATGGGAACCTGACGATGTGCTGATGTGGGACAACCGCTGCACCGTCCATGCCGTCACGCCGCACGATCCCGCCGAGCGCCGCGTGATGCACCGCACGACCATCGTCGGGCGCGAGCCCGTGCTGGCGGGCTGACCCATCGGGGTCAGTGCTCGAGGTCGATTGTCTCCGGCGCCGGCGCAGCCTTGAGGTTCATGCGGCCGTCGTAGATCGGACGGGCGCCCGTCGTCGGGCCGGGATACTGCACGAACAGCACCGTGCCGCCGGTCTCCGTCCGCATCTCGTGCTCGAAATGCGGGTCTTCCATGTAGACCAGCGTGCCGGGGCCGTATTTCTTGTCGCCCATCTGGAACTCGCCCTCGATGACGTACCAGATCTGCGCGAAGTCGTGCTTGTGCAGCGGAAAGCCGGCACCCGGCTCGTAACGCAGGAAGCCGGCATTGGGCACGGTCGGGCGTTCCGGCGTCGGATGGAACAGGAACTTTGTGACGTTCTTGAAGCGCCCCATTTCCCAGTCCATCTCGGAAGGATGTTTGAACTCCGGCGCGTTGTGCGCTTTTGCTGCCATCGCTCGCTCCTCAGATGATCTTCTTGGCCCTCAGCTCTGCCACGTCCGCAGAACTGTAGCCTAGATCTTTCAAGATCGCGTCATTGTGCTCGCCCAGTTCCGGCGCGATGCCAGGCTTCGCCGGTGTCTCCGAGAACTGCCAGGGCGTGCCGTGCACCTTCAGCTTGCCGTGCTTCGGATGATCGACATGCGTCACGTAGCCGTTGGCCATGACGTCGGGATCGTTGGAGGCTTCGAGCAGCGTGTTGATCGGCGCCGAGACGATATCGGCGCCGCGCAACCTGGCCACCCAGTCATCGCGCGTGCCGGTGGCGAAGAGCGCGTCGAGCAAGGCAAGCAACTCGGCGCGCTTGGCCTCGCTGTCGATGATGCTGCCGATCGTCTCGAAGCCCGCGGCGCAAACCCTGTCCCAGAAGCCGCACGCGCTCATCGCGTCCTTCCAGTTGTCCGGGCCGACAAGCTGGAAGACGAGCGGCTTGCCGTTGCGATCGTTGAACGACGCGCTGATTCCCGGGCGCTCTTTCGTGCCGGTGATGCGGGCCTGGCCTGTCACCGGATTCTGGTCGCGCCACATCGTCGTGGTGAAGGTCCAGCCCATCAGGCGCACCAGAGAGCCCAGCAGCGACAGGTCGATTTTCTGGCCGACCCCTGTCGTCCGTGCATGAGTGAGCGCCGCGAGTGCTCCGCCAAAGGCCAGCATCGCCGTCGATTCGTCGGCGACCGACGCAATGCCGGTCCGCATCTTCTGGCCCGGCATGGAATAGGCCTCGGCGATGCCGCCCAACGCCTGCGCCATCGAGTCGGTGCCGGGCAGATGGCCATGCGGCCCCTTGGTGCCGTAGCCCGAGATGGATACGTAAACGAGCTTGGGATTGAGCTTGCGCAACTCCTCCCAGCCGAAGCCGTTTCTTTCGGCGGCCGCCGGGCGGAAGTTCTGGCCGAAGATGTCGGCCCTGGCGACGAGCTTGTGCAGGATCGCCCGACCCTCCGGCGTCTTCAGGTTGAGCGTCACGCTCTTCACGCCGCGATTGTTGGTCTCGAAGAAGGTGCTGCCCTTGCCCGGCAGCACAGTCATGCGGCGCGAGGGGTCGCCACCGTCCGGCGGCTCGATCTTGATCACGTCGGCGCCGAGATCGGCCATCAGCATCCAGGGCACGGTGCCGGCCTGCGCCGTCGAGCAGGAGACGACTTTTACGCCCTGCAGCGGGCCCCAAGACGACGAGCTGGGTGGTGCGGACATTGACGATCTCTCCTTCATAGAGCCACAGGCTAGAACAAGATCGTCGCTGCCAGAAGAAGGAGATGTCGGCCAAGCCGGGAAGCCCCGGACGGGACCAGCGGCCCCGTCCGGTTTAAGTTACTAGGCGGCGCGGATGAGGCCGAGCTGCGTCAACGCCGTCACCCCATCGTCGAGGCCGATTTCCTCGGCGACCTTGCCGTTCGCGATGCGGAGCACGGTCGTACCCGTGAAGCGCATTTTGCGGCCGGACGCGGCCGGCAGCGCACCGACCAGGAAATCGTCGAAGGCGGGCCCGGTGTGCGTGCCGCCACCGATCCAGCGGCCGACGACATGATCGCCCTCGGCAATGAGATCGGCCGCGCCGCCGAAGGCGAGATCGGGGAAGGCCTTGCGGAAGCCGGTCATGAAATCCAGCACATCGGCATGGCCGCGACGCGGCTCATGCAGCGAATACTGCAGGAGCATGTCGGGTGCCGCGAGTTCCTCGATCACCTTGGGATTCCAGGGATTGCCCCAGAACTCGGTGAACCAGCGGCCGACGATCTCCTTGTTTTCCTGTTTCTTGGACATGGCGACATCCCTTCTTGCTGTTGACGTGGCAAGGCGCGATGTAGGCCGTCACATCTCCCGGGAATATCCGCCCGCCGCCATCAATTCGGATAGACTGGCGACTTAAACCGGATTGACTGCACAGGAGGATGCCATGAGCGAACCCGTGATCGTCGAAGACAGCGACGCTGGGCCCTTCGCCGAAACAGTACGCAGCGGTACGCACGTTCTGCTCGCCGACGAGCCGGTCGCGAACGGCGGCAACGATACCGGTCCCGATCCCTACGGCTATCTGGTGGCGGCGCTCGGCGCCTGCACCGCGATGACGCTCCGCCTCTACGCACGACAGAAGAAATGGCCGCTGCAGAAGGTGCGGGTCCAGCTGAAGCACGACAAGATCTACGCGACCGACTGCGCGAGCTGCGAGACCAAGGAAGGCAAGGTCGACCACATCGAACGGTCGATCGAACTCGAAGGCCCTCTCAGCGAAGAACAGAGGAAGCGGCTTCTGGAGATCGCCGACCGCTGCCCGGTGCACCGCACGCTGGTCTCGGAAATCGTGATCCAGACCAAGCTCGCATAGTTACTCCAAGACTTTCGGCGGCTTGTAGAGGGGAAAGCCGTTGAACGGCTTCGACCGGTCGTGGTCGGGAACCTCGTAGAAACTCGACTTGCCGTAGTTGTGCAGGCCACCGTCGACGCGGAGCGAGATGCCGGTCACATAGGCCGCGGCGTCGCTCAACAGATAGACGATGGCGCCGGCAATTTCCGCTTCGGTACCGTGGCGCTTCAGCGGGATGCGGTTCTTGACGCCGCGCAACACGTCATGCGCGCGCTCAGGGTAGCGGTCGAAGCCGGACGAGGCGATGAAGCCTGGAATCACCGAATTGATGCGCACGCCCGAATGCGCCCATTCGACCGAGGCTGTGTAGGTGAAGTTGGTCTGGCCGGCGCGCGCGGCGCCATTGTGGCCCATGCCGGGATTGCCGAGCTCGAAATCGGCGCCGACATTCACGATCGCGCCGCCGTTCTGCTCCATCCAGCCGAGATAGACCGCCTTCGACACCAGGAAGGTCGCGGTCATGTTGTTGGCGACCACGGCATTCCAGCCGTTCAGCGAGATGTCTTTCAGCTGGGCGGGAAATTGCCCGCCGGCATTGTTCACCAGGCCGTCGATGCGGCCGCCCCAGGCAAGCACGCCGGCGATCGCCGCCTTCACCTGGGCCTCGTCGCGCAGGTCGGCCGAGAAGGTGAAAGTCTCGGGATCGCCGAGTTCCCGCTTCACCTGGTCGAGCTTCTCCTGGGTGCGGCCGATCAGGGCCAGCCGGGCGCCGAGCGACTTCAGTTCGTGGGCGGTACAGCGGCCAAGCCCCGACCCGCCGCCGGTGACGATGATGGTCCGGCCGGCAAACAGGTTGGGGCGGAAGACGGAATTGTACGGCATGTCGATACCCTAGATGCCGGGCTCGTCGCGCATCGCACGTTGGCCCAGATGCCGCTGCAGCCAGCGCATCAGCGCGAAGCCGGCCTGCAGGGTGATGCCGAAAAAGAGAATGCCGATGGCGAAGAGCACGAGCTTGTCGCTGAGCGCCGGCAGCAGCACCGCCTCACGCAGGATTACCGCGATACCCTCGGTAACGCCGATTGCGGCGCCGGCGCTGGATGACATCACAAGCACCAGGAAGGCGCGGGTGATGTTGGGCAGGAACTGCAGCGCGCCCAGCGGCGAGCCGGCGCGCAGTTGCTTAAGTGCCTCGGCCCCGTTGTCGGCCACGTAGGACGCGGCATAAGGCACCAGCGAGAGCGCCACGGTCATGATCCCGGACGGCGCGACGCCGATACCGAAGAGGGTCGCGTCGCGGGGAATGATGTTCAGCAGGAAGAACATCACGACGAAGGTCGGCGCTGCCCGCATCAGGCCGATGAGGAGTCTGGCGATGGCCCCCGGGACGCCGCCGCCCAGTCGCAGCAGGGCGAGCAAGGCGCCCACGGCAAGGCCGATTACGAGGGCAATGGCCGCGATCTCGAAATTGACCAGCATGCCCGCCAGAAACTCGGGAAGGAACTCGGGGGAGATCGCCTTGCTCATTGTGCTGCAGCCTGCCTGTGCTCGAGCCAGGCGCTGAACTTGCCGCAAAGCCACACCACGATCGCGACCACGACCACGTAAAAGACGAGAAGCAGCGTATAGGTCGTGGCCCGCCCGCTTGCAAAGGAGGTGATGTCGGTGAGCGCGCTCAAGAGTTCCGGGGCGCCGATGAAGCTTGCGATCGGCGTGCCCTTGGCGGCGTTGATGAGGAACGACACGATCTGCGTCGCCGAGCGGCTGACGGCGCGGCCGAACAGCTCCCTCGTCCGGATCGACGCGCTGCCACGCTCGGTCCGCAAGGTATGCATGGCCTCGGCAATGGCTTGGCCTGCGTTGCTGCCATTCATCAGCCCCAGGGCCACGACCGCGGCGCCGATCGCCACGGCCGAGGAATAGGTAAAGAACGCATGCGCCACCGCCGCTGCGATGACGAGCGTCAGCACGACGGGCGAGGACTGCAGCGTGATGGTGACCGCCCGGGCAGGCCAGCGCAGCAGGACGGTGCGCGTGCTTTGCAACGCGCCCAGCACCAGGGCGAACAGCAGCGTTGCGGCGAGCGCGCCAACGACCAGGATGAGGGAATTCACGATACCGGCCTTGAACAGCGACCAGGCCGGCGCCGTCTTCAGCATCGGCAGCTGCAGGTCGAGGCCGGTGCGCTTCTCGAACCAGTCCTCGAAGGCCACGACACGGCCCACGAAGGGTGTCGGCTCGAGATCGGCATTGAGGGCCGGCAGCACGCAGGCAGGATTGCTCGCCCCCGTGTCGGTGTTGCACTCGGGTCGCTTCCAGATGGCCTGCTGGCGTTCGAGGAAGCCCGTGCTGACGCGGTTGTCGCGGGCGATCTCGAGGAAGACGCCGTCGCGATGGAAAATCTGGCTCATCAGATCGAGCGCCGTGGCCAACCGATCGCTGCCTGTCCGCGCCACGGCCATGCCCCACGGTACCTGGGCGAAGCCGAATTTCTTGTCGAAGGTCGCAGCGAATGCGGGATCGAGGAAATAGAAGTCGAAGAAGGTGTCGTCCTGCGCCGCCAGCGTGCAGGTCTCGTCCTTGAGCAGGCCGGGCAGCACGCCCGCCTCGTCGAACAGCATCAGGCGGGCGTTGTGGGAGACGATCTGCGCGTTCGAGCCGTTGCCGATGGTGACGCAGATAGTGCTGCCGGCGATGTTCTGCCAATCCTTCACGGCGAGCGCCTTCGGCCCAACGATCGTCGTTTCGGACTGGTAATAGTGCGGACGGATGAATCGCACCTGACTGTCGCGCTGCGTGTTGTGCCCCATGGTCGCAATGGCAACGTCGATGCGATCCTCGCCCAACAACGGAATGCGGGTAGCGGCATTGACCCGGACGAAGGCAGGCGCGACGCCGAGATGCTTGGCCAGCGCACGCCCCACGTCTATGTCGTAGCCGCTCCGAACATCCCCTTCGCGCGTGCCGAACAGCGGGTAATATTCGCGAATGCCGGGGCGGATGCGGTTCTCGCAGAAGATGCGGACCAGACGGTCGATGCCTGCTTGCGAACACACACCGGGCCTCGCCGCGTCAGCGCGGGCGACCTCGATCAATTTTGCAAGTGCCGCATCGGGGGTCTCGGCGACGGCCGGAAAGCCCACGACGGCCGCGCCGAAAATGCCCATCCAGCCCTGAAGCAACGCCCGCCACAGCCGCATCAGGTTGCAGCTCCCACGGCCCCGGCTGCTTCGATCTCGACAATATGCATCTCGCCGAAGGCATAGGGACCGTAGCGGTGGATCGACCGTCCCTCTTCCGCGCGCAGCACCTTCTTCGTCATTCGTTCGAGCTTGTCGGTCTGAATATAGACGAGTGTCGTCATGGCGATCCGAAGCGCCAGGCCATGACGCGTGACGATCTCGCGCGAGCGCTCGAGATCGACGAAGGCATTGTGGGTGATGACGGCCCGACCTTTGGGCGAGAGGTGCCCGGCAAGACCTTCCAGGAAGGGATCGAGCAGACTCCGTCCGTCAGCGCCGCCGGCGCTCCAGCTCGGCAGACGGCCCTCGACATCGTCGCCGGCGCCCATGGGGAAATGCGGAAGATTGGCCACGATCAGGTCAAAGCGGCGATCGGCCACCGGCAGCCACATGTCGCCACGGTGGAACTCCACCGAATCGACATGACCGAGTTCGAAAAGCAGCATCGAGCCCGATACGACCGCCTCATTCTCGATATCGATGCCACAGAGCGAGCCGGCACCGAGAGCGCCAAGGGCTGCGAGCACGACGCCGCTACCGGAGCCGATCTCGAGAGTGCTGGCACCTCGGACACGGTCCGGATGCGCGCGCAGCGCCTGGATGAGGGCGGCGGTGTATTCGCTCGGCCGCAGTGCCGGGACGATCGCTCCAGCGGCGGGGCGCAGGCCGGGTCTAGAGTCGGGCAAGGGGACCCCTCGACCGCGCGGCGTCCGCGCTCACGATGGCCCCCAACCGCTTGGCCATTTCCAGGGCCACTGGATCGCCCGGATAGTCGACCAGGATCCTGTCGTACCGCTCCAATGCCGCCGCCAAGTCCCCCGTGCCCGCGGTTTCGTAGGCGAGGCGTGTCAGCCGGCACAGCTCGATCGTCCGCGTATCTGGTTCGAGCTCGGGCTCGACGCCGAACGCGCCCAGAAGCTCGTAGACAGGAATCTTCGACCGGCGGCCTTTTACGGTGACATCATCTATCGGCCGCACGCAAAGGTTCTCGCCGGCTTCCTTGAAGACGCTGTGGCCGATGCAGATGCGGGTACCATATTCCTTGTTCGTCCCCTCAAGGCGCGATGCGACGTTCACGCCATCCCCTATCACCGTGTAGCTCATCCTCTCCCTGGAGCCGATATTGCCGACCAGCACGGCGTCGGAATGGATGCCGATCCGCACCCGCATCGGCTTCGTGCCCTGCTCCTTCCACTCCGCGTTCAAGGCGTCCATCGCACGCTGGATACGGAGCGCCGCGAGGCAGGCCCGCAAGGCGTGATCGTCGAGCAGCGCCGGCGCACCCCAGAAGGCCATCACGCCGTCGCCGATGAATTTGTCGATCGTCCCGGCCTCGTGGTTGACCGCTTCGGTGACGATCTCGAGATACTTCGACACCCTTAGCAAAAGCTCCTGCGCCGGCACCTCTTCGGAAATGGTCGAAAAGGCCTCGATGTCGGAGAAGAAGATGGTCAGGAACCGGCTGTGGCCACCCAATTCCAGCTTCTGCTCGGAATGCAGAAGCTGGGTGACCAGGCCCACCGGCACGAAGGAGGCAAAAGACTTGACCGTCGAGTCGAGCGTGTCGATGGCCCGCGAAAGAACCGAGATTTCCCTGATCGGCGAGGCCACGGTCGGCAGGTCCTTGCTGGAAAGCTCCTGGATCACTTCGACCTTGGCGGCGAGGCGCTCGAGCGGTGAAGAGATGGCGCCGGTCAGGAAGTAGATGATGGCGATCTGCAACAAAAGGGCCGCCAGTCCGACGGCAAGGAGGCGCTTGTTATTGGTCTCGAATTCGCCGGTGAAGTCGCTGATCGGCGCCACGACGAAAAGCTGCCAGCGCGTGCCGAACTCCGGCGAAAAGGCCGACAGCCTGGCGACGTACTCCCGCCCATCGCGCTCAAACGCGTAGATCTTGTCGGTACCGCGGGGTCGCGCGCCAAACGCCGCGGCAGGCAATGCGTTGTCGAGCGACGAGATGTGCCGAAGCGACACCCGGCCGTTCTCGTTGGCGTATGTCTTCGACAGGTCCGAGGCGGCCAGCACCCTACCCTGCTGGTCGAGGATGTAACTCAAGGCGCCCGGGCTGATCTTTCGTTCGGCGAGGTACTGCGACAGACCATCCAGCGTGATATCGGCCGCCGCAACGCCAGCCACCTTGCCGTCGGTCCGAAACGGCGCCGCCACGGTAAAGCCGATCAAACCCAAGGCGGCAAAGACATCGGGCTCGGTGATCATGATCGAGCCGGCCTGGCTCGCGCTCCGGTACCAGCCACGGGTGCGCGGATCGTAGGTCGTGTCGAGCAAGAGATCGCCGACTTCCTTTTCATTGGCATCAAGGAAGACGTAATGGTCGTGAGTGGGAGACTCCCTGGCGTTGTCCTTGGACCGCTCGACGACCCTCCAGGCATAGATGGCGTCATCCGGCGGCAGCTTGCCCTGGATTTCGACGGCGGGATCGATACGGCGGGCCTGACGGAACGAGCCGTTCTCAAGCCCGATATAGACGCTCACGATCTTGCGGCTGTGCACCAGAACGGCCTGGAAGTATCCGATTGATCGGTCTTCGGCGTAGATTCCCGGATAGGTATTTCCGACTGCCGCCACGGAGCGGATCAGCGACTTTATGGGATTGATGTCGCCCTGGACGTTGGCGATGGCCTCGGTGCTGAAGCGATCGACGAGTTCGTTGGCGTCATCTCGCGCGATCCGGTCATTGGAAAAGTAGGTGACCGCGATGATCGTGAGCGACACCGGCACGGTGAGCACGACGAACAACGTCAGGATACTGGGCTTCAGCCGCCATTTTTTCCCGAAGATGTAGCTCATGCGCGAGGTGTCTCGACAGTCACGAGGCTATTGCCGCGGCGTGGGCGCACGGACCATCCTCGAAGGCGGGCCATCAGGGTAAATCAAAGACGATTCACCGTCTATCGGCCGACGTGCCCCAAACCGCTATTCGATCTTGATCTTGGCGGTGGCGACGACCTCGGCCCACTTGACCTGCTCGGCTTTCAGGAAGGCGGCGAGGTCGGCCGGCGTCGAGCCGATCGTCTGGGCGCCGAGATCGGCGAACTTGGCCTTGATGTCCTCCTGTAGCAGGACCTTTACCACCTCCGCGTGGAGCCGCTCGATCACGGCCGGCGGCGTGCCGACGGGTGCCAACAGCGCATTCCACTCGGAAATCTCGCAGCCGCTCACGCCGGACTCGGCCATCGTCGGGACCTCGGGCGCGGCGGGCGAGCGTTGCGGGCTGGTGACGGCAAGCGCCCGCACCCGGCCCGAACGCGCCTGCGGCAGCGCCGAGCTCATGTTGCCGAAATAGAACGGCACGTGGCCCGCCGCGACGTCGGCCACCGCCAGTGCACCACCTTTGTAGGGTACATGCTGGATGTCGGTGCCGGTACGCATCTTGAACAGCTCGGCCGCAAGATGCTGGGCGCTGCCGTTGCCCGACGAGCCGTAGGAAAGCTTGCCCGGCTGGGCCTTGGCCAACGCCACCAGTTCGCCGACGGTCTTGGCCGGAAACGAGGGTGTCACCACCAGCAACTCCGGCACGGTGACCAGCAGCGAGATCGGCGCAAAGTCCTCGGGCGTTCGGAATGGCATCTTGGCCATCAGCGCCGGATTGACGGCGTGCGCGAAGGCGCCAATCAGAAGCGTGTAGCCGTCAGGCGGCGCCTTGGCGACGGCATCGTCGCCGATCGTGCCGCCGGCGCCCGGCTTGTTGTCGATCACGACGGTCTGACCCAGCGCCTCTTGCAGCTTGGGCGCGATCAGACGCGCGGTCGTGTCGGCGCCGCCGCCGGCCGAATAGGGCACGACGAGCCGGATCGGCTTGGAGGGAAAGCCTTGCCCGAGGGCCGGTGCGGCAACTGTTACCGCCGCGCTGCCGAGCAGGAGGGACCGTCGATTGAAAATGGTCATCGTATGCCTCACGGGCTGGGATGCTTCAGGTGCCAGTCGGTCGATTGCTGATAGGCATGGCCGGCGGCAAGAATGCCCGCCTCGTCGAAAGCGCGGCCGACGATCTGAAAGCCCGTCGGCACACCATCGCGCGTCATGCCACCCGGTAGGGTGAGCGTCGGATGGCCGCTCAGGTCGAAGGGCGCCGTGTAACGCAGGCGCGCGGCAACGCTGTCGGCGTCACGCCCTCCCTTCTGGATCGCCTCGATCGACCACGCGGCCGTGCCCATCACCGGCATCAGCAGGAGATCGACCGACGCCATCAGCGCATTGAGTGCGCCTGTGAGAGCCGCGCGACGCTGTTGCAGCTTGGCGAAGTCGACAGCGGAAAGTCCGCGACCGGTGTCGAGCAATCCGGCCAGCACCGGGCCATATTCCTTCGCCCGCGACGGATAGGTTGCTTCGTGGGCAACGGCGGCCTCGACCGCGCAGAGCGGTACCCAGTCGTAGCCGGCCTGGTCGAAGGACGACGGCAACTTCACGTCGACGAGCGTCGCACCCGCCTGCTTCATCGCGGCGATCGCGCCCTCAAGCGTGCGTTGGGCATCGCCATCGAGGCCGCGCAGGTTGGTCGGCACGCCGATGCGCTTGCCCTTGGCGCCGGCTTCGATCAGGGCGGCGTAGTCGGGTACCGGCAGCGGCACCGCGGTGGGATCGTCATCATCCGCACCGGCGATGACACTCAATACATGGGCGCAGTCGATCGCCGTGCGGCACATCGGGCCGATGTGATCGAGCGAGTCGGCCAGCGCAAAGACGCCGGCGCGGCTCACGCGGCCCCAGGTTGGCTTCAGCCCGGTAAGACCGTTCATGGTCGAGGGAAAGCGGATCGAGCCGCCGGTATCAGAGCCGAGCGAGGCAAAGCACAATCCCAAGGCAGTGCCGGCGCCTGATCCCGACGACGACGAGCCGGTCCAGTAGGCCGCGTTCCATGGATTGAGCGGTGCGGGAATCTCGGGATGGTGCGCGCCATAGGCGCCCTCGGTCATCTGCAGCTTGCCCAGGATCACAGCGCCTGCGTCCCTGAGGCGTGCGACGACGGTCGCATCCTTGGCGGGCAAGTTGGCGCGATGGATCGCCATGCCGGCGGCCGTGGCGATGCCCGCCGTGTTGCAGAGATCCTTTACGGCGATCGGCACACCATGGAGCACGCCGCGCGATTTGCCGGCAGCGGTCTCGGCATCGAGGCGCGCGGCATCGGCCAGTGCGCGTTCGGGTGTCAGCGTGGCGTAGGAACCGATCTTGCGATCGACGTCCCCGATGCGGTCGAGGAGTGCCCGCGTCGTCTCGACCGAGGAGAGCTTGCGCGCCTTCAGGCGCCGCGAAACCTCGTCGAGCGACAGATAGTGCAGATCTTCCGGCATGCGCGCTCCCTCACAGCATCTTGTCCATGATCTGGATATGGTCGCCGCGATAGTCGCGCTGCTCAAGGGGGCGCCAGCCGAGACCGGCGTAGAGTTTGGGGGCCGTCGAAGTGAAAAGATAGAGCCGCGTGTAGCCGAGCCGCCGGGCGGCGTCCTCGACAGTGCGCACCAGGGCCGAGGCAATGCCCTTCTTCCGGTGCTCGGGCGGCACATAGACGCTGGCGAGCCAGGGATTGCGTGGGTCGCCTTCGAGATCGTCGAAAATCAACGACGCGGTGCCGACAATGCCGTCATCGTCGCCGAGCGCGACGAAGGCGATTGGCACGCGATCGACGTTCATCGCCTCCTGGACTTCGACCGTTCGAGACTCGAGCGTCTGGCCGGGATTGTGATAGCCCCACTCGGCGAAGCCCCAGGCCGTGACTTGCGCAACCAGGTCGGGACGTTCGACGAGCGGGACGATCTTCATGCGGTTAGTCGGCCGCCTTCAGGTTCACGGCAGCTTCGCGGCCGCGCTCGCTGGCGACTTCGTAGCTGATCTTCTGGCCTTCATTGAGGCCGTTCAGGCCCGCACGCTCGACGGCGCTGATATGAACGAACACGTCCTTGCCGCCGCCGTCCGGCTGGATGAAGCCGAAGCCCTTGGTGCCGTTGAACCACTTCACTGTACCTGTAGCCATGATCTCTCTCCGTCAGGCGAGCACACACAAATGCGCCGACGGCGCGCTCGCTGCACCCGTCTGCGACAACTCGAGGAATTTGGTGGAAGCTCGTGGAGGAAGTCCTTGGCCGCTGAGGGCTTGGGCCGCCAAAGCAAAGCCAAGTTCGTAAGTCGTGAGGCCGCATATGCGGAAGGAAGCCCGGGAAGTCAAGGTCGCGCCTCCCTGACGTCCACTTACATGGTTGCGCCGATCTTCCATGGCTCGAACTCGTCGTCACCGATGCCCAGCGCTTCGGATTTCGTCTTCTGTCCCGACGCCGTGGCGAGGATCAATTCGAAGATGCGCTGGCCGTTCTCCTGAATCGTCTCCTCGCCGTCGACGATGGTGCCGCAGTTGATGTCCATGTCATCAGTCATGCGCCGATAGAGCGAGCTATTCGTCGCGAGCTTGAGAGACGGCGTGGGTTTGCAACCGAACACGCTGCCGCGGCCGGTCGTGAAGCAGAGCACGTTGGCGCCGCCCGCCACTTGGCCGGTGGCCGAGACCGGGTCGTAGCCCGGCGAATCCATATAGACGAAGCCCTTGGCCGTGATCGGCTCGGCATATTTGTAGACATCGACCAGGTTGGTCGTGCCGCCCTTGGCGACCGCGCCCAGCGACTTCTCGAGAATGGTGGTGAGACCGCCCGCCTTGTTGCCCGGCGAGGGATTGTTGTTCATCTCGCCGCCGGTCCTGGCGCAATGATCCTCCCACCACTTGATGCGCTCGACGATCTTCTCGCCGACGTCGCGGCTGACGGCACGGCGCGTCAGCAGATGCTCGGCGCCGTAGATCTCCGGCGTCTCCGACAGCACTGCCGAGCCGCCGTTGCGCACAAGCAGATCAACGGCGGCGCCCAGCGCCGGATTGGCCGAGATGCCGGAGTAGCCGTCCGAGCCGCCGCATTGCAGCGCCAGGATCAGCTCGCTGGCCGGGAGCGTCTCGCGCTTCACGTTGTTCGCTTCGGGCAGCAGCTCTTTCAGGAAGCCTACGGCCCGCATCACCGTCTTGCTGACGCCGCCCTCGTCCTGGATCGCCATCGGGATCAGCTTGGGGCCTTCCTTGAGGCCTTCGGCGTTCATCAGGCCGGAGATCTGGTTGGTCTCGCAGCCGAGACCCAGCACGACCACCGCCGCCATGTTGGGATGGCGCGTGTAGCCCGCGAGCGTGCGGCGCAGCACATCCATCTCGAGGCCGGACGCTGCCATGCCGCAGCCGCCGCCATGCGTGAGCGGCACCACGCCGTCGATGTTGGGAAATTGTGCGAGCAGCGGTTCGATGTGTTTGGCGATCATGCGGCTGGTGGCGGCCGAGCAGTTCACTGTGGTGACGATGCCGAGGTAGTTGCGCGTGGCGGCGCGGCCATCGGCGCGGCGATAGCCCTGGAACGTCGCCGGCGGATTGAGATAGGCGGTCGGATGGGCATCGGCGCAGAAGGCGTAGTCGCGCTCGAAGTCGCCCATGACGCAGTTGTGCGTATGAATGTGTGCGCCCGGCACCATGTCCTCGGTGGCAAAGCCGATGATCTGATTGTACTTGCGCAGCGCCTCGCCCTTCTTCACCCCGCGGGTCAGGATCTTGTGACCGGGCGGCACCGGCGTGGCGGCCGCCACCTCGCCCTCGACTTTGGTGCCGGCCAGGATATCCATGCGCGCCACGATGACGTTATCGCTGGGATGCAGGCGGATGGTGAGCGGTGCGGTCATGATGATCTCCTACGCAGCGCGCTTGGCGCGGATGGCATCGACGGCGGCAAACAACGCGCGGCATTCGGCTTCGTTCAGCGAGCGCAGCGGGGCGCGCATGCGGCTCCAGGCCACCGGATCGTTGCGGCGGTGGCCGACCAGCGCCTTGCAGGCGGCCGTGAAGGCGAAGGGCACGAGCTGCTCGATGATTTCGGCGATGCGCGGTTCTTCGATTCCGTTGACCGGCGCCTGCATCAGATCGGGCGCGATATTGGCCAAGCCGCAGATCGTGCCCGAGGCGCCGAGGGTCATCGCCCTGGCAAGGAGCCGCTCGTCGCCGATCAGGATGTGCAGATCGCCGTGATGCTTCAGCAGCGCCTGGCTGTTGGCCCAGTCGCCGGACGAATCCTTCACGCCGGCGACCTGCCCAGGGAAGGCCTTCTTCAGTCGATCGATCAGATCGACCGAGAGGCCGACCGCGGTCACTTGTGGGATGTGATAGAGGATGACGTTGCTGGCTTTCGGACCAAGGCCCTTGAGCACCGCGGCGAACCAATCGAACAGGCCCTCGTCGCCCGCGCCCTTGAAATAGAACGGCGGCGCCAGCAGGAAGCTGGGGCAGCCCAGCATCAGCGCCGCGCGGCCCTGCGCGATGGCATCCTCGACCGAGGACGCCGCGATCCCGACCACGAGCTGCGTGCCGGGATCGACGCCCGCGCCCACCAGGGCGCCCAGCGCGCGGTTGCGTTCGTTCAATCCCAGCGAAGCGCCTTCACCCGTGGTGCCGAACACCGTGAGGCTGTTGCAGCCATCGGCCAGCGACTGGCGGCCGTGCGCCACCAAGCGCGGCAGGTCGATCGACCTGTCTTCGGCGAAAGGCGTGGCGAGGGCAACGGAAAGTCCAAAGCGGTTCTGGCGCATGCCGCATGATAGGCCGGTGCGGCTGAAAAGAAAGCGGGCCCGCTTGCGCGAGCCCGCCTCCCTCTTTGGTCAGCCGCCCAGACTAGTGGCGACGATTGTTGTGCGGATCGACGATGTTCGGGATGCCGTCGCGATCCCGGTCGCCGAACGGGTTCTGGGCGCTGTCGTTGCGGTTGTCGTAACGGTCATACCGGTTGGGGATGCCGTCGCCGTCGCGATCCCAGCGGCTGGGCTGATAGCGCCAGCGGTCGCGGCCGTTGTCCGAGTAGCGCACCCAGCTGTCGGGCACGTAGCGGTAGCCCGGCCGCGCCTGGTGCCACTGGCCGGCCTGCCAGACGTACTGGTCGTTCACCAGGGCCCAATGGCCCGGCGCCCAGACGTAGCCGGCGCGTGGCGCAGGCACCGCCTCGTAGCGGACCGGCGGCGGCGGCGAACCGAAGGTGATGCTCACCTGGGCGGCTGCTGGCGTGACGGGCGCCATCGCTACCGTCGCCGTTGTGAATGTGGCGACGGCGGCAAGGGTCGTGAGAGCGATACGCTTCAACATGAGATGCCTCCGTTCTGCGCGGTGTGCCCGCGCGTATAGAGGAATACGCACTGGGGGCCTTTGGGGTGCCCGCCTGGATCAAGGTATTTGCGCCGTGCGAGCGCCCTGTTTCGGTCAATTTCCAATCAGCAGCAAAATGACCCCCGCGATGCTGACCACAACGCCCAGCAAGCCGATCACGTGGAGCTGCTCGCCGCGCAGGAAGAAGTAACTGAGCACGACGGCGAACAGCGGGAACAGCGCGACCAGCGGCGCCACAAGCGCGATCGAGCCGAGGCCCAGCGCGGCATAGAGAAGAAAGGTCGCCGTGCCATTGCACATGCCGACGCCCAGGAACCACCACAGGCCGCGACGGTCGGCCGGTCCGGCACGGATCGCACGGCGGCCAACCAGCGCCAGGATCACGATCGTCGACATGGTGTAGCCGATCGCGGCGGCGGCCAGCGGTTCATGCCAAAGGGCGAGCCCCGTCTTGATCGCGGGCTGGATCAGACCGCGCACCAGCGCCGCCGCCAACGGCAGGCCCAGCACCCAGACCGACCAGTTCCGGCCGCCGGCACCGCCGCGCAGCGCCAGCAGCGCCACGCCGCCCACCACCATCGCCAGGCCCGCCGCCTGCCCCGGCCCCATCCGCTCGCCCAGGAACAGCACGGCGCCGAGCACGGCGAACACCGGTGTCACGTTGCCCACCGCGCCCGCCACGGCGGGACCGAGCTTCTCGTTGGAGCGGACCGCCAAGATCGAGACCACGACGGGAAAGATGCAGCCGACGGCAGCGAAGATCGCCGCCGCCGGCCACTCGAACCTGGAGGGATCGACGAAAATCGCCGCCAGGATCCAGGCTATCACCGCCGAGCCGCCGATCGAGTAGAGCGGCGAGCGCCATGACGGCATGGTCCTGAGCCCGAACTGGGTCAGGATCAGCGCCAGGGCGAAGCAGAAGGCCGCACCCAGGGCCAGCAAGGAGGGGGCGAGGTTGGCGGCGCCGCTCATCGTCTGCTAGAAGCGCCCGCTTCCGCAGCGGAGAGAAGAATGGACACGCTCACCTACTGGAACGGCACCTGGCATGAGGGCAACCCCGCCATCCTGGGACCGCGCGATCACGCCATGTGGCTGGGCTCCATCGTATTCGACGGCGGCCGCGCCTTCGAGGGCTGCGGCCCCGACCTCGACCTCCATGCGGAACGCGCCGTCCGCTCGGCCCGCTCGCTCGGCTTGAACCCGAAGCAGTCGGCGGAAGAGATCTTGTCGCTGATGCACGAGAGCGTGCGGCGCTTCGGGCCCAAGGCCGAACTCTACGTGCGGCCGATGTTCTGGGCGGGCAAGGGCGGCGCGGGGCCGATCTCGGTCGATCCCGACTCCTGCCAGTTCCTGCTCTGCACCTACCTCTCGCCGATGCGCGCCGGCACGCCGCTGACCCTGGGCCTCTGCCGCAGCATCCGCCGGCCGACACCCGAGAGCGCGCCGACAGATGCGAAGGCAAGCTGCCTCTATCCCAACTCGTCGCGCGGCGTGGCCGAGATGGCAAAGCGCGGCTTCACCAACGGCATCGTGCTCGACGCCGTCGGCAACGTGGCCGAGACCTGCAGCTCCAACGTGTTCCTGGCGCGCAACGGCATCGTCGCCACGCCGGTGCCCAACGGCAGTTTCCTCGCCGGCATCACGCGCAACCGCACGGTCAAGCTCCTGCGCAACGCCGGCATCACCGTCGAGGAGCGCACCGTCACGACGCGCGAGCTCGACGAGGCCGACGAGATCTTCACCACCGGCAATGCCGGCAAGGTCCAGCCGGTCAGCCGCTACGAGGACCGCGACCTGCAACCCGGCCCGATCGCCGCCCGCGCGCATGACCTCTATATGGCCTTTGCCCGCACCCAGCGGATCATCTGAGGGCGACTTATCGGACGCAATCTGTCCGGACTCTGTCTGTCTGGAAATGCGCAGGCCGCCGCCTCATCGGGACTAAGCGATTCCTTTCAACGCAGGTCCGATCAGCGGACCTGTCCGGAAATTACCGTCCCTCGATGAAGAACGAGGCGAGCTCGCGGAGATAACCGCGGCCGTCAGGGCCCGGCGAAACCGGCAGGCCATGCGCCGCGCCCGGCACGATGATGAGCCGCTTGGGCGGGCGGGCCGCCTGATAGAGCGCGCTCGCCTGTTCGAAGGGAACGAACTGGTCCTTCTCGCCTTGAACGATCGCCACGGGGCAGTTCGCCTTGCCGATCGTGCCGACCGTGTTGAAAGGACTGCTGAGGAAATCGAGAAGAAAGTCCGGCAGCCAGCGTCTGCTGCTCCACGCCCCCATTTGGGCCGCCTGTTGTTTGGCGGACGTGAACCCGGCAACGAGGGCGACCGCGCGGCAGGGCGAGGACGCCGCCAGATCGGCTGCCACCGCGGCCCCCAGCGAAATGCCCAGCAACGCAATGGCGTGCGGATCGATGCCCCGCTCCTGCGTCAGGTAGCGCAATGCCGCGGCGCCATCGAGGTTGAGGGTCGCCTCGCTGAGCGTCGTGCCCGCGCTCTTGCCGAAGCCCCGAAAGTTGAACATCAGCACGTCGAAACCATGCGCCTGTAAAATCTGGACCTCGGTGACATAATCCGGGAGGACGCCTTCGTTGCCATGGAAGTGAAGCACGGCGATCCCGTTGCGCGGCGCCTTGCCGCCAAAGAACCAGCCGACAAGACGGACGCCGTCCGAGGTGAAAAACGCGACCTCCTCCGCGTCGGCCGGCATGTGCCACCGCTCGGCGTGCGCAGATTTCTCCGGGAAGTAGGTCCAGCGACGCTCCAGGTAGGGAATGCCGATCCACACGCCAACGGCGCCAGCCATCGCGGTCAGCAGAACGAAAGCCGTGAGGATGCGGAGAAGACGGACCACGATGGGGTGTCAACGTATGCAAGAACAAGCGTCGTCACCAGCCTTGCCGGCTTGCACCCTCATGCAACCTCAGAAGGAAGCCTCCCATGCCCCTGATGATCAACATCGACGTGCCGAACCTCGAGGCCGGCACCCGCTTCTACACCGAGGCCTTCGGTCTCACCGTCGGCCGCCGCTTCGGCACCGGCTTCGTCGAGCTGCTGGGCTGGCCGGTAAAACTCTACCTCCTGGCCAAGGCCGCCGGCACCACCGGCGCCGGTGCCGACCCCAGGCGCTACGAGCGGCACTGGACGCCGGTTCACCCCGATGTGATTGTCGACGATCTGGATAAGGCCGTCGCGCGGGCCATATCTGCCGGTGCCAGCCTCGAAGCCGCCGCCCGCGACGCGCCCTACGGACGTATCGCCATGCTGGCCGACCCTTTCGGTCACGGCTTCTGCCTGGTGCAATTCAACGAGCAGGGCTACGACGCGCTTCTGTAGTATGTTTCCCTGTCTCCAGTGTCCGACGACGGAGTGAAGAATGGCGACCTACAGCAAAACCCCGGAAGCCCTGGCCAAGCTCACCCGGGAGCAGTTCCGCGTGACGCAGGAAAGCGCCACCGAATATCCCGGCACCGGCCCGCTCCTGCACAACAAGGAGCCCGGCATCTATGTCGACATCGTCTCGGGCGAGCCGCTGTTCGCCTCGTCCGACAAGTACGAGTCGGGCTGCGGATGGCCCAGCTTCACCAAGCCGATCGAGCCCGCCAATGTCGCCGAGCTGAAGGACAACACGCACGGCATGGTGCGCATCGAGGTGCGCTCCAAGCACGGCGACAGCCATCTCGGCCATGTGTTTCCCGACGGGCCGCGCGATCGCGGCGGTCTCCGTTATTGCATCAATTCGGCCTCGCTGCGGTTCGTCCATCGCGACGACATGAAGGCGGCGGGCTATGGTGACTATCTCGACCAGGTGGAGGACATCCGATGAGCGAAGAACGCGCAGTACTGGCCGGCGGCTGTTTCTGGGGCATGCAGGATCTGATCCGCAAGCAGCCCGGCGTCTTGTCGACACGGGTCGGCTACACCGGCGGCCGCGTCGCCAACGCGACCTACCGCAACCATGAGGGCCATGCCGAGGCGATCGAGATCATCTTCGATCCGGCGAAGACCAGCTTCCGCAAGCAGCTGGAATTCTTCTTCCAGATCCACGATCCCTCGACGATGAACCGCCAGGGCAACGACCGCGGCACCAGCTATCGCTCGGCCATCTTCTATACGAGCGACGAGCAGCGCCGCGTGGCCGAGGACACCATCGCCGACGTCGACGCCTCCGGCCTGTGGCCCGGCAAGGTCGTGACCGAGGTGGCGCCCGCCGGCGACTTCTGGGAAGCCGAGCCCGAGCACCAGGACTACCTGGAGCGGATTCCCAACGGCTACACCTGCCACTTCGTCCGGCCGGGCTGGAAACTCCCGGTGCGCACGAAGGCGGCTTAAACCGCCTCACCCTGAGGAGCGTCGCGCAGCGACGCGTCTCGAAGGGTGGGATAGAGCACCTATCTGCGGCCCATGCTTCGAGACGGCCACTGCGTGGCCTCCTCAGCATGAGGTTTGTAGAAGGCGCGAGGCTTACTCAATCCTGATATCCGCGCTCTTCGTGATTTCGGCGAAGAAGGCGATCTGCGCCTCGCGGAAGGCGGCGAACTCCGCCACCGTGTTGGGTCGCGGGAGCGCGCCGAGCTCGGCCAGGCGTGCCGCGGTCGCGGGTGCACGGAAGACCGCGTTCATGTCCTCGTTGAGCTTCGCGATCAGCCCGGCGTCGGTCCCGGCCGGCGCGAAGACGCCGTTCCATTCCCAGGTCTCGAAGCCCGGCAGGACCTCGGCGATGCCCGGCACGCCGGGCAGCACCTCGATCGGCTTGGGCCCGGCGTGCGCCATGCAGGTCACTTCCTTGGCCGAGCGCAGCGCCACCGAGCCCGGCACGTTGCTGAACTGCAGCGGGATGCGGCCGGCGAAGAGATCGTTCCGCACCGCGCCCATCTCCTTATAGGGCACGTGATTGATCTTGATGCCGGCGCGCTGGTTCAGCAGCTCGAGCGAGACATGCTGCACCGTGCCGATGCCGGTCGAGGCGCAATCGAGGCCGCCCGGCTTGCTCTTGGCGAGCGCAATCAGCTCCGGAATCGTCTTCGCCTCGAACTGCGCATTGCGCATCAGCGTGTTGGGCGTCTGCATCGACAGGAACACCGGCAGCAGGTCGCGCCGCGTGTCGTAGGGCAGCTTGGCGCCGAACAGTGACGGATTCACCGAATGCGCCGTGGCGTCATAAAGCAGCGTATAGCCGTCGTTCGGCGCGCGCGCCACGATCTGCGCGGCCACCGTGCCGGCGGCGCCGGGCTTGTTGTCGACTGTGAAGCTCTGCCCCACCTTGTCGGACATCGCCGCGCACAGGATACGGCAGACCACGTCGGCGGTGCCGCCGGGACTATAGGCGTTGACGACGCGCACCGGCTTCGCCGGATAGGCCTGCGCCTGCACGATCGCGGGCGCCGCCAGGACGGCCGTTGCGCCCAGCAGGGTGCGACGCCAGATGGTTTGGCTCTTGGACATGTCGTTTCCTCCGTCGGTGCAGCTCTTGTCGGCCGTGCCGAAATTTTGCAGGTGCGACGCTTGGGCCATCAAGGGCAATCGAGGGCGATGGCCTGCTCCACGAAACATGGGGCGAACTGTAACGCAGTCATGCCGAGGGTGTGGTAGAGCGTGTTGACGTGCCGCGCTCCGACGCCGCCAGCCAGTATTCGCCGGCGGAGAGCGGATAGGCGCGCACTATTTCACGCGCATCCTCCGTGACGACCAGCGCCGCGGTGCCGAACACCGCCAGCTCCTCGCAGGCGACGGCCAGCGCGTTGTAGAGATTGGAGCGCGCGCGCGAAGACGCGGAACATGCGGCCCTGCACGTCGTCCAGCCAGGCGCGGGCCTCGGGCACCGCGGAGAGCGCGGGGCTGCCGAGGCTGAGCCGGAACCACGGCCGCGCCGGCGAGCTGAGGCCCGCCATCAGGCCCGACGCCAAGGTGCGCGCGGCCTGCATGGCGGTGGAATCGAGGAGCTTCGGGTTGCGCTTGCCGCCGCGATCGAGCCGGCTCACCGGCCCGAGAAAGCTGCCGCGGCGCGGCATGATGTGGGTGCTGCGCTCGCGCCAGTGCGCGAACCAGGTCGCACGCTCGCGGTCGAGCGCGCCCAGCCGCCGCTCGCAGTGGCGGCGGGTGGTAGCAGATTGCACTGTTTTTTCTCCTATGGATTAATCGAGCCTACTCACGAGCAGAGAGCATCAGCTTGAAGCGAACCGTAGGGTGACTTCATGAACGACGAGATGATCGCCGACCGTCAGCCCTGCCAGACATGCAAGGGGACCAAACGCGTAGTGTGTTCTTCATGTAATGGCACAAAGGCATCGGCTTACCATGGCGTCGACGTCTGCGAACTCTGTGACGGCCGAGGCACAACGCCTTGCCAGATTTGTAAGGGATGTGGCTTCGAACCTCCCACATCCCTCGACCAAGTGATCGCGTGGCACGCCAAGGGACATACAGACTTCCGACAAGCCTTCTTCGGTCCGCCAGAAAAAGAATACAAGAACCTGAAGCTCCGAGATATCAAACTGCACTACGTCTCGCTTGCTGACTACAAACTCAGTGGAATCGATTTCAGTGGTTCCGAGCTTTCCGGGGTGGTCTTCGATCGCGCGACGGTGGAGCACTGCACGTTTAACAATGCCCACCTGAACTTTGTTCACGCGCACGGCACACAGTTCATCGAGTCGACATTCGAAAAGGCGCACCTTGCTTACGCAGACTTAACTGAGTCTGAACTATCGCGCATCCATCTGAGAGAAGCAGATCTTCATCAGGCCAAGCTGATCCGCGCCAAGCTGAGTAACGCCACTCTAGTCAAGGTAGATCTTCATCATGCCGAGTTGACCGGCGCCCAACTACCGCACGCCAATCTAACGGATGCGAATCTCAGCTACGCCGATCTGACCAACGCAGACCTAGAAGGAGCAGAACTCACACGCGCTAATCTTCGCGAAGCAACGCTCGAGAGAGCCGATCTACGCGACGTCACGGGTATCCAGCTAGACTCAACCTACATCGCGAATGCACGCTTCAAGCCCAGGGCCGGTGATTTATGGTCGACGCTTCGGCGCCAATACACCGGCCCCATGTTCGCCTTCCACTTCTTCGTTCTGGCCTGTTTCATGACGCCGTACGTCCTGAGAGCGACCTACTGGGTCTTTGTGAACCGAACACAAACAATCGCCACCGAAGTTGCAAGGCAGGTCTCTGGCAAGCTGGAAGTCGCAAACGCCGCTCCTGGCGGCCCCAGCAGGGACCACACCATCGAGTTGTTGTTATCGGCTGTTAAGAACTTCTCACCATGTTTCAGCCCCGACTGCCAGTCTATGCCGGTTTGGAAGCTTCTGCTCGGGCTGGACCAAGGTTACTACGCTGCACTTCCAATCACACTGCTGCTGTACAATATCTGCAGAGGCATCCTTACCTGGCGCGTAAGTCTGTTGCGAGCCGAAGAGGAACGGAGCGGCTACAGCCCCACCTTGAAAGCCTACCAATGGCTCAAGTGGCCCCACAGAATCTTTCAGGCCCTTCTGGTCGTAGCAATCGGCAGCATGCTTTGGCATCTGTGGTCATGGTCTGGGCTTTTCGTCTGGTTGCCACGTACCGCCAGCTAGTGGGCGGCGCGTAGGGCGCTGCCAAGAGCGGGGGACGGCCGACGCCAGGCCGGAGCCACGGCCGCGCCGGCGAGGTGAGACCCGCCATCAGGCCCGACGCCAGCGTGCGCGCGGCCTGCATGGCGGTGGAATCGAGGAGCTTCGGGTTGCGCTTGCCGCCGCCATCGAGCCGGCTCACCGGCCCGGGGAAGCTGCCGCGGCGCGGCATGATGTGGGTGCTGAGCTCGCGCCAGTGCGCGAACCAGGGGACGCGCTCGCGGTCGAGCGCGCTCAGCCGCCGCTCGCAATGGCGGCGGAGTTCTGAGATTGCATGTTGTATCCTTTGTTGGGTCTTTTCCTTCTCTTCCCGGAGAGGTGACCCGTCTTATAGGTCGGCGGGGTCGTCAGGCCGAGGACGGCCGCTACGCCGTCATTGACGCGACGAATCGACTCCAGCAGCCGCGCCCATCATGATGGCGGCTTATTGAGGGATGCAGTTATCCTGGCCACATGCGCGGCAATAGCTTCCGCCCGCATTTTCAACGCGACTTCGCGTGAGCCGAAGCCTAGCACCGTCGCCAGAAATGCGATCTCCACGGCGAAGGCAGCCTTCATATCAGACCGAACCATCACTTCAGGCGTGCTGCCATGCTTGAAAAAGTTAGCCGCTACATTGGCTAGCAGCGTGTTCTTAAAATCAATTGGGTGCTTGGAATGAGCACACGCGTTTCTCATTTCACGAAGGAGCGTCAACTGCCTGAACGTATCCGTCTCAATAATCTCGAAGAGGCTGGCAACCTCTAGTCGGGCCGAGAAACTGCCAAGAGGTCCGCTCTGCCTGAAAATCCAATCCAGATCTGATACCAAAATATCGGGGTGCATTTTCAGCGTCATGGCGTTCGCCAGCAGATCGTCTAGAAGAGCAGTCCCAAGGATGACAGCAGATCGGTCACTCTCCTTAATGAGGTCGCCTGCAAGCCTTGCGGCATCTGGAAGATCGAGTTTACCCCTGTAGGATTTCTTGAGAGAGCTTACCGAGCTAGGTTCATTATAGTTCAGCGCTGCTGGCCGCTCCGTTTTGGGCCCTTCTTCCGCCATTTCACTCTCCCGTGTGGCACCATATGTCACCAAGTGCGATCACCGGAGCGATCGGCTTCTCATTATCATTTGGCTGAGCTTCACGACTTGCCGCTTAGTGAAGACACAGATGCTCAGGCTTTGACGCGGTCTAGCGCCTTATTTATCAAGTCCATTGGCAGCACAGGAGAGCCATCACCTGTTAGCAGGCCAGTTGCGGCAGACCGGAACAATGCGCTTAGAACTGCATCCGTTCGGTCGGCGGCAATTTCTCCGCCTTTTATCATGGACACAAAGGTCTTGATCAACGCAGATCGCTCTGCGGCGTCCTCCGCAAGGTGACGCTCAGACATATATTGCTTTACGAGAAGCCTACCGATCCAGAAGCCAAGCAAAGCTATCAAGACGAAGACAACACTCACCGAGAATGGCACGTCGTACCATTTCGTTGAAGAAGGAGTGAGCCACTGAGCCAGCAAGCCCGCACCTGCAACCCACAGCACGAGTACACCGACAAAGGCACTCAGATACCACTTGGCTCCTCTTCGGTGCTCATTCGCCTTCGTATCCCAATGCTCAAACGCGGCCCTAATACTTCCTTCAAATCTATAGGCTTCTTCGAGTCTCTTGAGATTTACCGGCGCTTCAGCAAGTAATGCTTCCAAATTCTTTTTGAGTTCTTCAAACGTCTTCGTACGTTCATCAAGTACTGTCGTTTCTTCGGTGATCTTGCTGATTGCCAACTCAGAGGCACCTTTCAGCGCACCCGTGCTATTGGCGATCTCTTGCCCAATTAGGGAGGTGAGGTCGGCCCTTGCGGAGACTGATAGTCGATCTAGCGATAGCTCATTGTTGCGGGTCCGATAATTCTTCAAATAGCTTCCCCAAGTGAGGCCGCCGAAAAGCACGGCATTCAACTCAGAGGGGTCCAGCATCCTGATTCCAAAGGCAAGAACGTCTATCCCGGCTACAACTGCTTGCGCTATGAGTGCGACGCCGGGGTTGGTCATTCGCAATCGGTCTATTATTGCCGCCAACTTGCTGTCGGGAATAAGGATTGCGCCCTTATCGATTAACAACTGCACCTCACGCTCAAACTCTATGGGCTCGAGCTTTCGAGCGGTTAGCTGACGGTCAAGTGAGACAAGGGTGGTAATACCCACCCTTAAGTCGTTGGAAATGGTCTCGTAAAACCCCTTGTGACCTTCGCCGGCGGGAGGAGCAATTTTAGAAATTGTTGCCGCAACAACTCCTCGTATCCAGACAGGCACATTCTCTAGGGACACTGCTACCGGTTCATCTGAGCCCGATTTGAACTCCAGTTGATTAGCTTTGTTCAATTCTTCCCCCCAGAAGATGCCACCGAAAATATTACGCTATCTACAAAAAGTAGCCTAGACAGAGGCAAATACAACTCTGAGAAGGCGATTGAAGCAACTACGCGCCATTAAGCGCTGTCAAAGCTCTAGTCGTAGGAATCCCCACAAACTGGCCTACCTGGCGAATGCCGAACAGGCCTTTTGATAGTCGTGCGACTAGCAAGCCGATCTCAGAACTGAATCCTGAAGACTCTTGAGCTAGTCGTACTCATCCCTTTCCTCCCAGAGCTCATCCGCAAAATCACGATAGAGGTCGTACTCGCTCACGCAGAACTCCTGCACCGGCGGCAGGTCCCAGCCGGCCTGGACCGGCAGCGCGAAGGTGAGCGCGAGCGCGTCGGCGATGTCGGGGCTGGCGAGGCCGCGCTTCTTCATGTCGTCCTTCTTCTCGAGCTGGATCTCGCCGCGGGCGTTGAAGCCGTATTCGACGCCGGTGAGGTCGGCGGCGAGCTCGGAGTCGCTGGGCAGGCTGCCCGTGGCCAGCCAGTCCTTCACGCTGCCATATATTTCCGCGCGCTTGTTGGCGTAGCGCGGCTTCGCCCCCTCGGCGTCCCAGTGCGCGGCGGCCGAGCCGAAGTTGATGCCGAACACCTTTGGCACCCCGAGCTGGCGCAGGCGATCGACGATGACGGCAATGCACTCGGCCAAGTAAGACCATCAGCGCGGCTTACCGCTACACAATTTTTCGACGACTCTACTGCCGCGCCGAATTACCGTCCGGCGCCACGAGCCAACGTGTGGGGCAAGGCCAAATACTGCCCTGTACTGCAAAGCTAGCCGGCTGCTAGGTAAGCATGTTGGGCAAGCATAAGGATGGTCATGGCTCGAGCCGTCGGCACGGTTGTCGCGTTCCGTATCGTCATCAAACAGCCCGTCCCCGGCGTGCTCTACAGTCTTCAATCGAAGGACGGGCAACCCCTCGATCCAAAGTCATCGCGGAACGGCGAAGCGTTGACGTTCGATTTTCCCGTTATCGTCTCTGCAGGGCCAAAGTTTTCCGGTGACCAGGTACGCCGTGAAGGGCCGGAGCGACGTTTCGTTTACCTCCGCATTGGCCAGTTGGCCGGGGATACGAAGTCGCCGTGGTCGCGGCGCATGAAGGTAGACATCCACGACATCGACAAGGCGCTGCTTGAGCGCGCAGCTGCTGTCCAGGGGACCGTTGAGATAACGGTTACCGGTACGGCAAAGGATGGCACGCCCGCCTGCGCTACCGTGCCTTCCAGCCGGGCCGCCAGGGCCTAGACTCAAATCAGTCCTACGGGCGTTCCGCAGTATTCTTGCGCCATCGCCTCACTTGGCCCTCTCCTCGACCGCCCGGGCGCGGGCGTCCCGCGCCTCCTCATCGTCGGGCTTGAGCTTCAACGCCTCGTCGTAGTCGGCGATGGCGCGGTCGAACAGGCGTCTCTCGCGCAGCACGTTGCCGCGCGTGAGCCAGACCACCTCGTTTTTGGGATTGATCGCGAGTGCTTCGCCGAAATCGGCGATGGCGCGGTCGAGGTCTCCCTTCTGGCGATAGACGATGGCGCGGTTGATCCAGGCGGTCTCGATCCGGGAATCGATCTCGAGCGCCCGGCTGTAGTCGCCGAGCGCGCGGTCGGGCTCGCCCTTGTCGAGCCAGGTGGCGCCGCGATTGATGTAGCTGTAGGCATAATCGGCATCGAGCCGGATCGCGCGATCGTAATCGCGGATGGCGTCGTCGAGCTGCCCCTTGCGGCGATAGGCATTGGCGCGGTTGTAGAAGGTGGTCGCCTGGCGGGAGTCGAGCCGGATCGAAGCGTCGTAGTCCTGGATGGCGCGGTCGTCGTCGCCCTTGCGCGCGTGAAAGAAGCCGCGGTTGTAGTAGGCGATGGCGAGATTTGCCCGATCCTCCCGGCCGCCGGCAATGATCCGACTGCAGCCCGCGATGGCGGCGTCCTCCTGGCCGCCGATGCAATTCTCCCAATCGGGCGAGTGTTGCGCGTTCGCCGTCCCGCACACGGCGGCGAGCGCCAGCACCGGCGCGATGGCTTTCAAGTGGTGGCTTCCCTGCATCAACAAGCTTGTTCTGTCACGGCTTCGTCGATCCCGCCGGAGCACTTGTCCCGGGCGTATTGGCACCGGTGCCGCCCGCAGGCTTCTCCTTCATGGAGAAGTACCAGAGCGCCGCAATCACAACGATGCAGGCTCCCATGAGCATTCTGCGTATTTCCGGCGTCATTTCCGCTTCCTCCCAATCAGGCCGCAACAATAAGACGCTGCTTCGTGAAAGCCAAAAGCTGCTGCATCGAAGCGGCCAGTCTGCCATCGTAGTGGCCAACGACGCTGGCCATCATCCCGGGGGACACTGAAATGGACTGGACGCTTCTGCTCTTCGCCTACATCGCCCTGACATCGAGCAATTCCCCCATGGGCCCGGTTGTCGTGCAGCAGGTCGAGTTTGCAACCGAGCAACTCTGTACCGAGGCGCAGGCCAAGTTGGCCAAGGATTGGGCGAAGGCTCTCAACGGAAACGAATCGCACGCGCCGTACTACGTAACGACGTCGTGCCTCAGGCGCCGGTAGGCGCGTCGGAAACCGCTCCTCAGTGCTTGACCGCTTTTCGCCAGGCCTGATCGAACAGCAGCGCCCCGTCGTAGAGACAGCGCTCCCCCGCACCCCATTGCTCCGGATCGCCCCTTAAACGCTTAAAGTGCTGCTCGCGCCACAGCCCGTAGCCGTGCCTCGCCGGGTAAGGGCGCGGGACGGTGTCGCGACGCAGCGCCAGCTCCGCCTCGAGGTCGTGCAGCCGGGTCCATTCGCTCTCGGTGCCCAGCTCCTTGTCGAAGCGGGTGTAGAGGTCGCGCCAGTCGAACTTCAGCCGGTACCACTTCTCGCCGGCGAACCGGCGGCCGCGCCGCAGATAGTCCACCACCCGCTCGAAGCGGCCGTTCGCGAGATGGGCCTCGATCAGCGCGTGCGCGCGGACGGCGTCGATCTTGCCGCTCATCGCCAGGCTCCTGAGTCGTAGGGATTGTCCTGGTCCATCTCCTCCAGCTCCTTGTTCCAGCGCGCGATCGCGTCGTAGTCGCCTAAGGGCGTCGCGCCGGGGAAGTCCCTCCCGGCGTTGTCGTTCCATCGGTGATCGAGTTCCGGCTGCAGCGGCCAAGCAAACGTCAGCGCCAGCGCGTCGCCGATGTCGGGCGACAGCAGCCCGCGCTTCTTCATGTCCTCCTTGCGCTCGAGCTGGATGGCGTTCCTGGCGTCGTAGCCGTATTCGACGCCGGTGAGGTCCTGCGCCAGCTCGGGATCGTCGGGCAGCGCGCCCTGCTCCAGCCAGCCCTTCGCCATGCCCCACATCTCGGCGCGCTTGTTGGCGTAGAGCGGCGCCTGGCCCTCCGGCGTCCAGCCGCTTGGCCTGCTCGCAAAGTTGATGCCGTGCACGCCGGGCACGCCCAGTTGCCGCAGGCGATCGACGACGCCGGCGCCGATGCCGCCCTCGTCGACGAACACGGCGCGGGCACGCACTTCTGCGGCGCGCTCGCAAACCCGGCCGGCGAGCTGCATCAGGTCGAGGCCCTTCAGTTTCTCGATCGGCCAGGTGCGGCCGTCGCGACCCTTGCGGATAAGGATCACGCTGCGGTCGTCGCCGAAGCGCGCGACGTCGACGCCCATCACCACGGGATCATAAGGCACCGGCGGGATCTCACGGGTCATGGCCTCGCGCACGCGCAGGCCATCGATGAACTGCAGCGCGCCCGCCGCGGGGAAGGCGCCGCGGACGCGGACCTTCACGAAGTCGGAGTCCTCGCCGTAGTCGCGCACCCATTCGGCGATCTGCGCCTTGTTGGTGAAGGAAACAGCGCGGGCATCGACGTGCTGGCACCGCCAGCGCGACTTGAGCTTGCCGAAGCACTCATGGAAGCGGCCGCCGTTGCGCGTGGGATTGCCGAAGGCCAGCCACACGATCTCGGTGTTGGCGTCGGTGAGCGCGCCCTCGGCGGTTTCCCAGATCGTGTCGGCGATGGCCGAGGCCTCGTCGAACACCAGCAGCAGCCGGCCACCCTGGTTGTGAAGACCGGCGAAGGCCTCCGGGTTGTGCGCCGACCACGGCACCAGATCGACGCGCCAGCCGGCGGCCTTGCCCTCTTCCGCCCCGGTGATCGCCGTGGCGCTGTAGCTGAGCCAGTCGCGGCAGATCGAGAGGCCGTGCCACTTGGCGAGCTCGGCCCAGGTCTTGGTGCGGAGCTGGGTTTCGGTGTTGGCGGTCACGACGCCCCGCGTGCCGGGCTGGGTGGCGAGCGCCCACAGCACCAGCCACGCCACCAGCGCCGACTTGCCGACGCCGTGGCCCGAGGCGACGGCGATGCGCACGGGCGAGCGGCCGAGCGCGAGATCGTCGCGGAGGTTGGCCAGCAGCTCGGCCTGCCACGGCTCGGGGCCATCGGCTTTGGCCAGCGGCGTGCCGGGAATGCCCCACGGGAAAGCCGAGAGCACGAAGCGCAGCGGGTCCTTGCGAAGGAGCCGCATCAGGGCGATCGCCTGTTCCTCGGCTTCGGCCCGGGAGTTGATCTGATCGAGCATGGAATGTTCCTCATGGGAGCGCGCCACTCCAGTGGCGCTCATGAGATGCGCAACTGGAGTTGCGCGCTCCACTGACTATGAATTCTTCTGTTTCGCCGCTTCGCGCAGGCCGGCCTCGTATCTGGCGACGCGCGCGTCGGCCTCCTCGAGGCGGCGGGCGAGATCGACCGGCGTGCCGCTTGCGGGCTGCGGTCGCCTCTCGCCGTAGGTCTCCGGCTCCTGCGCCCGCAGCATCAGCCACAGCAGGCGGTTGTCGTAGTACTTCACCTTCCCGACCTGCTGGCCGGCATGGAAGACCGGCTTCTTCATGCCGACGACGGCGCGGCGAAAGGCTTCGTCGCGCAGCTTCTCGCGGCCGAGGCCGAGCGCGTCGGCCCAGCGTTTGGCGAAGGCCGGGTTGGCGGCACGATGGGCGTAAAGCGTGGCGCGGCAGAGGCCGGCGCGCTTGGCGGCGAGGCTCGCCGAGCCGGAAGCCGCGAGGACGCGGAAGAATTCCGCGGCCTGCCGCGGGGGGATGAGCGCGCGCGGGCGGCCGCGTACGCGGGCACGCGCAGAAGTGCGTGTTGTGGTCATGTGATTTCTCGATTTTTGGGTACAAAAAAGCCCGCTCAGAGGAGCGGGCGCGGATGGATTTCAGGTGGCGTCCACAGGGATGTCCACCATGACGGTTTTCCTCGCATAAATCTGCGGAACCTGCAACTTTTTCCCAAGGAAAAATGACCCGCGGCCGGAGTGCCAGCAAAGTGCTGGCACGACGTGGCATCGCGCCACAAGCTGCGGATCCTGGCGCCCAACGGGAGGGAATTCTGCGATGCAGCCGCACACATTCCCTTCGACAGACCGAGGTGCTAACCAATCCGCGCAACCCTGAGCAACCTGCTCTCGCGGGAGGAAGCCATGGCAGCCAAATTCGATCTCGTCGTGCGCAACGGCACCGTGTTCGACGGCAGCGGCGGTGCGCCCCGCGAGGCCGACGTCGCGGTGCAGGACGGCCGGATCGTCGCCGTGGGTCGCATCGCCGACGCCGGGCGCGAGGAGATCGACGCCAAGGGGCTGGCGGTGACGCCGGGCTTCGTCGACATCCACACGCATTATGACGGGCAGGTGACCTGGGACGATCGCTTCACGCCCTCCTCCGGTCACGGCGTCACGACGGTATTGATGGGCAATTGCGGCGTGGGCTTCGCGCCCTGCCGGCCGCAGGACCGCGACACGCTGATCAAGGTCATGGAAGGCGTCGAGGACATTCCCGAGATCGTGATGCGCGAAGGCGTGCCATGGAACTGGCAGAGCTTCCCCGACTATCTCGACGCATTGGCCGCCCGGCGCTGCGACATCGACTTCGCGACGCAGGTGCCGCACGCGCCGGTCCGCGTCTTCGTGATGGGCCAGCGCGGAGTCGAGCGCGAGCCTGCGACCGCGCAGGACATGGCGGCCATGAGCGCGCTGGTGCAGGAAGGGCTGGAAGCCGGCGCGCTCGGATTCTCGACCTCACGCTCGCTGTTTCATCGCACCTCCGACGGCGTGCTCACCCCCACCATCACCGCAGCCGAGGAAGAACTGACGGCGATCGCCCGCGGCATGGGCCGCGCAGGCAAGGGCGTGATCCAGCTTCTCGACGATTTTGCCGACACCACGACGGAGGGATCGACGGAGTTCGGCATGCTGCGCCGCCTGGTCGAAGCGTCGGGCCGGCCGCTTTCCTTCACCCTGCTCGATATCTCGATCTATCCCCACCGCTGGCAGACGCTGTTGCGCGAGGTCGAGCGCGCCAATCGCGACGGATTGCCGATCCGCGGCCAGGTGTCGGGCCGGCCGGTCTCGCTGCTCTACGGGCTCGAACTGTCGTTCCATCCCTTCTCGACCTGCCCGGGCTATCGCGAAGTCGAGGGATTGCCGCTCGACCAGAAGCTGGCGCGGCTGCGCGACCCCGCGATGAAGGCGCGCCTGCTCAGGGAGGAGCCGGCCTACCGCAATCCGCAGATGCTGGCCTTCATGCGCAGCGTCGGGAACATGTTCGTGCTGGGCGATCCACCCGACTACACGCCGCCCGCCAGCCAGCGCCTGGATGCGCGGGCGGCAGCGCTTGGCATCACGCCGCTCGAGCTTGCCTACGACGTGCTGGTGTCGGGCGACGGCCGCACCATCCTCTTTCATCCCGGCGCCAACTACTCGGACTGCTCCGATGCCAACATGGCCAGCATGCTGCGGCACGAGAACACGGTGATGGCGCTGGGCGACGGCGGCGCGCACTACGGGCTGATCTGCGACGCGAGCTATACGACGCATGCGCTCACCTACTGGACGCGCGACCGCAAGGGCGAGCGCTGGTCTCTGCCCTGGGCGATCCATCAGCTGACCGACGTGCCGGCGCGCGCGGTGGGTCTCGGCGACCGCGGCCGGCTGGCAGCGGGCTACAAGGCCGACCTCAACGTGATCGATCTCGACCGGCTGAAAGTCGCGGCACCGCATCCGGTGCACAATCTGCCGGGCGGAGGGCGGCGGCTGGAGCAGAAAGCCGAGGGCTATCGCGCCACGATCGTGGGCGGCGAGGTGACCTATCGCGACGGCGCCTTCACCGGCGCGCTGCCGGGCCGGCTGGTGCGTGGCGCGCGCCAGAGCATGCGCTAGTCAACGCAGCGCGAAGCCCTCGTAGCCGTTGGCCGCGATCTCCTCGCACTTCTGGCGGTATTTCGGCGCGCCGCCGGCGTAGGCCATGAAAGTGCGCTTCAGGCGGCCCGGGACGTTTTTGTTCACGCCGGTCATCCAGGAATCGACCTTGGTCAGCAGCAGACGCGAAGCGGTGTCGTGGACGTGGGCGGTCCAGGTCGTCTCCGCATCCTGCGTCGCCTCGATGCGTGTCAGGCCCTTGTCGCGCATGTAGCCCAGGAGGTCGCTCACGAACTCGACGTTCTGCTCGATGCAGCGCGGCAGGTTGCAGAAAGTTGCGGCATTATGCGGACCGACAAGGGTCAGAAGATTGGGAAAGCCCGCGACGTTGAGGCCAAGATAGGTGTGCGGCCCGTCGGCCCACTTGTCCCGGAGCTTCACGCCCTCCCGGCCCTGGAAATCGATGCGGTCGAAGGCGCCGGTGATGGCGTCGAAGCCGGTGGCATAGATGATCATATCGAATTCGTAGTCGGCGGCGCTGGTGCGCAGCCCCTTCTCCGTGATGCGCTCGATCGGCGCCTCGCGCACGTCGACCAGTTCCACGTTGGGCTGGTTATAGACCTCGAAGTAGCCGCTCTCGAGAGGTACGCGGCGCGTACCGTAGCCGTGGTTGGTCGGGATCAGCTTGTCGGCAATCCTCTGGTCGTTCAGCCGGGCGCGGATCTTCTTGGTCACGAACGCCGTCATCGCGTCGTTGGCCGCCTGGTCCATCAGCACGTCACGGAAGTTGCCCTGCCAGAAGGCGAAGCCCGGCATGGCATAGAGCTTCTCGAAGAAGGCCTCGCGCTCCTCGACGCTGACGTCGGTCGAATGGCGCGGATCGGCGGCATGGACGAAGCAGCCCCAGTTCTCGCGGCACTGGGCGAAGATCTCGGCGTAGCGGGCGCGGATATCGGCCATGGTGTCGGGTTCGATCCGGCTGTTGCGCAGCGGCGTGCACCAGTTGGGCGTGCGCTGGAACACCGTGAGATGGCCCACCGTCTTGGCGATTTCGGTGATGGCCTGCACGCCTGACGCGCCGGTGCCGATGATCGCCACGCGCTTGTTGGCGAAGCTCACGGGCCGATGAGGCCACAGGCCGGTGTGCCAGGACTCGCCCTTGAAGTCGGCGATGCCGGGGATCGTCGGCATGGTCGGCGACGACAGCGGGCCTATCGCGGTGATGAGAAAACGGCCGCGGGCGCGACCTCCGTCCTCGAAGGTGACTTCCCATTCGTTGGCGGCGTCATCCCAGTGCGCCGCCTTCACGCGCGCGTTGAAGGTGATGTCGCGGCGGAGGTCGAACTTGTCGGCCAGGAACTCGCAGTAGCGCAGGTTCTCGGGCTGGCTGGAGAAATGCTCCTTCCAGTCCCATTCATTCAGCACCTCGGGCGAGAACGAGAAGCCGTAGGTCCAACTCTCCGAATCGAAGCGCGCGCCGGGATAGCGGTTCCAGTACCAGGTCCCGCCGACGCCGCCGCCCGCCTCGTAGACGCGCGCCTTCAGGCCGAGTTGGCGCAGCTTCAGGATCTGGTACATGCCCGAAAGGCCGGCCCCGATCACGATGGCGTCCCAGCGCTCGACAGCATCCGAAGCCTTGGCCGCAGTGGTCATGACGTCTCTCCTTGAATCGCGACAGTATAGACCCTCGCCTGTCAAAGGAACGCATCTCGGCGTTCGACCGTTGAATCGGCAACAACGGAGGAATGCATGATCAAAGCCCTGCTATTGGCCCTTGCCATGACCGGTGCGGCGACAATGGCGCTTGCCCAGTCGTCCGGTGCCGGCTCGTCGAGTTACG